>Ga0066256_1004869_pt1 | contig 11552 bp, 12 predicted proteins | sample ThiBio_1000_biof_FD_87107 | JGI IMG/M metagenome (GOLD analysis project Ga0066256, IMG submission 87107) | Wastewater bioreactor microbial communities from Cape Town, South Africa - Thiocy_expt_1000_biof (version 2) | ecosystem: Engineered > Bioreactor > Thiocyanate-remediating >...
CTCGCTCTACCGGATGGACCCGGACGTGCCGCTGATCGTGCCGGAAGTGAATCCGGGTGCCATCGAGCAATATCGCAAGAAGAACATCATCGCCAATCCCAACTGCTCGACCGCGCAGATGGTCGTGGCGCTGAAGCCGTTGCACGACGCCGCGAAGATCAAGCGCGTCGTCGTCTCCACCTACCAGTCGGTTTCCGGCGCGGGCAAGGCGGGCATGGACGAGCTGTTCGAGCAGAGCCGCAACATCTTCGTCGGCGACCAGGCCGAGCCGAAGAAGTTCACCAAGCAGATCGCGTTCAACGTGATCCCGCACATCGACAGCTTCCTGGAAGACGGCTCGACCAAGGAAGAGTGGAAGATGGTGGTCGAGACCAAGAAAATCCTCGACCCGAAGATCAAGGTCACCGCCACCTGCGTGCGCGTGCCGGTGTTCGTCGGCCATTCGGAAGCGATCAACATCGAGTTCGAGGACGAGATCTCGGCCCAGCAGGCGAAGAACATCCTGCGCGAGGCGCCGGGGGTGATGCTCGTCGACAAGCATGAGGATGGCGGGTACGTCACGCCGATCGAGTGCGTCGGCGAATATGCCACCTTCATCAGCCGGGTGCGCGAGGATTCGACGGTCGAGAACGGCCTGTCGCTCTGGTGCGTGTCGGACAATCTGCGCAAGGGCGCCGCGCTGAACGCAGTGCAGATCGCCGAGCTGCTGGGCCGCCGCCATCTGAAGAAGGCGGCCTGACGTGATCGCGGGCGGCTGCCGCTGCGGCGCCGTCCGCTACACGCTGGCGATGGACGATCTGCCGACCGTCTATTGCTGCCATTGCCTGAAATGCCAGAGCTGGGCGGGCAGCGCCTTCACCCAGCAGGCGCCGGTGCGCGCCGAGGCGCTCGCCGTCGAGGGGCAGGTGGCGGAGTACAGCTTCGCCAATCCCAGCGGATCGGTGTCGCACCAGCGCATCTGCGGCACCTGCCACACGCGCATCTACAACACCAACAGCGCCTGGCCGGGCATCGCGATGCTGCGTGCCGGCACGCTCGATCGCAGCAACGAGCTGGTTCCGCGCGCGCATATCTGGGCAAAGCGCAAGCAGCCCTGGATCGCCATCGCCGCCGACGTGCCGCAATGGCCCGAAAGCGCGCCGATGGCGGAGTTCGTGGCGCTGCTGTTCCCGCGCTAGGGTCAGGACCCGATCAAGGCCTTGATTTCGTTCGTCATCCCCGCCCCTTCCGTCGTCATCCCCGCCTGCGCGGGGATGACGAAAGAAATCGAGGTCTTGATCAAGGTCTAGGGCGGATCGACATTTGGGCGCGCGATGAGAGCCGGGCCGCCCTTCTGGCTCCCCGGCGAAGGCCGGGGCCCAGTTGCGACATCGTTCGAGGGGTTCGCGTATCTCGATAGCATCCCGATACGGGGCCCCGGCCTTCGCCGGGGAGCCGCCTGGGACCGCCAGTCTCGTACATGTCGATTGGCCCTAACCCTAGCTCAGCTGTCGCAGCTATAGTCGGGCGGGTAGATCGAGCGGCCGAGATCCTTGCGGACGCGCCGGGCCAGGCCGGTGGCCTCGCGATTGCCGAGCTTCTCGGCATGGGTCAGCACCTCCGTGAGCGGGCCCGAGCAGCCACCGACCGAATTCAGCATCGCCACCATCCGCGAAGCGCGCACCGGCCCGTCGCCCGCGTTCTGGTGCGCCGGGGGAAACCAGCCGAGCCCGGCATATTTGCGCTGGCGATCTTCCCGGCTGTAGGAGGAGTCATCGACCGGATCGATCACTTGCGTGCCGAGCAGGATCATGCCCGCGGCGGCGGCCATGCTGCCGATCCGGGAGGGGCCCTTGGAGATCCGGTCGGGATCGGGCATCGCATAATAGCTGAGCAGCAGCGCGGCGACTGCGCGGGCGCTCTGGATGTCTTCCACCAGGGTCAGCGCGTCGGGATCCACTTCGATCCGGTCTGCCCGCGCGCGGGCGAAGGCGCCGCGCTCCTCGGCGGGAATGGTGGCGAGCGTGAATTCGGCGCCCTTGGCGGTCAGTTCGTGCAGCGCGACGTCGAGCTGCTCGATCGGGGCGGGGCGCGGCGGGGCGGCGGCGCCCAGCGCGAGCGCGGCGGAAACCATGGCGAGCAGCGTGATCCGCATGTGCATTCCCCTCTTCCCATTGCCCGATCATAGCCGGGATCGGTGCCTTGGGCGAGACGTTGCGGCGAAGCGCAAACCGTAGCGCGAACGGCGTCTTTACCGGGAATTGACTGATCCGCGCTAGAAGGAAGGCCTCTTACGGGTGGGCCGCGTGGTGGTGGAAACGAGCAATGCCGGATTGGCGCCCGTGCGCGGCAAGGCGCGCATCGACGTGCTCGACATGCTGCGCGGGCTGGCGATCCTCGGCATCTTCTACATCAACGTGCCCTATATGGCGGCGAGCGTCTGGACCTTCTCGGCCGACGTCCGGCTGATCGGCTGGACGCCGGCGGATCGCGACGCATGGGTGGCGGTGAACCTGTTCTTCGCGGGCACGCAGCGCTGCCTGCTCGAATTCCTGTTCGGCGCCGGCATGATGGTGCTGGCCCGCAAGGCGATGGCGCCCGACGGGCCGGTGGCGGTCGCCGACCTCTATTACCGGCGCAACCTGTGGCTGCTCGCTTTCGGCCTGTTCGACGTGTTCGTGCTGCTCTGGCCCGGCGACATCCTGCACATCTATGCGCTCGCCGCGCTGTTCCTGTTTCCGTTCCGCACCTTGGGTCCGAAGACGCTGGTCGCGCTGGGGCTGGGCTGGGCGGTGCTCACCGGGCTCGGCATCCCCGAATATGGCGCGCGCGAATATGCCGCGCGGACGGAACTCGTGCAGCAGGTGGAGCGGGGCGAGCCCGCCGCGCTCGCCGAATGGCGCAAGCTCTCCGTCCATGTCCCCGATCCCGTGCGCGTCGCCCGCGAGCAGGCCGCGCATCAGGGCGGCTGGCTGCCCTATGCGAAGAATGCGTGGAGCTATTGGAGCTATCTCGCCGACGAATGGCTGCTCTGGGACGTGTTCGAGGCGTTCTGCACGATGCTGATCGGCGTCGCGCTGTGGAAATGGGGCGTTATCCAAGGGCTCAGGAGCGCGCGCTTCTATCTGTGGCTGCTGGTCGCCGGCTACGGCTTCGGCCTCACCGCCCGCGCGATCGGGCTGGCGGAGACGCTGAGCTTCGCGCCGGGCCCGCGGAGCCTGTGGGTCACCGGCGAGTTCGCGCGCATCGCGATCGGGCTCGGCCATCTCGCGCTGGTCAACCTGCTGGTGAAGAGCCGCGCCGGCGCCGCCGCGCTGGGCGTGTTCAAGGCGCCCGGCCGCATGGCCTTCTCGCTCTATTTCCTCCAGCAGATCGTGGGGATGTACATCCTGTTCGCGCCCTGGGGCCTGCTGCCCTGGGGCCGATATGGCTGGGCGGAATCGGCGCTGATCTCGACGGTCGGCATCGTCCTGCTGGTCGCCTTCGCCAATCTCTGGATGCGCCATTTCGTCAGCGGTCCGCTCGAATGGGCCTGGCGCAGCCTCGCCTATGTGCGGTGGCAGCCGATGTTGCGGGCGGAGCCTAGTGCCCCGCCGCAGCCGGATCGTTCTCCACTTTCCCGCCCGGCTTCTGGAGCAGCACCACCAGCGGCACGCTGACCGCGGTGACGATCGCCATCAGCCAGAAATCGTTGAGATAGGCGATCATCGCCGCCTGCCGGTTCACTTCGGCGTCGATCAGCCCGGTGATCATCGCGCCCTGCTGGCCCATGCCCTGCACCAGCGAACCCAGGCCGTTCATCGTCGTCGCGGTGACGTGCTCGCCCAGATATTGGTGGCTGCGCTGGATGTTCTGCGCGAGAATCGCGCTCACGGCCGATATGCCCACCGACGCGCCGATGTTGCGGGTCAGGTTGAGCAGGCTCGATCCCTCGGTGCGGAAATGCGGGGGCAGGCCGGCAAAGGCGAGGCCGTTCAGCGGCATGAACACCAGGCCCAGGCCCAGGCCCTGGACGAAGCCGGAGACGATGAAGGGCGTGCTGCCCATCTCGAGCGTCCAGCCCGACATTTCCCACAGCGAAAGGGCCGCGATGGTGAGGCCGATCCCTACCGACCAGCGCGGATCGAGCCAGCCGCGCTGGATCAGCTGCGCGCCGACGAACATGGTGATCACCACGCCGAAGCCGCGCGGCATCAGCAGCATGCCGGTCTGGAACACCGAATAGCCGTAGAGATTCTGCAGCATCGGCGGCAGCAGCGCCATCGTCGCCATCATCACCAGGCCGATCACCAGCATGAAGAAGATGCCGGTCACCAGGTTGCGATGCCTCCACAGCTCGCGCTCGAACATCGGGTTCTTCGCGGTGAACAGGTGGACGGCGAACATCCACAGCGCGATCACGGCGACGAGCATCTCGATCCAGATCTCGGTAGAGGAGAACCAGTCCTGGTCCTGCCCGCGATCGAGCATCAGCTGGAGCGAGGCGATGCCCAGCGAGAGCAGGGTGAAGCCGAAGATGTCGAACGAGCGCCTGCGGATCGGGCGCGAGGGCAGCAGCCACCACAGGATGGCGAAGCAGACGACGCCGACGGGCAGGTTCACGTAGAACACCCAGCGCCAGTTGAAATTGTCGGTAAGATAGCCGCCGATCAGCGGGCCCATGATCGGGCCGACCATGATGCCCATGCCCCAGATCGACATCGCCTTGGGCTGGTCCTTCGGCGCGTTGATGTCGAGCATCACCGTCTGGCTCAGCGGATTGAGGAACGCCGCGGTGATCCCCTGGAGGATGCGGAAGGCGACCATCTCCTCCAGCGTCTGCGCCGCGCCGCACATGGCGGAGGCGATGACGAAGCCGACGGTGGCGATCAGGAACAGGTTGCGCGAGCCGATCCGATCGGAGAGCCAGCCGGTGATCGGGATCGCGATGGCCGAGGCGACGATGTAGCTGGTCAGCACCCAGTTGATCGTGTCGCGGGTGGCGCCGAGCGAGGCCTGCATGTGCGGGATGGCGACATTGGCGATCGTCGTGTCGAGGATCTGCATGATCGTCGCCATCATCACGCCGAGCGTGAGCAGGCCCTTGTACCTTACGGGGAGGGCGGCCCCGCCACCGCCCGGAGGGGCGGCTTGCGGGCGGGGAGGCGTGGGGGGAGACGCCTCACCCGCCCTGGTGGCGCGGCCGGGGGCTGCCGTCGCCATTTCAGTTGCACGCGCCCTTGAACACCACCTTCACATCGGCGGAGAGGCCGGCGATCAGCGCGCGCGGGCTCTTGTCGTCGATCGCGATGCGCACCGGCACGCGCTGGGTGACCTTTACCCAGTTGCCATTGGCGTTCTGGGCGGGGAGCACCGAGAATTCCGATCCGGTTCCGGCGCCCATGGATTCGACATGGCCCTTCAGCTTCAGGCCCGGATAGGCGTCGAGAGTCACGATCGAGCATTGGCCGACCCGCATCTTGTTGAGGTCGGTCTCCTTGAAGTTCGCATCGACCCAGGCCGGCCGGTTCGACACGATGGTCACCGCGGCGAGGCCGGTGATCATCTGCTGGCCCACCTGCAGGCTCTTGGTCTGGCTGACGATGCCGCTCACCGGCGCGCGCACTTCGGTGCGCTGCAGGTCGAGCAGCGCCTTGGCGAGCTGGACGCGGGCGGCCGCGATCGCCGGGTTCTCGCCGGGCACCGCCGCGCCGGTGGCGATCTTGGCGCGCGCTTCGGCGGCGCTGGCCTGGGCGTTCTGCAACTGGGCGCGGGCCTGTTCCAGCGCATGCTGGGCCGACTGGAAATTGGCGCGGGTGGTGAAGCTCTGCTTCATCAGCGCGTTCTGGCGGTCGTAATTCTCCTGGGCGTTCTGGATCGCATCGTGCGCGGCCTGGATGTCCGCGCCCTTGCCCTGGTAGCTCACCTCGTCGGTATTGAGCTGCACCTGCGCGGCGGCGATCGCGGCCTGGGCCTGGGACACGGCGATCCGATAGGGCTCGGGGGCGATCCGGAAGAGCAGGTCGCCGGCCTTGACCGTCTGGTTCTCCTTCACGCCCACTTCGACGATGCGGCCCGCCACATCGGTCGAGACCGAGCTCTTGTCCTGCTGGACATAGGCATTGTCGGTCGAGACGCTGTTGCCGCCGGTGAAGTAGAAATAACCCATGATCGCCAGCAGGATGGCCGGCACGCCGAACATCAGCAGCGGGCGCAGCAGGCTGCGCTTCGGCCTGGCCGCGGGCGCCTCGGGCACGGTCGTGCCTTCGGTCGGGATGGTGATCTTGGTCTCTTCGGACTTTTCGATCTTCGGATCTGCATCAGCCATTTGCGGCCTCGTTGCCCTCTTGAACGGTGGTCAGGTTCGCGCGGAGCCCCTCGAGCGCCGCAATCAGTTCCTCGCGCTGCCGGGTGCTGAACCCCTGGAGCGTCTCTTCGATCAGATCGGCCGCGAGCACATGGAGCGCGTCGAGCACCGGCGCGGCCTTGTCGGTCAGGTGGATACGCCAGGCGCGGCGATCGGCGGGATCGCGGCGGCGCTCGACAAAGCCGGCCTCCTCGAGCCGGTCGATCATCCGGCAGGCGGTGATCGGCTCGACCTCGAGCGCCTCGGCGAGCTGGCCCTGGTTGAGGCCGGGGCTGCGCGAGAGGATCTTGAGCACGCGCCACTGCGCCACGCTCGCACCGCTCGTGCGCGCCCGCTCGTCGAAACGGCGGCGCAACAGGCGCGAGACATCGCTAAGAAGGAAACCCAGACTCTCGGTCATGCGCGGCACATAATAAGCATACTCATAGATTTCAATCGGCAACGCGATTGCATTGTGCGGCGCACCCATTGCAACGAACGAAACAGGAGGGCGAGCCATGGCAGAGGAAATGACCGGCGGATGCCAGTGCGGGCGGGTACGCTATGTGGCGCGGGTGGCGGACGACGAGGCCTATCTCTGCCATTGCCGGATGTGCCAGCGCGCCACCGGCGGCGTCTCGATCGCGTTCAAGAACCTGAAAAAGGCCGATGTGCGCTGGGAGCGGGCACCCGATCGCTACGCCTCGTCGCCGATCGCCGTGCGCGGTTTCTGCGCTACGTGCGGCACGCCGCTCAGCTTCGAATTCCCCGACAGCGCCAATATGGACCTGACGGTGGGCAGCTTCGACGCGCCGCACCGCTTCCGCCCGGTCCATCATTTCGGCGTGGAGAGCATGCACGAGCAGTGGCTCGACACGACCGGCCTCACTCGATACCGGACCGACGACAATCCCCAACTCGTCAAGCGCTGGATGGACTCCGTTGGCAAACTTCCCGACTGAAACGCACCGCTTCCCGAGCTTCGACGGCGTCGAGCTCGCCTGGACCGAAATGGGGCAGGGGCGGGATGCGATGCTGATCCATGGCTATGCCTCCACGGCGGAAGTCAACTGGATCAAATATGGCCATGCCGCGAAGCTGGCGGAGAAGGGCTTCCGGGTGATCATGCCCGATCTGCGCGGCCATGGACTGAGCGCGGCGCCGCACGACGCGGCCAGCTATCCGCCCGACGTGACGATGCGCGACGCGCTCGCGCTGGTCGCGCATCTGGGTCTCGTCGATTACGATCTGGGCGGCTATTCGCTCGGCGCGCGCACCACGGTGCGGATGATCGTCGACGGCGGCGCCACGCCGCGCAGGGTGATGCTGGCCGGCATGGGGCTGGCGGGCATCGTCGCCGCTTCGCGCACCGGCACCTATTTCCGCCGCGTGCTCACCAATCTCGGCGGCTTCGAACGCGGCTCGAGCGAGTGGCTGACCGAGGCCTTCCTCAAGACCACCAAGGCCCGGCGCACGAACTGGCGGACATGCTGCCGCACGCCACCTTCGTGGAGATCCCCGGCAATCATATGAGCGCGGTCACCCGGCCCGAGCTGGGGCGCGCGATCGCCGATTTCTTCGCGGCTTGACCGGCTGGCGGGGCGCGCGCATCGTCTCCGCCATCCAGAAAATCCGAGGGGAATTCCGTACATGATCCGCACCGGCATCTCGATGCTCGCGCTCGCCTCGCTGCTCGCCGCCGCGCCGCTGGGCGCGCGCGACCGCGACGGCGAAGCCGCCCAGGCCGCGCCCACCGCCGCCGACGCCAAGGCCTTCGTCGCCGATGCCGAGGCCAAGCTCTTTGCCCAGGGCGTCGTCGCCTCGCGCGCCGAATGGGTCTACGAGACCTATATCACCCCCGACACCGAGGCGCTGACCGCGCGCGAAGGCGCGGCGCTCACCAAGCTGCAGGTCGATCTGGCGCTGGGCGCGGCAGAGTTCGCCAATCTCGCCGGGCTCGACTATGACACCAGCCGCAAGCTCGGCATGCTCCGCAACAAGATCGTGCTGCCCGCCCCGGTCCGTGCCGGCGCGGCGGACGAGCTGGCGGCGCTCTCGGCCAAGATCACCGGCATGTACGGGGCGGGCAAGGGCATGCTGAACGGCAAGCCGATCAACGGCTCCGACATCGAGGCCGCGATGGGCGAGGAGCGCGATCCCGCCAGGCTCAAGGAGATGTGGGTCAGCTGGAACGACAATGTCGGCGCGCCGATGCGCCCCGATTACGCCAAGCTGGTCGGCATCGCCAATGAAGGCGCCAAGGGCCTGGGCTATGCCGATGTCGGGGCGATGTGGCGCTCGGGCTACGACATGGATCCCGACGCCTTCGCGGCGATGACCGACAAGATCTGGAACGACCTCAAGCCGCTCTACGTCGCGCTGCACACCTATGTGCGCCACAAGCTCAACGAGAAATATGGTGAAGCGGTCCAGCCCGCCAAGGGCCCGATCCGCGCCGATCTGCTCGGCAACATGTGGGCCCAGGAATGGGGCAATATCTACGACATCGTCGCCCCGGCGGGATCGGGCAGCGTCGGCTATGACGTGGGCGAGCTGCTCAAGGCCAAGGGCTATGACTCGCACAAGATGGTGAAGGCGGGCGAGGGCTTCTACTCCTCGCTCGGTTTCAAGGAACTGCCCGCAAGCTTCTGGGAACGCTCGCAGTTCGTGAAGCCGGCGGATCGCGAAGTGGTGTGCCATGCCTCGGCCTGGGACATCGACAATGTCGACGACCTGCGCATCAAGATGTGCATCAAGGTCAATGCCGACGACTTCGTGACCATCCATCACGAACTCGGCCACAATTATTATCAGCGCGCCTACAACCAGCAGCCGGCGCTGTATCTCGACGGCGCGAACGACGGCTTCCACGAAGCGATCGGCGACTTCATCGCGCTGTCGATCACGCCCGATTACCTTGTGCAGATCGGCCTGCTCGACAAGGGCCAGGTGCCGAGCGCCGACAAGGACACCGGCCTGCTGCTCCGCCAGGCGATGGACAAGGTGGCGTTCCTGCCCTTCGGCCTGCTGGTCGACAAGTGGCGCTGGGGCGTGTTCTCGGGCCAGATCCCGACGAATGGCTATCAGGCCGGCTGGGACAAGCTGCGCCTGCAATATCAGGGCATCGTGCCGCCGGTGGCGCGCGACGAGACCAGGTTCGATCCGGGCGCCAAGTTCCACATCCCGGCGACCACCCCCTATACCCGCTATTTCCTGGCGCGGGTGCTGCAGTTCCAGTTCTACAAGGCGGCGTGCGACCAGGCGGGCTGGAAGGGCCCGCTCCATCGCTGCTCCTTCTACGGGAACAAGGAAGTGGGCGCGAAGCTCGACAAGATGCTCCAGATGGGCGCCTCCAAGCCCTGGCCGGACGCGCTGCAGGAATTCACCGGCACGCGCGAGATCTCGGGCAAGGCGATGGCGGAATATTTCGCGCCGCTGAAGAAGTGGCTCGATCAGCAGAACAAGGGCCAGCCGCAGGGGTGGTGATCTTCGGGGGCGGGCCGCAGGGCCTGCCCCCTTTGCATAGGGAGGTCCGTAAATGCTCAGATATGCAGTTGCTCTCGCCATGATCGCGCTGCCCCAGGCGGCAATGGCCCAGTCGGCGCCGGCGGACGGGCCGGTGACAGTGGAGATCGTCGCCGCGGGCGAGGCCAAGGTGCCCGCCAATCGCTTTCGCTTCTCGGTGAAGGTCGCGGGGAAGGGGGCGGACGACAAGGCGGCGGAAGCGGCGCTCGCCGCGAACCGCGCCAGGCTGGTCCAGGCGCTCGCCGCGAAGGGCATTCGCGAGGGGCAGCCGCTGGAGGGCGCCGGCGCCAATCCGCTCGCCAGCCTCGTCGGCGCCTTTACCGGGCATGGCAAGCCCAGCTTTGCGCTCGACACTGCCGATGGGAATGAAAAGCCGCAGTCGACGGCGACCGAGACGGTCTTCTTCGATGCGCCCACTCGTGCCGCGGCGACCGCTGCAAGCCCCGTCGCCGAGGCCAATGGCGGGAAGATGGCCGATGAAGTGATTGCGCTGCTCGACGATTATGTAGGGCCGACGCGCCAGGCCAAGGCCGATGCCCTCGCCAAGGCCCGTGCCGAAGCGGCCGCCTATGCCACCACGCTGGGCCTGCGCCGCTCCACGATCGCACGGATCAGCGAGAAGCAGGACATGGTCGCCGGCTCGATGAGCTTCTTCCTGCAGCTCATCGGCATGTTCGCCGGCAAGCAGGGCGCGGCGTCGGACACGGTGACGGTGAACGCCAACCTGTCGGTGGAGTTCCAGCTGAGCCGCTGACCCTTTCGTGCCGCCGTGACCTGACCGCTGAAAGCTCAGCCCGGCGGATCGCTGTCGGGGATCATGCTCTCGTCGGCGATCTGCGCGTCCCATTCGGCCGAGCTGTCGGTGCCGTCGGGCTGGTGCGCGCGGGGCGGTTCTTCCTGCGTTTCCTCGGGATCGATCATCGCGCGTCTCCTCAAAAGGCTCAACGCACCGACAATAGCACAGGTCGCTTCCCTATCCGTCATCCCGGCCTGCGCCGGGACGATGGGCGCGGCTCATCGGAACGGCGGCTCGTTGAACGCGCGCAGCTTGCGCGAGTGGAGGCGGGGCCCCTCGCGGCGCAACTCCTCGCAAGTCTCGATGCCGATCTTCAGATGCTCCGCGATGGCGCGCTCGTAGAAGCGATTGGCCTGGCCGGGCAGCTTCAGCTCGCCGTGCAGCGGCTTGTCCGAGACGCAGAGGAGCGTGCCATAGGGCACGCGGAACCGGTAACCCTGCGCCGCCAGGGTCGCCGATTCCATGTCGATGCCCACCGCGCGGCTCAGCGAGAAGCGCAGCGCCGACTTGGAATAGCGCAGTTCCCAGTTGCGGTCGTCGGTGGTGACGATGGTGCCGGTGCGCAGCCGCTGCTTGAGCTCCTCGCCGGATTGGCCCGAGACCGTCTCGGCGGCGCGGGCGAGGGCCAGCTGCACTTCGGCGATCGCCGGGATCGGGATTTCGGGCGGCAGCACGTCGTCCATGATGTGGTCGTCGCGCAGATAGGCATGGGCGAGGACATAGTCGCCGATCCGCTGACTGGGGCGCAGGCCGCCGCAATGGCCGATCATCAGCCACGCCTCGGGGCGCAGCACCGCCAGATGGTCGGTGATTGTCTTGGCGTTGGACGGGCCGACGCCGATGTTGACCAGGGTGATGCCCGATCCGTCCGCGGCCATCAGGTGATAGGCGGGCATCTGGTGGCGCCGCCAGGCCGAGGTGTCGGTC
>Ga0066256_1004871_pt1 | contig 11551 bp, 5 predicted proteins | sample ThiBio_1000_biof_FD_87107 | JGI IMG/M metagenome (GOLD analysis project Ga0066256, IMG submission 87107) | Wastewater bioreactor microbial communities from Cape Town, South Africa - Thiocy_expt_1000_biof (version 2) | ecosystem: Engineered > Bioreactor > Thiocyanate-remediating >...
GGCGGCGTGGAAACAACGACGGCTGGCGGCGGCGGCGGCGGTGGTGCGGCCACTGTGACGTCGCTGGCGGGCTCGGCTGCCCCATCTTCTGGCGTCGGTGATGATGCTGCATGGGCCGGGGTGTGGTGGCGAGTGTGGTGATTAGATGTGTTGCCAACAGCGCGTCGTCGTGGGCGGCGGCGGCGTGACTACCGGTACGTACCGCTGTAGGAGGCCTTGAAGGCCATGGCGGTCTTGGGTGCCACGGGCGCCCAGGCGGCGCAGTCGGCGCACTTGCACCCCACCTTGCGGGTGCACGCCATGGCGGCCATGCTTGCTTGTTTGGGTGTTGGTGTTAGTTGGTGGTGGCTGCATGGGTGCGAGTGGAAGGGTATGGGTGGTACGATGAGGTTGGATGTTGGACGGGTTGGCGACAAGGCATCACGGCTACAAGCACAGACACGCGCAGCAGAGTGAGCAGTTAGGAGAATGTAGTAGCCGCATCAGGGCTCAAGAGAGGTAGAATATCGGGGCGGGTAGCGAAGGCGAACGACAGGTGACCCACAGCACTCCCACCTCCTTCCTAACTCCGAGGGTTGGCCCGACAGTTCGGCGGCAGCAGTGAGGGGATAGCGATGGCAGTGAAAGTATAGCTTCTTATGGAGGGATGTAAGGTAACAGGAAGTAGTATGGTGCAACAGGGGGTATAACAGTGGTAATAAATGGCGTAGAGTGGGCACGACAGGCTGGCCTCTTCCCTTCCTCTCAACCTACTATTACCAGACACCCTCCTCTTCCAAATGCCACAGTCCAGCAACATCAGCGATATAAAGCGACAATATAAGGTAACTATTTGTAGTAGGCAATAAATCGTGAAAGAATAGTGGGATTAATACCATAATAATTGGCAGTAAGTGGGCACGACAGGAATTTGGAGGGGAGACGCAGAGAGACGCCTGTCACTCATGAAGTGAAAAAGCGGATGACGCCACCAACTCGTAATCCCCACACATAGCACAAATAATCATACCAAATGGTGTTGTTACCACCGTTTACATGTGATGGGTAGCATAAAATACGCGATATATTGCAGCCAAAAGTCGCCTCTCGCCGCCCACTCACCAACGGCTAACTACCCTCACACCCACTATTTGGAGCACAGACTCACAATAGTTATGATAAGAACACTAACTGAATCTTTATGTACACCGATTCAGTTTGCACCGTTTATATATGGTAGGTGTCATAAAATACGGGATATATTGTCACTCAAAGTGGTCTCTCGGCGCCTAGTCGCCAACGGCTAACTACCCACACCACTATTCTGCAATAATACTCACCAAAATGTTCTTCCTCAAGCCAAGTTCCCGGCGAAGGTGAAATATACTAGCTCGAATAACGTAAAGCCGCAAAGAAATTGAGCGGCGCTTGCGCTTTGCGTCACTCAAGTTGGTTAGAGTGAAGGTGTTAGTTGTATGAGATTTGAGTAGGCGGCGAGAGAGAAGTTTGGACCGCTAATTATGTAGGATTCCAGCAGACTTGGTGTACCACACGCCGTATATAGGTGCATAGTTGCAGTTTGTGCACGGTTGTTTTGGTATAATAATAGAAGAGTGATTGTGTCGTGCGCAGGGTTGAGCGAAGTGCAAAGGTTGGTGCCCGCATTTGAATAGGCAGCAAGAAACTTTCAAGAAAGAAGTTTGGAACACCACTTTTGTTAGGATGCCGGCAGACTTGGTGTGCCGCACGCCATAAATAGATGTGTGAGTGCATTGCAAGCACGGTTGTTGTGGTATAATGCTGGAAATTGTATTATGGTGTGCGCAGCGTTGATTAAAGTGCGCTGTAGGTAGCCGCATTAATTCCCTGTTTAAAGTTTAATGCGGGAAGTGGGTTAACATCCCACCCCCATTAATGCGGGCCGAGCACATATATACAACAAATCAGCGGCGACGTCCCCATCACCGCACCCACGCGGAATGGCATTTAATTATTCCCCTGGTCGGGATCCGCACTCTTTTTTGTGCGTAGGCGTGCGATATCAACGCATGTAATAATGGTATCATTCGCTGCCAAGTGTCACACATCACTGTTTTCAGACGAATAGAACGTCAGAGACTGCACCAAGAACCGGCAACGGAGCAGCAATCGCAATCGTAATCGTAAACCTTTACAGTTACTAACCAGGGGGTCAACGGAGGAGTAATAGTAAAGGCCAAAATTAGTAACTTTCGTAGTAATATATTACTATTGACAGTAATCGCACAATACTCTAATGTAGTGTTGGTATGGGTGTTGTGTGGTATTGCATTAACCTCCCCTTGCTGTGCTGTGTGCGTTGCAGTGATGGCGGCTGTGAGCGTGAGGCGGCGGCTGTCAACGGCTGGCGACCCACACCGTGTCCCAGGCGCCAACTACCCCAACAACGCCTGGGCTACCGGGCTGGTGCACCATGTATAACATTGTATATGACATGCCCTGATGCACGGCAGCTTATTGCGGTCTGCTGAGGCGTGAAAGCGCGACCCGGCCGTTGCTCCTGTTGTCGCTGTGGCGGCAGCAGCGTCGCCGACGCAGACACTGCGGCCGTGTTGTCATACACCACCCGCGCCTGTAGCAATTAGAGATGTGCTATTGCTGAGAGGGGTGGCGTGGGTGGCGCCCCCACAAGGAGTGCCAAGGTGTCGCAGTATCCACTCCAGTCAGGAGGTGCACGGCCCAGCGATGTCAGGATCTGGTGTGCCCCAACTACCAAAACCACAAGGCCGCACGGCGCCAGTGGTGCCAACAGCAGGAAGCAAGGTAGGGTCTTGCAGTGTGTGGCCAATTTCAAGCAACTACTGTTTCTACAACGTTGATTGGTGCACCAAATGTTCGGCGGTTGGAAGCAGCCGTTGAGACCAGACGAGGAGGTGGCCCACAAGCACCGCGCCAAACAACACTACACGCACGGGCGCACCACCTTGCAACACCAACACACTGCCAGTACACATGCACTTATAATTGGTAATTTACCCAAGCAAAGGGAGTAATGGTAATAGTAAAACATGCCCAGTTTACTACGGAAAAAATCGCGTTTCGTAACTTTTTGACTTTACGATTACGATTACAACCGTTCCGTTGCCGGTTGATGGCGCAAGGCGGGCCCGGCAAGATCCGGTGCGACAATTACTAACCCCGTCGCTGGCGGCGTCAGCAACAAACCACCTGCTATGCCGGCATTGGCGCCACACAACGTGCGTGTTGTAGGCCGCCAGGGTGGTGTGCGATATTCTGTGCGCGGCGTGCGGAATTAAGTTTTGGCGCATTGGATTATACAACTCGTATCCAAATTGGATACGAGTTGTCAGGATGTGACCCCGATCGACGGCAGCAGCAGCAGCCACCGATTTTCCACGCTGCGCAGAGGCGCGAACACGCACAATAGAAAAAACACAGCGCTGCCGTGCGGGAGCGCAGTTTCAGCACAGGTCGCCTCCTCTGTGGTGATATATTAGATTCGCGCGTTGAGATATTGATGTGGAGTGGTATTGCATTGTTTTATGGTGACAGCATTGACACTCTCTGAGTGACCCTCTCATTCTCTCCACTGCAGCCGCCTGCAACCTCTCGGCAGCCCACCACGCACGACAAACGCCAAAGATGGCGCGCCCGCGGCCGTTGGGTATCGCGACGGGGTGCGGTGACCGGCCAGAGGACGTCATCCCCGACAGCGCCCTCACGGCGTCTGGCAGGTGGGATGACTCGGAGGCGTTTGGTCCAGCGCGCTCTCGCCTGCACTCCGCGCCGTCGAGCGGCGCGCACGCGTGGTGTGCCGATAAGGCCACCATGGCGTGGCTACGTGTGGACCTCGGCCGCCCGTATGTGGTGACCGGCGTGGCGATCCAGGGGCGCGGTGACGAGGACCAGTGGGTGACGGAGTACCGCCTGCTGGCGGCGGTGAAGGAGGCCGACGGGTACCTGGAGATTACCCCCCGCGGCAGGCGCACTCCTGTAACATCCGCCGAATGGGGCAGCGCCGATGGCTTGCCCACCTTCCCCGGCGCGACAGACCGCCACACACCCGTCCTGAACGACAAATTTGACCCCGTGGTGGCGCGCTACGTCAAGCTCATCCCAGTGGCCTTCCACGGCCATCGCAGCGTGCGGTGGGAGGTGTACGGCTATGAAGTGCCCATGGGCATGGTCGTGCCGTCCGACCCGCTGCGCACGGCGCTGGCGGCGGAGACGCCGGGGCTGCCGCGGCCGATTGTGTGCACCCTTGACGAATCCGCCATCACCGCAACGTCGTCTTGGGGCGCCGGGTCGCGCAATCTGGACCACTTTGCCAAGTTTGGCGTCCTGGACTGTGCACGGAGTGCGACGGCGTGGGCTGCAGAGCACCTCAACGTCAAGCAGGCGTGGCAGGTGGACCTCGGCGCCGCCACTGTGGTTACACAGATCCGGCTGCAGGGCCGTGCAACATATCCGCAGTGGGTGACGGCGTACTGCCTGCTCGCCAGCCTGAATGGCGCGGCGTGGTACGAGGTGCAGCCCACCGGCCCGCTGATGCGCACCTTTGTAGGCGCCTCCAGCTCCACCGGCATTGTGTGCAACGACTTCTTCCGGCCGTTCATTGCGCGGTTTGTTCGCATCAATCCGGCGGCGTGGAGCACCCACATGAGCTTGCGGGCGGGGGGGGTGGGCTTCCCGTTGCCTCCTGCGGCGGAAGCGCCGCCTCGTGCAGCCGCAGCCGCGGCGGCGGCAGCCAGCGGCGGTGGTGCGGGTGGGCAAGCGAGAACGGGGAGCACGGTCCGGGAGTCGTCATGGTATTCCACCGCCGAGGATTCCTACTAGGGCTGCCCCCTCATCTGCCACCTTCCGTGACGTTCTGCGATGCTGACGACTCTGTCAGAGCCGCCAGCGGCCTGCGTGCCTGCCCCCCACGTTGTTGCCCGTGCCCTGGTCGTCTTAATGTTGTCCTGGACCAAGTCTTGCCCTTCTCGCCAATACTTGCGCTTCGGGCCCAGTCTGGCTGTTTGTAGCGCGGCCACCATCGCCGTGGTGCGCCGCCGCCGTGCAGTGTGTTGCCTCAGCACAGGTTTGAAGCATTACAACGACAAGAACACAGCACACACAGCAAACGCGGCAAACGCACATGGGGGTCAGTCCACAAGGATTAGCATCCACGCAATCAGAAACAGTACATACAACGCGGCAATGAACAGGCTGACAGTCGGCGTTGTCCAACCAGGCAGCGGCAGCACGCCTACTCCGCGGAGGACGGGTCTTGGCTGGTAGCGTGATACATGACGCCTCTTACGTTGCCCCCGCCACCCGCGCCACCACCGCCGCCACCACCCGCGCCACCACCCGCACCGCCACCAGCTGCTGCCGCCGCCGCCGCCGCCCTCGTACCCCCACGCGCACCCAGCGGCATCGGCGTGCCCTCAATGTCCGCGCGCAGGCTGACGTGGCCGTGCCAGGCCGTGGGGTTGATGCGCACGTAGCGCGCCATAAAGGGCGTAAAAAAGTCATTGGCCACGGTGGCGGTGCGGTCGGTGGGGCCCGGGAACGCCAACATGCGGGGGCCAGCGGGCGGCACCTCGTACCATGCCACCCCGTCGGCGCTGGCGGTGAGGCGGTACGCGCTTACCCACTGCTCATGCCCGCCGGCGCGCGCCTGCAGCAGCACGCGGGTGACGGCGGTGTCATGCCCCAGGTCCACCTGCCACGCTTGCGACAAGTCGTTCTCGCCAGCGCACCAGGCGCCGGCGCCGTCGGTGCAGCCCAGGCAGCCAAACCGAGGCAGGTGGTGCGGGTCGCCGCGGTCGGCGGCGTATGACGACGTGGCGGTGCACGCGCCCTCTTTCAGGCCCGCCACCAGCGGCTGTGCCGCATCAATCATCGCCTCCGTCACGGCGCCGGTGGCCAGCGGGTCCAGTGTCAGCGGCGACGTATCCGGTACTGCGCGACCGTACACCTCCCACCGCAAGCTGCGGTGGCCGTACACTGCCACCGGGATGAGCTTCACGAACCGCGCCACCATCGGCTCAAACGCCGTGTTCATCACCACCGTGTTGCGGTCATACGCACCCACAAAGGTGGGCAGCTTGCCGGCCTCACCGCCCGCCGCGCCCGTCACCGCTCCCACATCGCGCGGCGCCAGCTCCAGGTACCCGTCCGCCTCCCGCACCGCCACCGCCAGCCGGTACTCCGTCACCCACTGGTCCACATCGGCGCGCCCCTGGATCGCCACCCCCGTCACCAACACCGGCGCACCCAGGTCCACGCGTATCCACTCCAGCCCCTCCACGTTCACCCCCGCGGAGCACCACGCGCTGGCGCCGGTCGCCGCCACCGCATGCAGCCCGCTGCGTGACGGGTCGTGCGTCCGCCCCGCCTCGTCCCAGCTGCTGGACGCCGTCAGCGCCGCCGCCGGGATGGCGCCCGTTGCAATCCCCAGCGGGCGTGCCATCTTGGCTTGGCGACTGCAGCAGCTTGACTTGGATATCTTGGTGACTTGGATGTGGGGTGCTGCGGGAGGCGAATGCGTCCGGTGGTGACACAGAAAAAGCGTGATATCACACGGATATCGACCGGATTACCACTATTTATGACGCTGCCTGCATGCTACCATGTGGTGCTTGCGTTTATATCCATTGTATCGGCCCAAATTGCCACTCCACCACTGCTGGTGCAGCATCTCTTCAGCAGCAGCAGCAGTGCCATGTGGAAAAGGGTGGAAAAGGAGGGAAAACGAGGGAGAGGAGAGGAGGAGAGGAGATAGGAGGAGGAGAAGGAGAGAAGGGGGAGATTTTTTCCAACGAGTGCAGGCCAAGAGAGGCCGCCACACATGGTCACAATTGTTGCAGTTGCGTGGTTGCAGAGCTGTATCGGTGGCAGTTGACACACACTTCCGTTTTTGTCGGTTCTCTGTCTTTGCTTTTGACTTTGGTGCATTTGTTAGTGTGACCCTCTCTCAATCTCCACCTCTCTCTCCCGCTCTCTCTCTCTCCGCCTCCGCTGCCACTTACCGCTACCACTACCACTACCGCCACTACCACTACCATACCCAACCTGTACTGACCTCGTACTGCCTCTCTCTACCTTCTCTCCCCGCCTCTCTACCCAAATGGCGTCCGCCGGCGGTAAGCGTGGTGGTGGCGGCGCCCCTGGGGGCGCCAGCGACCCCGTCAAGGAGGCGGCGGCGCTGAAGGACGCGGCCAATGCGCTGGTGGCGAGCAAGAAGTACGGCAAGGCGCTGGAGCTGTACACCGCGGCGCTGGCGCTGGACCCCACCAACGCGGTGCTGTACTCCAACCGGTCGGGCGTGCACATGGACCTGGGCAACTTTGAGGCGGCGGCGGTGGACGCGGGCAAGGCGGTGGAGCTGCGGCCGGACTGGGCCAAGGCGCACTACCGCGTGGGCATCGCCATGGAGCGGCAGGGGGAGCTGGAGCTGGCGCTGGCGGCGTTTGCGGAGGGCGTGCGGCTGGAGCCGGCCAACGCCGACATGACCAAGTGCGCCGCACGCGTGCGCGAGGCACTGGCGTCGTCGGACGCGGCGGCGCTGGCGGCGCGCAAGGCGGGCGGGTTCACGCTGGAGGAGTGCTTCCGTGCCGCCACCGCCACGGTGGACGTGGAGGCGCTGGCGGGCGTGGCGCCGCTTGCTGACTTTGTGCGGCCGCTGGGCGGCGCCGTGACGCTGGGCACCGTGCCTGGCAAGGGCCGCACCCTGCTGGCCACCCGCGACCTGCCCGCCGGCTCTGAGATCTTCACGGAGCGCGCGCTGGCGTGGTACGGCGGCTTCTGCGACGCTTTTGGTGCCACCATGCCGGTGGCGCTGCAGCTGGCGCCCTGGCTCACCGTGCCCATTGATGCCGTGCTGCTGCAGCTGGAGCCTTTTGCAACGCTGCTCGCACCACCAGCGGCGGCGGCGGCTGCCGCGGCGGACGCACCGCCACCGATGCCGCGCCCGCTGTACCGCGTGGAGCTGCTGCTGCGCACTGCGCGCGCCAACGCCATCGGCGCCAACTGGAATGACGCGTCGTCGGACGGCTCGGGCGCGTGCGCCGCGTTCACGGTGGGCACCGCGCTGCTGAACCACGACTGCGCCCCCAACGCGCGCTACTCCGTGACGTGGAGCGCGGCGGACGAGTGCCCCGTGGTGCGCGTGTCGGCGGTGGCAGACATCCCAGCCGGCAGCCCCATCACCATCTCGTACACCAACCTGACGGCATCCAAGCCCAAGCGCGCCGCCGCGCTGTCACGGTACGGCTTCAAGTGCACCTGCAGCCGGTGCGCACCGGAGTGGGACGACACCATGGTAGTGAAGTGCCCCTCCTGCGGCGTCGGCCGCGTGTACATTGGCGCGCCTACCTGCAGCGACTGCGGCGCTGATGTGGCGGCAGCGGCGGCGGCAGACGGTCCGCTGGATCGCGCGCGCCGTGGCTACCTTGCCAAGCCGCGCGGCATCAAGGAGCTCATCCTGTCTGACGCGCCGCGTGACGTGCCGGTGCACATTCAGGACTCGGAGCGGCTGGACATTGCGTACAACCAGCTGGCCATGCTGTGGAAGATGCCGCCGGAGGACGGCGTGCGCATCTACGAGGTCATGCTGCCCGCCATGGCGGCGCGCGGCGTGCAGTACACGCCGGCGCTGGGCCAGCTGCACGTGCTGGCGGGCCACTCCACCGCGCTCACCGGCAACGCGCCCGGCGCGGTGGCGCACTACCGCATTGCGCACAAGCACATGGAGGCGCTGATGGGCCGCGAGGACGCGCGCGTGCGCCACCTGGCCAAGCTGCTGGACAAGCCGCCGCACACCCGCGACGAGATCGAGACGTTTGAGCGCCGCCGCGTCGCGCTGGCGTCCTGGCTGGAGGCGTCCGGCATGCCGCGCAAGGCGGCGGTGCGCCTGATGCAGCCGGTGGACCAGGTGGCGGGCGTGCTGCTGACGGAGCGCGCCGCACCGCCCACGCCCGACCTCGCGCGCCTGGTGCGCGAGCTGAAGGTCATTGGCACCGCCGTGCTGCGCGGCCAGTGGCTGACAGACCTGCGCGCCGCCGCCGCTGCCTCCAATGCTGCAGCGGCTGGCGGGGCGGACGGTAGTGGAGGTGCAGCAGCCGCCGCAGCCGCCACCGCGCCACCATCTTAGACAAATAGTTGTGCACGCGTGCACATTCATTAGACCCCCGTTTCAAAACTGACATTACGCCGTTCAGTAGTGCTGCAGTGCAGTACGCCTGCTCCACTTGCAACGACGCGTCCGAGTCGGCAGGTGTCGCAGGTACTCGACCATTCGTACGCGCCGACATCGCCGGTGGCGGTGCGAGGCGCGACGCAATTACGGTAGCAGCAGGTGGTATTTCTATGTAGCATTGCGTTTGTATATGATTGGTTTGGTCTGCATCCTTTTATTACCACTTATTTTACGCCGGCGTAGTAGTGGCGCAGCCCGACCCCCAGAACATGGAAGCAAGTGCAGCAGCAGCTCCAGCGGCGGCAGCGGCGGCGGCCGCGATGGTGGACCCGCGGGCGCTGGCGAGCGGGGGTCGGAGTGACAGCGAGAATGAGGCAGCGTTTGTGGCTTGGCTGCGTGACGGCGGCTGCGTGCTTGACGCCTGTGTGTGGCCTGCCGCGGTGGCATGCGACCTGCCAGGCGGGCCGGTGCCGCGTGGCGTGGTAGTGGCACGTGACGTGCGGTCCGGCGACGAGCTGCTGCGCATTCCAGGCGCCGCCATGTTGACACCCTCGCGTGCCACGGCGCTCCTGGCGCCGCTGCTGACGCTCACGCCCGACGCTGCGGCGCTGTGCGATATGGATGAGGTGCTACTGGCGCTGCACATTGTGGCGATAGCGGGCGTGGCGGCGGTGCCTGCGGCCGAGGAGCTGCCGGCGCCATGGGCAGCGCAGCGCGCCTGGACACCTTACGTTGCTTGCCTGCCGCCGGCTGCTGACTTTGTGGCCATGCTCCCTGAGTGGCGGCCGCACGAGCTTGCCTGGCTGGATGTGGGTGCACGCGCGGCGGCGGGCGACGGGGTAGAGCGCATGGCACGCGAGCACGCCGCAGTGCTGGGTGCAATAGCGGCGGCGGCTGCCGGTCCCGCCGATGACGCCGCTGCGGCGGCAGTAGCAGCGCGCATGCTGCGCGCCGGTGGCGTGGAGGACGCGCGCGTGTATGCGTGGGCCAAGTACTGCGTTACCTCCCGCGCCTTCTACAGCGGCCTGGACATGGACGACCTGTTCATGAGCGACGGCACGGTGGACCTGCTGCCCGTCACGCTGGTGCCGCTGGCGGACATGATCAACCACCGCGGCTTGCCGGCGGCCGTGACGGCGGAGGCGGAGTGGGTGCGTGACGACACCAGCGACGCGCCGGGCGCGGGGTGGTACATCCTGCGCGCCACGCAGGATCTGGCCGCCGGTGCGGAGGTGACGCTGTCGTATGGCGACCGAGACGCGCTAGACCTGCTGGACAACTACGGCTTTGTGACGGCGCCGGGTGACAACGCCGCCACCGCCGCCGGCATCCCGCTTGTGGCCCTGCTGCCGGCCCTCGCCGTATCACCGGCCGCCACCGCCGTTGCCACCGCCTGGGCCGCCTGCCCCTGGATTGCCACCGCCAGCGCCCTGCTCACGGCGGCCGCCTCCCCTGCCGTACTGGCTGCCCGCTGCGCCGCGGTGCAGGCGCTGGGCAGCCCCGACGTGCTGGAGCTGACGCAGGAGGAGGTGCCGGCGGCAGACGCGCTGCAGCTGCTGCGTATCCTGGCCGCCGACGAAGACGACATCTGCGCCGCTGTGCGCCGGCCCGGCCCCTTGGCCGCACTGCCGCCCGGTGTGCTGCGTGGCATCTCGCCCGCCGCCTTTGAGCGCCCGCTGTCCCGTCGCAATGAGGTTGCCGCCCTCGCGCTCGCCGCCTGCCTCGCTACCCACCTTGCCACTGCATGCGGCACACCGCCGCCCGATACCCACGCGCGCGCCGCCGCCGCGGCTGCCGCCCTCGACCTGACCACCTGTGCCGCGCCGCCCGGGTTGGCGGCGATTGCTGACGTGGCCGCTGCCGCTGTGGCAGCAGCTGCTGCTAATATCGCTGCTGGTACCAGCGGCGAGGACCTGCCGGCGGCGGCAGATGGCGCGGCAGCCACCCGCCACCACGTGGCGGCCATGTACCGCGCCTCCCACGCCCACATTGCCACCGCGCTGGCGACCTACGTGTCCAACATGGCACGCGTCGCAGCCGCGCGTGGCACCTAGCTAGCAAGCAACAACACACCCTATTCAAATGCCTCCCAACCCACTACTCATGCCAGCGGCGCGGCGGCAGCAGCAGCAGCGGCGGCGGCGGCGGCAGGCTTTGGTGCTGGTGCCTTCTTGGACTCGCGCAGCGTGATGGACGCGTACGTGGTGGTGGGCGACCAGATGCCCTGCACACTCGGGATGCGCGCTATCACCGGCTTCCCTAGGTTGCGCACACGCCCCGTCGCCTGGTTCCGCAGCTTCTCCATCGCCGCTGCCACGCCCTCTACGCTCAGCCGCCCCAGGTCAATCACACGCGTGGAGCCATCGCCTGCGTGTTGTGGGGGTGGGG
>Ga0066256_1004872_pt1 | contig 11547 bp, 11 predicted proteins | sample ThiBio_1000_biof_FD_87107 | JGI IMG/M metagenome (GOLD analysis project Ga0066256, IMG submission 87107) | Wastewater bioreactor microbial communities from Cape Town, South Africa - Thiocy_expt_1000_biof (version 2) | ecosystem: Engineered > Bioreactor > Thiocyanate-remediating >...
CGAGCCCTGCAACAAAGGCAGGAAGAGCAGCGCGCTGCGCGCGCCGCTGTCCTGCCGTTCCCGAGAAACGCCCATGTCCAGCCTCGCAATAAAAGAAGTGAGACACCCTAGACAGTTTAGATATCTGCTCGAGGACGCCCGCCGCGATTGGCAAGCGCTTGGCGGCATCGCGCTCGACATTCAGCCGCTCTCCAAGATCAAGCCCGAAGCAAAGATCCGGCAGGCTGATGGCATCCTGTTTGCCTCCTATGCCACGCTGCGCAGCGGCACTGGCGAGAAGACCCGCCTTCAGCAGTTGCTCGAATGGCTGACCCCGGAATTCGACGGTGTGATCCTGTTCGACGAGGCGCACGCAATGGGCGGTGTGGCCGGCGGTGAAGGTCGCTTCGGCGCGACCAAAGGCTCGCAGCAGGGCATCGTCGGTGTCGAATTGCAGAACCGCCTGCCGCGCGCCCGCGTGATCTACGCCTCGGCCACGGGGGCGTCCGACGTGAACAATCTGGCCTATGCCACGCGGCTTGGCCTGTGGGGTGAAGGCACGGCGTTTCCTGATCGTACCTCCTTTATCGCCCGCATTCGCGAAGGCGGTATTGCTGCGATGGAACTGGTCGCCCGCGAGCTGAAGGCGATGGGCGTCTACACGGCGCGCGCGCTCTCCTACGCCGGCGTCGAGTATGACATCCTCGAACATGCGCTGACCCCGCGCCAGATCGCGGACTTCGATGCCTATGCCGATGCCTGGGCGATCATCCATCGCAACCTTGAGGCGGCGCTGGGCGCATCGGGCGTTACCGATCCACTCGAAGGCAAGACCCTCAATGGTCAGGCCCTGTCGGCGGCCCGCTCACGCTTCGAGAGTTCGAAGCAGCGGTTCTTCGGCCAGCTCCTGTTATCGATGAAGCTGCCCTCGCTGCTTCCTGCCATCGAGGAGGCGCTGGCCACCGACCACAGCGTCGTTATCCAACTGGTCTCGACGGCAGAAGCCTTGCTCGACCGACGCCTTGCCGATCTTTCGGCCGAGGATCGCGCCGAGATCCAGCTCGACCTTTCGCCTCGCAAGATCGTTGCCGACTATCTCGACAATGCCTTCCCGACGCGCGCCATGGAAAGCTATTGGGACGAGGACGGCAATGAACGCTCCCGCCCTATGGTCGATGAGGCAGGCAATCCGGTCTACTCACAAGAGGCCCTAAGGATCAAGGCCGAGACACTGGAACTGCTGGGCGCGCTGCCGCCGATCGTCCCCGCGCTCGATGCCATCATCTCCCGGTTCGGCACCGATGCCGTGGCCGAAATCACCGGCCGCACGCGCCGCCTCGTGACCTTGCCCGATGGCAGCCAGCGGCTTGAATCCCGCACTCCCAATCAGTCGCTGGCAGACGCCAACGCGTTTATGGGCGGGGCCAAGCGCATCCTCGTTTTCTCAGATGCTGGCGGTACAGGGCGCTCCTACCACGCCAGCCTTGATGCCAAGAACCAGCAGCGCCGGATGCACTTCCTGCTGGAGCCTGGCTGGCGCGCCGACCGCGCCATTCAGGGGCTTGGCCGCACCAACCGCACCCATCAGGCCTCCGCGCCGGTGTTCCGCCCAGTCACCACCGATTGCCGCGGCGAGCGGCGGTTCATCTCGACCATCGCCCGCCGCCTCGATGCGCTCGGCGCACTGACGCGCGGCCAGCGGCAGACGGGCGGGCAGAACCTGTTCGATCCAGCTGATAGTCGGGTAGGTGCGGCCCATTGCTGGGCCGCACCCCCCTAAGAACCGGACGTGCTGCTTTCGCAGCATCCGGCTCAAGCCTCTTCCAAGCCCGGTATGACCCAGACCGGCAGTTTCGATGGTCCGATCAGAGGGAGATGGGCCGGGATGACCTGAACGTCGGTCCGGAGGAATAGCGTCGCCGTGCGGCGAGATAACTATCCCAGCTCGGATCAAACGGGTTAGCGTCTGCCCGGATTTTGACGTGGCGGCGGATGGCAAGATCGGCGGCATGGAAAAGCCGCACGAACTTGGTTTGCCCAGCGCTGTCAGTCATAGCTGCCCGGAACACCCAGTTGCGCGTGCCTTCACGGGGAAAGTATTTATCCTTCACCCATTGGCGCGGTTTGAGAGGGTGCCTGCGGCAGGCCCATCGCCAGAGGAGCTCCCAGATGGCATGATCTACCCTATTAAAGGTGTCACTTGCCACTTGGTTGCGGTGATAGGAGGCCCACCCCCTGATGACGGGATTGAGCCTTTCTATCAGTTGCCCGTGCGTCATGCGGGTGGCTTCCTTGATGATCGTCCGGATTTTGCGCATGAATGCCGCCACGTTTTTACGGGCTGGCGTGATGAAGAGTTTCCCCTTCTTTCTGCGCGCTGTCCAGCCAAGGAAGTCGAACCCTTCCTCGACCCGCACGATGTGAGTCTTCTCGACGGAGAGAGACAGGCCCCGTTCCGCAAGAAAGCCCGCGATCAACGACTCCGCCGCTTCCAGCACCTCTCGCGAAGAGCCGGTTATGACGAAGTCGTCTGCGTAACGTACCAAGTAAACCTTGGGGTCGGTGCGCTGGTGGCGGCGCAGGGGGCCAAAATGATCCCGAAGTGCCGTCTCCATGCCGTCCAAGGTCATATTCGCGAGCGTGGGCGAGATAATACCCCCTTGAGGAGTTCCCGCTCGCGTCTCGCGAAGCTCACCATCCTGCATGTAGCCCGAGTTCAGCCATTTCCGGAGTATCACCTTGTCCATGGGGATGTTGGCGACAAGCCAGTCGTGGCTGATGTTGTCGAAGCACCCGGATATGTCCGCATCCAGCACCCATTCCGCAGTCCCTTTGCCTTTCAGCGAAAGGAAACAGCGACCGATAGCGTCGCGGGCGGCTCGGTATGGCCGGAAGCCATAGGAGTTCGGATCCGCAGTGGTCTCGGCGATTGGCAAAAGCGCCAGCAGGTGAAGTGCCTGCATAGCGCGGTCGATCATCGTGGGTATGCCAAGTGGACGGAGTTTACCGTTTGCCTTGGGTATGAAGACCCGTTTCAGCGGCTGTGGCCGATAGCCCCGCCGTTTGAGCGACAATATTCCCCTGACTTTCTTGCCCGGTGAGTTCCAGATGATCCGGTCCACTCCGGGCGTCCTCTTTCCTTGATTTTCGGTCACTCGCTTGACGGCAAGCGCCTTGCCGCTGAACGAGGTAGTCAGCAACCGTTGCAGGGCTTTCACCCGACCCCAGCGGCCTTCTTTAACTGCCTTCGCGATACGCACTTGCAGCCGTCGCACGGTTTGCCGCACCTTGTGCCAGTTGATCTGGTTCCAGTCCGTTCTCCCGTGGGAGGCCGCACCAGTCATTATTGTGACCGTCATTTGCCTGTCCTCCTGATGAGGGTTCTGCCTGTTTTCTCGCGATGAGAGACCAGTCGGAAGTCTGCTCCCTTTCGGGAAGGGTGATGTTGGCTTGCCGCAACCCCTATCCTGACCATTACAGTCCGGCGTTCGCTTTCTCCGACCTCCTTTACCCGCCCCCCCGACAGCATCCCTTGCGGTCAGCCTGCCCGTTGCCGGGCGGGGATACGGGCTTACCGTGTTCCACTTAAGTAACGTGGATGGGTTAGACCCTGCCTTTCCGCCGGCGGCCATGTTGTTCGTGTACTCCCACAAGATAAAAGAGTATCCGACCGCGTACCTTTTGGTGCGAGCCTATCAGCACCTTTGGCTCGTTTCAGCTTGACGACGTTTATCAGCAGTTCACTTTCTTTGATCGTACCATCCGAGCCTAGCGCCGTTCCGCATTGGTGCTTGCAGAAGTATCTTCGCCTCACGACTTGGATACGGCCCGAAGGCCTGGCTACATTGTCCCGGCAGCTTCACACCAGCCCGTTACCGGTCTCGCATGTGCCAGTAGGCTACTGATGACGAAACATCAGGTTTGATTCATGAGTCAAACTCCTTTCAAACAATTACTTAAGCGACTTCACGTCGCACATCTCGAGAGTGATTACGCCCGCGAAGCCCTGCTGAGCTGGTATCGCCTGCTGCATGGTGGCAAACTGGCCAGCGTCAGTTTCGCAGATTTTTGCCATCGCACCGGACTGCGGCTGGAAGATCGCGAGGAGGGCGGTCTGATCCAGAACCTGCCGCCGATCCAGCGCTGGCTGAACCGCATACTTGCCCTGCCGATCCATCTCCAGAACGCGATTTTCGACGAGTTTCTCGGGTTAGTCGAAGCCCGCATCGACGCCGCCCGCAAAGCCGGAACCTTTGATGCCGGTGTCGAAACCATTCGTGCCGACAAGCTGACCGTGGTCGAAGAACGCATCCTGCGCCCGGATCCGAGTTCTCCCACGCAATTGCTGACCATCGAAGCCCAATGGGCGGCGCAGATCACCTCGCTGGCCGATATCCGTGAACGGATGCGCAGGGCAGGGGGCAAGGCGCGCAGCATGCGCAACGGGCGGTCGGGCCGGGTGGCGCTGCTGGTGCCTGATCGCACCTGGCTCGATGAGGAAGGCAAGGCTTTGCCGACTTACCGGCTTTATCGCCCGAACGGGCACACCACGATCACCGAGGCGGAACTGGCCGAGAGCCATTGGGATGATTGCTCCCTTGAGGCCTTCGAGGCGCTGTGGGAGCAGGAGGCCGAAGAAGCGGCGCAGCGGCCCCATGTCGAACGACTGTTTCTCGCCACTGGCCGCCTGCTGCCGATCTGGAACCTGCTGGGCGATGAAGCGCAGGTGCGCCGCCTCGTGACGCAGGACGGGCGGAGCCTGCTGGGCCGTATCGTTCCGGCCGATAGCGTCAATCACCTGCTGACCAAACTGGGGCTGGATGATCGTATCGCCATGGCGCCGGACGAATTGGTGGGTGCCGCGATGTCGGGCAAGATCGTGCCGATCGACGCCGTGCGCGGGCTTAATCTCAAACGTTCGCGGGTCAATGGCGAGCAGCGCCTTGAGATTACCGGCTTCGAAGCGCGCTCACTGCCGCACTGGAAGGCCAGGGGCTGCTTTACCGAGATTATCCAGTATCAGACGCGGCTTTTCGTTCCGGTCAGCCGGGCGGTGGAGATTGTCGAGGCTATCGCGGCGTGAATCGGGGGCACTGTCAGATCTGTGGGCGCGCAAGGCCTTTGCGCGCCGATGGATCGCTTCGCGGGCATTACGTCGCAGGCAATCTGTGCGCCGGCGCCGGATTCCTGCCGATCGAGGTAAGCGATGATCGATTGCGGGGCTGCGTGGCAGAGATGGAGGCCGAACTCGCCAGCTTGGAGGAACACTTGAAAGCGTTGCGAGAGCAGCGGGTCAATCGGATTGATCCATGCCTTCAGCAGCGATGGCTGGAATTGCGCTCGTCCTCGCGGCGCCTGCTGCGGCGCATCCGTCGGTTGGAGAACTGGCCCGAACGCCACAAGCGGCAGATGGAGCAATATGGCTATACGCTTGAATGCAGCCCTCCAGCCTATCTCCTTGCCAGAGTTGAAGGATGGCGCTGCAAAGCCAGTTTGCCGGTATGACTAAGTATGATAAAGTGCACTGCGTAAGAGGAGATTTGGCCATGGGTGCTATCGAGAGATTGACGATCACCGTCCCGTCGGAAATGGCCGCCATTGTCAAAGCGGCGGTTGAGGGCGGGGAATATGCCTCGACCAGCGAAGTCATCCGCGATGCCTTGCGGGGCTGGATGCGTGAGCAAGATGCTACGAGGCGTGAACTGGATGAACTGCGCGCAGCCATTCGTGTCGGTCTGGAAAGCGGTCCGGGGGTTCCGGCTGAACAAGTCTATGCCGAATTGCGCGGCCTGATCGGCAAGCGGACCAAGCCTGACGCATGAGGAAGGTCGTCTACCGGCCGGCTGCCATTGAAGATTTGCGGGCCATTGCCCATTATATCGCCGACGATAATCCGTCACGTGCGTTGAGTTTTGTCGATGAATTGCAGTCTGTTGCGCAGGTCGCTGCGGAGAGACCGGCAAGCTTTCCGGCCCGACCTGATTTGGCTCAAGGGCTGCGCGTCGCCCGTCATGGGCGCTATCTGCTCTTCTTTCTTTATTCCGAGGACCAGGTAGAGATCGTCCGCGTGCTGCATGGAGCGCGTGATCTGGGCAACGCTTTCAGCCAGGCGGAAGAGTAAATCGGCTACGTGCGGCGGCCAACCTCAAAGTGATGGGGCAAGCGCGGCTTTGCCCCATTCCTCGAGCCTCAATCCTTCGCTTACCCGAATAAAGATCCCATCAGGCTCGGGCCGCCTGCCCAGCGTTCGTCGGTGCGATTGGGCGCAAGGTCACCTTGCCAGGTCCGGCACAGGTCAAAGGCTTCGCGCGGCGTGCCTGTCAGCCAACGATGCCAATGTTCTGGTGCGAGAATGACAGGCATGCGGTCATGCACCTCCTGCATCCGAGGCGAACTCTCGACCATGACCATCGTATAGACATCGCCCCATTCGTCGCTCGCGCGCCATAGGCCTGCGACCGCAAAGATGTCGCACTCTGGCAGACGATACCAGGTGCGGGTCATCTGTCCGCTTGCGCCTTCCGGTTCAGCCCAGGCTGTCACCGGGATCAGACAGCGGCGCTGCTCAAAGCTTTGTCGCCAGAACGGGGTGTGCAATTTGTCATCGCGAGCATTGGTAACCGGTTTGGACTTGAGCTTCTGGCCCTTCTTGCCGGTCATGATCAGGGGGAAGCCCCAATTCATGGTGCGGGCAAAGCCGCCGGCAACAACCAGTCCGGGGTAGCCGGGATAGACTTCCTCGGATCGATTGCTGCTCGCAGCTTCGCGGACCTCGAACATTCTGGCGATTTCAGCATTCTTGCTGTTGAGGCGATACAAGTTACAGATTTTCGGTTCTCCGGACTTTGAGCGCTCCGCGCCTCAAACGGTGGGCGGGCGTGGACCCGATGTCACTTACCCTACATCCTGTGAGATTGTCGTGAACCTTCGTGCTTGCAGCGGCGCGGTCATATGTCAACGGCGGAGCCACGAAGCAAAAGCAGGTCACGAAGGTGGCAGCAAGGAACGTCCCTGCGCGGTGCTATTGACGACCACCACGAAGGCGGGTGCCAAGGTTGTCACTGTCCTTTCGGTGATCCCGATCATTTCCTGACGTTAGCGCGGGAGGCCATCATGCCCGGCTCTTATAGAATATTGCCATTTTGTATAAATTGGCATATATTGTGCCATATGGCATGGAGGCCTTATGACGACACTGACCCGCATTGCGACGGAGCCTGCGCCCTTCGCCCCCGATCCGATTACGGATCAGGAGGCAAGTGCGATGCTGCGCGCCATTTTCAACCTCTTCCGCCTATGGGGTGTGACTGAGGATCAGGCCTCGATCATGCTCGACGTGCCAAGGCGTACGCTTGCGCGTTGGAAAGCCGGAGCGTCCACTCGCTTCAGTCGCGATGGCAAGGCCCGCCTTTCGAATCTTCTGGGCATTCATAAGGCTCTGCGGATTATCTTCCACGAACCTGCCCGTGGCTATGCCTGGATCAAAGCCCCCAACGAGATCTTTGGCGGGCGTTCGGCGCTGGAGGTCATGTTGGGCGGTGAACTCACTGATCTGATGCGGGTGCGTCGCTATCTCGACGCGGAGCGCGGTGGGTGGTGATTGATCCGGGTTCGCTTCCTGTTACGCATGTTGTTTGGTCTGGAGCGCGGCGGATCATCCGCAGCCTCTATCCTCCTATCGATCTCTTCGACGACATCGCCGATCCTGAAGATTGGCCCTTGTTGATCGCCGCCGAGCAAAAGACCAATCCTCGATTGATGGAAACGATCGGCAATATCGACCTCGTTCCGGTGGGACGCCGTGTCGCTGGACCGGGCGCCAGCTATGTAATGGCGCCCTTCACCCATGCCAGTCCAGATCGTGCCGGACGCTTTCACGATGGACATTTCGGTGCGCTCTATATCGCCCGAACCTTTGAAACGGCGCTCATTGAAACGATGCACCATCATGCCGCCTTTATGGCCCGCAGTCAGGAAGCACCTGGTTGGACATCGCAATTCCGGGAACTGGTGCTCGACCTCGATGGATGGCTGCATGATCTGCGAGGTGGAGACCTTGCATGGGCGGAAGCGCTGAACCCTGTGTCTTACACGGCCTCTCACCCTCTTGCCGAGCGCTTGCGCGCGCAGGCCAGCGAAGGCGTGGTCTATCCAAGCACGCGCTACGCGCAGGGCGAATGTGCAGCCTTGTTCTATCCAGATCGGGTTACCATCCCGATCCAGGGTCGACATTTCGACTATCACTGGGATGGCGAACGGGTTGATCTCTATCGGGTTGCGGGGACCGGTGAGGTCTATCGAATAGACTGACTCAGGAGGCCATGGCGGTAAGGGCGGTCACCCGGGTGGCTGCCTACAAGCGCCGTTCCGGCGCACATTATGAAGAACAAGGAGAGGGGGAAGAGCGGGGATTGAGACCCCTTGAGTGTTGAAGCGCTTTCGATCCGGGTCTCGTTCTCAAACGAAAGACCTGCATCATGGACATGATCTCGCTCCCCCACGGTAAACTGCGCCTCTCGGACGCCAATGTGCGCAAGACCAACGCCCAGACCGGGCTGGAGGCGCTGGCGGCCAGCATTGCCGAACACGGGCTTTTGCAGCCGCTGATTGTCAGCCCCAGCTCGGGCAAGAAGACACTTTACGATGTGCACGCCGGTGGACGCCGCTGGCGCGCAATCGGCCTGCTGATCGAACGCGGCACGCTGCCCAAGGACTATGCCGTTGACGTTCGCCTCTGCGAGAATGAGGCGATGGCAAGCCGAGAAATCAGCCTTGCCGAGAACCTGATCCGTGAGGCGATGACGCCTGCTGATGAGGCCCAGGCCTATCGCGATATCATGGCCGAGGGCGCGAGTGTCGAAGATGTGGCGCGGCGCTTTGGCGTGACGGTGCGCCATGTGCAGGGCCGGGTGCGGCTGGGCGATCTGGCCGAACCGATCTTCAACGCCCTGGCCGAAGGCAAGATCACGCTTGATGTGGCAATGGCCTATGGCACCACGGGCGACCGGGAACGCCAATTGGCGGCATGGGAACGCTTTTCGACGAACTGGCAGGGGGACAACCCGCAGGCCATCCGCCGCGCCATTGCGGAAAGCGCGCTGTCGGCCAATCATCCGGTGGCGATCTTCCTGACTGAGGAAGAGTATGCAGGAGCCGGTGGGCGCATCGAGCGCGACCTGTTCGCCGGGGAAGGCGAGGGCCTGTGGCTCGATGGCGAACTGGCGCTTGAGCTGGCCCAGGCCAAGCTGCAGCATGAGGCAGAAATTGCAGCGCTCGGAACCAGACTGGGCTGGGTCAAACCGCTGCTGGTCACCCATGTGCCCTATAGCGAGACCGAGGATCTTCAGACCTATTGGCCGACCTATGCCGAACCCAGCCCGGAGGCGAAGGAGCGTATCGCGGTCATCGAAGGCCGTCTCATTGATATCGAAGATGCGCTGGAGGAATGCGAGGAAGGGGAGGCGGAAGACACCCTCTATGCCGAGCAGGAGCAACTCAATACCGAGCGCGACAGGATTTCGAAGACCGACCCGATCATTCCTGATGAGGATCGCCCGCATGTCGGCACCTTCCTGATCCTCGACCGCGACGGGCAGCCCTGCCTCGCCCCGAGCTATTACACAACACAGAAGAAGCGCCGTTCCGTGCAGCAAGGTCCGGGCGAAGGTGATGCATCGCAGGGTGACGAACAGGCCAGCGCCAGCGACCCGACGAAGCCCGACGAAACCAACCCCCGCTCGCTCGAAGAGCAACTGGCCAAGGATCGCCGCGATGTGCTGGCGCTGCATATTGCCAATGATCCAGGGCTGGCCCTCGACATCACGATCTTCGAACTGGCCCGGTCGTTTGCAGGGCATTTCGGTTACAGTGATACGGGCTGCGCCATCACCATCAGCGATCGCTTCGAGCCTGCCGGTATCAAATCGATCCCCGAGAGCGAGGCGCAGGTCCAGCTTGGCAGCATCAAAGCCGCGCTGCCCTGCGACTGGGGACAGGAACATAACAGCTTTGCCTCCTTCCTCGCCTTCCGTGCACTCGACGAGGAAGCCAAGGCCGGTTGGCTGGCTTTCGCCGTCAGCCAGAGCCTGAAGGCTAGTTTGGCGCATGGCCAGTATAACAATGCCTTCCAGACCAGCCTTGGCGCGCTGCTGGACATTGATGTGGCGCAGCATTGGCGCCCGAGCGCCGAGCGCTATTTCGACCGCAAGAAGAAGGGGCAGATCCTGACCATTCTGGGCGGCATCGATCCCGAAGCGGCAGGACGCTATGCGACGGCCAAGAAGAGCGAACTGGCCAGCGCTGCGGCGAGGCTGTGTGCGGGCGAGACGATTGTCCAGCCCAGCGTCAAGGAGCGCGCTCTGGCCTGGGTGCCCGACGAAATGCGCTTCGATGGTGCGATGCCGCCTGTCGGGCAGGTGGCGCAGGACGAGGCCGGGCAGGGAACCAGCCAAGATCCAGATCCCGCAGAGGATATCGGTCTGATCGACGAGGCGGACGCTGAATTCGATGAGGAAGGCGAAGCCGAGCCCGAGCCCGGCGAGGCTGGCCCTGCCGACGACACTTCGGGAACAGAGGCAGAGCCGCTGCTCGCGCAAGCCGCCTGAGCAACACGCGGGCAGGGGACAAGCCTCTGCCCGCTAATCCCCAACAATCCGGCCATGTCTGGCCCCGCCTTTCCAAAGCGAGAGGGGGTGAGGGGTGAATGCGCCCTGCGGCGCTCAAAGGAAGGAAGAACCTCGATGAAACCCCGTTCCGACATCTACCAGACCGTCACCGATCAGCTTGTCGCCGCCATCGAGGCCGGTGCAGGGCAGTGGCGAATGCCCTGGCACAATTGCGCGGCACCGACCATGCGCCCGACCAGCGTGGCGGGCCGTCGTTATACTGGCATCAACCGTGTGATCCTATGGGCCACGGCTGACGCGCTGGGTTTTCAGTCGGGCATCTGGGCGACCTATCAGCAATGGAAAGTCCAAGGTGCGCAGGTGCGCAAAGGGGAATGCGGCACCCATGTCGTGCTCTGGAAAAAGATCGAGCGGCAGGACGGCGCGGGCAATGCCGAGGAAGCTGCCGAAGGTGAAGGCCGGGCCTGCTTCTTCGCGCGCAGCTTTGTCGTGTTTAACCGGGATCAGGTCGATGGGGCGGAAGGCGCAGAACTGACCGAAGCGGCTCCCATGAAGCCCGATGTGGCCGAGGCGCAGGCGTTCCTTGAGAGCGTCGGCGTGCCGGTGGATTACGGGCTTTACGATGCCCATTATCGCCCGGATCAGGACCGCATATACCTGCCCGAGCGTCAGGCTTTCGACAGTGACATGGATCTGGTTTCCACGCTGGCCCATGAACTTGTGCATGCGACCGGATCGGCTTCGCGCCTCGCCCGCGAAAGCCTGCGCGATTACCACAAGGATCGCTCCTGGCGCGGGCGCGAAGAGCTCGTGGCCTTATCTGGACAGTCTGCGCCGCCCGCAACATTGCAGTAAGGTCGGCGATGGACGCCCACGGTAGGCAGTAATCAGGCTGGCCGTAGCGCTGACCCAAGAGCTGGCGGAGGCCAGCCTGATTGCTGCC
>Ga0066256_1004873_pt1 | contig 11546 bp, 7 predicted proteins | sample ThiBio_1000_biof_FD_87107 | JGI IMG/M metagenome (GOLD analysis project Ga0066256, IMG submission 87107) | Wastewater bioreactor microbial communities from Cape Town, South Africa - Thiocy_expt_1000_biof (version 2) | ecosystem: Engineered > Bioreactor > Thiocyanate-remediating >...
AATGAAAAGAGAAGAAAGCATCACAATGCTGCCTGCAAAGAAAAACCAGTAGGAAAGCATATTCATAAAAGGCGATGCCATATCTCTTGCGCCAATCTGAAGCGGGATAAGAAAATTCGCAAACGTGCCGCTTAAACCCGCCGTTAATACGAAAAACACGAGCACCGTTCCGTGCATGGTGGTTAAAGCATAATAAAAATCGGGCTTAATCCTGCCGCCTTCGGCCCAGTGGCCAAAGAACGTTTCAAGAATTGGAAAACTTTCATCAGGAAAACCTAATTGCAGCCTGAACAATACCGAGAACAAGCCGCCAATGATCGCCCAAATGATACCGGTAACCAAAAACTGTTTCGCGATCATTTTATGATCCTGACTAAAAATGTATTTGGTTATAAATGTTTCTTTATGATGATGCACATGATGCTCGCCGTGATGGTGGCCATGACTTGCAACTTCGGGATGAATATGTAAAGTGTCGCTCATGTTTCTAAATTGTTATTGCTTAGATTTTTAATTCGCTTTCGTAGTATCTGCTTTTGCAGTTGCCGTGTCTTTTGCAACTGCCGCTGAATCAGTTTTTACTGCTGTGCTGTCAACTTTAGGAGCTGTTTTTGCAGCCGCATCGGCCATTGCTTTTTTTGCAAAAAGATATTGAGGTATTTTAGCCCTGATCCATTGGTCGTACTCTTCCTGAGTCTCCACAATAATCTCGCCACGCATTCCGGTATGCCCGGCGCCGCACATCTGGTCGCAGGCAATTTCATATACAAAGTCAGGATTACCCAATTCTTCGCGCATTTGCTTGGTGGTTTTGATCGGTGTAAACCACAATGTTGTAGGCGTTCCCGGCACGGCATCCATTTTTAACCTGAAATGAGGTAAACCAACACTGTGGATCACATCTTTTGCCCCGATTATCAATTTCACCGGTTTGTTTACCACAAGGTGCATTGGCTCAGAGCCAACATAAATATCGTCTTTATTGGCGCCGTCATCCCAAATCTGACCCAATGGGTTATCTTCTACAAGATTAATATTCTTATAATATTTTTTGCCCAGAACACCATCTTTACCGGGATATCGAAACTCCCACTTGAACTGGCTTCCCGTAATCTCAACCTGCATGGCATCTGCGGGGGCTGCGCCGGTAATACGGTACCAATACACCAAACCGAACCCGATCAAAATAGTCAAAACGATTGCCGGAACCACGGTCCAAATCAATTCCAACTTATTGTTATGCGGGAAATAGTATGTTTTTCTTGTTTCAGATTCCTGATATTTATAAGAATACCAAAATAATAAAATCTGCGTAACGATGAACACCAGCCCGGTTGCGATTAGGGTGTATTTCATCATCCGGTCAACCAAAATACCGTGGTCTGATGCTGATGTACCAAACTTTAAAATTTTATCGCCAAGCGTGTGATGCGTCCAATAAACACCAAACAGGCCCACAATTAAGAACACTAATAACAGAAAAGCATTGATCCTGTTAGATTCTTTGCGGGATTTTTCTTCGCCCCGTATTACCGATACAAATTCACTTGCTCGCGCTATTTGAACGGTAATGATGAATCCTAAAGCTAATATGGCCAGTATTAAAAAAGTTTGCATACGATTTTTGTTCTGTTATATATTATTTGAATCTGCTTAAATCCGGGTTATTTTTAATTATGTGTGATGGATAACACTTTCTTTTACGAATGGATGGTTCTGCGCTACCAACGGGTATTTACTTAAAGTTTTACCGGTTATAAACATTATAATGCCAACAAAGAAAAGCGCCACACCAAAATCTGCTAAAATAAAAGGTACTTTGTTCGGCGATACAGCCGGGAAAACCATCTGGTAAAAATCAAGCCAGTGGCCAAATATGATGAGCACCGACATAATTGTAACGGTTGTGTAATTACGCTTTGAATCCCTGCTCATGAAAACTAAAATAGGGGCTACAAAGTTAATGAGAAACATTAGCCAGAAAAGTGAGCTGTAAATACCTTCGGTTCTGGGCTTGAAATAAATCGTTTCTTCCGGAATATTTGCGTACCAGATCAGCATGAATTGCGAAAACCATAAATACGTCGAAAAGATTGAAATTGCGAACATGAATTTACCAAGGTCGTGAATGTGCTCCCTGTTTACAATATTCAGAAGTCCGTTATTTTTCAGGAATATTACAAACAAAGTGATTAACGCTATTCCGGTAACAAAGGTGCTGGCGAAAGTGTACCAGCTGTACATGGTGCTGTACCAGTGCGCATCAATACTCATTAACCACAACCAGGGAATTGTAGACATTACTGTTAGGGCAAACACAATCATGTACAATGCTGCTGCTACCGTATTGTTAAAGGAGAACTTTTTCTTTTCTTCAACGGTAACGGGCGGGTTTTCATCGGTGCTGCGCGAAATTTGACGCATTTTCCAACCAAGGAACGACCACAATGCAATGGTAAGAACTGTAGTAACGGTAAAAAACGTAGGGTTCAAAAAACCTTTTTTATGATTCAATACCGGATCGTGCTCTACATGCGCAGCATCAGTCCAGTGATAAATTGTGTGATTTCCGCCAAAAACTATTGAAAGCAATATTACCAGCGCAATGACCCCCAATACCGGAACTGCTGCGGTAACGGCTTCGGTAACCCTTGTAAATGCAATTTGCCAGCCGCCCCAGGCTAAGGTGAGGGCGCAAAAGAAAAACATAGCGGCATTGCATATCATTAAAAAGAAAACGCTGTTTTGCAGCATGCTCGCCCAAAACCTTGCGTCATTCGCCTTAGCTTCTTCGGGTGTTGCCCCGCCACGTGTGCTTATAAATAAAGCGATGGCCGCCACTAACCCTATCGCCATTAATGCATAAGCGATGGTGTTATATTTTTTTGTCGGTATAAATTTTTCTACTGTTGACATTCCCGGTTCTTTTATGTAGTTCGTTTAATTTCTAATTAATTTTTTGCAACAGCTACACTGTCAGTTTTTGCGGCGGTGCTGTCAGGCGTTGCGGGAGCGCTGCCTTTTTGTTTAGACCTGATGTAGGCAATCACTTCCCAACGTTGTATTGGAGTGAGCTGCGATGCGTAGCTACCCATGGCTCTGATGCCGTAAGAGATGGAGTGAAACATGGTTCCGTCGGCCAAAGCAATCACAGCGGGGTCCATAAAATTTTTAGGCGCCGCGCTGTAAGGGCCATCGCCGCCTTTGAAGAGCGGGCCATCACCATCAAGTTTTGCTCCGTGGCAAATACCGCAATTAATTAAATACAGCCTTTCAGCTTCCTTAAGATCAACAGCAACGCCCATGGTATCCAAGGGGCTTTTTACAGTTGCCGACATGGCGTATCCAAGAGAATCATTCTTAAAAGGATAAACAAAATTCAGGTCGCCATTTCTTTCCACAGTACCTGCAACGGGCAGTCCGTTAAAATTCACTCCTGCATCTTTTAATCTGGAGGTTGGCGCGTAAGTTTCGTAAGCCACGCTGTAATACATATCAGGCATGTAAGCGTAACCCGGGCCTTTTCCTGCCCCGCATCCCGCCACCAGGCCGCTTGCCGCTACAGTTGCTATTAATAAATATTTTTTCATGCTCTATTTTAAGTATTCAAACTTTTAAACCTGTTAACTTTTCAATTTTAAACTAAACCTCAGGCACCGGCCGGCCAAACTTTACGGTGGGCTTATCGTAAGTACCAATCCACCAACCGGTTTCTTTATGCTCAACTTTTACGTCTTGCGCGCCAACACTTTGTAAGAAAGCCATCGCCTTTGCTTCGTTAGTTTTATCAGTACATTCAATGGCCATAACAAACGTATCGTCTGTGCTGCGCGGATTGAAGTGATCTTTTTTCACGAAAGGCGCTAACTGGCATAACCAGCAAAACGTAAGCACCATTCCTACTGCCGAAAACAGCACCGTCAGCTCAAACATGATAGGGATCCATGCCGGTAATGAAAAGAACGGTTTACCACCGAAGTTGATCTGCCAGTCCTCGGCAAAAGCCCAGGAAATAAAGCTGATTGCGGTAATGGTTCCCGTAATACCGTAAATAAAACCGGCAATGTGCAGGTCAGTGTCTTTGTGGCCCATTACCTTATCCAACCCGTGAATCGGGAACGGCGTGTACACATCGTGCAGCTTGTAGCCTGCTTTACGCACTTTGGTAACTGCAGGAAACAATACCTTTTCATCGTAAAAGTTGCCGGTTACAAATTTTCTAACGTCCATTATTTTTCTTCTTTTATATACACCCCCGGCGTTTTCAAAACCTCAGGAGCTTATTTTTCAATTCAATTAATGATGTGCATTTTCATGCTCAAACTCTTCCAGTGTTTTTTGTTCATCACCGGTCATTTCTTCTTTAAAGTTTTCGCCGCTGCGTTTCAAAATATGCTTGATTTCCGCGATAGCGATAACCGGGAAGAACTTGCTGAACAGGAAGTAGCACGTGAAGAACAACCCAAACGTACCCAGGTAAAAACCAACCTCCCAAATTGTAGGGGCGTAATAAGTACTCCAGGAGCTTGGCAGGTAATCACGATAAATTGATGTAACGATGATCACGAACCTCTCGAACCACATACCGATGTTTACCAAAATACTCATGAAAAAGGTAACCAGAATATTACGCCTCATTTTCCTGCTCCAGAAAATTTGCGGAGATAGTACGTTACAACCCATCATAATCCAATAACTCCAACCGTAAGGGCTGTTGAGGTTTACCCTGTTTTCTTTAAACGCGAACCACTCGTAAGGCACGGCGCTGTACCATGCCATGAACAACTCGGTTAAATAGGCAATGCCCACAATAGAACCTGTAAGAACAATCACCTTATTCATCACGTCAATGTGTTCAATGGTAATATATTCTTCAAGTCCTAAAACTTTTCTTGTAACCAAAAGGAGCGTTTGCACCATGGCGAAACCACTGAATACCGCACCCGCAACAAAGTAGGGAGGGAAGATGGTAGTGTGCCAACCGGGAACGATTGAAGTGGCGAAGTCAAAAGATACGATGGTGTGTACCGAAAGTACCAGTGGCGTTGAAAGGCCTGCCAAAACCAGCGAAAGCGCTTCATGCCTTTGCCAGTGCTTGGTGCTGCCCGTCCAGCCGAAAGAAGTTAACCCGTAAAAATATTTTCTCCATTTCACTTTTGCCCGGTCGCGCAGCGTTGCCAGGTCGGGCAATAAACCGCAGTACCAAAATAAAAGAGAAACAGTAAAGTAGGTAGAGATTGCAAATACGTCCCAAAGCAGTGGCGAGTTAAAGTTCACCCAAAGCGGGCCACGGGTATTGGGGTAAGGCATTACAAAGAATGCGTTCCACACACGGCCCATGTGCCAGATGGGAAACTGGCCGGCACACATCACCGCAAAGATGGTCATCGCTTCGGCAGCGCGGTTCACACCTGTTCTCCAGCCCTGGCGGAAAAGCAACAGGATGGCCGAGATCAGCGTTCCGGCGTGACCGATACCTACCCACCACACAAAGTTGGTAATATCCCAACCCCAACCAATGGTTTTGTTCAGGTTCCACTGGCCGGTACCGTAAATTACCTCTACGGTAACTGAGATGATACCGAAAATTAACAGCACCACGGATATAAGGAAACCAATCCACCACAGTTTACTGGGTTTTGCCTCCACGGGGCGGCAAATATCCTCGGTAATCTGGTGGTAATCTTTACTACCTTCTACCAGTGCGCCTCTTGCCTGCGATTCGTATCTGTTTAATGACATATCTATTTTGCTTTGAGCTACAATTTTATTTTTTGTGTTTCGGCTTTTTTTACCAACCTCTTCATTCTTACCCGGCTGTCCGGCAGGCAGGCGCCGCACACTTCATCTTTTGTACTTCTATTTTCTTAATTCATTCCGTTGTCATCTGCGACAAGCCAGCTCTCTTTACCGCTTTGCGGGATTTGCGCTGCACTCCAAGAAGGACTTAATGATGCGCCGCACTGTCAGCGCCGTGCGTTGCCGCCGGTACTGGGGTTCCATGCTCTGCACCTGCAGCAGGCTTATGTTCTTGGCCCGCTGCATGATGTTCGCCACTGCTAATCACCTCGTCTGTGTTCCTGATTTTGCTGAAGTAGCTTACGTTCGGTAACACGTGTAATTGCTCCAGCGAGTAGAACAACCTTGTAGGATTGTTTAACCGCACCTGACTGATCTGGCTTTCTTTATTGTGAACATCACCAAATACAATCGCGTTTGTGGGGCAAGCCTGCATACAGGCCGTTTTCGCTTCGCCGTCAATTAAAGGCCTGTTTTGCTTTTTGGCTTCCAGCTTCGCGTGTTGTGTTCTTTGAATACAGAACGAACATTTTTCCATCACGCCTCTTGAACGAACCGTCACATCGGGGTTCAATACCATGCGGCTCACATTATCGTTCATTTGATGGACAACAGGGTCTAATTTGCCCACTATTTGCTGGTCCTGATTATTAGGGAAGCTGTCAGCACCGGTATAATCAGCCCAGTTAAAGCGGCGCACTTTATACGGACAGTTGTTGGCACAATACCTTGTGCCGATACAACGGTTATAAGCCATTTGGTTAATCCCTTCTTCACTATGGTTGGTAGCAGCCACCGGGCACACATTTTCGCAAGGCGCGTTATCGCAATGCTGGCACATCATCGGTTGAAAGACCACACCTTTCAGGTTGTCAGGATCTTTTTCATCGCTTACAAAATAGCGGTCAATGCGCAACCAGTGCATGTCGTGGTAGCGAAGCACTTCTGACTTTCCTACTACCGGTACATTATTTTCAGCATGACAAGCCACCACGCAGGCATTACAACCTGTGCAGGCATTCATGTCAATGTTCATGCCCCACTTAAGGCCCGGCATACTATGTACACCGTATAGTGTTCCTTCTTTTCTGAAATCGCCGGTGGATTTAGCATAAGTATCCACCAAATGCTGGCGCCACTCTTTAACCTCATCAGGGTTTTGCTTGTAAGTGGCAAGGGTGGTTTCCCTCAGCACTTCAATACGGCCTTCGTAAGAATTATGTATTTGTGTTTGGGCTACTTTCTCTTTTCTGCCCGCATTGCTGATGGTAACGTTTGGCGCCGCATAGCTAATTGTAGTACCGTTAAATGATGCAAACGGAAAAGTGTTCACACCAACACCGGCGGCTGTTCGGCCCAATTTTTCGCTGCGGCCATAACCTACGGCAATGGCAACGGTATTAGCATTCATGCCCGGCATTACCAACACCGGAAGTTCAATGCTTTTTTTACCGTTTTGTATTTTAATTACCGGTTTTTGAGGGTAATATTCGTAATCAACTCCTTTATAATCAATCCCTAACTCATCTGCTTTTTTCATGGAGATGAGTGCATAGTTGCCCCAGGTAGCTTTTGATACCGGATCGGGGGTTTCCTGTAACCAGGGGTTTATTGCGCCTTCGCCTGCGCCGATGGTTACTTTTTCGTAAAGCACCACTTCATCTTTTCCACCCGCAGGATAGGCTGCGATAGCCGTTGCCGCCACACCAACTGTTCCTACACCACCCGCACCCGAAGCTGCCGCAGCGCCGCCACCGGCCGAAGTTTCTGCAAACCCGGCTTGTAATGCTTTGTTATAAGCCTTTTCGCCGCCAAGTTTGCCTTCCCAGAATTTTTTAAAATATTCTTCGTAACTGCCGCCCGATGTGTTAGAAGGAACAGCGGCAACAGTAATTGCGGTCGAATCCCCCGTAGCTGCCGTTGGCCTTGCAGCCAAACCGGTTAAACCTCCAAATTTCAATAATGAATCCTGTAAAGCCCTTGTTTTAAATAAAGGGCTGATTGTGGGCTGTATAAAGCTAACCACACCGGTTTTCGGTTCGGCATCGCCCCAGCTTTCTAAAAAGTGGTGAGACGGTACAATATATTTACACTCCTGCGTGGTTTCGTCCATTCTTCCGCTGAAAGAAACAGTTGTTTTAACCTTTGCAAGGGCGGCTTTCACCTTTGCCCCATCAAAATAATGGTACACGGGGTTTGCATCATAAATCAGCACCGCGCCTACCTGCCCGCCTTCCATCTGCGCCAGCAAATCAGCAAAATCCTTATCTACACCTTTGCGGGTATTGTTGGCTTTTGCAAAGTCAATAATCGCTCCGTTTGCGCCAATCGCGCTGTTGATAGCGTTTACCACCACCTGAACATTTGCGTCATTGCTACCGCATAACACCACCGCGCGCCCCTGTGCTGCTTTCAGGTCATTGGCAACTTTTGCAATGCCTGCGCTCAATTTAGCATCGGCAATTGAAGGAGCTGTTGCGCCACCGCCCACGGCTGCTAATAATGCCAGCGCCACAGCGCCTGTTTGAGAAGGGCGATGCGTGAAACGCTCATCGGCGCTTGAACCGGTCATGCTTAAATAGCTTTCAAACTGATAATGTTTGCTCATTTTGGGAGCTTTTTCATCAATTTTACGGCCTTTAGCGTAACCCGCAGCCTGCCCGATTGGGTCGAGCCAGGTTCCCAGAAAATCTGCACCGAGGCTAACGATTACGTCTGCCGCCTCAAGGTTATAGCTTGGTAATTTTCTGCCAAAGCCAGCCGCTTCATTAGCCAGAAGCATTCCGCTGTAGCTTACGCCATCGTATTGTACGTGCCTTAAGCCGGAGTATTTTGAAATAATATCTAAAGTAGAGGGAGAATTGATGGTGCTTGTAAGTAAAACAACGTTGCCGGCAGCAGCCAGTTCTTTTTGTATGGCGCTGTCAATCTCTTCAAAAGTGGCTTCTTCGTGTTTTGCAGCACCTTTTTTCATGGGGAAGCGAAGCCGGTGTGTATCATACAAATCTAAAACGGAAGCCTGAACCCTTGCCGAAGTACCGCCGCCTGTATAAGAAAGCTCGTTCCCTTCAATTTTAATAGGACGGCCATCCCTCACTTTCGCAACCACCGGAACCGCATCGCCACCATTTACATAAGTTGTTGCGTAGTACTTAGCTTCACCGGGAACCAGGTTTTCGGGCTTGTAGCCGTAAGGAATCGCTTCGCGTACTTTTGTTTTACAGCTTGCGGCTAAAGCGGCTGCGGCTGTGCTAAAACCCAAATACTTTAAAAAATCCCTTCGTGGAGCTTTGGCATCTAACAAACCCTTATCATCGAAACTCTCAAAAGGCAGTTCATCACGAATCTCCTCCTTATTGCGCTTTTGAGAATTTTCAGGGTCGCTTAACTCTCCGAAACCTTGCCAGTATTTTTTTTGGCTCATCTATTTTTGATTTGAAAATTTGAAATTTAAAATTTGAAAATGGTTCGTTACCACGGTTGCCCTTCGCTCATTTTCAAAATTAGTAGTGACATTTTTGACATTCTAAACCTCCGATATCTTTCACCGTCACGCTATCCATTTTACCGGATTTGATATCGTTGTGGAATTTCTCGTAAATGCTGTAAAATTTATTTCCGCTTGTTGAATCTACATTAAAATTCACTTTGGTTCGCCTGTGGCAGTTCACACACCAACCCATGCTTAATTCGCTGAACTGTTTCACCTCATCCATCGCGGTGATTTCGCCATGACAGGTTTGACACTGAACATTACCCACCCTTACGTGCTGGCTATGGTTAAAATACACATGATCAGGCAGGTTGTGAATTTTAACCCATGGAATGGCCTGTGCTTTTGTGGGATCCCAGGCATCAGGGTTTGAAGGATCGAAACCTGCAAATTTGTACATTTTTTGAATTTCGGCGGTTCCGTCAACCTGGTTGCCCCGCGAATCGAACAGAGGTTCGCCATTATATTTCTGAATGGTTTTATGGCAGTTCATACAAACATTGGTTGAAGGAATTGCGGCAGTTTTACTGTCCCAGGCGTTACCATGACAGTACAAACAACTGATCTGGTTAATACCGGCGTGTACTTTATGAGAATAAAATATTGGCTGGGTTGGCTCGTAATCTATTTGCCTGTTAATATTAATAAGCGCTTTTGTTGTAAGGTACCCGCCAAAAATAAAGAGGAGAATGGCAACTGTGGCAATATAAGTTTTGTTTCGGTAGAAGGGTACATCAGGTAATGGTTTTACGTCCTGCGTATCCCTTACAACCTTGGTAAGATTGTTATTTAAGAATACCAAAAGAACAGCAACCAAGGCCAAAACCAATGTAATAATACCAAAGATCAGCGTATTTTGACTATCACTTGCTTTTGGTGCTGCCGCGCCCGTGGCTCCTGCTGCACCCGCTGCTGCCCCATCGGCTTTACCGGTATATTTTGCATCAATATAAGCAAGAATATCATCAATTTGGGTATCCGTAAGATCGTCAAACGTGTTCATTACGGTTGGGGTCATTTTTGAAACTTCTACGGCTTTGGGGTACCCGGAAGCAGTTAGTTTCACGTTGTTCTTGATCCACTCGTGCAACTTTTCCTTATCGTCCCATTGGGCTTCAATGCCTCCCAGGGCAGGGCCTGTACTGTTACTTTTCATGTCGCCGGAGTGACAGGCCTGGCATTTGGACACGAAAAGAGTTTTCCCTGCTTCAACACCATTTCCTCCACCACCCGCAGCGGCGGCAGTACTATCCTGGGCCAATGAACTGAAAGAAACCGCGAAAAGCGTTATTATAATAATTGTTAGTCGGTTTATTATTTGCTGATACCTGGTCATAAACGCATAAAATCTAAAATGTGGATAAAAACCTATGATTGAGTGCAAAAATAAGGTTCACCGTTAACAAAACAGCAACAATTTGAAAATTTTTTAAACCCGCTCGCAGCTTGGGTTTCAGAGGATTTCAAAACGAATTTTTTAAAAGTAGAAAATTGTTTGTCATTAGAAAGTCATTGGTTCAAATGGGCTTTTGCGATGTGAACATCTGTTATTTAAGTATTTTGATGCTTAAATAATTGCCCCTTCACAAATCTAACTTTTAGCCTTTTGTTTTTCCCTCCACTGTTCGTTAAAGGATTTTTTTGGGAATTTGAGATTACTGCGGCCTTTTGTCCAGGCTCCGCCAACGGAATTAATAAGTGTGCTCTTCATGGTTCCGTTGGCCACATTAATTAAATTGCGTTTCAGCATGGCCACCTTCCACATTTTCCACGCCATTTTTTCAGTAAACGGCGCATACCCCAGATCGGTAGCTTCGTGCCGGTTTTCGAGCAACAGTTCGTGCAGGTTAATTTTTACCGCGCACACTTCGGTACAATTCCCACATAGCGAGGATGCGTGGCTGAGATGTTTCCATTCTTTCATATCCCGCAGGTGCGGCGTAATTACCGAGCCGATGGGGCCGCTATAGGTGGTATCGTAAGTATGGCCGCCAATATTTTTATAAACCGGGCAGGCGTTGAGGCAGGCGCCGCAGCGAATACAGTAAGGCGCTTCGCGGGCTTTTTCGTTTGCCAGCATTTTGGTACGGCCATTGTCGAGCAGTATTACGTACATTTCTTCGGGGCCATCCGTTTCGTTTGCCTGGCGCGGACCGGTAACAATGGTGCTGTAAGAAGTGATGGGTTGGCCCGTACCGTAAGTGGCCAACAGCGGCCAAAACAACGCAAGGTCAGTCATTGACGGAATTACTTT
>Ga0066256_1004875_pt1 | contig 11544 bp, 3 predicted proteins | sample ThiBio_1000_biof_FD_87107 | JGI IMG/M metagenome (GOLD analysis project Ga0066256, IMG submission 87107) | Wastewater bioreactor microbial communities from Cape Town, South Africa - Thiocy_expt_1000_biof (version 2) | ecosystem: Engineered > Bioreactor > Thiocyanate-remediating >...
TGTGGGTGGCACCGCCGTGGTTCCTGGTACCGTCACTACGGTCGCAGGCAATGGTGCAGCTGGAACGGCAGATGGCGTGGGTGCCGCGGCACGGTTCAATGAACCATTAGGTGTATGCCTCGATGGCGCTGGGGGACTTTACGTGGCCGACTTTAGCAACCATGCAATTCGGCGTTTGGACATTGCAACACGGAGGGTGACGACGGTTGCAGGTGTGATTGGCAGCAGTGGCTCAACAGTGGGAGCTACGCCGCTGGAGTCTACGTTCTACCGGCCGTATGGCGTGGAAGTGGACGACGCGGGCAACGTGTATATTGCGGTCGGCGGCAACAACGCCATCCGCATGCTGTCGGGCGCCTGGATTGCTGGTACTGGCACGGCTGGATCACAGAATGACGCTGTCGGCACCAGTGCCACATTGAACTCTCCGTTTGCAGTGCGCGCCAACATGGCTGACGGGCTGTTATATGTGGCGGACACGGGGAACTACCTGGTGCGTATCGTCAATATTGCTGGCAGCCACGCAGTCGCCACACTGGTTCTCCTTCCACACAATGTATACGACATTGCATTAGATGCCTTGGCACGTATAATGTACGTAGCCGTGCGCAACTCAGTGTACATTGTCACATACGCGGGGGTGGCCACTCTACTGGCAGGACAGCCTTCTACCACCGGCTACATCGACGGGGCCGGCAGCGCGGCACGGTTTAACGAAATCATCGGACTGGTGCGGGATGCGCGCATGGGGGTACTGTATGGGACAGATATAAACAACAACCGCGTTCGTCAAGTCACCATTGACGGGGGTGTCACCACCACACTCGCCGGGTCTGGCGCCACTGCATTGACAGACGGCATTGGCACGGCGGCGGCATTTTATTACCCGTATGGTATTGCGCTGGATGCCGCCAGCGGTGCCTTGTACATTGGCGACGATTACAACCACGCCATCAGGCGGGTGCAGCTGCCACCGCCGGCTCTTGCTCCAGTCACTCTTGCTGCCATGCCCCTGCCGCCTTCACCGCTGGCGCCCACCCACCAGCTGACCGCATGGCGCGCGCTTGGCACCTCCACCAACTTCGGATCAGCGACGGCACAGCCCGCGCTTGACGCACTCGCTGCCACCTTTTTATCACCATTATCAGCTGCCAACACCGCCTGCCTCAACCCTGCAATTGGAAGCCTGCTGTTGGGCGCCGTGACGCTGTCGCCACGGAACGCAACCCCCGCCGCCGCTGGCAACACCAACACCACCTTCTCCACGTCGGCGCAGCGCGGGCTGCGGTCGCTCACCCTGACAACGCCCGCCGTACCAGCAGCCGCTCTTGCCCTGCCTGCGATCATCAACCTCACACTCGCCGCTCCAGCCCCAACGCAACAGCTGCACCTGATTGGCGGCAGCTTTGACGGGCTAGCAACGCTGATATGCATCAATTGCGGCGGTGTCGTTGGGCTGGCCAACCTCTCGGGCCTCCTGTTTGGCGACTTGCTGACACAGCCACTCACTCTGCCGCTCATCACGGCGCTGGACGCCAGTGCCACCGGCTTTGTAGCTGTGTACGCAAACAGCTTTGACGGCATACCGGCGCTGCGCTGGCTATCGCTGGCTGGTAGCAATCTGTCGTACGTCAGCGACGCCGCCTTTTCCGGCGGCAAGCAGCCAGCGCTGGCAGTACTTGACCAGTCTCGCACCCCGCTAACGTCGGGCAGTGGCTGCCGACCTGGCTCCACTAGCCGCATCCAATTGACCCCGGCGGGAGGAACAATGTACATTGCATGTAGCGACTGCCCTGCTGGCATGTCCTGTAACGGTGGGTCCAGCTTTCCAGCGCAATGTGGTGCCAACACGTTTGCTGTGGGCTTTGCAGCAGCCTGCGCGCCGTGCCCTACTGGCACCTACGCCATGGGTGCCGCAAAGGAGTGCGTTGCTTGTCCACCGGGCCTTGCAGCGCCCGCATGCAATGCCTCCGCGTCGTGGCGCGACACCATCACGCTGGTTGCTGACGGCGCAGGCAGCTGGGTCAACGCCTGCATCTACCTCGTGCCTGCTGGGCAGCAACCTGCGACTGCCAACGTGTCATGCGGCCCGGTGATGGTGGTGTCCACCACCACCCTGTCATGCGCGCTGCCGTTCCTGCTTCCCGGTGCATCAACCGCGCCTGTGCTGACGCAAGTGTGGGTAGCGCACGCCGGCACAAGCGGCATATCGCAGCGACTCAACGCGAGCGTCATGCTGGTGTCGCCGCCACCGCTTGTCCTTGCACCAGGCGGCAACGACCGGCTATTGCCCCTCACGGCCAGCGGTGGCCGCATTGTGTTGCGACTACCAGCGCCACGGCTGACGGCTGCCGACTGGACCGTCGCTGGCCTGCCGCCGCCACCACAAGCTACTATCGACAAGGTAGAGGTATGGCTGGCCAACGCACCGTGTACCGAGCCGGCATGGGAGTCCTCGACTTCGCTGTCGTGCGCCATCCCATCCACCGACGGCGTTGACATCCCTGTTGTTGTGCTGCTGGCAGGGCTGTTCAATGTCAGCGGCGTGCTGCCGTCCGTGTTCACGCCGCCAGCGCTTGCGGTGGAGCCCGCTGACGTGGCGCTGTTGCCACCTGCCAACTCGGGCAACAGCACCATCAACATCACGCTGCCCGGCACGGCGCTATGTGTGGGCCAGCGTCCACGGTTGACAGCTGCGTACGTTGGCGGGCTGCGCTGCGGCGCGGTCGGTTGCATTGCTGGCCGCTCCGACGCTGCGTTGTGCATGGGTTGGAATGCCACTGCGGCCGCGGGCACGGGCCTGTTGCAATATTATAGACCCACCGTGCTGCTGAATGCCAGCGCCGTGTGGGCCAACCGCGCGGCGTCGCTGGTAGCATGTGATGCGTGTGTCTCGCTGGCGACCCGGCCAGTGTTGACCTCCATCACGCCCACCTCTATCGCCGCACCTGGGCTGCCTGTGGTGGTGACTGGCAGCGGCATGATGGACGCCACCCGCGCGCCGCCCATCGTGCTTATTGGCGGCGAGGAATGCAGTGGTGTGACTGTGCTGTCACAAACAGTGGTGCAATGCAACGCCCCAACAGTGCAGCCTTCAGCGCCCGGCTACCCAGTGGTGTCCGTTGTAGTGGTCAATGCCGCCGGCGCCGCCTCCACCGAGCACATCAACCTCACCTACCCCGCCACCTTCGCCGTGTCCTGGGCGTCCACACCGACGCTGACCACATTGCCGGGTGGGTTGTTGTCACCGTCACCCACGTTGCGGGTGCTGTCACGACAGGCAGTGACCTGCAGTCTTGCAATCAATGTGAGCTCGTGCGCGACGACTAACCCGGCACTGTCATCACGCCCTGCCGGCATGACGGTATCGTCCGCCATGTTGCTGTCAGTGGGCGCCAGCGGTACGGCTGATGCCGTGTACACCGATCTGCACCTTGACGTGTTAGAGGCGAGCGGCGCCTCAGGCTGTACTGGCACGCTAGCGGCGTCATGTGTCGACGCCGTCGGCCTGACTGCATCCACGGCAGGGCAGGTCGGCCCGATGGTGGTGTTGGCGTCATGGCATGCCGACTGGAATGCCAGTGACTTGCCGCCAGCGCCGTTTGTTGTTGTGCCAGTGGCGCTGCCGCGGGTGACAGCGGTGTTCAGCTTGGTTGGCAGCGATGGTGTGCTGACGGCCACCAGCGTGGCTTCACTGTCGTGCCTGGCGCTGCTGCTGCCCGCTGCTGTCACCTCGCCGCCGCTATCGCAGTCACTGGACCGCGTGTCGCCACGCGACGTGCTGTCATCCGTCAGTGGCTCTGTGACACTGCTTAACGGCTCCGCTGCTGGCAATGCATTCACCAGCTTGTCCGCGTCAGCAGCGCACCTGGGTCAGGCGCTGGCGCTCTACGCCGAGTGCACCTGGGTGCCTACCGGCGAGCGGCTACGCCTGCCCACGCTGCCCCTTGCAGTTGCCAACGTCAGCGTGGCACTGATACCAGCAACGGTGCTGCTGGTGGAGGCGTACGAGAGCACTGGCATTGCAGCGGCCGCGACATTGACACCACCCGGCGTGGGCAACTTTGCCGGCGCTGATGCGCGGTGTACGTGGCGCGCCATTGCCGCGACATCATCGTCTATCGTGCTGGCAGCTTCCAGCAGCGCAGGGTCATGGACACTTGACGCCAATGGCGCTGTAGTTGGTAGCCAGCCGCTGGCGCTGACGGTGGAGGGCCCACCTGGCGCCACCCTGACGCTGCAGCTGGTGTGCAGCCTGTGGGGCGGCAATAGCGTGGCGTCGCTGCCGCTCAACGTCGCCACACGCGCCTACACTGTTGCGCTGCGTGATGGTGCCAGTGGCAGCGCAGTAGCACAAACCGTGTGGCCGTCTGGGGCATTGGTGGTGCTGCCATGGGCTCCACCACTCGACGTGATGGCGCCGGCACGTAACGTGTTGACGTGCAGCGTGGCGGTTGCAAGTGTGGTACTGCCGCCCGCAACAACACCTGCTCCCGGCGTTGGACTGGGGCTGTCTGACGCTGCGGCGCAGCTGGTGGGCGAGGCGTCGGTGTCGGTGTCACTTGACGCCGCCGCTACGCGCGCCAACGTGGCGCTGCCGCATGTAGGGCTGCGTGCGCCCGGTGGCACCAACGTGTCGCTGGTGCTGACATGCCGCGATGGCGTGGGCCGCAGCGCCGTGCTGGGCGAGCCTGTCAACGTGAGCGTGGCGGCGCTGGCTGCGTCGTGGATCGACGCCACGGTGGCAGCCATGCCTTCAGTTGTGGTGCCGTCACAGCCGCTGCCGGCGTTGACGCTCACGGTGGCCAGCACACCTGCTGTGCCGCTGCCACCCGATCTCGATGCCGCCTCGCTGCTGTCGTGTGTGGCGGGCATCTTCCGTGCATCAACACCGCTGCCGCTGGCCATGCCGCTGGCCACGCTGGTTGCATCCGCGTCGCCGTTTGCGTCAGTGAGTTCCTCCATCAGCGGCGCAACCACCAGTACCGGCGCCGACAATGCCAGCATTGTGGTCACCCTGCCGCCTCTGCCAACGGCAAACTGCCCACTGGCCACGCAACTGACAGTGGCTGCCGAGTGTTCCTGGACGCCCACCGGGGAGCGAGTGCGGCTACCAGCACTGACGACCTCCACACTGCAGTTGACGCTGTCGTGGGCAGCGCCGCCCGCAATCATGCTGGCGTACACGCCACTGCCGCTGGACCTGACTGCAACCATTGGCGCGCGAGCAACGAGCAGCAGTGGCGCTGCCACCACAGCTGCCTGCGAGGTGTTACTCGTGAACGCAACCATACGTAGCACGCGGCTGGTCGCAGACACCTGGTCGCTGGCGGTGGACGGCAGCGCAGCCGGCGGCACGTCAATACCAACGTTTGTGAACGTTACGCTGCAGGCGCCGCCAGCCACGCAGGTGTACGTACAAGTGGCGTGTACGGTGTGGGGCCAGGTGTTAACTACACCGCCATGGCGCGTAACAACCGCGTCGTTGGAGGCGCGCATTACGACGGCACTGCCGTCCACCTTCATTGCATCCGATGCGTCGTCACCGTGGCCGCTGGAGCCGCCGCTGGTGGTGGCGGTTGTAACGCGCCACGACGACGCCGTGGTTGCCGACGTTACCTGCTCTGTGACAGTGTCAACGCCTGTAACAGAGCTGGTTGTTGTGGACACTACGCTGACATCATCGCTGCGGTCCATCCAAGCAGATGAGCACACTGGCACCGTTGCTGTGCCGCGGTTTGTAGTCCAGACATCACCCGCCACGCGCAACGTCACACTGGTAGTGGAGTGTCAGCACCTCGCATCCGGCGACGCGGTGACGCCGCTCAGCGTCACCATACCCGCCACACTGCTGACGGTGGAGCAGTGTGTGTTGCCAGCAACTAAGGCTGCAGTCGACGACCCGTTGCCGTCGTTCAGCGTCGGTATTGCAGTGACGCCGCCAGGTGGTGCCACCACGTCGCCGTGCACCGCCACCACAAGCCCGACGCAGCTGCCGTCCATCGTGTGCACCATTGCGCTCAATGCGTCCGCGTCCACCATCAACGACACCTCATCCGTGTTCCTGCAACACACCGCCGTCGTTCCAGCTGAAAACCACGTCGCCACGTTTGATGCCCTCACGCTGGTGGTGCCACAAGGGCAGACCTACGGGCTGACCCTCACCTGCGCGGTTGGTGGGCTGGCCATCCCGCCGACGCTGGCGTTTGCTGTGGAGGTTCATGGCTGCCGGGCTGGGCAGGTGTCTGAGTCGGTGACGTGCGTAACGTGTGGCGGCGGCACCTTCAGCTTGGGCGGTATGGGCGCGCGCTGCATCGGTTGCCCACCTGCCGGCGCCACCTGCGTCGAAGGCATCCTGAGCCTGCTGCCGCACTACTTCCGGCCGGCGGTACAAGCAGGCGTGCCACTGGGCCCCGACACGGAGCTTCACCCGTGCTACAACTCTGAGGCATGCACGCTGGAGTACAGTGGCAATGCCAGCGGCGCGGACTATGCTTGTTCGTACGGCTACACCGGGCCGTTGTGTGGCGTGTGTGACGCTGACGTCAACTACGCGCGGTTTGGGGCGGCGTGTGCGATCTGCTGGGACGCAGGCGTGTCGTGGATGGTTCTTTCGGCAGTCGTGGCGGTGGTGATGGCGGTGCTGATACGCGTGGCGTTGCGCACTAAAACCAGCCGCTCCGACGCATCCATCATGTTGCGCATTACGCTGGGCTACGCGCAGGCGGTGGGCAGCTTGCGCGTGTTCCGCGCCGGCAGTACAAAGGCATACGAAAACGTAATGGGGTGGACGGAGGTGGTGAGCGCTAGCCCGTTAAGTGTGGGTGCGCTGCAGTGCATTGTGCGCCTGCCGTACCTGTTCCAGTACGTGACCACCATCCTGTTGCCGGTGCTGGCGTCGGCAGCGGTGGTGGTTATATTCCTTGGTGTTACCGCTTCCCGGGCGGTGCACTGCAAGCCGCGCTGCAACGTAGACAGACTAGCATTTAAAGCGGCGGTGGCGGCATGGTGGGCGTCCAAGCGCCACCTCGCCACACTGCTGTTTGTGCTGTTCCTGGCGTACATGCCCATTGTATCAGCATCGCTGCGTGCGCTGGATTGCATTGACCCAGTGGGTGGGGTGCGATACCTGCGGTCGGACCTGAGTGTGGAGTGCGGCGTGGGGCAGCATGCCGCCGCTCTCGTGTTGGCGTACACGGTGTTGATCGTGCTCGGTGCCGGCTTTCCTGCCGGCCTGGCGTGGCTGCTGGGCACGGCGCGCAACGACCAGCTGGTGGACCCCGCCTTCCACGCCACCTGGGGCTTCCTGTTTGACGGCTACCGCGCGCCGACGCGCAAACTGTCCACGCCGCTAGCACAGCCAGCGACACCCGGGGCCTTGATAAGCGGCGGCAGTGATACCGGTACCGGCAATAGACACCACACCTCACTCGTGCTGCCGGGGGCGCTGGCGCATGCATGGGTGGTGTCAGGCGACAGTCGCCTGTGGTGGGAGGCGATTGTGCTGGGCCGCAAGGCGGGCGTGGTGCTGCTGGCGGTGCTGGTGACCAACCCGTACCTGCAGTGCGTCGGCGCGACGCTGTGGTTCCTGGGCGCGCTGCTGTTGCAGCTGCGCTACACACCCTACACCAAGCCACTGTTCAACCGGCTGGAAGTGGTCAGCCTCGTCGCGACGCTGCTGACGGCCGTCATCTCCACCGCGCTGCTGCAGTACAACGTGGGAGTGACGACTTCCCAGCTGCACCCGCCAGATGCCATGACGGGCATTGAGTGGACCGTGACAATTCTGCTGGCGGTGCTTAATGTGGGCACGTTTGTGCTGCTGGCGGGCTACTGGCTGCGCCTGCAGTGTGCCCGCGCACACCACATCGTGCGCCGCGCATCCATGCGCGTCGCCTCGCCGCGTTCCGGTAGCAGTACCGGTAGCAATAGCAGTCCTGGCAAGCCTGCACGGGGTGATGGAAAGGGGACACCAGTGGTACCGGAAGAGGCGTTCATGGTCAACCCGCTGCGCGCCGGCGCCGGCGCTGGCACTGGCGTGGGGACACGGCGGGATGTTACCGGCACTGGTACCGGTACCGGTACCGGTATGACGGGGCGTGACCCTTCCATGCTGGCACCCGCTGCGTTGAAGATTGGCGCTAGAGCGCCCACGGGAGGTTTAGCCGTAGCCAAAACCCGCCGCGAGTTTGGCCCGGCGCCTGCTGTTGGCACTGCCACCAGTGGCACCAGACTGTCTGCTGTGAGCAAGGCCGCCACACCTACCGAGGGCCTGTCACGCAGGCTGTGAGTGTCGCACGACGTCGGCCGACGCCTCAATCCCCGAAGGACTCTCACAACTTGTCGTGCAGTGAAGCACGTTATCGCCATGTATTCAACGGCACATTTATACTCACAACTGACCGATTAAACTCTGATTCTGATTCTGATTTTCAACAAGGTGCCGGTATCGTTAAGGCAGCCGTCCGCATCGGTGTGCCACCCGTCCAGCCACGGTCCAGGATGCAGCGCGCTGCGCGACCCAGCGGGGCGCCGACAACCAACCAAAGTTGTGGAAATAGAAACTACGCAACTGCCACTGCGCGCCAGTATGCCATATCGTGTTTACGTTGCGACTGTGCGCCTGGCGAGTTGTGCAAGTACAACGACGTCACGTGCAATCTGACGCGCGCTACCGGGCCGCTGGCCCGCTGCCCAGCGCGACAGCGCGGCGCCCGTCGCAGAATTCAGCGCCGCTCGTGTTGCCACTCGCATGCATTACAGCAAATGACAACAACGCAACACGGTCGCCGCATTGGTGCGGTGCTGCATGGTGCGGCAACGATGTTATCAAAGTTGCCATCGGCAGCGCAACTGTGCAGGTACAGTCAGCAGCCTGAAGATGTCCGTTACGGATGTTGCACACAGGTGACGCCACCGGCAAACACACGACATACGCAGCACACCGTCACACACCACAATTTCTATCTGGAATGCAACATATGTGGTGTGTAGGTGGTGTTTCCGCTGCTGGTTTTGTGAGAACGATTGCTGTGGTCACACAATTTGCGTGACAACCTGCGCGGCCACGTGTCCATGCGACCTCACTGCTGCCTGCTGACTGCTGACTGCTGCCTGCTGGTGCCACCAACCGAGGCGGCGCGGGGGCCATGGCAGCCGCTGCAGCACGAGGAAGCGGCGGAAGCCGCGAGCGGTGGGATCGCGGCGCGGTACATCCTGGTGACGACGGCGACGACGACATAGCCGCCGCCGCGGACGACTACGACAGCGGCCCAACCATGGACATGGCGGTGCGTACGGTCGCGCGAGTGGGCGGGGTGTGTTGCACACGTCCGCAAGCAATCGCCAATACCCCCTCCTTCCATCCACCCACTCTGCGCAGGGCCTGGAAGTGGTTGGGCACGGCATCACGGCGGCGGCAGTGCAGCGGTGGGACGGCGTCGTGTCGGCGGTTGAGGCGGGGTTAGGGCGGCGTCACACCACCACCGCCACCACCGACACCAGCACCGGCGCCGCCGGTGAGGGCGTGGAGAAGTCGGGGTCGGGTGGCCGCATTGTAATGTTCCCGGAGCCGGCGCTCAAGTCAGAGCTGGCGGGGCGCGTGGACGGCCGCCGCCGCGCCGCCACGGTGCTGCGCCCCGGGCTGGTACGCATGACCACCGTGGAGACGCACGCCGGCCGAGCGGCGGTGCGTGACGCATCCGCGCCGGTACCGACGACAGCAGGACCAGATGCCGCGGACGGGGATGGTGGTTTTGCGGCGCCGTGGCCGCTGGCGTCTGGGCTGAGTGCTGGCGTGCCGCTGAGGCGGGCGTCGGGCGGACGCGTGTCGCTGCCGCCGCCACCCGCCGCCGTACCGGCGCCACCGCTTGCGCTTGCTGACGTGCAACGGCAACTGGCGGCACTGCGCGCGGCGCAGGTGGGTTTGGAGGCCGGGCCGCCATCAGCCTCTGCCACACGGCGGCGCGGGGTTCGTGCGGCGCCGCCGCCGCCAGTACCATCCGCGCCGCCATCTCGCGACCCTGCGCCTTGGCGCCGGAAGCCGGTACCACCGCCCGCGGCGCCAACCGTGGCGTCTACCATGTCAGATGCGCACCGCATGATCCGCGACGAGTTCCTGCCGCACGCGCGCGTGGCGCCCACCTGCGTGTTGCATGGCAGCTACATGCACATGACGCATGCGGCCGCCATCACCGGTATTGGGAGTGGTACGTGGCCTGCCAGCGCAGCCGATGACGACGCGGCCGGCAGCGACAGCGACGCCGAGCCGTTTGGCTTGGATTTCCTGCCCGTTCGACCGGGTTCCGGCACCACCACGGCGCAGCGCGCAGCAGCGGTAGCAGCAGCGGCTGCACGTGCCGCAGCCGATGCCGCCGCGCTGGAGCGGCAGCGCGCCTTGATGGCTGCGCAGCACGTTGCGCCCACCGCGCCGCTGGATGAGCGCTACAAGCGCATGTACACGGTGGGCGACCTGGACGACATCGGCGACGGCGACGACGAGGAGCTGCTGAGTGATGACGGCGGCGCACTGGCGGCTGACAGCACCTATCGCAGCACTCCACCTGCGGCAGTCGGTGCCAGCATGCTGGCCACCGCTGGCTGTACCCACCTGCCGCACCTGCCGCCCGTGGTTGCGCCAACCTGCACGTCCGAGACGGTGTCGTGGGCATTGCGCCCGCTGCCGGTTCTGGTCACACAAGACCGCGCCCTCGTGGCAGCTGTACGTTGGCGCTGTGCAATAGTGGCTTGACACCTGCGCCTCCCCCACATACGCACACACCACCCACACACACGGCTGCAGATGGCGGCTTGGGGACGGCAGCGCCTGCTGGACATTGAGGCGCACAACCACAGCGCACCGCAAGCACCCTTGCGCCCGCCTCCTCCTGTTGCAGCGGGTGGCGGCGCAAGTGGCAGCGGTGCGCGCAGGCGGTGATTAGTTACTGTCATACATCTCTAAAGCGGTTGAACTGTCTGTGCATGTGCGAGTGAGTGCGTCACAACGAGCGCCGCAACGGGCGCCGCCGGTACCGGTTCCGGTACCGGTGCCGGTACTGCGCTTGGGTTCTGCCGCTGCACTGCACCGGGGGCGACCTTGCGGCAGATGAAGCACTGGTTGGGGTTCTTCCTACCATGCCTGCAGTAGCCTGGCAGCCCGCAGCTGCCACCCCATCGCTTGCGACGGGCGCCACACTTGCCCGCGCCGCGGCAGTCCTCGCACTTTTGCACCAGGCTGCCATGTACGCAGCGGCGGCCGCAGCCACGACACTTCCTACAGCGCCACTGCTTTATGCGGTGCACACAGACGCTGCCACGGCGAGTGTCGGGGCGGCTGCCACCCCTGCAATCCGGGAGGGGGCCACCATGCGGGAGAGCCCCGCACCCCGATGACGCGTGCATTGCAGCGGGGCCGCGGACGAAGGGCGCCGGCGCCTCCCGCCTGCGCTTGGTGACACCCACAGCTGCGAAACAGACGGGGGGTGGCGCCGCGGTGACGGCGGCGGCGCCTGCGGCGCGCACCCCGCACTCACCCCCCCCTACCAG
>Ga0066256_1004876_pt1 | contig 11542 bp, 1 predicted proteins | sample ThiBio_1000_biof_FD_87107 | JGI IMG/M metagenome (GOLD analysis project Ga0066256, IMG submission 87107) | Wastewater bioreactor microbial communities from Cape Town, South Africa - Thiocy_expt_1000_biof (version 2) | ecosystem: Engineered > Bioreactor > Thiocyanate-remediating >...
GGGCATGGGGCGCAGGCCCCCCCCCCCCCCGCCCGCGCCCGGGGGGCGCGGGGGGGGGGGAGGGCGGGCGCCCCGGCGCGGGGGGGGGTTGGGGGGGGGGGGGGGGGGGGAACAGGCGCCTCACCCCCCCCCCTCCCGCCGGGACCCCCCCCGCGCCAAAAACCCCCCCCCCCGCCTCTGCCACACGCCGCACCACCTTCACAAACACATCCCGCCGCGCCGGCTCCTCCTGCAGCCACGCTGCCATCGTGAACGACACGCCGACGCGCACGGGGCGGCCACGCTTCAGGAAGTCCACCACGGCGGCCGCCTTGACGTCCAGGTCGTGGCTCGAGATGCGGCTGGTCAGCCGCACCTCCTTCGGCTTGCTGTCCCGCACCGCCCGCCGCGCATCCGCCGCCGCCTTCTTGGCTTCCGCCATCACCGCCGCCAGGCTCGTCATCTTTGTCACCGGCGGCACTGCGTGCGGCGCCACCAGCACCAGGTCCAGCCCTGCGCGCCGCGCCGCCGCCAGCGCTTCGCTCGACGACATGACGCCATGGTTGGCGCCGCGGTCATCCACCACGCGCACCGACGGCAGCCGAATGTGTTCGTTCGCCACCGGCTTCACCGCCGCCGGCGTCTTCACCTTGCTGTTGGGCGCACCCCGCCGCTGCCGCGCCGGCGCCGCAGCTGGCCGCAGCCGGTTGTGCCCACCACCCCCGCCACTGGCGGCAGCGGCGCCATCCACTGCCACCTCCGCCTCGTCATCGTCCGACGATGAACCACTGCCGCCGCTGCCCACCGCCTCGTCATCATCATCGTCGTCGTCGTCATCGTCGTCATCGTCGTCGCCACTGCCAACGGGGCCGCCGCCGCTGCGCGCCTTGCCGCGTGGCAGGGACGGTGGCGTCGTCGTGGCAGGTGCGCCTGCCCCGCCCGCCGCCGCAGCTGCCGCCGCCGCTGCCGCCGCCACACCCGATGCGCCCGCGCCCGGCGCATGGTGCGCCTTGTGCGGTGCAGGGTGTGCCGGCGTGCCGTGCGGCTTGGCACCCGGCAGAGGGTTCGGCTTGGCAACCCCCGCGTGGTGTGTGCGCGCTGGCGGTGGCGGCGCGTGGCTATGCGACAGACGGGCAGGCGTGCACGCCGCCAGCGCGGCAGCCACCGCCGCCGACACAGAGTACGCGGCACATGGCACCACTGCCGCCGGCACCGCTGCCGCTGCCGCTGCTGCTGCGCCGCCCAGCCGCGACAGTGCTGCACGTGTCGCCGCCATGGCTACACCTGGTACCCACGCAACTGTAAGAAAGACGCACACCACCCAACAGGAACGCGTGTGTGAATACTCACACCTTCCACCTTCTATTGCGCGTGTTCTGTAATTGCCCTCCCTTGTCGCAGCAAAGCTATGATACTCCACTCCAAATCACCTCTGATTCCAGTGTGCTCGCTGCTCCTCCTCTCCTCTTCTCCTCTCCTCTCTCTCCTCTCGCTGCTACTATCTATACTGCTACTCGACTCTCATGAGAGTAGGTAGTAATGAAAGCGTCAACGGGCACGCGTGCAATTGCAATGAACACACAACACAACTGCTGCGCCACAGTGGATGCTACTCCTGCACGCACGCCCCTGGTGCACGGTGCGCTTCCAGTGAATTTCGGCTGAACAACTGGCGGTGAGAGGGGCAGTAGAGAGCAGTGGGAGGGCAGGCGCCAACGGCTAAATATCCACTGGTTACAGCAGCAGCGTATTCCAGCAGCACAGCTTGTTATAAGCTGCCAAGCAAGCGTGAGGTCACTGCTGCAATACACTATTGTTGCGGCGAGTGCTCGAGTGCGAGCGGTAGCGGTGCAGCGTTGTAACCCCCTCCCCACCCCCTTACCACCACCACCATGGCTGGCACCACCATGTGGGCGCCAGCGGCGGCATTGGGGTATGGGGGCGGCCCTGCGGCAGCTGCCGCGCCGCTGATCTCGACGTCGGCACTGTCAGACCTGCTGGCTGCCATGCAAGCGCGCATGGTGCAGCAGGTGCGTTGGTTAATTCGTCTACCCCACTGCCCGCCCTACACCCACCAACCCACCCATCCCCCCACCCAAACCACCCGCCCGACACGCAGGACGCGGTAATTGCGGAGCTGCGGGAACGGGTGGATGCGCTGACGGCTGCCGACACGGGAGGCGCGCTGCGCGCGGTGGACGGGCGGCTGGCGGCGGTGGAAGCGAGTGCCACGTATCTGCTGGCACACACACATGTGGGGGTGGGCGGGCCGCCAACGGTCGCGCCACCGTCGCCCGGGTCACCGGCGGGCGGGCCGCCCACACTGGGCGCGCTAATGGCTGCGACGGCGGCACGCGTGGTGCAGCTGGAGACGACGGCGGCAACAAGCCTGGCGACGCGCGCCGGCGTGGAGGCGGCGGTGGCAGGGCTGGAGGCGCGTGCAGAGGCGCGGCTGGCGGCGGTGGCGGACGGCTGTGCTACGCGCGGTGCGCTGGCGGCGCTGACTGCTGCAACCACCGCACTGTCAGAGTCGTTGACGGCGACGCAGGGCGTGGTGTCCACCAAGGTAGACCGCGCCGACCTGCTGCGCCTGCAAACCACTGCCGCCGAGCTGGCGTCATTTGCAGAGTGGAAGGCCGCCACGGCGGCGGGGCTGGCAGACGTGTCCTCCCGTGCCGCTGACACGCGCACCGCGCTGGACGCCGCCGTTGACTCCATTGCCACGCTGTCTAATGTTACCAACGCCCTGGCCGCCTCCCTTGACGCCAAGGCAGACGGCGGCGCGCTGGATGCCGTGGCGGCGAGTGCAACGGCCGCAGCGCGTGTGGCTGCTGACGCCGCGCCCGCATCCGCCCTGGCGGGTGTTGCTGCTGGCCTTGCCGCCATGACGCACCGCGTGGGTGCGGTGGAGGTCGGACTGGCGGGCGCCGCGGTGGCGGTGACAGACGCCGCCGCCGCGGCAGCAGCTCGGGCAGACGAGGTGGCGGCGGCCAGTGCTGCCGGCCTTGCGGCCGCCCCGAGGGAGCGGCGGCGGGAGCGGGCGGCGGCGCGCGCCGATACCGCCAGTCGCGCCTACGTCGTATCACTTGAGGCAACGGACGAGAACGTGACGGCGGCGCAGGCGGCGCTGGATGCGCTGGCGAGCAAGGTGGAGGTGTGCCTGCGGTTTGTGGAGTGGTTTGCGGAGAAGGGCGAGGCGTACGAGTACAATGCGTCGGCGCTGGAGCGGCACATGAACGCGCTGGCGGTGGGCAACCGCAGCACGCCACGTGACCGCGCACGCGGCGTTGCCTCTGACCTCTCTGCCTCTTACGTTGCTGCCAGCCGCGGCGGCGGCGGCGGCGGTGGCGCTGCTGCTGCCCCTCTTGTTGGCGTCCCTGGCGTTCGAATTGGCGGCATTGCGCCGTAGGCCGTACGACTTGAATGGCACGGAATTCAAAATACTTGCGTAATAATTAGGCAAACGGGTCGTACCCGGCGGCGGCAGGTGCCGTTGTTCGTGGCGAGGTGCCTGGCCGTAGAGCCGGCACGATGCCCGCGGTGCCACCCACCATCGCAGGTACACCCGCCGCCGCGGCCGCGCCGGCGCTGCTACCAACGGCAAAGAACTCACCCAGCGGCATGGCGGCGGCTCCCCCCGCGCCGAGCTCAGCGACGGCGGGCGCATGCGCCGCCGGCGGCGGGGAGCGCCCCGCAGCCAGGATGCGCACGGCAGCGCCGTCAGTGGGCGTGCCGGCGCCGTGCGCCAGCAGGCCGCCCGCCACGGATGCCTGCATGGCAGCGCCCAGCCCGGGGCCGGACGCCGCGTCAATCAGCGCCGCCAGCAGGTCCTCTGGCACCACAGCAAAGATGGAGGTGCCCAACACATTTGCGACACCCGTAACCACGCCGCCGTCACCCGCTGATGCACCCTCCCGGCCTGCCGTCGCGGCAGCCACCGGCAGCAACCCAATGCCCAGTGCGGCAGTGGTGGTGGCAGCGGCGGCGGCGGCGGCGGCCGCTGCTGTAGCTGACGCAGACGTGGAGCCCGCGGTGGACGCCGCCGCGTCGGAGGCGGTCAACGCGTGCGCCATGAACACGTCCACCTGCTGCAACAGCGACTGTGACATGGGGGCGTGGCCGTGCGCCACCAGCGCCAGTCGGCCGCACGAGGCGGCATGGCAAAACTCAGCCATGTCGCTAGCAAATGTGGAGCGCACACGCGCGTCGTCCGTGCGCAGCTGCAGCGACACCTGCCACGCACACCGTGCGCCCCCGCCGCCGCCCGCAGCGGTAGCACCCTTCACGCCCGCCTCTTCCACCACCGCCACCCGCAGCGCGGTGGCAAACAGCGCCACCGTGGCGCCGCCCCACGTGCACGCCGTGAACGCCGCCTGCGCGGCATCATAGATGCCACGCGACGCAGCCACGGGCGGCAGCGCGGGTGCGAGCGGCGCCGGCACGCGCGTCCACCCGGGCCCCAGCCCCTCCGCCAACACAGCTGCCAGCCAGGCAGGCGACGCCATGCCGCCACCGCCACCCATTATGGACGGCCCCGCACCGCCTGCAAATGGCTGCGACTGGCACACGGCGTAGTGCGCGTAGGGCAGGCGCGCCATGGTGCATGCAAACGGCGCATGTGCAATGCTCACCACGCTGCCGCTGGTGGCTGCCACCGCCGCCCCAGACGCCAGCGCCGCCGTGGCCACGCCGCCGCCGTCCAGCGCCGCGGCTGCCAGCTGGCTCGGCGCGCCGGCAATGCCAAATGCGCTGGCGGCGCCAGGCAGCACGTCCACACCGCATGCCAGCGCCAGCGCCAGCGCCGGCGGCAGGCGCACCTGCAACGGCACGAGTAGCGTGGACCACGCCGGCAGGCGGTACACTGCGGTGCTGAGCTCCAGGCGCCGCACCACAAATGGCCGCTTCGCGCCGTTTGCTACCACACCGCCGGCAGCGGCATCAAAGTCAGCGTCCCCACCGCCGCCCCCGCCGCCACCGCCACCCGCACCCGTGCCGCCGCTGGCAGTGCTGCCTGCGTCGTCGTCCCCGCCGCCGCCACCGCCGCCCGGCGCGGCAGACTCGCCGTCGTCGCGCTCGCTCAGCGCCATCGTCGCCGCCCCCAGCGCGCCAGACACGCCAGACAGCCGCCGCCGCACGCTGGGCGACGACACGATGCCCGCATCCCGCGCGCTCCACTCACGCATCACGCTGGTGTCCGCGCCGCCGCCAGCGCCAGCAGCGCGCCCAGCAGGCGTGGCAGCGCCAGCAGGCGCGGCGCCGGTGGCACCCGGCGCGCGGTTAGCGGTGGTGCGGGTGATGGACAGCCCGGCAGTGGCCACGCCACCCAGCAGTCGGCCCCGCCGTGCCGCGCTCAGCTCGGGGCCGCACCACAGAAGGCCGTCGCCAGCGGACGAGGCGCACGGCGGACACAGGTCGGTGCCCCACGCGCCCCCCACGCCGCCCGCTGCCGTCCCCGCGCGTGACCAGTCTGCATCCACGTCGTCGTCGTCCGCCGCGTCCTCCGCAGCCGTCACGCCCACGGCACGGCTCACCCGCGCTGCTGCCAACACCGCGGCAGGCGTGTCTGCCGGCGGCTCGCCGTCCGCGCCCGGCGGTACCTCCACCGTCTCAAAGGTGAACAGCGCGCGCACCGTGGCGGAGCCAAACCCAGCCACCGCCACATCCACGTCTACTGCCGCAATGTAGCCGGGCGGCAGGGGGCGCAGCAGTGTGAAGGTGGCGCACAGCGTGCTGCTGCGTTGCATGGCAACCGTGTCGCCCCCACTGCTGCCGCTGCCACTACCAAGGCCGCCAGCTGCGGCGCCGCCGGCGGCTGCCGCGGTGGCGGCGGCGCTGCCGCCCAGGCGCGACGATGAGGACGCCACCATCGCAGCCGTCACGCCCGCGCGATCAAATTGCAGTGGGCCGCCCAGCGCCAGCGTGACGCGCGTGCCGGCGGGCAGGCGCAGGCGGGTAACATTAGAGAACCGTAGGTGCAGCGTAAGGCGGGAGGTGCCGGGCAGCGGTGTGTGCGCCAGCGTCACGTGCAGCGGGTCAGAGGAGCTGCTCACCACCACGCCGTCCACGTCACGCGAAGGCGCCAGTGCCACCGGCGGCCCAACCGACAGGCGCGAGCTGCCAGCAGGGCCAGTGCCGGCGGCAGTGGCAGCAGCCAACAGCACGGCGGATGACAGGGGCGTGGCGGCAGCGAGTGCGGGGGGTGCAGCCAGCACCTCAGCAGCCAATGCATTGACGCGCGCCTTGCTGCCCGGCACAATAAAGGCGTCCAAGCACCGGGTGCAGCGCTCCGCGTACGTCGCGCCGCACGCCACCGCCGCGCTCACACGCCAGTTGTCGCCCTCGCCCTCGTGCATGCGGCTTTGTGCGTCCTCCAGCGCGGCAGCCAACGCCGCTGGCACGCTGCCGACGTAAGCAGCCGGCAGCGCCAGCCCGCTGCCGGCAGCCCCGCTGCTGCCACCACTACCGACACCGACACCGCCACCGCCGCCAGCGGGCGAGCCGGCCTCGCCAGCGCGCCGGGTAGCAAGCGCAATGCCAGCTGCCACCGCCGCCACGTCGGTGGCGTGCGCAGCGGCAATCGGCGCCGCGGTGCGCATGCGCGCGCCGCTGGCGGCGCTGCGGTTCAACCCCAGCGTCACGTTGTGCACCAGGTCGGGTGCCGCCGCTGCGCCAATGAGCGCCAGCGTGGGTGGCGACAGCATGTCCGCCATCACCTCCAACGCCGATGAGCCCCCCTGTGCCCCGCCACCGCCACTGCTGCTGGCGCCGCCGGTGCCGCCGCCCCCGCCGCTGCTGCTGCCCAGCGCGCCGCCATCCGCGCCGCCAATCAACTTGCGGTACACGGACAGCTGCGCCAGGGCTGACGCCACGAGCGGCTGCTTGCTGACGTCCCGCACCGTGCCGTCGCCGCCGATGGTGCGCGTCGGGTTGAAGTAGGTGTACGACCGGGGGTCGCGTGCCGCCAGCGCCGCCTCACCCGCCACCGCCGTCAGGATGGCAGCGGAGGTGGTGGCGGCGCGCAGTGCGGCGCCGCACGCGCCAAGGTTGGACCCGCTGGCCACGCCGCCGCCGCGCGCACCTGCCGGTGGCGCCGCCGCCAGACTGCCGCCCGTCGCCGCATCCAGTACCGCCAGCTCCTTGGCGACGGCGGAGCGGCCGTACGCGGCGGCAAAGAGACACAGGCGCGGCAGCAGCGCCATGAGCGCGTGGCTGACGTCCGCCGCTAGCTTGGGTTGCACCAGCATCGCCTCCACCGCACGCTTCACCTGCCCCGCCACGCACCGCTGGCTCGCCGCCACCTGCGCCAGCATGTCAATCAGCAGCCAGAAGTGGGCGTACGACACCACCGTGCCCTCCCCCGTGTACACCGCCGTCTCCTTCTTCACTGCACCGCCACCGCCGCTGCCGCCGCCGCTGCCGCCGCCACCACCGCCGCCGCCAAAAAACCCCAGCGCCTTGCCAATCTTGCTGCCGCGCAGCCACGACGTGTTGCCGCTGCCGCCGCCGCCGCCGCCGGCACCACCCCCCGGTGGCGCCGTTGGCACGCTCACCTCCGCCGTGACAGGCGCCGCGGCGCCCGTCTTGTCCTTTGTAAACAGCGTCGCCATGCGCCCGCGCACGTCATGCAGCGCCGCCAGGCCGGCGCTACCCACACTAACGCCACCTGACGACGTGGTGGCCGCCGCGGCCGCCGCTTCCAGCGCCGCCGTCACCGCCGCCATGACGGCAAGCGCCTTCACAGCGGCGCCCTCCAGGTCTGATCCCAGCCCCAGCGCCAGGCCCGCCTCACCCGCCAGCGTGCCCACCAGCGCCGCCAGCCGCTTCTGCCGCAGCGCCTCCACCGCCAGGCCCGCCGTCTCCTCCGCCGTCAGCGCCAGCGCCAGCAGGCCCTTGGTGGCGCCATCCGCGCCCTTCTCCTCTGGCAGCCCCGCCAGCCGCCCCGCCGCGCCACCGCCCGCCTTGGCCAGCACGTCACGCAGCGCCACCTGCAGCGAGGAGGGCGACAGCGTCGCATGGCGCAGCAGCGCGTCTGTAGCTGAGATGGCAAGCCCTGACACGGTGGCAGCGGATGACATGGCTTGCAGTGCGGAGGCGCTGGAGGTAATGGAACCCGGCCCACCACCGCCGCCGCCTCCCGGCAAACCACCGCCGCCACCACCACCGCCGCCGCCGCCGCCGCCGCCCAGCACCGCGCCCACTCCGCCACCGCCAGCCGCGCCGCCTGACGACGCGGTCAAGCCATCTGTGCCGTCCCACACGGCGGTGAGGATCCACAGCAGGCGCAGCTGCAGCGGCACGGCAGACGGCAGGACGTCAAACTGCGCGCCGCGCGTGACGGAGGCCGCCAGGGAGTGCGCGGCAGCAGCAGCGGCAGCAGCGGTGGCAACCTTGGGTGCCAGCGCCTGCGCCGCACGCTCCAGCTCGTACATGCGGTAGATGCCGCAATCGGCCTTGGAGGCGGCGTGCAGGAGGCGGGAGAGGCGGGGACGGGGGGGGGCGGGCGGGGGGGGGGGGGGGGGGGGCGGGGGAAGGGGGGGGGGGGGGGGGGGGCCCGGGGGGGGGGGGGCCCGCCCCCGCGCCGCGGCGCGGGGGGGCGGGGGCGGGGGCCGGGGGGCCGCGGGCGGGCGGGGCGGGGGGGGGGGGCGCGGCCGGGGCGGCGCCCCCGCCCCCCCCCCCGGCTCCCGCATCCACGCCCAGCCGGTCACAAACCCCACGCCGGCGCTGCCGCCGGCGGTGGACATGCCCGTCCCACGCGCCTCCACCCCCGTCGCCGTGCCCGCCTCCACGTCCGCATACAGGCTGGCGGGCGGCGGAAACGCGACGGGCGCAGGCGCGGGCGCGGGCGCGTCCGGCTGGCCCATAATTTTTGCCAGCGTGGACGCCGCCTGGTCGCGCGACATGGTGCCAATGCCGCCGTAGCTGAGGCGGTGCTCCAGCAGCCACAGTGCGGAGGCGGCGGTGTCCACCGCGGTGCACAGCCAGGTGTGCAGCGCCTCCGCATCTGCCACGCGCGACGGCACGGTGGCGGCAGCGGGCTTGTCGGCGCCGCGCGCCACGTCAGACAGGCGGAACAGCAGCGCGCCAGAGGGGATGGCGCGTGCCACGCTTTGCAGCAGGCCCGCCGTCACCTCGCACCGGAAGCGCGTGGAGGCAATGGCGGTGGCAGCAGCGTGCACGTCGCCGGCCGCCGTCACGCCCGCCAGCGACACAGCCACCGACGGCGGCGACGCCAGCGTGTCGGGAAAAGCGGGCGCCAGTGGGCGCGTCGCCTCATATGCAATGCGCGGCAGCAGCAGCGAGTGTGCCACCGCGCCGCCACCCGTTACACCCCCGCCTCCGCCACCGCCGCCGCCGCCACCACCTAACACTGACTTGGCACCGCCGCCGCCACCGCCACCACCACCCCCGCCGCCGCCACCACCGCCTGCCACTGAGTCACCAGCACGGGAGCCCGCCGTAGCGCTGGGCACTCGGCGCATGGCGGCGGGCGAGGGCGGCGGCAGCGGCGGCGCGCGGCTGCTTGTCCGTGGGCCTGACACCTTGGACTCTGCAGCGGCGCTGGCGGCAGCAGCAGCGGTGGCTGCGGCGGGCACCTCGCCACCCACGTACTGCTGCAGCGCGTGCGGCGGCGCGGTTTCTTGCAGCGCCGCGTGGCTCACCGCCGCCCACACAAACATGAGCAGGCCGGCACGGCGGCCATTGTGGTGGCAGCCAGCACCCACGTCATCTACCACGTCGTCTGGCAGGCGGCCCACCTCGCGCAGCAGGGCGGGTGCAAAGGTGAGCAGCAGACGGGGCGGCGCGAGGGTAAGGGCAGACGCGGTGAGGAGCAGCACGCGGTGCAGCGCGCCTTCGGTCAGGCCACCCACCAGTGCGCCCGCCCCAAGGCCGGTGCCGGCGCTAATGCCGCCGCCCGCTGCGCCGCCAGCGCCGCCATCGGCGCCAGACAGCGGCACGCCACTGCCGTCGCCGCCGGCACCACCACCGGCGGCGCCGGGTGTCAGGGCGCTGCCACCGCCGCCCGGCAGCATGCCAGCGGTTGCAACCATTGGGCCGGGGGTGTGCGCCCCCGCGTGCGTCACCGCCGTAATGCGGCGCGCCAGTGCAAATAGGGTGGACAGGACGGCGGGCAGCGCGCGTGCAAAGGCAGCGGTGGCGGCAGTGGCAACAGCGGTGGCGGCGACGGCGCGTGGCGGCGGCGAGGCGCCCAGCACGGGCCACAGGGGGCCAGCAAACCGGCTGGCAGCAGCGTCGCCTGCCAGCGCGGCAGGGCACTCCCAGGCTGCGGCGCCCGGCACGGGGGCCGGTGCGGAAGACGGCGCGGTGGTCGCCGCGCTGCCTGCCGCGGTGGCGGCAGTCCGGCCGGCGGCGGCAGCAGCGGCCGGGCTGGACGCCGCCGCCACAAACGGCAGCGCGGCGCCGGTGGTGGACACGGCGGTCAGGTCTGCTACCGCGGTGCGCGCGGCAGCGATGCGCGCCGCCGTGTCGCGGCACCCCAGCGCCGGGCCCCAACTCATGCCCAGCTGCACCAGCGCGCGCGCCGCCTCCAGCGCCACCAGGGCACCGCTGCCACCCGATGCGGCGGCCGCCAGCGCGGCGGCGCCAGGTGCGGTAGCGCCACCTGCGCCTGCTAGCACGCTGTGCCCCGTGCCAGGGCCCCCCATGCCGGCGGCTGCCAGGGCAGGCGCGCGCACCGTCAGCGCGCGCGTCAGGTGCACCGCCATCCAGTCATGCAGCAGCGCGTGCACGTGCGGGTCGGTGGCGGGCGCGGCGTGGTCCATGCGCACCACGGCGGGCGGCTCCAGTGCGCTGCCGCGCGGCCCGCCGCCGCCCTCCACCGCCAGCGTCGCCACCACTACAGTGATCGCGCGGATGGCGGCGGCGCGCGCGGCGGGGCGGAGGGCGTGGATGCGCGGGAAGAGAAGCGCCAGGCGCGCCGCCAGACGCTTGGAAATCTCGCGCAGCAAGCGGCCGTGCGCCGGCGCGGTGGCGGCCGCCAGCAGCGCGGCGGCAGATGAGGAGCCGGCAGCGCCGGGTGGGGGCGGGACAGGTAGCGGCAGGCTGTGACCGGCAGGCGAGGTGTAGCGGCAGTCATGCGGCGACACGGGGAGGGCGGCGGTTGGTGCCAGTGCCGCGTCGTTGCCACCCGCGTCTGGCGCGCCGTCCAGGATGGTGCGCAGCGCCACCCACGCCGCGCCTGCAACCTCCACGTCCGCGTCCTCTGTCACGGCGCACAGCGCCTTCATCACCTCCACGCCCTTGTCCGCCAGCCGCGCGCGGGTGCGTGTCAACGCCGCCAGCGAGTCGGCGGGCTGCGGTCCGTGTCCCAGTAGCGCCGCCACACCCGGCGCACCGGCAGCGGTGGCAGCCACCGCGCTCGCCGCCAGCCGCGCAAACGTGGCCACCGACGCCACGCGTACGTGGGTGGGCGCGTCGCCGCCCATGGCATCCGCCATCATGCGCTCCGCGTCCTCCACCGCCAGCACCTCCCACGCCACCGCCGGTGGCACCGCCGCCAGCGTGGCCACCGCCGCCAGCGACCGGCCGGGAGGGCCGGCACACG
>Ga0066256_1004626_pt2 | contig 11540 bp, 5 predicted proteins | sample ThiBio_1000_biof_FD_87107 | JGI IMG/M metagenome (GOLD analysis project Ga0066256, IMG submission 87107) | Wastewater bioreactor microbial communities from Cape Town, South Africa - Thiocy_expt_1000_biof (version 2) | ecosystem: Engineered > Bioreactor > Thiocyanate-remediating >...
CCGCTATGCCCACGCCGCCGGGGCCGGCGGCAGCCGTGCCACCGCCGCCACCGCCACCGCCGCTTGGCTCTGCCTGTGCCACGCATTGCGGCAGCACGTCGCGGAACGGGTTCGGCGCCGCAGCCGTCACCACCATGACCCAGTCCGGCAGGCTGAGGCTCTCACGCACCTGCGTCATGAGCTGGCGCAGGCACAGGTGCCCCGAGCTGGGCACCGTCGCCAGCTGGTGCACCATGTCCTTGCGCGCCGCCGCCCACGGCGGCATCAGGAAGGGGTACAGCAGGAACAGCGCCTGCGTGGTGGACAAGCGCAGGCGCGGCAGGATGCCAGAAAACCCGCTCACCGCGGTGGCGCGCAGCAGCGCCACTCGAATCTGCGATGGGGGTGGGTGGGGGATATTGGGTGGGTGGGAGGTGAGTGCAGCGACGCCCATAGTGGGACAAATCAAACACGTACCATGCGAGCCATCTTGGATTTGTGACTACGGCGTGCCGGCACGGCGGGTGCCGCCGGCGCGGCGGGCGCGGCGGCGGCGGCGGCGGCAGCAGCGGCAGCCTTAGCAGCCGACAGCGACGACCCCATCACCATGCCTATGCCCAGCCCCAGTCCACCACCTGCAATCGCCGGCAGCTCGCTGCTGCCACTGCCGCTGCTGGCGCTGCTGGCGGCAAACGACCCTGACAGCGCGCCGCCCACCACGGCGGCAGGGCCGCTGGCGCGCGCTGTCAATGGCGGCCCGCTGCCAATCGCTGGGTCACCGCGGAACGAGTGCGTGCGCGTCAACCCCACACGCGACGACCCTACCGCGCCGCCGCCACCGCCACCGCCGCCACTTGCAGCGATCATTGTCGCCATGGTGTGTGTGTGTGGGTGGCTGTGCCGTCGTCAGCAATGGCAGCGGACCTCTACAAGGCCGCTGTTGCAGCGACCGACGGGGACAGCAGCACAGCAATAGCCAGTGCAGCTGGTGAGGGGCAGCGGGGACGGCAAGATGGCTGGCACAGCTGCTCAGCCAGTAAGATAATGCCCAGCAGCCGCGGCGGCTACGTTACAACGGCTGGCTGGCTGGGTGACAACAACTAACGCAGAGTTTGAGTGTATTGCGGTCGTCGGACATGCAAGTATCCACGCAAAAACAAGGCGGATTGCACCCACCCATGTACTGCAGTGTCCCGCCGGCGCCGCAGCCGTGCTGCCGCTATTATTTGGGTTGCCGATTGTGGTGGACACACACACTCGCTCTTGCACACGCACACGATGACAATGTGTGTCCGTTGGCGCCCATCCCATTGCTCAGGCTGTAGCCGCCGCTGATGGGTGCACAGAATTGGCCGCAGTACCGTAACCCCAACGACACTATCAACCCCATCACACGACGACGCCCCTGTTATGACGCGACATGCTGCAGCGTGCCGCACTATTGTGTGGTAGCGGTGTTAGACGGCGAAAAGGGTCCGTCTGACGGCGGCTTCAGCCTGAGCAATGCACGCAGCGGCCCGGAATGCGACCTGCAGCATACGCGCGATCGCGTAGACATGCACTTTTGAACGCTGCCACCAAATATTGCGCAGGACGCAGCGCACAAATTCGAGTGGAAATAAGGAGTGTAGTACATGTACTTTGGTGCGCCGCCACTTGCGGCGACGCAACTCTGGTGGTTCGTTTGCACCGACCACCACCACGTGCCGACGACGGCGACGGCGGCGGCGACGAGGGGCCTGACAGGCTGCAGAGGTGGCAACTGACAGACGGACGGACGGTGGCAGCGACAACTCAACGCACCCGCTCGACGCGCCACCCGGCTACGGCGTCACAGGGTATCACCACCACAGTTGTGGTGTGAGCTGCTGGTGGCTGGCGGTTGGCGGACGTCTGAGAACCGACGAAGCCGTCACACGTGCGGCCGCACCACCATGGGTGCTGCGCCCAGCGCCGCGGCGGCGGCGGCGGCCAGCGGCGGCGCAGGTGGGCCGCGTGGTGCGGCACTGCTGCGCCATGCTGCCGCCGCTGCTCCGGGGGGTGGACGAGATGATGGCGAGGCGGCAGGGGCGGCGGCGGCGGCAGCAGGGGAAGCAGCGGCGGCGGCGGCGCTGGTCCGGGCGCTGGCAGGCGTGGACCTAGGGTTTGTGCGCTCCAGCTACGACCGCGCGGTCGCCGTGTGGAGCGACAGCGATGGGTTTTGGACGCGGGGTGTGACGCGCGGCACGGGGCGGCGGCGCGCAGCAGAGGCCGCTGCTGCTGCAGCCGCTGCTGCACCACCTACCAACACCGCCGGCGCTGCTGGCGCAACGGCGGCGGTGCGCGCAGCGGTTGCGTTCCGACAGCTGAGCCGGTCGCAGTACTCGCACATCTTTAGCATGACGACGACGACGGAGGCGCCGGTGCGCGCCGGCAGCTTGCGGCGGCCAGGGATGGTGATGACCACCGTTGCGCTGCCCATGTCCGTGTTTGACACGCTGGCAGCGCGACCCGGCTGCATGCCCATCCTGGCGCCCGGCGCCACCGCCGCCGTCTTGCCCGCCGCCGCGGCCGCGTTGGCTAGTGACGGCAGCGTGGCGCAGGCGGTGCGGGAGCGGAGCCAGGAGGCGGCGCGGCCGCTCGGCGCGTATGCGGCAACGGCGGTGCCCGACGGCGATGCCGCGCGCTCGCTGCGCCGCCAGAGCAGCACCTTTGGGCGCGCGGCAGCTGGAGGAAGGGGTGGCCGGCGTGGCGGCGGCGGTGCGCGCCGCGGTGGCGCCGTGGATGTGGTGCCCGCTTTTGTAGCGCGCCTGTCCGGCTTGGCGGCGCGTGGCGGCCGTGGCGGCAGGCGGGGTGGTGGGAGGGGCGGCCGGCTGAGTGTCACTACCGGATCAGAGGCGGAGGTTGCCAAGTTGGCGTTGATGCAGAAGCTGGGAATACCGATTAGTGGTGGCGGCGGCGCGGGGGGCGGGGCTGCAGCTGCGCCCGCCCCCGCGTCACCTGGTCGCCCTCGTGCTGTTGCACGTGGCGGCGCCGTAGCGGCTAGGTCAAGCCCACCCCACGCGGCGGCGGCACGTACGTCACCTGGCTCCAGTCGGCGCGCCGCTGGCGGTGGTAGCAGCCCCGCGCCCCTGCCAGCGTCACCCGGTCGCACGGCTGCCGTGTCACCACCGCGGGTGCGGCGTGCGTCGGGCGTGGCGGGCGCGCGTGGGTTCCAGTTACCCCTCACGGAGGCGGAGGAGACGGCGGCGCTGTTGCACACGGACGAGCCGCCCCCTGACGCTGACGCCGAGACGCAGCGGCTGTGGCGCATGAACCGGCGGCTGGAGCGGGATGAACGGCGGCTGCTGGTTAAGTCGGGCGCGCTGGGAGCGGACGGCGTGCCGCGCATACAGCTGCCGCCCGAGTTGGTGGCGGCGGTGCTTGCCGACCGCGCCGCCGCGGCAGCGGCAGCGGCAGCGGCTTCCACAGACGTCACTGACAGTCCCGTTGCCGCCACGCCTGACGGCGGCCCGTCACTGCCACTGACACGCACCGGGTCCCGCGTTTGGGCCCAGCCGCCCCTTGTCGCGGCACTTGCGGGCTCCGCGTCCGCACCGGCACTGACCGGCACAACCGCTGCCCGTGCCGCTGCCGCCGGGCCGCCTGCGAAGGAGATGCCCGGCGGTGGTCGGGCCCATGCATCGTGGGAGTCGCTGGCGGCGGAGTCGCAGGCGGTCATTCATGCGGGCGAGGCGTTTGTGTTGTGTGCGCTGCTGTGCCGCGGCTCCGTGGAAGCAAAGGCGGCATTCCTGTACGACCTGTTTGCGGCCGCCGTGCCGTGTGCCGTGGTTGGCAGCAGTGGCGCGCCGCCCGTGTTGGCACGCGATGGCTTGCGCGATCTGTTGTTGGGGGTGTGCGCTGCCTGGCACCGCGTGCACGAGCTGCCATTCCTCCCGTCACCAGCCATCATTGACGCGCTGCTGGAATCAGTCTGCAGCGGCATGGCGTCCGGGTCCGCCGCCGCCGCCACCGCCGCCGTCCCTGCGTTGCCGTCAATGGTACCGCGGCGTGCCAGCGGCGGGGGGTCGTTGCCTGTCAACGCCCCCCGCACTGCTACCAGTGGTACTGCACTCACGCGTGTTACACTGGTTCCTGTAGCAGCTCCAGTGCCGTCACCTCCGGTGCCAACACACTCACCGTCGCCGTCGCCGCCACCGCCGACACACTCACCGTCGCCCAAGGTGGATGCGGAAGCAATTGGGGTGGCGGATGAGGGGCCGCGGCCGCCACCACCAACTGTTGGCGCCACGCCGCCCACCCTGGCACCGCTGCCCCTTCTGCCGGCCGCAGGCCCTGCGCCGACAGGTGACAGTGCCACGGCGCGCTCGTCAGCGTCTGCCAGCTACGCCGAGTCGGCACTGCTGACTGGCCGCACCGACGCGTCTGCCGCCACCGGCGTGTCGGATGGCGGCGGCGGGCGGCGGCGGCGCAACTCGATGGAGCGGCGTGCGCTGCTTGCCACCATGCCCGTGTCGCAGGTGGCGTGGATTCAGTGGGTGGTGGCCACGGTTGGCACCAACCACAGCGACCGCGTGGCAGCGGCATACAAGGACACGGTGGCGGAGGTGCAGCGGCCGTTCCTGGCGGCACGCGCACCGGGCGCTAGCGCCACCACTAGCGGCGGGGGCAGCGACACGCTGTCACCGCCGCCGCGTGGCCTGTTCCCGTCCCGCTCGCATGAGGTGCTGCCCCGGCTTGGCTCCATCGATGGCGACGACGCTGCGCTGACGGCGCGCTCGGCGCGCAGTGGCACGGAGGCAGTGGCACCAGCTGGCCGCCGCGCTGGCGGTCGGGTACCGCCGCTGGGCATCACCAAGTCGGCGTCGGAAGCCGACCTACCAGGCCTGCTGCCCCTCAGTGCGCGCCTGTCACAGGGCAGCGGCGCGGCGCGCAGTGGGCGGCGGCGAGGCCCACCCCCGCTGCCGCCCGCCACCATCCAGCTGCTGAGCACGCCGGTGAGCCAGCTGCTACTCACCATCTACCTACATGGCGACCTGTCGGGCGCCATTGGCCTGGTGCGCTCGCAGCTTGCCATCGCGCAGCTGCGCGTGTTTTGTGGCCGCGCGCGAGTGGCAAGCGGGCAGGCACGCCGTGATCCGGGCATGGCGCAGCGCGTTCGCGCGCCGGCAGCGTTGCATGCCACGCCACTGGCGGGCGGCGGGCGTGTCGGCGACTCTGCCAGCGTGGCGGCGGCGGCAGGCGTGTCATTGGACAACCTGTGGCTGCGCCTGGCCCTGGCAGCCGAGTCGCCGTGGCAAGCTGCCAAGGTGGCCACCCTGCCTGCTGGGCTGCAGGCGACCCTGAGCGCCTCCACCATGGCGACTGCCATGCATGCGGCGCGCGTGGCGCTGGCAGGCGGCGCCGCCTCCACCGCGGCGGCGGCAGGCAAAGTAGCACGCGCCGCCGCGGCACGCCGCGTGTCGCAGAACAACGTTGCTGCCGCCGCTGCTGTTGCCGCTGCAGCTGCTGCAGCAGCTGCGGCTGCCGCCGCTGCCAAGCGTGCCGGCTCGTCTGCCAAGCCGGCAGCGGCTGTGGCCAGCAAGGGGGCACGCGGTGGTGGGGGCGCTGCAGCAGCGGCGGCGGCGGCACCCGCTGCGCCGCCAACCCTCTTTGGTGAGCTCATCAGCGCGCACAGTAAGGCCATGCTGCAGGAGGTGGCGGCGGCAGCGGCACGCCGGCGGGCGTCGTTGGCGTCGTCAGCCAGCGCAGACACACGGAGGGGCAGTGTGGGCGGCAGCGTGGGAGGCGGCGGTGCGGGTGCGCCGCGTGCCCGTCGCCGCTCCTCGCACTACGGTGTGCCGGTGGAGCAGTCGGTGGCGGACCTGATGGCGGCGGAGGAGCACTTTGCGACGGTGGCGCGCAACATGCAGGCGGCGTGCGAGTCGCTGGAGAAGGCAGACATGATACACAAGGGCGACGCGCGGGCGGTGGTGCCGGACAACGAGCTGACGCCGCGCCGGCGCGCTGCACTGAAGGCGGACCTGTGGCGCAAGGTGCAGCGCAACGTGCTGCGCGTCGCCGCCGCCAAGCGCATTGTGCACACCATCCAGGACACGGACGGCGTGCGGCGCGGCGCACACCATCGGCGTCTGGAGGAGTTCCTGCGTGACCCGGCGGAGGACCCCGTCACGCCACCGCCGCCGTCACATGCACCACCCAGCCGTGACACCCCCTCCACCGCCGCCCGGCACCCCGCCGCGGCGCTGGGGGCCTCCGCCGAGCGCCGCCCCTCCCTCCAGCTGCAGCCCATCCGCCGCGTGTTGGGCCCTGGCGCCTCCCTCGCCGCTGCCGACATTGACATGGCTGCTGCTGCAGCAGCCGCAACCGCCGCCCACCTGGCAGCTACTGGCGACAGCAGTGGTAGAGGCGGCGGCGGCGGGGGCGGTACCGGCGGCGGTGGTGGTAGCCGCAGCCCCAGCCAGTACTTGTGGGCACTAGCGCCAACCGCCGGCCGGTCGCACTTGACGCACAGCTACCAACCCACCGGCGTGGTGGCAGCACGTCAATTTGGGAGCGCCACGTATCTGCTCCCGGAGCCTGCCGCTTCTGCCGGCGGCACGTCCGCGCCGCGCTTCATGGCGCCGTCGGCCTCGTCCCCTGCCATGATGACGCCACCTCGCCTGGCCCCGCTGTCACATGTAGGCAGCGGCGGCGGCGGCAGTGGCAGCCGTGTGGGTGGCGGCAGCGGTGGTGTCAGTGGTGGCATCCCGGTTGCCCGGCCCGCGCTTGCATCACCCAAGCTGGCGCCGCTGTCACGGCCATTTGCAGCCACCGCGCCGCCCCACCTGCTGTCACCAGGGTCGGCCAGCGGCGCCGTCGGGCTGGCAGCCTCGCCAGCCACCCCAGCCGGCGGTGGAGGCGGTGCGCGCATCCTGGATCGTTTCCCAGCCGCTTCACCTGCACCCTCCCCGGCACCAGCGCCAGGACCGGCATCGTCACCGGCGCCACGCGCCGCACCAGGTGCCGGCGGCGGCGGCGGTCGTGCCGCGCTGCCAACGCTCTCCTCCTTGCGCTCACCGCGCCGCCCTAACAATGTGCGCGAGCTGCTGCGCAGCCCCGCGGTGCAGGCGCAGCTGGCCATCTTGCTGGCGCCCGTGTGACAGTGACAGCGGGGTACGGTAGTGGCACTTCAATCGATGCATCAAATTATCATAGCGTCCGCGTGCCGCCGCACATGCGGCACATGGAGTCATCCACCACGTCGTTGCCAGCAAAGGTGCAGGTGGGGCATTGCCAACAGAAGTCAGACGAGTGCGCGGCGCGTGCGCTGCCGTGCGTCGCAGCGGCAGCAGCAGCGGAGGCGACGGTTGCCTTCTTGGCCGGCGACGGCGCCGCCGACACCGCGGATGCCGGTGCCGGCGCGGCTGCCGTACGGCCACCTGTCGAGCGGCCCGTGGCAACGCCGGCGCCGCCGCCGCTAGATGCGGCACGGCCAGCAGGGGTGGACGGCGGCGGCGGGGGCGCAGCAGCGGCTGCGGCAGAAGGCGCGGAGGCGGCGGCAGGGGCTGGGGCAGTGTACACGGCGCCGGCAGCGCCGTGGATGCCGCTGAACGGCGTGCCACCAAAGGAGGTGACGGCAGACAGGGAGCCCATCTCTGCCTCGTACGCGCCGATGTACTTACGCGCGTCGGTGATGAGGGCAAGCGGGATGGGCGCCTCCTGCGGCACATCTGGCAGCCCGAGCACCGCGGGGCTGACGTGCAGGTACGTGCACGCGTTGCCGTACTTGCAGTCACGCGCGTCGCGGCGCACGGAGTAGGCGCGGCAGGTGTGCACCGGCCGGAAGTGCCAGTAATCGCACCGGCCCGCCTTGTTGCGCGGGCACTGCCCGCCGCCCAGCGCCGTCTTGTCGTCGGCGCACAGGCGCAGGTGGAAGTGCGGGCACGCGTCGCCGCGCGGGCAGTACTTCTTCATGGCAAACCAGTCAGGGCAGCGCGTGCGGCCGGCGCGCTTGGCCAGCACGTTGCACGCCGCCAGGATTACGCTCGTGTTGGTACCCACCGCCAGCGAGCCATCAAACCCCAGGCCCTCCGGCACGTTGGAGCGTGGCAGCAGGGTGGGCTTGGCAGCACTTGCCGTCGCCGCCGCCGCCGCCGCCGCCGTTGCCGATGCAGCCGTTGTAGGTGTGCCCACCGGCGAGGCGCCGCCTGCCGCGCCGCCGCTCGGTGCTGCCCGCTTCGCCGGTGTCACTGCTACGGCAGCTGGGGCAGGCGCCGGGGCAGGGGCCGGCGCAGGCGCTGGGGCGGGTGCGGGTGCAGGCGCTGCAGCAGGGGGCGCAGCTGCCAACGAGTTGCTGCGATCCTTCGCGCCGCGGCCCTTGGCAGGCGTGGTAGCGGTTGTGGTGGTGGCAGGTGCAGGTGCCGGCGCGGGTGCTGGTGCCGGCGCTGGTGCGGGGGCTGAAGCAGGTGCTGGTGCCGGCGCAGCAATAGGTGCAGCAGCCACCGGTCCAGGAGCCACCAGTGCAGGAACCACCGCAGCCACTGGCGTAGCCACAGGCGCGGCAGGACGCGCAAGCAGGTGCGGCGCCAACCATGCCGTGACGGCGGCAGCGGTGGCAGGCGAGGCGGCGGCAAGGGCAGCGAGGGCGGGGCCGGCGGTAGGAGCAGACAGGAGGAGGGCGGAGGGTAAGGCAGCGGGCAGGTCGTCGGCAGCGAGCAGCGGAAGGAGAGCGCGCCAGATGCCAGCCAGCGGCGCGGCGCGCAGCGGCGGGTGCAGCAGGGTGCAGTCGGCGCCGCGGGGGCAGCCGGTGAGAGCCGCCAGTGCGGCGCCCGCCTCTGCCTCTGTGCGCGCCACGCTCGTGAGGTGTGTCAGATCCAGGTCTAGCGACGGCAGCAGGCCGGCAAGGCCGCCGGCGGCAGCGGCGGCGGCAGCGGGCACAGCACGGGCGGCAGCGCGGGCGGCCGCCACTGCTGTCAGCGCCTCGGCGGCGCGTGGCAGCGTCGCAGCACTGACGGTGGCCCACGCGCCCGGCGCCGCGGTTGCCAGCCAGTCACGGCAGAGGCGCAGCGGGGCGGCGGCGGCAACAGTGGCCTGCAGCGACCAAGTGTGGCGCAGCAGGCAAGGGGAGGCGTGCACCTCGCCGCCGTACGCGTCCTTAATGGTAGCCAGCAGCGCGGCGGCGGCGGCGGCAAAGGCGCTGCCGTCTTGCTGCACGCCGCCCAGCAAGAAATGCAAGCAATCGGTGGCACGCAGCAGGACGGGGTGCGCATGTGCAAAGGGGCAGCATGCAAACCGGCAGCCAGGGTGAAAACGGCCGGACACAATGGCAGACGCCGCCCACGCGGGGCACGGCGGCACCACGCCGCCCAGCTGCGCCAGCAGCGCTGTAGCACGCCACACGCCCGCCGGCGTTGCGCCCACCACCGCCGCCGGCGCCCATTCGTGCGTCACCGCGGCGCCATGCAGTGGAAGCGGCGACGTCCCCGCCGCCGGCGTTGCCGAGAGACAGGCTGCTACCGGCGGCCGCGCATGCCGGAAGGGACAGCCGCTGCCGCGGGGGCAGCGCGCTACACCCGCCGCGGTGGCTGCCGCCCACGCTGCACCCGCGTCGTCATTACTGCCGCCAGCCGGCGAGCCCGCCGCGGTGGCACAATCCAGCAGCACGTCGGGGCAGTCCACGGCGCCAAATGCGGCCGGGTCGCCCGCTGCCAGCTGCTCCAGCGCCGCCACCCACACATCCACCGGCCGCACGGCGGGCACGGCCGGGCCCGGGGTGGCCACCACTTGTGTTGCGGCAACCTGGGGCACCGCCGGCTGCTGTGGTGGCGCCAGCGCCAACCCCAACGCCGCGAACAACCCACCGCCGCCGCCACTAGATGCGGAGGAGCCGCCCATATTAACAGCACCCTCCCCGCCCGCCGGCGGCGCCGACAGCGGCATCATGGGCATTTGCATGGGCATTTGCATGGGCATTTGCATGGGCAGCGACAGGGGCAGCGGCATCATGGGCATCGGCAGCGACATGGGCATGTGCATGGGCGGCATGTGCATCATGGGCATGGGCATGCCAAACGGCAGGCCGCCGTGGTGGGCACCAAACGCTGGCCACTCACCACCCAACTGCGCACACAACTCGCTGCCACCCGCGCCTGCGGTGGTGGGCGCACCGGCAGTGGCCGGCAGCGGCCCGCTGACGGCACCGCCACCATGGTACATTGACGCACCGCCGCCACCATGCAGCGGCGGCATCACAAAGGCCGGGGCGGAAATCGACAGTCCGCCGCCGCCGCCAGTGCCGCTACTGTCGCTTGCAGAGGCGGTGGCGGATGTGGCGGCGGCGGAGGGGGCGAAGAAGTTCATGAAGCCGCTGGTGGCGTTGCTGCTGCTGCTGTCGCCATCGCCGCTGCTGCCGGCACCGCCGCCGGCGCCTGGGAACGCAAGGCTGGCCATGGCGGCGCGGAGGGCGAGGAGAGAGTGACAGAGGTGGAGAGGGGGAGGGCAGTGGGGAGAGGGAGAGCGGAGGGCAAGTAAGGTGGGAGGGAGTGAGAGAGGAGCAGTAGCAGAGCAGTAGCAGGTAGGAGTGAGGAGAGCGAGAGGTAGAGAGCGAGAAGAGCAGTAGAGCAGTGGGGCAGGGGACCAGCCCTAGAGTAGAGAGAGGGCAGCAGTAGAGAGGCCAGCAGTAGAGAGCGAGAGAGAGGCCAGTAGTAGTAGTAGCAGTAGAGCAGTAGAGAGAGAGCAGAGAGAGGGCAGTAGAGGAGGAGAGAGAGCCACCAACTAAAAAGTCAAGTTATAACAACTGCAACCCATGCAGAAGGGGGAAGCGGCAAGGAAGAGATGGCCGCATCCGCCTACGCCACACGCAATAAATTACGCGAAAGGACGGCCGCGCGCGCGTTGTACCATTGTGCGTTGTTACTACCCAGTCGGCCTCTTTCTTTTCTTTCTTTTTGGCAGCTGGGGCTATCTTTTTCCACTTTCCGACCGCTCTCACACCCGACACATCCGATGTACCTCACTAAGCACGCAATGTTATCACACCCCATACATCTATCTACGTGGTCCGCCTAGAGTGGCGCACCAAATGGGGCGGCACACCCGATTTCAAAGCCCGCAATGTTGCCTCTCGCCGCCTACTGACGACCGCTCCGATACCACGCAGCGGCGGAAATACGCCAAGGCGCGCAGTTGTGGCGGGCACGCGCAGTGGTGCCATACCCACGCTGCGGGCACTACGCGTGCTGTGCCCCTGCTCGGCTCGTCAGCTGCACTGCAGCGCTGATTATCCCTTGAGTTGCCCCCTTGACTAGGCGACTAGAGAAAGGCAGTAGGAGACAAGAGAAAACCAGTAGGCGACAAGAGAGAACCAGTAGGAGACAAGAGAAAACCAGTAGGCGGCAATCGGAGGGGAGAGGAGAGAGGTGGTACCAGTAGTAGGAGTAGTGATATCGTGAGAGTCTCGAGACACTGAAGAGTGGTATAGAGGGAGAGGGCGACGGGTGAAATAGTGGTAGAGAGAGGTGGAGGTGTCGGAGAGTGAGGGGGGAAAAGGTACACACTCTGATCGAGGGTTCGTCTCACCCTCCGCCTCCGCCTCATACCAC
>Ga0066256_1004877_pt1 | contig 11540 bp, 4 predicted proteins | sample ThiBio_1000_biof_FD_87107 | JGI IMG/M metagenome (GOLD analysis project Ga0066256, IMG submission 87107) | Wastewater bioreactor microbial communities from Cape Town, South Africa - Thiocy_expt_1000_biof (version 2) | ecosystem: Engineered > Bioreactor > Thiocyanate-remediating >...
TCCTCCCTGGCCCCTTTGTTCCCCCCCATCGGGGCGGGGGCGCGGCGCCCGCCTGGTGCGGAGGCGGAGGCGGCGGGGGCGCGGCCCCGGCCAGCTTCTGCCAGCTCCGTTGCCCCCCGGGGCGGCAGGAGCCCCACGTCGGCGTGGTCAGGGGCGGGCGGCGTGTTCCCGCCCGCCCCCCGCGCGCCCCTGCTGCCCTCCGCCTCGTCGGCATCTGCTGGCGCCACCGCGGCGGCGGCGGCGGCGACGGGGCCGTCGGCGCCCGCCTGGACGCTGTCGCCGGTGCATGACGCCACCGAGTTCCGCATCATCTCCGCGTACATGCACGTGCTGCGCTACTTTGACCCGCAGGTGGCGGTGTACCTGGCAGACGTGGACCTGGACCCCGAGGTGTACGCCATCCCGTTCCTGACCACCCTGTTTGCTGACAACCTGCCGCTGGCAGACACCGTGTGCCTGTGGGACATGATGTTTGCCACCTACCCGGACGGCCGCTTCCCGCTCTTCCTGGCGGCTGCCATCGTCATGCAGGTGCGCAGCATGCTGCTGGGCGTGGCGCACGCCGTGGCGTACGCGCCGCTGGCGGCGGCAGAGGCGGCACGCGCCGCCAACGGGCGCGAGGGCGCGCCTACCACGCCAACGAACTCCGCCGGCGCACGGCCCGACCCGATGCTGTCAGTGCGCAGCGGGCCGTACGCCACGCCCTCTGCCGCCCTGTCTGCCGCCTCCACCGACTCCAACTCTGTGTTTGTGGTGGAGGTGACGGGGGAGCGGCTGCGTGCCTTCTCTGCCACCAGCTCCCTGACCTCCACCGGCACGCACTCGCGCGTGCCGTCCCAATCGCTGGCGCCCCTGGCGCCGCCTTGGTTCATTCGGTCGCTGGGCACGGCGCAGGCGGGCGGCGCGGGGCCCGCAGACTCCGCCACCGGCCTCATGGTGCTGTCCAAGCTTAAGGAGGGCGGCGTGGCACTGGACTGGCACGGCGCGGCACGCCTGGCGTTGCGCATGTGGGCGTGGGCGCCCGACTCGGTGGGTCAGCGCGACGCCTGGCCCATGGAGTCGCGCTCCAGCATGCCTGACGGCGCGCGTGTCGGTGCCGCGTCCTCCAGCCTCTCCTCGCTTGTAGCCGCCAGTGCGGCAGGTCCGGGAGTAGCAGCGGCAGCGGCAACAGCAGCAGCAGCGGCGGCGGCGCCTGCAGCACCGCTGCCTGCGTCGTCCACCGCCGCTGTTAGTGGACCCCGTGCGGTTCGTGGGTCTTTTTCAACTGTCATTGCTGGCGCGATGCAGGAGTCCATGGGTGACGGCGCCATTGGCATGCTGGACAATGACGGCCGCCTGGACCGCAACTCCCGCCTACTGCACAGCCGCCCTGGTGGCGCCTTTTCCGCCCTCCCATCATCTAGCACGCCGCCCTCTACCTCCGCGCTGTCACTGCTACCGGGCGGCAGCGGCGGCGCGTTGCTGGTGCCGGTGCCAGCAGCCGGCGGTAGCAGCTACCCACCGTCCAGCAGCATGCGCCGCCCTGTGTTGCTGCCGGTGCCCGAGGCAGACGACGGCGGCGGCGACGGCGACGGCGGCGGCAGCGTAGGTGCGGCGCGGTCCACGCGCGCCAGCGTCAGCAGCGCTGCCGTGCTGGCAGGCGGCATCGGCGGTGCGGCAGGCAAGATTGGCAGCCAGGCGCCATTGTTGGGGTTGGGTACCAACGGGCCGCTGACCACGCCCGCCTCCCTGTACGCCATCCGGCTGGCCCACCACGTCAACCTGGTGCGCCTGTTCCGCGCGTTCATGGCGGCGGACGCCGCCGCCGCCGGTGTGCGGTACATCTCCCCTAACATCACGTCCGTGTACCGTGACGCCGCCGGCGCGTGCCACGCGCTCACCGCGTTGCCCACCCCGCTGCGCTGCCTCCTCATCGGCTCCGCGGCACCCAACCTGGCGCTTGCCGCCATGCGCCGCCCTGACTCTGTGCCGGTTGACTCGGCGCGGCTGCTGTCGTCACCCGGCGCAGACCGGACCCCTGCTGCCAGCACATCCCTAGCGGTGCCGCTGCTGGGGTCGCCGGGCGGCGGCGGCGGTGGCGCTGGCGCCGGTGGTGCAGATGCGGCAGGCGCCGGGGTGGGACTAGGGCTGGGGCTGTCGCCTGCCATTGGCAGCAGTGCCGCTGGCTCTGCTACCAGCATGGCGGGGCCGGCGTTGCCTGCCGCGCTGGCGGCTGCAGCTGCCACGCCCATCCAGCGGCTGGCGCGCCGGCTGGCGTATGCGGACATGCTGGCGGAAGTGTCGCTGGCCGCCGTGATGGACACCGTGCTGGTTGGCGAGGAGGATGTGGCGCACAGCCTGGCGTTTGTCATGCGCCCGTTGCTTGCTGCCTCGCGGGCCGTCGCTGCCGCAGCGGCAGACGCCGCTGCAGAGGCGGCCGCAGATGCCGCCGCCGCCGCCACCACCGCTGTGGCTGCCGCGGAGGTGGCAGAAAGTGGGGACGGTGGGGCCGGCACTGGTGGCGGCGGGCGGGAGGAAGATGCGCAGCTGGCGGCGGCAGCAGAGGTGGCGGTTGCGGCGCTGACGCCGGAGGCGGTGGCCAGCGGCGTGGGGTACGTCATCCTGGATGCGCGGCTGGTGAGCGGCACGGCGCACGCGCAGTGGGCGCACGCCGTCATTGGCAGCCTGCTGGCGGTGATGGTGGCGCGGCTGAGCCGGTGCGCCGCGGTGGCGCTGGAGGCGGTGAGCGGGCGGGTGCATGCGCCGTCGGGCGCGGCGGGTGACGACGGGTGGGCGCCGTCGCCTGCCAGCGTGAAGCACCTGCACCGCCTGGCGCTGGCGGTTGTCACCGCGCACATCCGCATCCTGCCGCTACGCATTGACACACTGCTGAACATGGACAGGTTGCCAGAGCGGCCGCCCGAGGCGCTGGCATCCGCTGCCACCGCGCGCATGTCCAACAGCCTGCGCGCGGTGCTGGGCGGCATGGTGGGCGGCGGCGCCGTGCCGCCCGCCGACGAGGTGGACGCGCTGGTGTCCACCACCACCCTGCGCAACTACGTGTCCACCGTGTGTGACGAGTCCATGGACCGCCGCACCATCACGCACTACGAACACCTGTCCACCGCCATTGTGGGCATGCGCACCAGCTTTCCCTACTCCGCCGCCGAGGTGGCGCGCTCACCCGGCGTGCCGTCATTGCACCGCCGCCCCTTCATCCGCCGCCTCACCGCCGCGCTGCCCGCCCTGCCCGAGGTCGCCGGCGTGCCGGTGTCCATCGTGGTGGACGGCCTGAGCCCCAACCGCGTCGCCGCGCTGCGTGACGTGCTGCTGCGCACCCACCTGCCCTTTGTGTCCATCCTGCATGTGGATGTCACGGACCCCGTGGTGTAGTTCATCCTCATCATATCATATTATTCACGCCGGTTGCCGCGCCAAACACGTCTGCACCAAGTATCATCACGGTGGTACGGTTTTGTTATCACACAATAATCCAATCATTTGAAGCGCTTGGAGGTTTGGCCCACTCGCCACAAGTAAACACCACCACACGCCCTAACACACGCACGAACTAGCCGCTCACTTGAGCGGGATGGGCTGCAGGGTGGGCGCGGTGGCAGCGCCGCCCGCGCCGGTAGCAGCGGCCGCCGCCTCCCGCAACACGCTGCGCAGCGTGCTGCCCATGCGCGCCGCCGTCATGGCCGCGGTGCTGGCGCCACCGGCCGTCGCGCCTGCAGCCTCGCTGCCACTTGTCGTGCCAGATGCACCCGCACCCGCGCCCGCACCCGCGCTGGCGCTGCCCCCCTCGCTCCCACCACCGCTGCCGCCACTGCCGCCCGCTGGCGGCGGCTCCGTGTACATGGCCTCCACGTACTGCGCCAGCTTGGGGTTGATGGGGAAGGGGCGCGCGCCGGCGATGCGCGCCAGGTCGTTCTGGTTGATGGTCTCCTCCTTCAGCAGCAGCTCCGCCACGCCGGCGAGCTTGTCGCGGTTGGCGGCCAGGAGGGCGCGCGTGCGCGCGTACGCGGTATCCACTAGCTTGCGCACCTCCTCGTCAATCACCTGCGCCGTCGCCTCCGAGTACGGCTTGTCAAACTGCGTCTCCTCCTTGCGCGGGAACGAGACGCGGCCGACGCGCTCGTTGAAGCCGTACACCGACGTCATGGCGTACGCCATCTGCGTCACCTTGTCCAGGTCGTCCGACGCGCCGGTCGTGATGCGGCCAAACGACAGCTCCTCCGCCACCCGCCCGCCCAGCGCCATGCACATGCGGTCCATCAGCGCCTCCTGGCTGTACAGCGCCACCTCCTTGGGCAGGTACTGCGCGAACCCCAGCGCGCCCTTGCCGCGCGGGATGATGGTCACCTTCAGCAGCGGGTCGGCGTGCTCCAGGAACCAGCCCGCGATGGCGTGCCCCGCCTCGTGGTACGCCACCGTGCGCCGCTCCTCCGGCGTCATGAGCGCGTTGCGGCGCTCCAGGCCGCCAATGACGCGGTCGATGGCCGCCTCAAAGTCCTTCATGTCCACCTTGTCCTTCGCGCTGCGTGCCGCCACGATGGCTGCCTCGTTGCAGATGTTGTGGATGTCGGCGCCCACGAAGCCGGGCGTGAGGGCGGCGAGGCGCTGCGCGTACGACTCGGCGTCGCCCGCCAGGCGGATGGGGCGCAGGTGCACCATGAAGATCTCCTTGCGGCCCTTGATGTCGGGGCGGTCCACCTGGATCTGGCGGTCAAACCGGCCCGGCCGCAGGATGGCGGGGTCCAGGATGTCGGCGCGGTTGGTGCCCGCCAGCACCACCACGCCCTCCGTCGTGGCAAAGCCGTCCATCTCCACCAGCAGCTGGTTCAGCGTGTTCTCGCGCTCGTCGTTGCCGCCGCTGAACCCGCCCTTGTTGCGCGACCGCGCCACCGCGTCCACCTCGTCAATGAACACGATGCATGGCGCGGCCTGGCGCGCCTGCGCAAACAGGTCGCGCACGCGGGAGGGGCCCACGCCCACAAACATCTCGATAAAGTCGGAGCCGGACATGGAGAAGAAGGGCGTGCCCGCCTCGCCCGCCGTCGCCTTTGCCAGCAGCGTCTTGCCGGTGCCGGGCGGGCCCACCAGCAGCGCGCCCTTGGGCACCTTGGCGCCCAGGTGCGTGAACTTGGAGGGGTCCTTCAGGAACTGCACAAACTCCATGATCTCCGCCTTGGCCTCGTCACACCCCGCCACGTCCTTGAACGTCACCTTCACCTTGCTGTCCTTGTTCACCACCGTGGGCTTGGCGCGCCCGATGCCAAACACGCGGTTGATGGAGTCGCGCCCGCCGCCGCCCAGCCCACCACCCAGCCCACCGCCGCTGCCGCCCAGCACGTTCTTGAACATGAAGTAGTTGAGCGCCACGATGATGGCCACCGGCAGGAAGGAAGACAGGAACCAGCCGGCGCCGTCCGAGGCGGCGACGTGGCGCACCAGCAGGAAGTCGTGCGGCCGCAGGCGCAGCTCCACCTGCGCCGCCTCCAGCTGCCGTTCAAAGCTGTCTACCGAGCCGATGCGGAAGTACAGCGGCCGCCGCGTGCGTGCCTGCTGCAGCGCCTTGTGCAGCTCGCCCTCCTTCTCGGCCGACAGCACGCCGCGGAACATGGCCTCCAGCTCACCCGGCCGCGGCACCATGCCGTGCTCCGTCCCCGCACCTCCCGGCGCCGCCGGCGACGACGCCGCCACCCGTGAGTTGCTGCTACGCCCACTGCCGCTGCTGCTGCCGCTGCCGCCGCCACGGTAGGACCCCGACGCGTACGGGTCATCCATCTCCAGCAGCGCGCCGCTGACGACACTGCCACTGCCGCTGCCAGCACCACCGCCGCTGCCGTCGGCACGCGCGCCTGCCAGCAGGTTGGTGGGGTCCAGGATGGCCATGTTGGGCGTGTTGCGCAGGTACACGCGCACGTACTCCTTGTTCACCACCTCCAGGCGGTCCACCATGCCGGTGGACAGGTACGTGTTGCGGAACTCCTGCCACGCGATCTCCGTGCCGCCCTCCACGCCGTTGTACCGCGACAGCAGGGTGTAGCCCGCCACCACCACACCCGCACCGCCCACCGCCAGCGCCACCGTCTCCCACGAGTCATCCGACTTCTTGTCGCCGCCCTTCTTCTTCCCGTCGCCGCCGCCACCGCCGCCGCCGGGTTCCGACCCGCCGCTGCCGCTGCCGCCGCCGCTGCCACCACCACTACCCTCCTTTGTCTCTGCCGCCTTGGACGCCTTCTTCCCGCCACCCTCTACGTTGCTGCCAAACCCGCGCGGCAGGCCCGCCCACAGCTGCGACCCCCAGCCTGCAATGTGTGTGTTGGGGGGTGGGGGGTATTGGTTGCTTGGTTGATCGGGTGGAGGGCGCCATTGACGCACGCGGGCACGTACGGGAGAGCGCCGCCGTGGCAGCGGTCGGCAGGTGGAGATCACGCACGCCGGCAGCGGGGTCTCGGCTGCGGCTGGCGGCAGCTGCCGTCGCAGTCAGGCAGCTGCCGGCCGCCGCCGCCGCCGCTGGCCGCGCCGCTTGCACCGTCAGGTTCGCGGCTGCCGCGGCATGCGCCGCACGCGGCCGGCACGCCGCCGCCGCTGCTACCGCGGCCGCCTGTTTGGGGGGGGGGGGGGTGGGGGGACAAGGGCGTGGTGGTGTATGTATGTGTGTGCGCGTGTGTGAGTTTGAGAGAGGCAGCTGCGGAAGCACGCACCATAGCTGCTGCTCACTACGCGTTCACGACGCCCACTACAAGCAACCGCCGCAACACTGGCTAATAGCAGTCGGCTCAGCAGCAGCAGTGGCAGTAGTAGCAACAGCAACGCAGGTGCAGCAGGGGCAGCTGGTCACCAGCAGCTGCACTCCCCTTACAGTCAGCCCCTTCCGTTCCTTGTGTGCTCGCCCCTCTCCCCCTCTCTCTCTGGTCACCTGCGTCACAACAGGTCCCACCCAGGCCTCACAGATCACACCCAGGTCCCACCCGTGTCAATGAAGTCTCACTCTGGTCACCTGCGTCGCACCAACCTACCCTCTCCTCTCTCCTCCTCGTCTGCTACTCTCTACTACCCCCTTCCACGCCCAATTCTACGAAAAGCGGCGCGTGCACCAGCCAAGCAGTAAGCCGTCTGACGCTCCCACCCGCTTCCACAGGTTATGAAGACGCGTTCGCCGCGTTTCCACGTGAAATGGCCGATCGCATGCGATACCACCCCTTCCATTTATCGCCCCTCTTCCCTCCTCTCTCCTCTTTCTTTACAGGGCTTCTCTTGCTCTCTACTCGTTCTCTCTTGTCGCCTACCCGAGGGTGGTATCGGAGGATGGTGTCGCTTGAGGAGAGTGAGTGCGACAACGTCGCAGTGGAATGACGCCAAACTTGGCGGCATACATGCAAGTAGCACATACTACACAACGGGTCGATTGGATTGGTTGATTGCTTTGTTATTTGTGGCGATCAACCCTCCGAATACTCCCTCTCCTCTCCCCTCTCTACAACGGTTCCAACAACACACACACAGCAGAGGAGCGGAGGGGTGACATCAAGGCCTGCAGTGCCATCAACGATATCAAACGAGCGGACACGCTGGACACACCTCATACTGTGGATTGACGACTGGACGGCGTCAGAATCGTTGTGCATGACCCGCTTGACGTCGTCGGAAGCGCAGCCGTTGGCGCACCACAGTGCTATGCTGCCGCTGTGCTAGCCTTCAACACAGCATTGCAACACATCGCGCAAGGTTGCAGTTGCCAGCTGGACGCCAACGCCATCAACGACAGCTGCCCTAGTATCTCCACCTGGCGCCATGGCGGCAGCAGGCGCGCTGCAGCTGCGCCGACTCGCGGCGGCAGCGGCGGCGGTGTCGTCATCAGCGTCGCACCACCACGCATCATCTGCGCGGGCGGTCGCTGGCGCTGCTGCCGGCGCAGCGCTGACGTCGGCACGCGCCGCCGGCGTGGCAGGACGGCGGCCCGGCGCATGGCAGGTGGCGACGACGTCGGTGGCGCACTACCGCGTGTTGTTCATGGGCACCGACGACGTCTCGCTGGTGACGCTGCGCGCGCTGCATGACGCCATGGTGGCGCCGCGGCCCGGCGGCCCCACCGTCCAGTCGCTGGCGGTGCTGTGCCCCTCCGACCGGCCCGCTGGCCGCGGCAAGCACAACACGCAAATGCCGGTGAAGGCGTTTGCGGCGGCGGCCGGCCTGCCCACCGCCGAGGTGCCGTACGGCATGTGCGTGACTGCATTCTACGTTTGGTGCGGTGGGTGCGCACACAGCGCGAACCAACACCCTCCACCCCCTCGTTTGCAGAAAGTCGCTGAAGGCGTGGACGCCGGCGTGGCCAGGCGTGGTGCCACCGTTTGACGTGGGCGTGGTGGTGTCGTTCGGCTACTTCATCCCGCCGCACCTGCTGGCGATGTGCTCCGCCGGCGCCATCAACATGCACCCCAGCATGCTGCCAAAGGTAGGTGTTACTGCTATTGCGGCAGCTTCCCGCGCTCGACCTGTGCCACGCGCGTACCACCCCACCCCATGCACCTGCCTGCAGTACCGCGGCGCGGCGCCCATCCCGGCTGCCATCCTAGGGGGTGAGACGCGCACCGGCGTGTCCATCATAGACATCCACCCCGACAAGTTCGATGCCGGCAAGATCTCGCTGCAGGAGGGCGTCGACATTGGCGCCGACGAGGCGTGCAGCCAGTGCGGCGGCGGGTGCTGGGGGGGCGGCTCTCTCCGCCCGGGGGCGCGGGGGCGCGGCGTGGCGCGGGCCCCCTCCCCCCCCCCCCCCCCCCCCCCCCCCCCCCCCGATCCCCTCCCCCCCCCCACGCCCATCCTGCCGCAGACTCACGCCGCGGCTGGCAGAAATAGGGGCGCGCAGCATCCTGACGGTGCTGGCAGATCTAGAGGGGCGGCGGGCTCGTGGGACGGTGCAGCCGCTGGACACGGTGGCGCCGCGCGCACCCAAGCTGCATCACGCGGCGGGTGACGTGGCATTTGGTGCCGACCTGACGGTGGAGGCGCTGCTGCGGCTCTACCGCGGGCTAGAGGATTCGGTGGGGCTGCATGCGGGGTTTACGCCAGCGCCCGGCGCGCCGGTCAAGCGCCTGCGGCTGGTCACCCTGGCACGCGTGACGGACGGCGACGACGCACCGCTGCTGGCGCAGGCGGCAACCACGCCCGGCGCGCTGGCATATGTGAAGCGCAGCAAGACGCTGTACCTGCGCGCTGCCGACGGCTTTGTGCGCCTGGCCGCCGTGCAACCAGAGTACAAGCGGGTGCAGACGGGCCACGAATTCGCGGTCGGCCACCACCTCGCCCTCACCGGCCACACACTCACGCCGCCGCCCGCGGCACCGGCATAGGACGCCTCGGCCCTCGTTTCAAATAGCGCTGCCCTCCTTGAACGGCACTAGCACAATGGTAGCTGGCGTTCCCGCGCCTGGCGCAGCCGCAGCAGCGGCCGCACGCGTACTTGTCAGGAAGCGGGGTGGAGGCAACGCGGCGCAAGACGGCGCCGCCAGCGGCCGTGCAACACCATCACTGCCGGCCGGCGGTGTGTTTTCTCCCGGCGGCGCCGCCTGCAGCAGCGACAGGCGGGCGGCGAGGGCAGTGCGGCCAGTTGCTGCCCCTCGCCGCGGTGCTACCTCATCCTCACTGCCACTGCTGCTGCCATCACACGCCACCGTCGGCGGCGCGCCACCTCGCCTGCTCGCTGGCGCGCCAATAAAAGTGACGGGTGACGGCGCGGCACCCCTACTACTCGCAGAGGCGCGGCTGATGCTGCGGCAGCCGGCACGCCATGCGTCGTACGCGTCCCGCAGCCGCGCCGTCTCGCACCGCACCGTCTCGGAGTAATCAGGGTGCCCCATGGGCAGGTAGGCGCCCTCCGGCACACACACCTCCGGCGCCGCCGCGTGCACCGCCTTGTACCCGCCAGCAATGAGGTACAGCTCCGGGAACGCGACGCGTGGGTATGCAGCGGCGTTCACCAGCCGGTCGTACTCGCGCACTGCACGCATCATCTTCGGTCCCCGCTCCATGGAGAACTCGCAATGAAACAGCACTATTACGCGCTTCCTCGACCGCCCACTCCCGCCACCGCCGCCCCCGCTCCCGCCACCGCCACCGCTACTAACACTACCGTCGCTGTCACGCGGGTTGGGTCGAAACCCGGCATCATCGTCGGCGCACCCGTCACCGCCGCCGCAGCAGCTGCTGGCTGCTGATGTGGCGCGCGTGGGTCGGAAGCACGGCGAGCGCGGCAGCGGTGGCGGGGTTGCCGCCAGCAGCAGCGGCGACATTGTCGTTGTTGTTGTTGCTGTTGCTGCGGGTGCCGCCGATGCCGGCGACGCTGCAGGTGTCGTCGCTGGTGTCGTCGCAAAACGCGTCGCCGCCCCAAACAGCACGTCGCAGATCTGCCCTGGGTCCACGCCGTTCACGGCGCCACGGATGTGGCCACCAGCGTACTCAAAGGGGAAGCGGCAGTCCACAATGGCGTAGTGCGCCACCACGTCACGGAACGCGCCGCGCACCAGCGCCGCGGCGGCGGCGGCGGACACGGTGGGCAGGTCCGCATGCTCCACCTCGGCGCCGTCCACCAACGGCAGCACGAACGGCTCCGCGTCAGCGTGGTGGTGGTGGTGGTCCATGCCCGCAGGTTGTAGATAGTATTAGGTGGCAGCTTGGGTCAACCAGCATCAGCTACAAGCACCACTACATACAAGCGTGGAGCTGTAGTAGCCGTTGGTGGCCGTTGATGGTGGTACCAAACCTAGACTTTGCCAATGGTGAAATGGTGAAAAACAACGTTGATGACAGTGTGCCCTCGCGAAATACGCTCAAGTGTCACAAATTAGCAGGGTTGCGGCTCAACTATTGCATGGCGTTGCTGTATCCGGCATCTTGATTGATGGGCCGATGATGGCTCAACCTGCCCGCCTTCGCACCTTGCCACAAGATCCATGGTGCGACTCGTATCCAAGGTTTCAAACGACATTCAATGCCAAAATACAACCGCAGCAGAGCGTCGCACGCGCATTTGATGATGGTTCTACATGTATTGTATGACAGTGTTTGTGTTAGTGTGACTGAATTGCAACCTAGTTGCGGCGATCTGACGAAAATTGACTGCGAATCCAGCTCCTCCTCTCGCCTCTCGCCTCTCTCGCCTGCTGCTGTGCTACCCTGGTACCCCAAAACGGCATGGTGGAAAGATGACAGCGGCACGCTGCCACACCGCCAACGAAGCGCCAAAAGTGTTGATGGGCCACCGCTAGTGAGCGGCGCGTGCGTGTCGGTTGTTCCTATCCGTGTGCGCGGTCACACCGCACCGCCGATCATGGCCACCGCGGACGGCCTGCTGAAGCTGGGCGGATACAGCAGCGTGTGCATCTTCCACAGGCGGCTGGGTACGTAGTGAGTGGGGGAGGGAGAGGGAGGAGGGAGAGGGAGGGAGAGGGAGGAGAGGGAGGGCGGGAGGGAGAGTTGGGAGGATGGAGGGCTTGGAGCTGGAGTATGAGTGAGAGGAAGAGAGGCTAACTGGGTGGTGACGTAAGATCCGA
>Ga0066256_1004878_pt1 | contig 11538 bp, 14 predicted proteins | sample ThiBio_1000_biof_FD_87107 | JGI IMG/M metagenome (GOLD analysis project Ga0066256, IMG submission 87107) | Wastewater bioreactor microbial communities from Cape Town, South Africa - Thiocy_expt_1000_biof (version 2) | ecosystem: Engineered > Bioreactor > Thiocyanate-remediating >...
CTGGGCTAATAGATGGCATAAACAAGGGACTTATTAATACAAGCAACTTACCTGCCGATATACTAAAAAGGTGAATGGAATTGAATAAAGATGCTCGTAGGTATTTTTCTTCTAATGAAAGGGGAAGACTGGAGCGTAAAGAAAAGAATGCCTATGCGCATGATGTCCTATATAACACTAACCCGAGTGCTCCTCTGGTTAAGTGATACTATGTACTAAAGCACCACGTAAGTATATCTGTGATATTATACTGTAACTTATAATATCTACAGGATACCTACGATGAGCATACAAGACGCAATAACACAATTGGCTGGAGCGGATGTAGCTTCATCACTAACAGGCTACACAACCCCAGAAGGTCAAGCACAAATTGATGCATTGAGCCTCTCACAACAGCGATCCCTACTACAAAAAAAGATAGACAAACTCACGCAGGCAAGACCAGCGAAAGAAGAAAGATTAGGGATTACGGGAGCGCAGCCAAGTGCGCAGAGGATGGGGGCTATAGCCAAGGCCAAGCATTCCTAAAGAAGCCCAACCCCAGAAAACGGCATTAGTGTGTACCGGGCGCAAACGGCCAAAACTCAACCAGCTTAAATGGTCAGCATCGGGCGCTACAAATTTTATCCCTACATATTCACCAATGGTGGTTCCAAACAAAAGCCAGATGGTAGCACAGATCAAATACCACAAAACCAGTTTGCTTAATTCGGGGTCAACAGGAGTCCGCAGCGCGGCGCGGCGTTTTCGGGCCACAAATGGCAAGCCCATTTCATCTTTGATGCTCAAAACCCCTTTGGAATCCTGCGCGGGCTGATCACCCGATAGCTCTTTGTGGCTTAAAGAATACTCTAATTCTGACTTTCTTATTTGGAGGTCATGCTCCAATTCGCCCGGCGCAAGGGTTTTCATGTAATCAGCAAGATGGCCCGCCTTTCTCACCCGGCTCTGCGCGGTATATTTTGATGATGCTTTGGCAACCCTCAAAACCAGCAATGCTAACGCAACCGTAACCGGTATTAAAAGTAAAACAATGGTAATGATGATACCGGCTTCGCCAAGCAGCGGTTTTGTTGGTGCAGACTGCGCAACTGCGGCAGAAGGGATGAGCATAAATGCAACTACGAGGATAGAAACTATGTTCTGATTTTTTCTGATTATTTTCAGTAACGCATCCACCTGGTCGTATTTCATAGATGCCAGTTGGTTTTTAAAAGACGTACTATTAAATTCTTCTTCGCTTTTCCTGAACTCCTTCCTTATAGATCGTACTTTTAACAGCATAATAATTGCAAGAAAAAGTAACGCAAGAGCTCCCAACAAAAACAGGTACATTAAAGTATTTTGAGGTTGCATTTAAAAATATATTTGTATCTTTTTATCCTATTTTAATTCAAAAAAATTATGTCCTTTTCAGGCGCACCGGCACATCACGAGTAAGGGATTTGAACTGTACCAGTGTAGCCGATTTGTAAATATTATGAATGGCAGTACGGGCCTCTTTATATTCATAGTGGATTGGGCAGGGCTTTTTCTCAGAACAATAATCAAGTCCTACTCCGCAACCCCTAAACATCTTATCGCCGTCGATCGCGACAACAATATCGGCAAGGGATCGCTTCGCATCCTTTTCATCAATATAAAACCCGCCGTACCTGCCTTTTGAAGATTGAAGAAAACCCTGCTTACTCAGGTTTTGCAATATTTTGCCAATGAATAATTCAGGAGAGCCGATATTCTCCGATATTTCCTTAATATTCACCATCGTGCCATTTTGCGAATTTTGCGCGACATAAATCATCGCCCGTAGGGCATACTCACAAGTTTTCGAAAGCATATTCTGAATTATTATGACAAAGATAATAAGATTTTCAATTCAGACAAAATTGTCTTAATTATTTTATTTTCTTCCGCCTTTTTGTAAAAATGGCGTGAACATTGATAATCAAAGCCACGCCATTGGTTTTTAAATATTTTAAACGCTATGCGTTATACAACAACTCGTAATACTCATGAGCCATCCGGTTGCTTTCAAACTGAAAGCGCACATCTGTCATACCATTTTTCATAACCTGCCTCCATGTAGGGTAATCACCGTAATACAAAGGAAGAATTTCGCCCGTAAGTATTTCGTATAATTTATTCAGGTCGTACTGATCCTGATCGTGAACGGACATATTCGCGTAATCAGCTTTGGGAATCACAAAGCCGTTATGCCCGTGATTGATAAATTCCGGTATCCAGCCGTCATCGGTAGAGAAGTTTACGGCGCCGTTCATTGCCGCCGTCATACCACTTGTCCCGGATGCCTCGCGTGGGACTCGTGGGTTATTTAACCATGCGTCTGCCCCCTGTTTTAACCTTTTAGATAACGTAAGTTCATAACCAACCACAACAGCCATATTCCTGAAGTTCTTACTGAGATGAACCAGACTGTTGAAATCGCTGATTGCGGGATGGTCCATGGGATAAGGCTTTCCGGCCCAAATAATTTGAATTGGATATTTTGAGTTATTCATCAACTGAAAAAACCTTTCGGCGTCCGAAGTAATCAACCCTGCCCTTTTATAGCCAGCAAACCTTCTCGCCCAAACAATTGTGAAAACATTTGGGTCAAATAATTTACCGGTTTGATCTGCAACAATTTCAAATGCCCTTTTCTTCAGCCATTTTTTTCTGTCATCAAACCAGTAATCATCGCCCACATCTTTATATTTATACAATTGTTTATCCGCCCAATACGAATAGTTTTGTGCATTGGTTATCGATTTAATTTCACAAATATTATCGTATTTGCCCCACATTTCGCGCGATACAACACCATGCAATTGAGAGACACCGTTGGCGATTCTTGCAAAACGTAAGGCGGCCAACGAATGGTTGAATTGATCATCATAGTTTTGTGTTAACGCTTTCACTTCGTCAACACTCATCCCTGAGAAATAACTCATTTTGTGGCACAAATAAATATCGTGCTTTTCGTTTCCTGCTTCTTCCGGTGTATGCGTTGTAAAAACTAATCTTTTGCGAACCTCTTCAATGTTGTTATTGAATTTTTTATACAAATAAAATGCTGAAGAAACCGCATGTGCTTCATTCAGGTGATACACATCAGGATTAAAACCAAGCAGGTCAACCAATTTTGCACCACCAACACCCAACAAAATAAACGCCGCAACTTTGGCAGCAAGGTTTGCATCATAAAGCCGGTGTGTGATTGCCTGCGACACATAATCATTCTCAGGAAGATCAGTAGTTAATAAAAATAATGGGGCTGTTTTAAAAGTTTCGGGATTCAAATACATTGCTTTTACCCAAACCGGATGATCGTGAACTGTGATTTGAAATTTGATACCGGTATCTTCTAAAAAGCTATATAATTTTTCGTTCCAGGCTACATCCAAAGTTTGATCCTGGTTGCGTTCCTGATCGTAATATCCATATTTCCATAATATACCAATGCCAATAAAATTTTGCTTTAATTCGTAAGCGCTCCGTAAGTGCGAACCTGCCAAAAAGCCCAAGCCGCCACTATATATTTTCAGGGGTTGATGGGTTGCAAACTCCATTGAAAAGTAAGCCACTTTTTTCGCGTAGTTCGGGTCAATTTCGTCATAAGGAACCTTGTAGTTTTCGAAACTCATATTTCTGATTTTTTTGAAGGCTGCAATTTACCCTAAATCGATTAATAAACTGTTTAAAAAAAATAGTTTTGATAAAATGTGTATAAAATACATTTAACCAAAAATTCTATATTTTTTGATTGTTGAAATGCGGAATTTGAAAAGGATATTTTCAAATAACTCAGGACTGGCATAAACCGTTGTTGCTACTTTTACCAGAACAAGCAAGCCGGTAAACTACCGGCCCAATATGACACTTAAACTATGATAATCAGGCAATTTGAAATCGCTTTGACGGCCTATATGATTTATTGTAAATAAAGAGCATTGAGCCATTTTTAATTTTTTCAATGATAGGCTTATTCAGTTCCTGAGGCACTGCTGGGCAACCGTGGCTGCGGCCAATATAACCCTGCGCATTTATAAACGATTGGCTTACGTAAGATGCGCCGTGTAAAACGATAGCACGGGCAAACGCATTATCGTTGAGGTTTTGTTCGAGGCCCGTAAGCCTTAATGAATAGCCTTTGCTGCCGAAATAAGTATCATCAGTTATGTAAAAACCAAGGCTGCTTTTATTTTATTCAGGTGTTTTGCTGACCGAGTTTGCGGTTTCTTTACCGGTATTTTTTCCGTGCGCAGACCAGGTATTGAACAATACTTTATAGTTATTCACGTCAATCACGTACATTCTTTTTTTGTAAGAAGGCTGGTCAAAATCAACGATTGTTATGACGGAAGTGTTTTGCAGTTTTCCTTCTTCTTTTAATTTTTCGTAACCCTCTATGGCATAAGTAAACGCTTTATCAGACAATCCTAAATTGTCAAGATGCAAACTGTCATAAATCGTTGCGAGGGCATTGATATTTGAAATAGCCTTTTTTGCTGTTACAGCAATTGAAGCTGTTTTACGTTGCTGAAATTTTTCGTTGTTTGCATTCCAGGAAACGCCAGAAAAGCCCATCACAACCAATACCGCCAATGGCAGGGTTTTTAAAGATAGTCGCATTGTTAAACAGAGCCTTCCCGGTTAATTAGTTAAAAAATAGTCTCTTAAATTGCTGGTACTCACAGTGAAAAGATAACACAAATATTGACTGGATCTATAGGTAGCCGCAATTTAATCCGGCAGATTCGCCCCGAAAGTTGTAGCAAACTACGCCGGCCTACTTTTGAAATAAACCGGTGAATTGAATTCCGAGTCCCGGTTCTTCGCTGTAACTGATTTTACCAAAATCATATCCTATTCCCGTGGCGATGTCTTCTTCCAAAAGTAAAGGCCCGTCCATATCCACATGATCGATCAAAGGCAGCAGGTGGGCTATTGCCGCAGAGCCGATTGTGCTTTCATTCATTGAGCCGGCCATCACGCCCATGTTTAATTTTCTTGCGGCACTTATCATGTTTAATGCAGGTGTGATACCGCTGCATTTGGTTAGTTTAATATTGATGCCATGAAAATGGCCAACGCATTTTTCAACGTCATTTTCAAAAACACAAGATTCGTCTGCATACAACGGCAAAGATGATTCTTTGTACAAAATTTTCATTCCTTCCCAATTGTCTTTGGCGAGCGGTTGCTCCACAAACTCAACTCCCAAATCATTCAATTGCGGAATTAAACGGAGCGCCGTGTCGAGATCCCATCCCGCATTTGCATCCACGCGTAGTTTCGCATCAGTGATGTTTCTCAACGCTTTTACAATTGCAATGTCATCTGCGGTACCAACCTTAATTTTGTAAACAGGCCAGGGTTTTTCTTTTACTTTCTCCACCATTTTTTCAATACTGTCAATACCTATCGTATAATCCGTAACAGGATTCTTAGCGGGATCACCTTTCCATAATTTATACAGCGGCTTATTACATAACTTGCCGAAAATATCCCAACCAGCCATGTCCAAAGCACAAACCAGAAAAGGATTTTTGGGGAAAAGATGATGTAAAAAATGCCAGAAACGCTCAGGCTCAATAAAATTGAAACGTTCAACCATCTGTAACTTTGAGGCGAGATCGGCCATCATATCCTCTACCGTAACATTATAATAAGTTATGGCAGGTGCTTCTCCATAACCTGTAATACCGCGATGTTTTAATTCTACAACAAAAATGGGCTGATGGGTTTTAGTTCCTTTAGAAATAGTAAAAGGATGCCTGAATTTTAGATTGAATTTTTGATAGCTGCATTCCACTGATAAATGAAACCCACGATAACCGGCGGGCGCGGTTTAACAAAATAAATGAGGGCCGCGTGTTATTATGATTTAGCCTTTCTTCTTAAAACCACTATTGTTGAACAACACAAATGAAAATACAATTTATTTTTTATGCCGTCCTTCCAATACTTTCACAACCTCGGCTAACGTAAACCCTTTGGCCTGTAACAGCACAAGGTAATGAAACATAAGGTCAGCGGCCTCGCCTAAAAACAATTCATCATTGTTGTCTTTTGCTTCAATTACAATTTCCACAGCCTCCTCTCCCACTTTTTGCGCAATTTTATTGATTCCCTTTTCAAATAAAGATGCTGTATAAGATTTTTCGGTGGGATTATTTTTACGATCCATAATCACTTTTTCCAACTCCTGCAAACCGAAGGTATCATTTGCTTTTCCGAAACAGCTGATGTCGCCGGTATGACAGGTTGGGCCTTGCGGCGCTGCTTTTATGAGGACGGTATCATTATCACAATCAATCAATATATCTTTTACAAGAAGGAAATTATTTGAAGTTTCTCCCTTCGTCCACAGGCGTTCGTTGGTACGGCTGTAAAAAGTAACCTTACCTTCTAACTTTGTTTTTGCCAGCGCTTCTTCATTCATAAAGCCCAGCATTAAAACCTGCGATGTAAGCGCATCCTGAATAATAGCAGGTATTAAACCATCAGGAGATTTTGAAAAATTGATATTCATAAAAAAATTAAGTCTTTAGATATTAGTATTCGGATTTACCAGCAACATTATACATTTATAGCCTCACCGGAATATGATGAGTTGCCAAATATTTTTTAAGCGCGGGTATTTCAATTTCCTTGAAATGAAAGATGCTTGCTGCCAAAGCTGCGTCAGCCGCACCGCTCGTAAATACATCAATAAAATGCTCCATGGTACCGGCGCCGCCGGATGCGATGACGGGGATGTTTACCGATTGGCTGATTTCCCTCGTAATATCAATTGCAAACCCTGCTTTTGTACCATCATTTTCCATTGAAGTCAACAAGATTTCACCCGCACCCGAAGCCGCACATTGCTTCACCCATTCTGTAGCAACTAAATCCGTGGGTGTTCTGCCACCGTGTGTTACCACTTTCCATACACCGTTGAATAATTTAATATCAACCGCTACCACCACGCACTGGCTGCCGAAGTTAAGCGCTAAATCGCTTACCAGTTGCGGGTTTCGCACGGCCGATGTATTAACCGAAATTTTATCCGCCCCGTTTTCAAGCAGTACGGAAACATCTTCAACGGTATTAATACCACCTCCCACGGTGAAGGGAATATTAATGTGGGTCGCGATTTTTCTTACCAGTTCCGATAAGGTTTTTCGTTTGTCAACCGTGGCTGTAATATCCAGGAACACCAATTCATCAGCGCCCTCATCACTGTAGCGCATAGCCAGTTCAACAGGGTCGCCCGCATGGCGAAGGTTTACAAAGTTGGTTCCTTTTACGGTTTGGCCGTCTTTTATATCAAGGCAGGGTATGATTCTTTTTGCGAGCATTTATTCTTTAAGCATTAAAAATTGATAATTCTTTAAGAGAAATTCTTCCTTCATAAATCGCCTTCCCAACAATCGCCCCACTGCAACCAATTTGTCGTAATTCTTCCAGGTCACTCAGGCAGCTCACGCCCCCACTTGCTATTAACTTAATGCCCTCCACCTCAGCAATTATTTTTTGATACAGTTCGGTGGAACTTCCCTGTAACAGTCCATCTTTGCTGATATCTGTACAAAAGAATTGCTCCAAACCCTTCACCCGGTAGTGTTTCAGAATATTGAACACATTGACATCGGTTGCTTCCGTCCATCCTTTCACCATAATTTTTTCATTCAGTACATCAGCGCCCAGGATAAATTTTTCAACCCCAAAACGGCTCAACCATTCCTGAAATACTAAGGGCTTTTTTACAGCCATGCTTCCCACCGCCGCGTACTTTGCACCTGAATTAAACGCAATCTCCACATCCTTTTCACTACTAATGCCTCCGCTGAAATCAATGTCCAGACCAGTTTTACCGGCAATCGTTTCCAACACTTTCCAGTTTTTTACTTTACCTGCTTTGGCGCCATCAAGATCAACCATGTGCAGCCTTTTCAACCCCGCCGCTTCAAACTGAAGCGCCACTTCTAACGGCTTCTCATTGTAGATCGTTTTCTGATCGTAATCGCCTTTCTTAAGCCTTACGGCTTTGCCGTCAATAATATCAATAGCCGGTATGATTTGCATAACAAAAATTATAACTCTAAAAAATTCTTCAATATCTGCTCGCCCGTTGCCGCACTTTTCTCAGGGTGAAACTGAACCCCGTAGAAATTATTCTTATTCATGGCGCAACTGAATTCATTCGCATACGTAGTTGTCGCAATAGTATCAGCAGTGACTTCCGCATAATAACTGTGTACAAAATAGCTGTAAGAATTATCCGGTATATTTTTCAATAAAGGATTATTCGTTACCTGAATAGTATTCCATCCGATCTGCGGAATTTTCAGGTCATCACTCACAAACTTTTTCACCTGTGCATCAAATATGCCCAAACAATCCGTATCGTTTTCTTCGCTGTGGTTGCAAAGTAATTGCAAGCCGAGGCAAATGCCCAAGAGTGGTTGCTTCGCTGCTTTGATTACGTTATCAAGATTTCGTTGTTTCAGATATTCCATCGCCGTGCTTGCTTCTCCCACTCCCGGGAAAATGATTCTATCGGCAGATAAAATTTCACCGGCATCATCGGTAACTTCAGCCTGTATGCCAATCCGCTCTAAGGCAAAAAGCACAGATTGAATATTTCCCGCGTTATATTTAACAATCTTTACATTCATTACTAAAAATTCATCATCATATTACAATAATCCCTTCGTACTCGGCAACTGATCATTACCCACTGTTCTTTTAACCGCCATCTTTATAGCCTTTGCCCAGGCCTTAAAAATAGCTTCTATTTTATGATGTTCATTATCGCCTTCAGCCTTAATATTCAGGTTGCACTTTGCCGCATCGCTGAACGATTTAAAAAAGTGATAGAACATTTCGGTTGGCATTTCGCCCAGTTTTTCTCTTTTAAATTCTGCCTCCCACACCAGCCAGGGACGACCGCCAAAATCAATGCCCACCTGGGCCAGGCAGTCATCCATCGGAAGTAAAAACCCATATCTTTCAATGCCGGCCTTATTGCCCAAAGCCAGGCCAAACGCCTCTCCCAGCGCAATGCCGGTATCTTCGATGGTGTGATGTTCATCAATATGCAGATCACCTGCGGTGATTATTTTTAAATCAATATTGCTATGCCTGCCCAGTTGGTGCAGCATGTGATCAAAAAAACCAAGGCCGGTTTTTATTTCGCATTGGCCTGTGCCATCTAAATTAATATCAATTGAAATTTTTGTTTCGTTCGTATTACGTTCGTGGTGCACACGGCGCTCCTTCATTTGCAGGTAAGCATAAATATCTTCCCAGCTTTTTGTTTTCAGCACAATAGTATCTTCCAGGTCTTTCAATGTATCAGAAATTTCTGCAGCGCCAAGGCTTTCATCCTGGTTCAGCCAGATTCCTTTGCTGTCAAGGTTTTTAGCCAGTTGCATATCAGTAATGCGGTCGCCAATTACATAAGAACCCGCGATGTTATACTCAGGATTATTGATATAATGCGTCAACATTCCTGTGCCCGGTTTGCGCGTAGGGGCATTTTCTTCGGGATAAGTTTTATCAATCAGCACTTCGCTAAAATAGATACCCTCACTTTCAAGATTGCGCATTACCAGTTGATGCGGCGGCCAAAAAGTTGCTTCGGGAAATTTATCGGTTCCCAAACCATCCTGATTGGTGACCATCACCAGTTCAAAATTCATCTCTTTCGCTATCCTGCCCATCCAGGTAAACATGCCCGGATAAAAAGTTATCTTATCAAACGAATCGAGTTGATATGTGGGCGGTGCTTCGTTAATCAGCGTTCCGTCACGATCTATAAATAATACTTTTTTCATTTTTATTTTTTATGTTACCGGCTGAAGTGCTTATGGCATCTGCGTTGCGTCGCACACTTGAACTGTTGTACAAAAATCAACAGTATATCATTTCTAATAATGCCCTCTTAGTGAATAAACTTTTATAAGATCATCACTTACCTCGTAAATAATTCTATGTTCTTTATTAATTCGACGGGGCCACTTACCCGAAAGATCATATTTTAAAGGCTCGGGCTTACCCAATCCTTCAAAAGGGCTCTCAAGCATAGCGTTGAAAAGTTGCAGAATTTTATTCTGGATTAGTTTATTGCCTGATCGTTTCCAAAAATTATAGTCGTGAATAGCATCAGCAAATAATTCTATTTCCATAGGTTCGTCATGTCAAGTTTAAGACCTTTGCCTTGTTTTGCGGCTTTTTCTCCTTTTTTTATTTTCTCAACAAACTCACGGTTGTAGGGACTTGCATCTTTTTTAATGGGAACATCTTTAAAAAAAATATCCATTTCTTCAAAAAGAATTTTTAAGGCATCAAATTGCTTTTTAGTTTTTGGATATATTGTAATTGCTTTCATTTTTTAAACTTTTTAATACTTCTATCAAATTTAATTCTTTTTACTGATAATTTTTTAATGCCTGCACCAATTCCCTATTCTCTTCTGCCGTACCCACCGTAATCCTCAGGCAATCCTCACAACCTGGTACATTACTCCTGTTGCGCACAATAATTCCCTTGGTTTGCAAATATTTAAAAATATCATCAGCTCCCTGCATTTTGACTAATAAAAAATTAGCGTCGCTGGGATAAATATTTTCTACGAATGGCAAGTCAGTCAACTCCTTCTCCAACAAAATTCGTTCTTCAATGATTTTGCGTGTCCATTCATTTACCTTTTCAACATTTTGTAAAGCCAGCAACGCCAATTCCTGCGTAGCAATATTGATATTATACGGATACTTTACGTTATTCATAATATCAATGATCCATTTACCCGCAAATGCAAACCCCAGGCGCAATGCAGCCAGTCCCCAGGCTTTGGAAAGTGTTTGCAATACAACCAGATTCGGATAATCATTCAATTGCAGCGATAATGTTTTCTGACGCGCATAATTAATATAGGCCTCATCTACCACCACTATCCCGTCAAAATTATTTAATATAATTTCAATATCCTGGCGTGTGATGCTGTTACCACTCGGGTTATTAGGTGAGCAAATAAAAATCATTTTTGTGTATTCGTCCACAGCATCCGCAATCGCCTGTATGTCCATTTGAAACTCCTCTGTGAGCTGCACCTGCTTTACCTTTACGTTATTAATTGCGGCTGCCACACTGTACATACCGTAAGTGGGAGGCAACGTGATTACGTTATCAATGCCCGGCTCGCAAAAAATTCTAAACAAGACATCTATCGCTTCGTCGCTTCCGTTTCCGGTAAAAATATTTTCAACAGGAACACCTTTTATTTCGCTAATGCGATGTTTTAATTTTTGTTGAACAGGATCCGGGTAACGGTTCAGCAGTTCATGTTTGCCGGCAATATCCAACGTTACCGGAGAGCCAATCGCATTCTCATTCGCATCCAGCATTACTTTTGCTTCGCCACTAAACTCGTGACGGGCAGTAGCATAAGGCTGAAGGTTCCTGATATTTTCTCGTATAAGATGATCCAAACTGAAGTCCATGTTTTAAATTCTATGTTTTACAGTCACTATTTTACATTTACAT
>Ga0066256_1004879_pt1 | contig 11536 bp, 7 predicted proteins | sample ThiBio_1000_biof_FD_87107 | JGI IMG/M metagenome (GOLD analysis project Ga0066256, IMG submission 87107) | Wastewater bioreactor microbial communities from Cape Town, South Africa - Thiocy_expt_1000_biof (version 2) | ecosystem: Engineered > Bioreactor > Thiocyanate-remediating >...
GCAGCGCCCGCGCCTCGGGGCGGGGGAGGATTGAAACTACCCATTCCTCATGCGCCAAGATCAGGCGCAGCGCAGCACCCGCGCCTCGGCGCGGGTGAGGATTGAAACACGCCTCGCAGCGTTGGTGAGCGTCTGCACAACAGCAGCACCCGCGCCTCGGCGCGGGTGAGGATTGAAACTTTTTAATTAGGAATTACTAATCACTTTCCCGTCGTTGCACCCTCTCACATGTGGGGACAAAACAGAGGGCTGAGCGTAGTGTTTAGGTTGCGTATTGAGATTGGAACAGCCAGTCGGCTATCCCTTCCCAGCCTGATACCATCCTTCCGTCCGCTTCACGATATACACCACGCTCAACATTACCGGCACTTCGATCAGCACGCCGACCACGGTGGCGAGAGCGGCGCCGGATTGAAAACCGAACAGGCTGATGGCGGTGGCGACGGCGAGTTCGAAGAAGTTGCTGGCGCCGATCAGGGCGGAGGGGCCGGCCACACAGTGCGTTTCGCCCAGACGCTTGTTCAGCCAGTAGGCCAGCGCCGAATTGAAATACACCTGGATAGTGATCGGCACGGCAAGCATGACGATGATCAGTGGCTGTTCGATGATGGCGTTGCCCTGGAACGCAAACAGCAGCACCAGGGTAAGCAACAGCGCAGCAACGGAAATGGGGTTAAGGACTTGTAAAGCGCGATGTACTGCGGCCATGCCGTCACGCGCCATCAGCACTTTGCGCCAGATCTGCGCCAACACCACAGGGATGACGATGTAGAGTACGACCGAAGTGAGCAGGGTGTCCCACGGCACGGTGATCGCCGACATGCCGAGCAGCAACGCGACGATGGGAGCGAAGGCGATCACCATAATGGCATCGTTCAGCGCGACCTGGCTCAGGGTGAACAGCGGTTCACCGTTTACCAGCCGGCTCCACACGAACACCATCGCGGTGCAGGGTGCGGCGGCCAGCAAGATGAGCCCGGCGATATAGCTGTCGAGCTGGTCGGCGGGCAAGTAGGGTGCGAATACGTGGCGGATGAAGATCCAGCCGAGCAGCGCCATCGAGAACGGCTTGACCGCCCAGGTGATGAACAGGGTGACGCTGATGCCGCGCCAGTGGTGACGGACTTCATGCAGCGCGGTGAAGTCGATGCGCAGCAACATGGGAATGATCATCACCCAGATCAGCACACCGACCGGCAGGTTGACGCTGGCGACCTCCATCCCGCCCAGCCAATGTAACGGCGCGGGAAAGAACTGCCCCAGCGCGACACCGACGATGATGCAGAGAAAAACCCAGAGGGTGAGATAACGTTCGAAGATGCTCATGCTTTCATCCTTTGACTTGCAATAACCCTGATGCCCGTCCTTCCCGCCTGCGCGGAAATGACGGGATGATTTAGTCTTGAATGCGCCCGATCTCGTCGAGTTTCTGCTTCAGGAGCGCGCGCTCCATCTTGTCGATCGGCAGTTGCAGGAACAAGTGGATGCGCCGCGTCAACTGCGCCGCCGCCTTTTCAAACGCGGCACGGCGCGCATCATCACCCTCGACATGCGCCGGGTCGGGGATGCCCCAGTGAGCAGTGACGGGCGCGCCGTACCAGACCGGACACACTTCGCCTGCGGCGTTGTCGCACACGGTGAAAACAAAATCGAACGCCGGCGCGCCAGGCGCGGCGAACTCGTCCCAGCTTTTGCTGCGCAATCCCTCGGTGCTGTAGCCTTGCCGTTGCATCCATCCCAGCGCGCCGGGATTGACTTTCCCCGCCGGGTGGCTGCCCGCGCTGTAGGCCCTGAATTTTCCTTTGCCCAGTTCGTTGAACAGCACTTCGCCGAGCACGCTGCGCGCCGAATTGCCGGTGCACAAAATCAAAACGTTGTAAATTTTTTCGCTCATTTGTTTTTCCTCCGGTTCAACATTTGTTATCGGGCAGACCGCACCCGGCGCCGCCACAGCAATTTTCGGTCAGGTAATCGGTCATCGCATTCATCACCCTGAAGTTCACCGCGTAATAGACAAAGCGCCCTTCCTGCCGGCTTTCCAGCAGGCCGGCATGACTCAATGTCTTGAAATGGAACGACATCGCGGCGGGAGACATTTTCAGTTTGGCGGCGATCTGTCCGGCCGCCATGCCCTGCGGGCCGGTCTTCACCAGCAGGCGATGAATCGCCAGCCGCGTCGGCTGCGCCAGTGCTGCCAGTGCCGTTACCACCTGCTGCGGTTTCATCATTGTATATTTAAATTATTAAACGATTATTAAATTGATTCGGCATTAGAGCAAATAAATCCGGGCAAGGCAAGGCCGCGAACGGTTCTCAGTAAAAGCGGAAGGAGTAGAACAGGTCGATCGCGTCCGAGACCCCGGAATTGATGCCGGTACCGGTGCGGGTGACCACGGTGAGGCGCGGGGTCAGGGTGTAGCTGAATTTGGCGAAGCCGCCGCTGTTGGCCAAATCCTGTTCGTAGCTGAGATAGGCGCGCGAGGAAAGACGTTTGCCGACAGTGACCGCCTGGCTTTGTTGGGCATCGGCAGTCTCGATCTGGTGCAGCGATAGTTCGTCCACGCCGATGGTGCGCCCTATCGAGCTGCCGGAGGAGCCGCCGATGGCATTGCCCGCCGCCGCCAGCAACAATGAAGCGTCAACACCGCCGCTTTCGGGCAAGCGCCCGAGGGCAATCCAGGAAAGTTTTTCCGCGTCCGGCACGTTCGGGGTGGATACCAGCTGGGTCACCGGATGATGCGCGGTGCCGCTGACTTCGACCCCGGCTTCCACGGCCAAGCCCTTGCGCAAGGCGAGAATGTTAAGGCCGGGATCATCCAGCGGCCCCTGGAAGTTGATCATGCCACGCTCAACTTCCAGACGCTGGCCGTAGACTTCGATGATGCCGTTTTGGGTGGCAATCGTGCCGCTTGCCTGCAACGGTTCATCCGCCGCTCCGCTGATCGCCAGTCCGCCGCTGAGGCGCGATTCCAACCCCATCGCGCGCAGGTAAAAATGCTCGCCCAACTCAAGATTGAAACCAACCACACGGGAAAATGCCGATGCTTCCGGCGGCGTCTGGCCGACCAGCCGCACATCGTCGGCAAGACGCGGGCGGTTGGTCGGCAAGTGGGTTACCAGCCCCGCATCGGCAGCCATATCGCCGCTGACAAAAATCGTCTTGCCCGCATTGGTTGCCTGCGCCCGGCCCGACACCAGCAGCCAGCGGTCGGCACGCTGGGCCAGCGGCAGGCCTTCCGCCTGCACCGACAGTTGCGCCGCATCGTCGAGCAGAGATAGACGGCCGGTCGCGCTTAAATGCCCGGCCTGGCGCGGCAGGCGATATCCGCTCAACAGCGGGTCTTTGGGTTTGCGCGAATACGGCGCGACAAAATCGAAACGCTCGATCACCACCGCCTGCGGCTCGAAGCGCACTGCCAGCTCACCCTGCTCCAGGGTGACGCCCTGATCGAGCAAGGCCACGCGCAAGTTGTTGCCGCGCGCATTTCCTTGCAAGCGCGGTGCGTCGCGCGTACCGAGCAACCCGGCTTCAAGGTGCAGACTGCCGCCGCTGTGCAGATTGCCGTCGAACAGCGGCCCCAGCCAGGCCAGATCGGGAACATCCAGCCTGACCTGTCCGCGCAATGGCGCGTCCGGCGCAACCCAGGGCAAGCCGTCGCGGCTGCTGTGGGGCAGGGCCAGCGTCAACGCGATGTCGCCAAGCGGGGCGCCCCCCGCGCGCTGCATGCCCGCGTCCTACCCCCGGCCCACGCCTGCTGCGCTGGCTGCCCGCCCGAGTGCCCCCGCCTGCGACTTTGCTGCCGAGGCCGCCTCCCTAGACTTTGCCGCGCATGCCGCTGCGCACACACCTGCGGCAAACTAATGAAGACTGTCTCCCTTGTAGCGTGACATCTTGCCCGCCTGGCGCCGGCGGCGTCGCAGCGCCTGCGGCATCGCGTGCGGTGCTGCAGGCCGCAGAGATTGCCAGCGGCCGACCGTGCAACTGCCCGCCCCCGCCACCTGTGCCAGAGCTGCCACATGTGGGGCTGAGTGCTGCCGCGCCGCGGCCGCTCCCCATGGCCGGCGTCTGTGGCGTGTGTGAGCTACCGGGTGTGACGGCTGGGCCAGTGGACACTGCGACGGGCACCCGCAGGCGGGTGGCGCGGATGGCGATGTGTGTTGGCACCCCGCGTCGCCGCCGCCATCCGCCGTGCCTGCAGCTGCAAGAGCCGCCCCGCTGCGCCCAGTCTCACTGTTCACTTCCCCGCTCCCAGCCGTGTGATCGGTTGCCCCCGCCGCGCCCACCTTGTGCGCAGGCACCACCGGCAGCGGTAGCGGCAGTGCCGGCGCAGGCATGGGTGGCAGGTGCGGCACCGCAGCCGTGGGTATCAGCGCCGACAGGGGCAAGTATGTTGGCGTGGCGGCGCCGCCGTCTGCCGCGCTTGTCCCCGGCGCCAAGTCCACCGCCATGCCGAAATGCACCTGCGTGCCCACACCCACAATGCTGGTCAGCGTCAGCGCGCCGCCCATCAGCTCCTCCAGCATCTTGGTGATGGACAGCCCCAGTCCAGTGCCGCCAAACTTGCGCGCCACGGACGCATCCGCCTGCACAAACGGCTCGCCCAACTCCGGCAGCACATCCGCGGGGATGCCCACCCCCATGCCCGCCACTGTGAACGCCAGGCGCACCAACTGCAGCGGCGCTGCCACGGGCGTCGTCTCGCCGTCGGCTGCCGTGGCTCCTGCCAGTGCTGCCGCCGCACCGCCGTCGCTGAGTGCACCGGATACCACCTCGCCAGTGCTGCCGTCTCAATGCCGGCGCCCTCGCGCACCACCGACACCGTCACGCCGCCCGTGGCCGTGAACTTGGCCGCGTTGCCCACCAGGTTCAGCAGGATCTGGCGCAGCCGGGAGGGGTCGCCCACCACCACCGCCGGCACGTCGGGTGCCACGTCCACGCGCCACGCCAGGCCATTGGACGACATGCGCATGCCCATGATTGTGCCCACCTCGCGCAGCACCTCGCGCGGCGAGAATGCCAGGTGCTCCAGCGCCACCGCGCCCGCCTCCAGCTTGGCGTATCTGTGGTCCAGGATGGCGTTGGCGGTGTACAGCACCGCCTTGGGGCACGTAAACCCCGCCGCCGCCAGCCTGCGCTGCGCCAGCGGCAGCCGCATGCTGGCTAGCCCATCAAGGTTGCCCATCACGCCCACCAGCGGCGTGCGTAGCTCGTGGCTGAGCGTGGGCAGCATGGCCTTGCGGTACTCCGCCGCCGCCAGCGCCGCATCGCGCTGCGCCTTCGTCGTCAGCAGCCGCCGGTGCTCCGTGCCGTCCACCAGCGTTGAGTCATGACCACCATGATGCCGTCCACCACCGCCGGCGTGAGACCAACGTCCACCGGCACCTCCGCGCCGTCACCGTGCACCGCGCGCACCGTGCGCGTCGGCTTAGCGCCGTCCTTGTCGCTCGTCACCACCATCATGGACCGCGACCGCGGGTTTTGCATTGCAGCATGCTGGTGCGCAATGCCGCGCCCTTCGCATCCATGCGTCGTGGCGCCTTCATGGCCAGCTCCAGCCACGGCTGCAACGTGAACCACGTCTTGTTCGGCGCCTACCGCGCAGCTCGCAACGTGTTGCCACGCCGCATTGTGGTAGCGGGCATGAACACTCGGTCAGGCACCCTGCCGGTATCAGCGCTGCTGCCAGTCGGCGCAACAAAAACGGCGGCCGCCTCAGTGGTGGCCGTGCTCTTTCCGGCACCGGAGGCGTCGGCAACTTCTGCAACATCGGCTGGTGTTGCACCGCTAGCACTTGTGGGGCCACTGTCCGGAATATCGTGCGGTGTAGCATCAGCAGGCACAGCCGTTTGCGTCGTCACGCACCCTGCCGTGGAAGTACCACCTCCACGATCAGGGGCACCCAGCAGCACCGTTCTTGCAGTGCCGGCGACAACAGCAGAGGTTACGCTGCCTCGCACAGCATGCGGTAGCACCACTCGGCGCTGCTGCGCCAGGCGTGACTCAGGACGTGAATCACCCCGAGCCGCAATTGCTGCTACCGGCATCGGAGGTGCTGGCGCGTTCGATGGCGGCGACGTTGCCGGCAGCTCTGGAGTACCAGTGCTATGGGCACTCAATGCTGACGCCACTCGCAGTGGGTTGCTGCTCAACATGAAGCCCTCCTTCATCATCGTGTCGCCACTCAAGCTGCTTGGTGCGGTAACCAAAGCTGTAGTTGGTGGTGGGAACATACCTAATACCGGTACCCCGCCATTCAGCAGCTTCCCACGACCACTGGTGGCGCTGCCGCTCAGCCGGATTGCTGGGGTAGTAGCCACGCCGCCGCTTTTGCGCCCCCACACACGCACTGACGTCCGGCGGATGACGCCCTGCACACGGCGGCATTGTAGCCACAACCAGACGCATCCACAAAGCAAGAATGTGCCCATGTTGATAAACGCCAACAGCAGCGTGACTGCCCATTCGATGGGCGTCATGGCGGTTGGTCCATGCAACTCCGCCGTTGCGACACCCACGTTGTACTGCAGCAGCGCGGTCGAGATTATTGCTGTTAGCACCGACGCGGTGAGGCTTACCAGCTCCAGACGGTTGAACAGCAGGCGCGTGTACGGTGCGTACTTCACCTGCAGCTGCAGGAAGCCGCCAAACCACAGCGTTGCACCGACGCACTGCAGGTACGGGTTGGTGACTAGCACCGCCAGCAGCACCACGCCCGCCTTGCGCAACAGAACCACGCCCTCCCACCACACGCGGTTTTGTCCCGTCATCTGCCACGGCTGGACTAACCGTTGCGCTGCGGCGGTGTCCATGAGCGTCGACCGTCGGCGCCGCTGCGGCGCAGGCGTACTGTTGGCAGCTAAACTACTTGTAGTGGCGGGCACCGTCTTGGTTGCAGTTGGTACCGGTTTGACGCTGTCTCGTTTGCCTTCCTCTGGTTTGTACCCACCGCCACCGGCGGCGCCAGCAGTGGGCATCTTGTAGCCGTCAAACAGGAAGCCCCATGCGGCATGGAACGCAGCGTCTGACAGCTGCACATTCGTAGCGGTGCCAAGCATCCACGCCAGACCCGCCGGGAAGCCAATACCAACCACCACTAGCACGACGTACGCCAGAACACGCGCCACTGCATGTTGCCCGGTGTAGCACACCACCGCCAGGTTGGTGTGCAGGTAGCGCACGCCGTCAACCGGATCAGTGCAATCCAGCGCGCGCAACGACGCGGACGTGATGGGCATGTACGCCAAAAACAGCACAAAGAGAGTGGTGGCAGTTGCGCGACGGTCTCGCCACCACGTAACAACTGCGGTGCGCCAACTGGCAGCTGCAAACCCACACGATGGGCGGCAGTGCAAAGCGCGTAGCGTGGTTACAAACAGGAATATCGCTATCACACAGGCGGCCGCCAGCACGGGAAGCGACACGGTGGCAGCATACTGCACCAGGTACGGCAGCCGCATGACACACTCAAGGAACCCCACTGACAGCGGCGAGGCAGACACCACATCGGTCCACCCCATCACGTTTTGGTACGCCAACGTGGAACCCGCACGGAACACGCGCAGACTGCCAACACCTTGGAGAAAGCTCATGGTAATACGCAGCACAGTCGAGGCGTCCGAGCGGGAGGTAGACGTGCGCAGCGCCACCCTTGTGAGCACTGCTAGAAGTAGGACTGCAACTACGGTGACAGCAAATAGCGTGACGCCGGCATCCCAACAGGGCCGGCATGCGCTTCCAAACGACGCGTACCCGCCGTCGGCGTCGCACACACCACACAGCGCGCCAGTGTAGCCGTCCGCACAGCCGTACGCCAACGTGCTGGCATTCAGCGTGCACGCCTCCGCGTTGTAGCAAGGGTACAACAGGGAGTCGGGGCCCATGGCCGTGCCGCGTTGCCGCGGTGGCTGGTACCGGTAGTACGCTGGCTTGAGGTTGAGAATCCCTTCGATGCAGGTTGCACCGACGGGCGGGCAGCCTGTGCAGCGTCCACCGGTGCCGCCCAGGCTAAAAGCACCGCCGCCGCACGTCACGCACGTGACAGATGACGGCTCCATGCCCACCGGGCAGCCACTGAGGGTGGCCAGGAAGTGGTACGGTGCCGGGATGACGACGGAGCCAACGTAGCAGGTTGCCACGATGTCGTACACCTCGTCTTGCGGCGCCGTCAGCGCAAAGGACGCAAAGGTGGCAATATGAGTTGACTGTGTCATCACGCCAGACGCCTGGATGAGGAACACGTTGTCGGCATCCGCAGCTGTGATACTGCTGCCATTCAGGTTAAGCGACAACGCACAAGTGATGGGCGGCAGTGCTGGCAGCTGAAGGTCACCGGCGGACGATGCGCTACACGGGTCGTCGAAACCACCGCCGGGTGTTACTGCTGTTGAAATACCAAAGCTGAACGCATCCAGCGGCTCCATCAGCGGCGAGGTTGGGGGTGGGTGCACACACACAACTTGTCGCAGGCGGATGGCAGACATGGTAAACGTCAGCGGCGACGGCGCGTCTCCATTGGGTCGACTGCAGCTTACGATGACATCCACGGATGATAACGCAAAGCTGCCGCTCACGCCGAATGCCGGCAGCGTCACAACGCCGGTGGCAGCATCAGCGCTTGCCGACAGCAGGCTGGATGAAGACGTGTCGCTGCCGGCGGCAGTGGCGTCATCGGTGCTGCTTGATGCAGGCACAAGCTGGATGCCGGTCGTATGCGCTGACAACGCACAAGTAACATCGAGTACCGGTACAGCTGGAGCGTCAGCGCCCGTGCCTGCCCACACGCGAATGCCAACATCTCCTGCCACCGGCGTGACAACTGCAGCGTCGCCAACAATAAACCGGGTCGGTAATGTTGTTACCACAGTCATAGTCAGCGGCGAGGTTGATGCACGCAGCAGTGGCGACAACACTGCGTGGCCAAGCAGCATGCAGGTTGCACGCAAGATGACGGTGGTGTTGGGCGGCGCGTCCATCACAAACTGTGGTGACATTGCCACAGCCACAGCCGTGTTCGTGTCGAATTGTGCGGGAGGCAGTGTGACGTTTGCAACCCACGACGCTGCGTTAATTACAGCACGCTGAGCGGCAACTACAACCGTCAGGCTGCACGACGGCGCGATGGTGAGGGATGAGCCCGGCAGGGCTACGCCAGCCGGCACCGTCAGGGTCAGTGTGAGTGACACAGTCGCCTCCGTGCCACCCAGCACAACCACCGCCACGTCCCCATTGCCGCCGCTGCCGCCGATGGCGCGCCCACCCGCCCAGCTCAGATTGGCACCCACAGTAGGCAGCTGCACAGGTACCATGCGTACCCGTTCGCTGGTAGGCAGCCAGGTGCACTCTGCGTGCAGCACAAATGCCCGCCCCAGTGCCAGCGCGGTGGTGTCGAGCGCCGGCAGCGTCACGTCGATGGCTGCACCAGACGCAGCAATGGATGCCGTGAAGCCGTCGGTTGCAACAAGCGCGCCCTCTCCCGCTGCCACGGCTGCAATGGATGTCGCCAGAGGCACCGACGCCGGTACGGCGGCAGCAGCATCAAAGATTGCCCCGGCGCAGCCAACCCACGCTGACGGTGCTGTCAACGCAGAATCTGGTAGAGCCGCGGCAGGTGCAACAGTCAACTGCAGAGTCACAGACGGCAGCGGCAGCGTGGGCACGATGGCGTGGGGCGTACCCAATGCCAGCGACGCGTTCTGCCACGTCGCTGTCAGGCGGCCAACCGTCACCACCACGGCGGGTGACAGGGTGGCACTACGCCCGACGCCGTCGCCACAGGTGGCTGCTGCAGCCACCACGCACCCGCTGGCAGCGCGGATGCCAACCGCAGGCAACTGCAGCGTTGCAGTCGTGGCGTCAGATGCCAGCGACTGCGTCAGGAAGGTGTCACCAACCAGCGCTGGCGTGGCATCCGCCACACCAAGGCCTACACCCCATGTGTTTGACGCTGCTGACGGACAGGTGGAGGTGTTGACAGTCAGTGTACACATGAAGAAGGTGCGCGCGGCGGCGGCAAACGTCAGTGGTGGGGTCAAGCGTGCCACTTGCGCGGCAACGGCGCCAGACGGCCACACTGTGCGTTGTGTGGCGTCATCAACCGCCAGCACGTACGCCCGCGTGACGCATGGCAGCACGTTGCTGGTCACCACGTTGGACCACAGCGTGCATACCAGCTGTAACCCAAATGGCGTGTCTGGCGGCCCCTCAACCACAACAGGCAGTGGGTTGGCCGCCAGCGCGTCCATTGATGCCACGCTAGTCACCATCGCCGCCGTGACCGCGGCAAGCCGCGCTGCCGACGACGAGCTGGCACTCGACACGAGTGCCCAGATACACTTGGCACCGGCGGCCGAAACGTTGGTTGGCGCGCCCGGCGTGGTGCCCGTCAGGATGGCGCTGACGTTGAACGCCATGTAGGCGTCTACCACCAGCGCACCGCCAGCAGACGACGATGACGAGTTGATGGCCACGCTAATGTTGCCTACCAACACGGTGCGGGGCGGCAGGCGCAGCCTCTCACCCGTTGGTTGCCAAGTGCACTCGGCAACCACTGCATCCCCGCCGCCAAAGCGCAGCGCCGTGCCGTCCAGCCCTTCAAACGTGCGCCCAACCGTCGTGATCGTGTCGTTCACACCACCTCCATGCGCAACGCCAGTCACTGAGGCCAGCACCAGCTGTGGTTGCAGCCGCGACAGCTGCGTGGTACCAGCTACCGCTGTCACACCTGGCAGCGCCGCGGCATCTAGCAGCACCGCCACGCACGCTAGTGCGCCACCAGCTGTCGCGTCCCGCAGGTCAAATGCGGATGATAGTGGCGTTGCCGACACAAGTGCCGGCAGGGGTGGCAGAATGGATGGTAGGATGGTGAGGGTGCCGCCGCCGTCTTGCCAGCTGGCATCCAGCACTGGCAGCGTCACCGTGGGGTTGCTCAGCGCGCTGCCGTCATCAGCAGTGGTTGCCGTTTGGCCGGTGGCGTCGCTGCAAGTTGCAAACAGCAGTGCCCGGCAGCCGCCGCCGCCTGATACTGTCAGGCCCGCCACCGTTACCGCCGTCGTGCTACCGTTGCCGCCGCTGGCCGAGGCCGGTATCTCAATTGGTGCCGCGAGTGACACGGTGAGTGATGATGGGCGGCCGAGGCTGGAGGCTGGGGGAGCAGCGCAGGTGACGGTCGAGGCGTTGATGCCAATCGTGCACGTAGCCGCCTCACGTGCAAAGACCAGCAACACGGGCGGTGGTGACAGCGGCAGCGTGAACCCAGACGGCGGGTCAGAGGGCAGCGCCGCCATAGGTGACGCAGCTAGGGTGGCTGACGCCCAGCTGACGCCAAAGGTGGCAGGGTACGTCACGGTGGCCACCTCTGCCGACAGTGCGCCCGCGCTGTTGCGAACGTGCACAGACACAACGGGGTATGGCTGCGGCCGCGGGTTCACATATGGGGCGGTGCACGTGTACAGGTTGGGGTCACTGGGTGACCGCGTCAGCGACACGCACGGCGTGCCGCCCACAAGCACCGTCGGCGGTGCAATGGGCGCAACGGTG
>Ga0066256_1004880_pt1 | contig 11534 bp, 7 predicted proteins | sample ThiBio_1000_biof_FD_87107 | JGI IMG/M metagenome (GOLD analysis project Ga0066256, IMG submission 87107) | Wastewater bioreactor microbial communities from Cape Town, South Africa - Thiocy_expt_1000_biof (version 2) | ecosystem: Engineered > Bioreactor > Thiocyanate-remediating >...
CTGCATATTGCCATGCAGACCGCGCTTGCTGAGTCGGGAGTAGCCGTTCTTGTTCTCTCCGGCGACATAGCCTTGGAGCATGCGCCTCATGCCGCCAATAAAAATCCCCTATACGGTGTGAGCCCCGAAATTATTCCTCCAGCCCCAATACTGAACCAGCTGGCGCAACGACTCAATGAGTCTTCAAAAATAACGTTATTTTGTGGTATCGGTGCGGCGCATGCGCAGGAAGAAATTATCCAATTAGCTCAGATCCTGCAAGCGCCCGTGGTCCACACCTTACGGGCCAAACCCTACATCGAACCCAATAATCCATTCGATGTGGGCATGACAGGACTTATCGGTTTTTCTTCAGGCTATCATGCCATGCATGATTGTGACACTTTACTCTTATTAGGAACAAGTTTTCCTTATCGCCAATTTTATCCAGAAAATACGCAAATTATTCAGATTGATCGCTGTGGGGCTCGACTGGGCAAACGAGTCGCACTTGATATGGGGATCGTGGGGGATATTGCGGGTACTCTAAAGGCGCTGCTTCCCTTATTAAAATATAAAGATGAGAGCGCGCAACTGGATAAAGCGCGCACGCACTACCAAAAGGTACGAAAAAAATTGGATGCTCGCGCGGTCCCCACTGCAGATGGACAACCCCTGCATCCGCAATACCTTGCGCATTGTGTGAGTAACATTGCGGATGAGGATACAATCTTCACCTGTGATGTGGGTACCCCGACGGTATGGGCGGCACGGTATTTGGCGATGAATGGGAAACGACGTTTATTAGGCTCGTTTAACCATGGTTCAATGGCAAATGCTATGGCTCAGGCTATTGGCGTGCAGGCAGCTTTTCCCAAAAAGCAAGTTGTTGCTTTTTGTGGTGATGGCGGATTTTCGATGCTTATGGGCGATTTATTGACCTTAGTACAGCAACAGCTACCCGTTAAAATTATTATTTTTAACAATGGCGCTTTGGGTTTTGTTGAAATGGAAATGCATGTAGCGGGAATGATGGATTATGGCACCGATTTAAAAAATCCTAATTTTGCGGCCCTGGCAGAGGCGGTTGGCATCAAGGGCATACGTGTTGATAACGCATCTTCGCTGGAGCGTGATTTGTATACTGCGTTTGCTCATGAGGGGCCTGTTGTTATCGATGTTCCCGTTCATCCGGATGAGCTTATCTTACCGCCTACCCTGGATATGGCGCCGGTTAAGGGTTTTAGTCTATATATGATGAAGGCCATACTTAGTGGTGAGGGCGATGCCGTGGTGGATTTGTTAAAAACCAATGTGTGGCGTGATTAATGAAAGATTCACGGAGTATACCCCGCGTAGATTCGCGGGAGTATACACCGATGGTATGAGACCTTATTTAGGTGACGTCATGTCTTCAGGACGAACCCATTGAGCAAATTGCTCCGCGGTGAGGTAGCCTAATTTGACCGCAGCTTCTTGCAGAGAAGTATTTTCCTGATGGGCTGTCTTAGCAATTTTTGCGGCTTTGTCATAACCGATATGCTGATTTAATGCAGTTACCAACATTAACGAATGATGCAGATAATAATCGATTACAGGATAGTTAGGCTCAATACCTTGGGCGCAGAATTCATCAAAAGAATGACAGGTGTCACTTAATAAATTTAAAGAATGCAGAACATTAAAAATAATAACGGGTTTAAACACATTTAACTCGAAATTACCTTGGCTACCAGCAACCGTAACTGCTACATCATTTCCCATCACCTGGGCACAAACCATGGTCATGGCTTCACACTGGGTGGGGTTTACTTTGCCGGGCATAATTGATGATCCGGGTTCATTTTCGGGAATAATTAATTCACCGATACCGCAACGGGGACCGGAGGCAAGCCAGCGAATATCATTGGCGATTTTCATTAACGCGCACGCTAATGTTTTAAGGGCGCTGTGAGCAAAAACCAGTGCCTCATGCGCTGCTAACGCGGCAAATTTATTTTCAGCGGTGACAAAAGGCATGCCGGTAATCTTGGCAATATGCTGTGCGACTTTTGTTGCAAATTGGGGATGAGTGTTTAAACCGGTACCAACCGCGGTGCCACCCGCAGCGAGTTGATATAACTCAGGTAAAACTTCGTGTAAACGCTGCAAACATGAGTCCAATTGCGCCACATACCCGGAAAATTCTTGTCCTAGAGTGATAGGCACTGCATCTTGTAAATGAGTACGACCAATCTTCACGACCTTGTTAAATGCATCCATTTTTGCTGCGAACGTATCACGCAACTGTTTGACTGCGGGAATTAGTTTTTGGTTGAATGCCATGGCTGCCGCAATATGCATCGCGGTTGGGAAGGTATCATTCGAAGATTGCGACATGTTTACATGATCATTGGGATGGATGGGGCTTTTAGAGCCCATAGTGCCGCCTGCAAGCTCAATGGCGCGATTCGAAATGACTTCATTGGCGTTCATATTGGATTGCGTGCCACTTCCTGTTTGCCATACATGCAAAGGGAAATGCGTATCTAACATGCCTTTACTGACCTCTTCTGCAGCTTTAACAATCAGGTCAGCTTTATCTTGCGGTAATTTACCTAATTCTAAATTGGTTAAGGCCGCTGCTTTTTTGAGGACACCAAAAGCATGGGTTACCTCACGGGGCATAATGTCTTTACCAATGTTAAAATGGTGCAATGATCGCTCAGTCTGCGCTCCCCAGTACTTATCGGCTGGAACGTCAATTTCACCCATGCTATCTGATTCGATACGCATATTCGTCATGATTAATCCTTGAGAAAAAGCAAAAATATTAACATACCATTCTTTACGAACATTGGGGCGCCCACTCTCAACATCCGCTGAATTCATCGATTCGTGCTTTATGTTCTTTCTTAAGTCCTGACGCCTATTTTGGTCTACGCACCAAAGATAGGCTGACCGTCTATGCGAATCGCTTTGATTCATGAAACATCGTATGTTTACATTTCACACGGATGCCTACGTTTTGTTCGAATACCTACGTTCTGCGACTTGTTCGCGGAATCCAGGGCTCTCAATTAGGGAGCGAGGCAGATTCATGGAATTATGTTTGATAATGGTTGGATCTTATGTCTTCAATGTGTTTAATAAAAATGCATAATTACAAGTCCGGGTGTATACTGTACTTATATGGATTTTCGGAATATCAGGGATGCACTTAGTGATTTATTTTTGTGGGACGCAAGATAAAGGAGAGGGATTCCTTGCGCAAAGAAATTATCTTACTCAGGAAAATATTAAACAACTCTTTGTTGCGGGGTGTGAGCATAAAGCCGTTTGCGGAACCGTATTTTTTCCTGATCTAAAGGCATTTGCAAAGCGTTTTACCCAACAAGCGTTCCGTGTTGTGGACGAACGATTAGAGGTTAACCCACATAACTTATCGACCGTGGGGGTGAAACCCGAACATTCATCACCGGTATTTGATGAAGAAGCCATCGAGAGTATTACGCTTTGTGGTTACAGTCGCGGAGGAGTAACCTGCTTTGAGGTTGCAAAAGAACTCAATAAAATCGCCCCGCATATTCCCGTTAATGTTGTTGCTAATCAACCGGTTCCGGGCAATTCATATCAAGGCCCAGGGACCAATGCGGCACGTGTTGCCGATTTAAGGCACGTGCATAATATAAAAAATGCGACAATCATTCTGGGTGCATATACCGGAAAACACTACAAAAATAGGGATCAAGAGGGAGTAGGGGAGCGTAAATTACTTCACCGCGGTTTTTTTTCACAAATTGTGCCGAAACTCCCTCGTGCTACGCAACGCGATTTAATCGTGCTGCCCCGCGAAAGTCATCATCAAAATTTATACAATTCACCCGATGGAAGCGAGCATATGCACCTGCAAATCGCGACCTACTTAAATAAATCCAATAATTCGTTAATTGATGATTATCTAGTCGAGGTAAAAAAACAGAAGGCTCAGGAACAATATCAATTATATGAAGGAACGCCTGCCCTCTTTGCGCAACCGGAAAAATTGCAACGTTTTTTTGGTTTAAGTAAGCATGAAGCGTATCGCTACGTCGACCCGCTTCATCCCATGGCTAAATTACGTAGTGGTTACACTTTAGGGGAGGAGGAGACGTTACAAGATTGGTGGCAAAAACATGATAAAAAAAAATCGATTCGTGAAAGCTCATTGACAAAAGATCTGGTCGATGCCATTAAGATCACGGATCGAGCCGACCCTCAGGCAGTGAAAGATTTATTTGCTTTAGCAGACCGCTGGCTCTTACACAAATCGAATAAAAGCTCATCGCGGTATTATCAAGTCGAAGCACTGCGTCATAATTTAGAGTTCGTTTTAACGCATAAGTTGGAGGTACCCGCATCCGAGCTCGTGCTCATTAATCGAGAAAATATGCAGCAATCGCATTACTTTTATCAACAATGGCAGAAGTTATGTCAGGACTCGCCGCCAAAAACAGCGGCCAGTAAAGCCTTAGATTTCGCCTTTAAAAAACATGCGGTGGCTATGCCATCACGGGAGAATGACCAAATGCTTTTAAGCGCGGTGCAGCGCTGGCTTGAAGCCAAAAGTGCCGGGCGAAGCACGCGCTGGGATGCAGTTAATCGTCTTGCCGAGCAATTATCAGAACTCGTGAATAAAGGTTATCCTCAGCCTGAGTCACTTGCTTCGAACAACAACAGTGCTAATGCTCCCTAATCCCACGGGCTCGCCAGTATTGATAGGTAACATAAAACGAATGAACTCTGAGGCATTAGTGCAAATTCACAAATAGGGTCTAGTATTCAGCCGTACTGTCACTTGCAGGGAACGTATCTTGCAAGCGTTTATCCAATTCTTTGTCTTCTTCCGCTTTAGTAGGATGTTTTTTTTCGGTGTATTCCCGATCTTGAGGGTGTTTATCCGAATTCTTTTGTGGTTGCGATTTTTTGTTCATAATACCTCCTGTAGGCCGTGTGATGAGCAGGCCTTATCATTATAGTGAATTTATCAGTAGATGTCAGAGATCACTAAGGACGCATGGATAAAGTCGTTTCATCTTCTGGGGAATCTACTTCGGGAGCGTCTGCTTTTACGGATTCTTTAACGGGATCTACTGAAAGTTCTTTGACTTTATTTAAACCAAAAATGGAACGGAAAAAATCGGTGATTCGCTCACCTAGGCTTCTTGTATCCAACGCTTCGCGGATTACTCCTTTGCCATAACTAATCGCATTAGATTCTACAGTGAGTATAGGATTATCTGTAGATTGAGAGAAATCTAAATCAAGGGTTGCTTCAGCTTTCAAAAGATATTTCCCTTCATCAGCCATAATAAGGTTATTTACGGAGGATGCCTGTAATTTAGCCGGTGCTTTTCTATCATCAGTCACCATAATACAACTGGATTTAATGATCTCTTGGATTTTAAATCCTTTCTCAGTGCTGAGTATACTGATTTGTCGCTCGATATAACTCCCTGGGGCTTGTATACCCGCTTCGTCATTTAAAGCATGGGATAAAGGAGTTGAAACGGGATACAAGTATCCTCCCTGATGAAAGGTTTTGTTTAGATATTCTAAGATTGCTTCTTTATCCAGGTTTGGAGATAGATTCTTTAATACGACCTCGCTAATAAGTTTGTTAACGGACTTTTTTGTATCCTCTGCATTATTCTGATAAAACGGATAACGCTCTTTATAATCTTCAAACTTAATCCCATTAATTTCAAAGCGGGGAATATCTGTCGATGAGCGTAACCAATCATCAGCAAAAGCGCTATCACCGGTGTTGGGATTAAATTTTTTTACTGGACTGTGTCGTGTATGAAATTTTTGCCATTTACCCATCTTCTTTCTCTAAATAATGCCCTCTTCTTAAAGAATAGACCATGAATAGGGCATCAAGTTATCTTTTAAACAGCCGGGGTATGATTAATGCTAGAGAAATGACAATACAGACAAAGAGGTTTGCCATACTGATGCGGCCATGATAAAGACAATAAAATAAAAACGTTACTGCGGGCACCGAGCTCATGAGAATAGCGGTGATGCCTGCTCCTAGTTTATTAATCGCTTGTTGATTAAAGTAAACCGGAATCACGAGCGCCATTAAGCTCATGAGTACCAAAGAGCCGCCAAATAGGGACAATGCATGCGCGATCTCCTCCGAAGAAACCCAGAATCCCGTACCTAAGAACAGTGGCCAAAAGCGACTGGCTAACAATTCCAGGGTGCTTAAATCTGCTTTACGGCATATTTCTTCGGAAAATACCATGTAGACAAAATAGGCAAGGCCTGCCATAACACCAAGCAAAATGCCTAAATCCAATATCTTGGTATGATCTAGCTTGTAAATATAATGCAGTAGGATGAGGCTTCCTACTAAAAGGCCCATACTCAATAAGTGGAACAGGTCGCTACTTTTTTTATACATGAATGCAAACCCGCAAAAGGAAGTGGTCGCAAACATGGCGGTCATGGTCACAAATGGGTCCGAACGCCGCGATGCATAAATCATGCATAACCAATCAATCCCCAGAGCGATGGATAGCGTCAGATACAAAGGCCAGTAATGCAACACTTTGCGATAGGTGGTTTCAAGTTGGGCTCGCGCCAGATAATGAAAGCACACCAATGCGATACCGCTCATAATGAATAAGGCAACCGGCGGCGACAGCTGCGCACAGAGATTATCCAGGAACACAAAGGTTCCTGAAGCAAGGATGATATAAACAATCGCATCGTAAAAGCCGCTCATTCGTAATCCTTACTGAGTTATTTTGATCTGAGGCAGGGATTTTAATTCCTGACATATGTGCACTACAGCATTCACTTTGTGACGGGTATCTGTCAAGAAGAAGCCTAAATTTTCATAAATTAATTTGGGCATACTGTGGTGGTGCCGGTCGATGATGGCTTTATTGGTGGGTTTAGTTAGTTCCGTTTCGACTTTCTGAATAAATTGTTGCCGCAGGTCATTACGTTCACCCGCAGTCAGGCTAAAAAAATCACCACCTTGTTGCAGTAAACTCTGCGTTAATTTAAACAATTTCAAGGCCTTGTGCGCACGGCCAGCAACTGGGTTAGGTTCTTGCAGCATGCGCATGGTTTTTAGCTGCAGTTGGTTTAACGCTGTGGATAGTTTTTCATAATGTTGGAAATAAGGGTCGTCGTTACGTTCTTGAGTGATTTGCGCAAGTTTAAGACTTAGTGTCGTGTATAAATCGGTAAGACATTCTTCCATCTCCCTTTCGCTACGCCCTGCTTTCTCTTCAGCCGCAGTTGCTGATTCGGACGCCTCTTCCTCTACCGTAGCTCCTTCAATGGCTGTCGGTTCGATTTTTTTTCCATAAAGTTGCAGAAAGAAGGCACCGGCTGCGAGGACTTCTTTTTTAGTTCGCTCCGTAGATTGGGGATGGGGGTTGGTGTAATCCTTTACTAATTTCGCCCATTTTAAAACACGAAATTCCACGGCATCCAGACTCGTACTGACGGCATGTTCAAACTCCAGATTAGAGGCGAGCCGCAGTTCATTTTTATTCGCGGTCGCAATATCGGTCAGATAATGACGCATTCGAACTAAATCCTCTTGCACCAGGATATATAAGGTATTAAATGCAGCAAAAATTTGGTGAAAATTCTCTTGATCATCAAAAAAATCAAGCCCTAAACGGTCCATGCTGTTTTGTAGCTCCGCACAGAGGCCTTGTAACGAGATAATGGTATGCGTTAAGTGTGCGAAATTTGCCATAATTTCCAGCACCGCAATGCGCTCAGCATCCGTTTTCACCAGCTCGAATTTTAAATTATTTTTACTGTCTATGAGTTTGAGGTTAAGAAAATTCGGAGCATTTTTAAATACCTCATGTACTGCGTCCATGGCCCGGTCAAACTCCCGTTTGGATTTTTTTCCTGGCTTTTTTTGTTGTAAGACAATTTTTGCCTGCGTAATAAATTTAAAAAAAGATTCAGGTCGTATGACCGTTTCTTCATGCCAAAGAATACGCGCGTTAAGAGAGAGGAGATAATACTGAGCTAATCCCTGAACCCACGGTTGGCAGGGGGAGTCGGGTACGGTTATCTTCTTTTTTACCGAAATGGCGACACCACCTACTTCCTTTTCAATGTATTCTTTGCGTAAGATATTTTCGCTCAATTCACTGCAGGTAACGGTTTTAACCAGATATTGATGCTTTTCGGGGGTCATCAGCGTCAGCAACTGCCGTAATAGGGTGTTACTTACTTCCAAACAAATATTGCGGGTGTCGTTGACAAGTTCCTGCAGCGATAAAGATTCTTTATGCCGCTCAAGCTCTTGTAGCGCATACATTAAGGGTGAGTAAACTCCTTTCAATCGCGAAAAATGCTGGTTATTCTCAGTATTTTCTAGTGAGGCATAGGCACTGACAAAGGCAGTTAATGCTCTAAGATACGCAATGTCATAATCGTAGCCGACAAAACTTAAGCAGCGATTCTGGAGCATGTTCAATAAATAAGAAAGCACCCCTTTGGTAATATCGTCCTTGATGGACAAATCAAAATAATATTCTTTGAGTTTAAACATTGCATCCACAATTGATTGACGATATTTAGTCAGCACAACCGGAACCTCGGGCAAAATACAACCTATATCTTCAAGTTCATCGTCATTATAATGTAAGGAGTCAATGGTTTTATCGTGCTCGTTAACCTGAAAGATTTGCGGAAAGCCGTTAATTTTGGCGCCCCCAGGAATACATAAATCCCTTAGATGCTTGTCGTGAAGTTTATTAATAATGAGCATTTTATCGCGATGAACTTTTTCAGTATATTGCTCCCATTTCTTATATGAAATGGTAACGAGGCTTGCAATACCAATTACCCCGAGTGAAATTAAAGTCGCTATACCATCGCCGCCTTGATTTAGGGCAAACGCACTGGGGCTGCATTTGCCATTTAATAAACCAGTCATCCTTTCTCCCTGGAGACACGATCGCTTTATCGCGCATTCTGTATATTTAATAATAAAACATAGTGGCCCCGGCGCTTGAATGCAAACGTGATGATTTTTAAATTTTTATTTAGTTATTTATATTTGTGTCCCATAATAATGAGAAAGCATTCAAGGGATTGAGATTATCGTTATGAATCATAAAGCGATAAAAGAAATTTTTGTTAATCTACTAAACCAGGCTGGCGTAACTATTAACGGCGTCAACCCTTGGGATCTACAAATTCATAATGAAAACCTCTACGCACGCGTCCTCAAACATGGAAGTCTAGGTTTTGGCGAGGCATACATGGAGGGATGGTGGGATTGCGAATGTCTTGACCAATTTTTTTATCGGGTAATGGGTGCCGAGCTTGATGAGAAAATCAAAGCGGATAAATGGCTTTGGCCTAAGCTAATTTTCTATAAATTATTCAATCCTCAAAGTAAGCAACGCGCTTTAATCGTGGGCAGAAAGCATTACGATTTAGGAAATGATTTATTTGAAGCCATGCTTGATTCGCGAATGAATTATACCTGCGGTTATTGGCAAAATGCTGAAAATCTGGAGCAGGCACAAATTAATAAAATGGAGTTCAGTTGTCGGAAACTGCAGTTACAACCCGGAATGCGGATGTTGGATATCGGCTGTGGTTTTGGTGCGTTGGCACGCTATGCCGCTGAGCATTATGGCGTTGAAGTTGTTGGCATTACCATTTCACAACAACAATTTGCTTATGCCCAAAAAAACTGTGCCAAGCTGCCAATCGAAATTCGCTTACTCGATTATCGGGATATCCATGGGCAGTTTGACCGTGTTGCCTCATTAGGTATGTTTGAACATGTGGGGATGAAAAATTACGCTTTGTTTTTTCAAAAAGTTCAAGCATGTCTGAAAAAAGAGGGATTATTTTTACTGCATACGATTGGAGGAAACAAGAGTCGGATAAATACCGATGCCTGGATTAATCAATATATTTTTCCTAATGGAATGATTCCCTCTGTAGCACAGATTAGTAAAGCCTCCGAGGGGCGAATGATTATGGAAAACTGGGATAATTTTGGTGTTTATTATGATTCGACCTTAATGGCTTGGGCACACAATTTTGAAAAGAACTGGCCCGCACTTCGTGGCAAGTATGATGATGTATTCTATCGCATGTGGCGTTATTACCTCTATTGTTGTGCCGGTATATTCCGCGCACGTCAATTGCAGCTATGGCAAATTGTCTATTCTCCCAAGGGAGTGGCCGCAGGTTACAGACCACCGCCATTTGATGGACGTATTTCCGATTGCTGATCAAGGCCTATAGAAACCTTATTGATGATCATTTTCATGTCAATTTCGGCCATTTTATAGGTGATATTACCTTGACTAATTTTTTCCAGAAGTGCGAGAGTTTGTTCTTGATATCTTCTTAGTTGCAAAGATTCAGAGGGAGCTTGCTCCTGTAGTTGGATAATGAACGCTTCAAGGGTATGATGTAAATCATGTGGGGAGTTGATGATCCCAATATCAAATTCTTCATCAAAAAGAAAGCGGATGATAATGGGTAATTGTTTCTTCATCAGCAAGAAATTTTCGTCATTAAATGCGTTGTCTGGAACATACTCAAAGCATTGTAAAATCGATTTAATCTCGTCCAGCGTTGAGAGTGGTGTCTCCAGAGCGCTTGCTAGATCATACATTAAAACCTCTGGATTATTTTCTGTAGTTGCTAAATTTTTTTGCAAAATTGCAGATAGATAATTTATTCTTTCCCAATGCTCCATTTCTGCAACATCATGCGGAAGGTAAAGCATGTCTTTAAATATTTTTTGATAGGTCGTTGGTAGTGCCAAAAAATCAGGATGGTTAAACAACTGGTGTAAGGCTTGTTCGCTATTTTTGAGAATATGGGTGGGAGATTGGTCATTATCGAGCAGATCATAATTTTCGCACGAACTGGCATCATCTATGGATTGTGCCAAGGGTTTCGCATCCCCATCATCGTGATAAGTGCTGATTATATTCCGGGTTTGATTGGTATTGTTTAGCGGTTGATCGTCCGTGTAGGCTACCACGGGTAATGAGGCACGGCGTTGCTTACGTGCATTTTTTGGTGAATTTAAGTTAACTGTTTGTTCGATAAAATGCTTTACCATGCCACTATTATAAAAATACAGGAGCGTCAGAGCCAAGGACCAAAGGTCGCCACGCAATTCGACAGCGAGGCGGTCCCCATTATGCTTTATTTTTTTGTAAGGCGCCGCAAAACGGATATCTTTTAAGCTTGAGGCGCGGGTTACGCGATTGGTGGTCGGATCAAACCAGGAGGCGGAGCCAAAATCTGCAAAAGAAATGCGCCCATTGGCGGCAAACAAAATATTCTCAGGCTTGATATCATTGTTAGCCATGTGTAAATCTTGGATGCGGCATTTGGTAATCAGCAATTGATTGACAATAAAATAAAATAATTTATGCTGCGCTTCAGGATTTAGGTAAGTCATTTTATGTTCGACTTCAAGGCCATTTCCAAGGTCAGCTAAGGGTAATATCTGATACAGTTGCATACCCTGACTATCACGTTTTGCTGTTGCTGCTTCTACC
>Ga0066256_1004885_pt1 | contig 11520 bp, 10 predicted proteins | sample ThiBio_1000_biof_FD_87107 | JGI IMG/M metagenome (GOLD analysis project Ga0066256, IMG submission 87107) | Wastewater bioreactor microbial communities from Cape Town, South Africa - Thiocy_expt_1000_biof (version 2) | ecosystem: Engineered > Bioreactor > Thiocyanate-remediating >...
ACCCGCCGCCCAAGTCCCGATGGGGGGGGCCGGATGTGACTCGCCCAAGGAAAAGCCCGGGCGCCGCCCCGCCGCTCCAATAACCCCGCGCGCCCCGATTTTGGCCGCTTTATGTTACCTGTTGCCCGCCATTGATCGCCCGGAGCCGCGCCAAATGAGCACCCCCAGTGACCGCCCCGCCAACAGCGTCGATCCGAAGCTGCTGGAAATCCTGGTGTGCCCGCAGACCAAGGGGCCGCTGGAATTCGACAGCACGCGGCAGGAACTGATCTCACGCTCCGCCAAGCTCGCCTATCCGATCCGCGACGGCATTCCGATCATGCTGCCGGAAGAAGCGCGCAAGCTCGACTGAGCGCGGACCTGTTTCGCCAAACTGGAGATGCCGATGCCGACCGCTCTCGACCGCTGGCACGACTACATCAAATCCCATGACGAGAAGGTGCTCTGGGATCTGCTGCATCCCGATGCAGTATTTGAAAGCCCCGTCGTGCATACGCCGCAGCGCGGGCGCGACATCACCTTCAAATATCTGGCCAGCGCCGGAACGGTGCTCGGCGGTCCGGGCTTCAAATATCTCGGCGAATGGCACAGCAAGAACGGCGCGGTGCTCGAATTCGAGAACGAGATCGAAGGCATCACCATCAACGGGGTCGACATCATCACTTTCAGCGACGACGGCAATCAGATCACACATTTCAAGGTGATGGTCCGCCCGCTCAAGGCGATCAACCTGCTGCACCGCCTGATGGGCGAGCAACTGGCGAAGCAGGGCTGAGAACTAAAGCGCTTCGCCCTTGAGCAGCCGCGGCACTTCGCCGGACAGGCCCGCGGCCTGACGAATGAACGCACTTTTCAGCGGCGGCAGGCGATCGACCAGACCGAGGCCGATATCGCGCACCGTGCGCAGCACCGTCGATTTGTTCGAGAACAGCATGTTCAGCGAATTGGTGGCAACGCCCATCGCCACCGTGTCGAAGCGCCGCCAGCGCTGATAGCGCTCCAGCACATCGGCCTGCCCCGGATCGATGCCGAGACGCGCGGCATCCACGATCACTTCCGCCAATGCAGCGGCATCCTTGAGACCCATATTGAGTCCCTGCCCGGCAATCGGATGAATCACATGCGCGGCATCGCCGATCAGCGCGAGACGATCCGCGATGAAGGAACGCGCCACGAAATAGCCGAGCGGAAACGCGCGCGGCCTGTCGAGCGCCTTCACCTCGCCGAGATGCAGACCGAAGCGCTTTTCCAGCTCCGCCTGAAATTCATCGTCCGGCAGCGCGACGATGCGCGTGGACTCACTTCGGCTCTCGGTCCAGACCAGCGACGCGCGGTTGCCCTTGAGCGGCAGGATCGCGAAGGGGCCTGCGGGAAGGAAGTGCTCTTCGGCGCGGCCTTCGTGATCGCGCTCATGACCCACCGTGACCACGATACCGGACTGATCATAATCCCAGCCATAGGTCGGAATGTTGGCGCGCTCGCGCAGTTTCGATTTCGCGCCATCGGCGGCGACCAGCAGACTGGCGTCGATGACGCGGCCATCGCTCAAGGTGACGCGGGTGCCGTCGGCATTCGCGTCATAGGACGACACCGCGAGCGGATGCAGTTCGATGCCTTCGGCCTCCGCGCGCGCGGTCAGCGCATCGATCAGCAGGCGGTTTTCCACCATATGCGCGAACGGCTCGCCGGGCTCCACTTCGCCTGCGAAGGTGAGGAAGGTCGGCCGCGTCGCATCTTCAAGCCGCGAATCCGTCACCACCATGTCGAGAATCGGCTGCGCGGTTTCCGCCACCGCGTCCCAGACACCCACCGCCATGAACAGCTTGCGACACGCGGCGACAATGGCGGAGGCCCGCGGGTCGCGGCTCGGCCGCATGGCGAAAGCAGGATCGGCGACCACAATCGGAATCTCAGGCCCGAGGCCCTGACGCAGCGCCAGCGCGAGCCCAAGCCCCGCGAATGCGCCTCCCCCGATCACAATGCTTCGTTGTGCCGACATGAAACCCCGATACATCTCCACGTCCCCGTGACGTGGCTCGCCTGATCTGCCGTTGACCGGCCTTGCCTCCGGCCCGGCCATAAGGGAAATATGCCTTATGAATGGGTCCGGAAAGTGGGCTTCCCGCTCTCTATCAGGGTTTCCCGGCCACCGGAAACCACCCTCCCGCTTCCAATACCGAAGATCGGAATATCCTGAATGTCCAAAAGCCTGATTGATCTGATTTCGATCCTCGATATCGAGCCGCTTGAAGTGAACATGTTTCGCGGCAACAGCCCGAAAACGAGCTGGCAGCGCGTGTTCGGCGGTCAGGTGATCGGCCAGGCGATGGTGGCGGCGTGCCGCACGGTGGAAGGCCGCCTGCCGCATTCGCTGCATTGCTATTTCATCCTGCCGGGCGATCCGCAGATTCCGATCATCTATGAGGTCGAGCGGCTGCGCGACGGCCGCAGCTATTCGACACGGCGCGTCACCGCGATCCAGCACGGGCAGGCGATTTTTTCGATCATGGTGTCGTTCCATACGCCGGAAGAAAGCTCCTTCGATCATCAGGAGAAAATGCCGGACGTGCCGCCGCCGGAAAAACTGACGGCGGAGGAAGTCTCCAAGCAGCCGCTGTTCAAGGAGATGCCCGAGTTCATCCGGCGCTACTATGAATCCGACCGGCCGATCGAACTGCGTCCCGTGGAGCTTGGCCGCTATTTCGGCCAGAAGATCGAGGACGGCCGCATCCATGTCTGGATTCGTACTGCGGCGACATTGCCCGACGATCCGGCGCTGCACCTGTGCGCGCTGGCTTACGCATCGGATTTCTCGCTGCTCGACGCCGCGATGGCGCGTTACGGCCGCACGCTGTTCGACAGGCGCATGATGCCCGCGAGCCTCGATCACGCGATGTGGTTTCACCGCCCGTTCCGCGCCGACGAATGGCTGCTTTACGCGCAGGATTCGCCGAGCGCGCAGAATGGCCGCGGCCTGACCCGCGGGCTGATCTTCAAGCAGGACGGCACGCTGGTCGCATCCGTCGCGCAGGAAGGCTCGTTGCGCGAGCGCAAGGAAAAGCCTGCGGGTTAAGCATTACACGCGCTCCGTTGCAGAGAACTGAGAGACGTACCAGCGCGTGTACCAGCTCAGCACCCACGGGATCGGGATGAGCAGCGCCATTCCGAAGGCGAACACCAGCGTCCGCCACAAGACCTCGACGCCGCTCGCGGTGAACGTGATCGCGCGGCGCGTGCCGGCGATGTTGGCGCAATTCCATCGCATCCAGTAGACGATGACCCAAGCCCAGCCGATAATGGTGATGAAGGACACCACCATCAGGACATGCCAGCCGATATAGGCCCATGGGCTGCCTTCAAAAGAAAGGCGCAGCGGCTGTCCGTCCGCCGTGATGTTGGACGTGACCCATCGCACCAGAAGCCACGACAGGAACCCCTGAAGCGGAAGCGCAATAATATCCCCGAGGTGGGACGTCCCGGTGACGCTGCCAAGATAGCCTGTCAGCGCGAGCCCGATGAACACATACCAGATGTCCAGCGGTTTCCCGGTGAAACCGAGCTGGCCGCGACCCGGCACATGGACGCGCGAAATCAGCCAGCCGTAGAAGCTGGTCGCGACCCACGGCGCCGGAATGATGAGCACGACGCCGATCACGAACACCAGCGCGCGCCCGAGCATCTCCCAGATGCTGAAGTCGACGGAAAATCCGCCGCCGGACAACCCGCCCCCCGCCGGCACCGGCGCGCCTCGGGCCGGCATCGGCGGCGGCGCGCGGCCCGGCGACAGCAGGCCCGGAATATCGCCGGCATATTTCCAGTCCTGCATGCCGTCGGCCCAAACATAGGTGTCCGGCCGGATATGGCCGCGCGCGATCAGGTCGCGAAATTCATCTTCGGAATAAGGGCCTTCCTGCGCGCCGCCGACAGCCACAAACCAAGATCGCCCCGACATGCCATGTCCTCATCGTTGCAGGGTCGCACGAGGACCGCCGCAGATGTTGCGGCATGATGCAGACGTCACCGGCCTCGCCCCGGCAGGGATGCTACAAACTGCTCCCTCCGGGCCGCAACGCTTTTCCGGCGCGGCTGCATATTTTTCCGCCTCTTTGCCCAAAGCGGTAGCGGATTCTCCAAGGTGCGCGTAAAGACGCAGGTGCTGCCGCGCGACATTCGAGGGACCAAAGCGATCATGAAGCTGATCACCGCCATCATCAAACCCTTCAAGCTTGAAGAGGTCCGCCTCGCCCTGAACGAGATCGGGGTGCATGGCATGACCGTGACCGAGGTGAAGGGTTTCGGCCGGCAGAAGGGCCACACCGAGATCTACCGGGGCGCGGAATACATCGTGAATTTCCTGCCCAAGCTGCGGATCGAAATCGCGGTCGGCTCCGACATGGCCGACAAGGCCGTGCAGGTCATTACCGCCGGTGCACGCACCGGCCAGATCGGCGACGGCAAGGTTTTCGTCACGCCGATCGAGAACGCCGTGCGCATCCGCACCGGCGAAACCGACAACGACGCGCTTTGATTGTTCGATTGCATCACCACTGACCTCTTCGGTGCGAGGCACCGCGAGGTCTTCTCCTTGCCGGGGGCGCTACCATGTCGAGACTGCCGCGTGCCGCCATGCGCCTTGCGATGGCGCTCACCCTGACTGCTGCTGTTGCAACGCCGGCCTTCGCCGACACGACGAAGATCGACGCCGCCGACACCGCGTGGATGATCACGGCGACCGCTTTCGTTCTGATGATGACGATTCCCGGTCTGGCGCTGTTCTACGCCGGCATGGTGCGCAAGAAGAACGTGCTGGCCACCATGGCGCAGAGCCTGATCGCGGTGGCGCTGATCTCCGTGCTCTGGGTGCTCTACGGTTATAGCCTGACATTCGTCGGCGACGGCGCATTGATCGGATCGTTCGATCGCGTGCTGCTGCCCGGCCGGATGAGGGACGGCGTCAATCCCGCCGCAAAGACAATTCCCGAAGCACTTTTCGTTCTCTACCAGATGACCTTCGCCGTGATCGCCGTAGCGCTGGTGGCCGGATCGGTTGCCGACCGCATGCGGTTCTCGTCCTATGTGCTGTTCTGCATCGGCTGGTTCACGGTGGTTTACATTCCGCTCGCGCACTGGGTCTGGGGCGGCGGTTTTCTCGCGCAGGCCGGCACGATCGATTTCGCCGGCGGCCTTGTGGTGCATCTCAGCGCCGGCACGGCGGGCCCTGTCGCTGCTCCCGTGGTGGGACGGCCGCGCGGCTAACGCACCGGGAGCCTGGCGCCCCCCGAACTGGCACTTGCGGTGCTTGTGAACCGCCCGTTGCGGGGCAGATGGTGTGGCGTCGAATGAGGGCAGGCCACTCGAGGCCAAACGCCCGCAGCGATGGCGGTCTGCGCGACGCATCTGGCCGCCTGCGCCGGCGCGCTGACATGGACCGCGATCGAATGGGCGACGCGGCGCAAGCCGTCGGTGCTCGGCATGATCTCCGGCGCGGTCGCCGGGCTCGGTACCATCACGCCGGCCTCCGGCTTTGTCGAACCCTGGCATGGGATCGTGATCGGCGTGCTGGCGGGCGGCATCTGCTTCTGGGCCTGCACCAGCCTCAAGCATCGCTTCAACTATGACGACACGCTCGACGTGTTCGGCATCCACGGCATCGGCGGGCTAATCGGAACCCTGCTGACGGGCGTATTCGCCACCACCGCCGTCGGCGGCACCGGCGGACTGTTGGAAGGCAACGCTTCCCTGCTGCTGAGCCAGCTCTATGGCGTGGTGGTTGTGCTGGCCTGGACCGCCGGAACGACCTTCGTGCTGCTCAAGATCGTCGACATGCTCGCCGGTCTGCGGGTGTCGCACGAGCATGAGGTCGAGGGCCTCGACATCACCCAGCACGGCGAAGCGCTGCAATAGCCCGCCCAAAACGCCGGGGGCCCGGCGAAAACCTCCCCTGGAACACTGCGGTTTGCCGCCGCGATGGGCACAAATGTGTCGGCCGTTTGCCGTGCCCATCTTTTTGGCATTTCTGTCGATCTTTTAGGCGCGGCAAAACAGCCCCTGTGCCCGGCACGCCCGTTCAGGGCGAAAACTCGCGGATTCACAAACTGTTAACGACTCCGGCCCGCGTTGGCACGGCATTTGATTCATAGGGACCCGGCTGTGCCCGTGGAGTGAGTTTCTTCGCGTGGTGACACTCAGTCGAGAACGCCCGGTCCTTCTGACCGGGCCCAAGCGGGGACGAACCCATGAAAATTGTTATGGCCATCATCAAGCCATTCAAGCTGGAAGAGGTCCGTGATGCCCTGACCGCCATCGGCGTTCACGGCCTCACGGTAACGGAGGTCAAGGGATATGGCCGTCAGAAAGGCCATACGGAAATCTATCGCGGCGCTGAATACGCCGTGAGTTTCCTGCCCAAGATCAAGATCGAAGTCGCTGTCGCTTCCACCCTGGTCGACAAGACCATCGAGGCGATCACCGGCGCTGCAAAGACCGGCCAGATCGGCGACGGCAAGATCTTCGTGATCAATCTCGACCATGCGGTGCGCATCCGCACGGGCGAGGCCGACGCCGCGGCACTCTGATTTCGCGCAATCCCATCTTTATCAGGAGTCAAACCAAATGACGTTCAAGCGTCCCACCAGCGCGGGATTGGCAGCTCTCGCAGTCGGCCTTCTTGCCACAACGGCCGCCCATGCCGCGCCGACGATCAACAAGGGCGATAACGCCTGGGTTATGACATCCGCAGTCCTCGTGCTGCTGATGACCATTCCCGGCCTCGCACTGTTCTACGGCGGCCTCGTCCGCTCCAAGAACATGCTCTCGGTGCTGGCTCAGGTGTTCTACACCGTCTGCATCGTCACCATTATCTGGGCGGTTTACGGTTACAGCCTCGCTTTCACCGGCGGGTCCGAGTTCATCGGCGGATTCTCGAAAGCCTTCATGGCGACCGTGACCACCGATTCGGCGGCAGGCACCTTCAGCGTCGATGCCAACATCAGCGAGATGGTGTATTTCTGCTTCCAGCTCACCTTCGCAGCCATCACGCCTGCGCTTTTCATTGGTGCATTTGCTGAACGCACGAAATTCGCGGCCGTCGCGCTGTTCGTTCCGCTGTGGGTGACGCTGATCTACTTCCCGATGGCTCACATGGTCTGGTACTGGGCCGGTCCGGATGCGATCTCCGATGCGGTCAAGGCTCTTGCCGCGGCGGCTGACGGTGCGGCGAAGACTGCGGCTCAGGCCAAGCTCGACGAAGTGATGGCAGACGGCGGCTTCATCTTCAAGAAGGGCGCGCTGGACTTCGCAGGCGGCACGGTGGTGCACATCAATGCCGGTATCGCCGGCCTTGTCGGCGCCCTCATCATCGGCAAGCGCACCGGCTACGGCAAGGAGCTGATGGCTCCGCACTCGCTGACCATGACCATGATCGGCGCCGCCCTGCTGTGGGTGGGCTGGTTCGGCTTCAACGCCGGATCGAACCTCGAGGCCAACGGCGGCGCTGCGCTCGCCATGGTGAACACCTTCCTCGCGACCGCCGCGGCGGCTCTGTCGTGGATGTTCGCGGAATGGATCATCAAGGGTCATCCGTCGCTGCTCGGCGCACTGTCCGGCGCCGTTGCGGGTCTTGTCGCGGTCACCCCGGCGGCCGGCTTTGCCGGTCCGATGGGCGCGATCGTGCTCGGCCTCGTTGTCGGTGTCGTCTGCCTGTTCTTCTGCACCGTGGTGAAGAATGCACTCGGCTATGACGACTCCCTCGACGTGTTTGGCGTTCACGGCATCGGCGGCATCGTCGGCGCACTGGGCACCGGCATCCTGGTCAACCCCGCGCTCGGCGGCACCGGCGTCATGGACTACGTCACCGGCAAGGTCGCTGATTACGACTTCGCGGCGCAGATGACCTCGCAGCTCTGGGGCGTCGGCACCACGCTGCTGCTGTCCGGCATCGGCTCGGCGATCCTGTTCAAGATCGTCGACGTGATCGTCGGCCTGCGCGTCAGCGTGGATGCGGAACGCGAAGGTCTCGACATCACCGACCACACGGAGCGTGCCTACAACATGTAATTGGCACGACCTGAACAACGGTCAGGGCACATACCCGGCAATGCCCTGTCCGTCGGAGGGCCCCAGCGCAAGCTGGGGCCCTTTTCTTTGCCCGGTCATGGCCATTGCGCGGCCCCGATTCGCGATGGTTAATCGCGCCTTAACCTCGCCGAACCTATGGTGACGTGATCTCATCCTGCGCGATCCTGCGACCCTTGCGGGCGCGATCGAAGGCCCCTCCAAGTGCTGGCGTTCTGACATGGCCATGACCGCTTCTTCCCGCACGGCTTCCCCCGCCGGTGCCCAAGGTGGCGCCCCGGCCAACGAACGCTCGCCCTTTGCCCGGCTGGCCGACCTGCTGAGCCCGTTCAAGCCGGGTAAGCCATTGATAAATCTGTCACTTGGCGAGCCGCAGCATCCCGTGCCGGACTTCGTCGGACCGATTCTCGCCCGGCACATCAATGATTTCGGCCGCTATCCCATCGCCAAGGGAATCGAGCCGTTCCGGCAGGCCGCAGCAAACTGGACCACGAAGCGGTTCGGCCTGGCGCGGGCCGTCGATCCGGATAGCGAAGTGCTGGTGCTGAACGGCAGCCGGGAAGGTCTTTTCTTCGCCGGGATTGCCGCTGCCCGTTATGTCTCCCCGCGCAAGGGCCCGCCCGCGATCCTGATGCCGAATCCGTTCTATCCCGCCTATGCCGCGGGCGCGCGTGCGGCGGGATGCGAGGCGATATTTCTGCCGACCACCCGCGACAACGGCTTCCTGCCGGATCTCGATGCGCTGGCCCCCGAAACGCTGGAGCGCACCGCCGCGTTCTATCTCGCCTCACCCGCCAATCCGCAGGGCTCGGTGGCGTCGCCCGCCTACTTCGCGCGCGTCAAGCAGCTTGCCGATCGTTACGGTTTCATCGTGCTGAGCGATGAATGCTATTCGGAAATCTACACGCAGGATGCGCCCGGCAGCATGCTGGCGGTGGCCGGAAACGATTTCGCCAACGTCGTGGCGTTCCAGTCTCTGTCGAAGCGCTCCAACCTTCCCGGCATGCGCGTCGGCTTTGTCGCCGGCGACAGGAATTTTCTCGCGCGCTTTCATGAACTGCGCAATGTCGCCGCGCCGCAAGTGCCGGTGCCGCTGCAGCACGTGGCGATCGCCGCCTACAACGACGAGTCCCATGTCGACGAGAACCGCCGCCTCTATGGCATCAAGTTCGATCTTGCGGACCAGATTCTCGGCAACCGTTTCGGCTACCGGCGACCTGCGGGCGGGTTCTGCATCTGGCTCGATGTCTCTTCATGCGGCGGTGACGAAGCCGCGACAGTGAAACTGTTTCGGGATGGCGGCGTGCGCGTCATTCCCGGCAGCTATCTGGCGCGCCCGCAGGCCGACGGTAGCAATCCCGGCGCGGGCTATATCCGCGTCGCCATGGTGCAGGACAGTGAAACAACCGCCGAGGCGTTGCACCGGATGGTCGACGTCCTGAGCGAAGCGCAAGGCGAGTAGAAAACATGCCAGCGATCGAACGCGTCATTCCCATCGTCGGCCAGATGTCCGATCCGATCCGCGAGATGCTCGCCCGCCGCCTGCGCGAACTGATGGGCCTTGGCGTCATCGCGCTGACCTGCGTCGCCGCCGCGGCACTGATGACATGGTCGGTGCAGGACCCGAGTCTGAGCCACGCGACGTCCGGCCCGATCCGCAACCTGATGGGCAAGCCGGGCGCGATCGGCGCCGACATGCTGATGCAGATTCTCGGCCTCGGTTCGATCATGCTGATCCTGCCGGTGGCGGTGTGGGGATGGCGGCTTTTGACCCATCGTCATTTCGACCGCGAGGCGCTGCGGATCGGATGCTGGATTCTCTGCGCGGTGGTCGCCGCCGGATTCGCAAGCTGCCTGCCGCGCAGCGGCGCGTGGCCGCTGCCCACCGGCCTCGGCGGCGTGGTGGGCGATGCGCTGGTGCGCTTCCCTGCCGTGGTCTTCGGACCACCCGGACTGCTCTATCGCGCGATTCTCGGCTTCGTCCTGTTCGCAATCATGATCGCGGGCTTCGTATTTGCCTGCGGCGCAGGCGCCCGGGAAAAAATCGCCGCACCGGTGCGGCGGCGCGTGATCGACGAGGATGACAGCGACTTCGAGGATGAGGATGATCGCGGCGCGATCTCGCTCGGCTGGATCGCGCACACCGCGATGAGCGTGAAGGGGCGCATCATGCGCGCCCTGTCCGCCGCCTTCGCCATGCTGGTCGGACGCACGGAATCGAAGCGTGCCGCCTCGTTCGAGCGGATGGAGCCGAATCTCGGTGGCCGCCGCGCGCCGTCGCTGGTGCCGCAGGACGAATACGAAGAAGAGGAAGAAGAGTACGAGGAGGAGGACGAAGAAGAGGAGGAAGAGGAAGACGAGGAGCCCGCGCCGCGCAGCCGCAAGCGCGCCGAGCCGAAGCCATCCGGCCGCAAGGGTGTGTTCGTCCTTCCCCCGATCTCCGTGCTCGCCGCGCCGAAAGCCTCCGACCGCCTCACGCTCAGCAAGGCCGAGCTGGAAGAAAACTCGCGCGCGCTGGAAAGCGTGCTGCAGGACTTCGGCGTGCGCGGCGAAATCGTCAAGGCCAATCCCGGTCCCGTCGTCACGCTTTACGAACTCGAACCGGCACCCGGCATCAAGTCGTCACGCGTCATCGGCCTCGCCGACGACATCGCCCGCTCTATGAGCGCGGTGTCGGCGCGTGTCGCCGTCGTGCCCGGACGCAACGCCATCGGCATCGAACTGCCGAACGTCAAGCGCGAGAAGGTTTACCTGCGCGAACTGCTGTCGGCGAAGGAAGCGACCGACAGCACCGCCAAGCTGGCGCTGTGCCTCGGTAAGAGCATCGGCGGCGACCCGGTCATCGTCGATCTGGCGAAGATGCCGCACATGCTGATCGCGGGCACCACCGGCTCCGGCAAATCCGTCGGCATCAACACCATGATCCTGTCGCTGGTCTATCGCCTGCGTCCGGATCAGTGCCGCCTGATCATGGTCGATCCGAAGATGCTCGAACTCTCCGTCTATGACGGCATCCCGCATCTTCTGACGCCGGTCGTGACCGATCCCAAGAAAGCCGTCGTCGCGCTGAAATGGGCCGTGCGCGAGATGGAGCAGCGCTACAAGAACATGTCGAAGCTCGGCGTGCGCAACATCGACGGCTACAATGCGCGCGTCGCCGAGGCGAAGGCCAAGGGCGAGGAACTGACCCGCACCGTTCACACCGGCTTCGACAAGGAAACCGGCAAGGCGATCTACGAGGAAGAAAAACTCGAACTCGAGCCGCTGCCCTATATCGTCATCATCGTGGACGAAATGGCCGACCTGATGATGGTCGCGGGCAAGGACATCGAAGGCGCGGTGCAGCGCCTCGCGCAGATGGCGCGCGCCGCGGGTCTCCATGTCATCCTCGCCACGCAGCGCCCGTCGGTCGACGTCCTCACCGGCACCAGCAAGGCCAACTTCCCA
>Ga0066256_1004887_pt1 | contig 11518 bp, 15 predicted proteins | sample ThiBio_1000_biof_FD_87107 | JGI IMG/M metagenome (GOLD analysis project Ga0066256, IMG submission 87107) | Wastewater bioreactor microbial communities from Cape Town, South Africa - Thiocy_expt_1000_biof (version 2) | ecosystem: Engineered > Bioreactor > Thiocyanate-remediating >...
CGTCGCAGCTCTTGAGCAGGGTGAGGTTGAGCGGCAGCCTGGGGATACCCGCCGGGAAGCCGACCACCAGATAGCGCCCCTGCCAGCCGATCGCCCGCAGTGCCGGCTCGGCATAGTCGCCGCCCACCGGATCGTAGATCACGTCCGCACCCTGCGGACCCAGCGCCGCCTTGAACTGCTCGGCCAGCGCCCTGGACTGGTCCTTGTCGAACGGCGCCCGGCCATAGACGAGCGCCGCGTCCGCGCCCGCCGACCGGGCCGCCGCGGCCTTCTCCTCCGAGGAGACCGCCGCCACCACGCGCGCGCCGAACGCCTTGCCGAGTTCCACCGCCGCCAGGCCGACGCCGCCCGCCGCACCCAGCACCAGCAGAGTATGCCCTTCCCGCAGATGCCCGCGATCGAGCAGCGCGTGGATCGTCGTCGCATAGGTGAGCAGCAGCGCGGCGCCTTCCTCGAAGCTGCGGCCCTCGGGCAGGCGGAACACCCGCACCGCCTCGATCGCCAGCTTGCTCGAAAGCCCGCCATGGCCCGTCACTGCGATCACCCGGTCGCCCACCGCCCAATCGGCCACGCCCTCGCCCACGCTTTCGATCACGCCGGCGATCTCGCCGCCCGGCGCGAAGGGGCGCGGCGGCTTGAACTGGTACTTGTCCTCGATGATCAGGAAGTCGGGATAGTTGATCGCGCAGGCCTTCACCGCGACCACGACCTGCCCCCTGCCCGCCACCGGATCGGGCAGATCCTCCAGGATTAGAGTATCAGGTCCGCCCGGTTGCTTCGAAAGCAATGCCTTCATTCGCCGTCTCCACCGCGAGCCAGGGGCGATCCTTTGCCATCCCGGCTTCGAATTTCGAAATCGCGGTATCTTGTGCCAGCGTCATGCCGATCTCGTCCAGCCCTTCCATCAGGCATTGGCGGCGAAACGGGTCGAGATCGAAGGCGAAGCGATCCTGATAGGGAGTGGTGACGGTCATCGTCTCCAGGTCGACGGTGACCTCGTCGGTCCTGGCGACCTCGACCAGCCGGTCCACCGCTTCCTGCGGCAGCACCACCGGCACGATGCCGTTCTTGAAGGCGTTACCCGAGAAGATGTCCGAGAAGCTCGGCGCGATCACGGCCTTGATGCCGAGATCGGCGAGCGCCCAGGCGGCATGCTCGCGGCTCGATCCGCAGCCGAAATTGTCGCCGGCGACGAGCACGGGCGCGCCCGCATAGCGCGGATCGTCGAAGACATTGCCCGGCTGGGCGCGCACGCTCTCGAAGGCGCCCTTGCCCAGCCCCTCGCGCGTGGTGGTCTTCAGCCAGTGCGCCGGGATGATGATGTCGGTGTCGATATTGCTCGCGCCCCATGGATAGGCGCGCCCTTCGACCTTGCGAACGGCTTCCACGCTACACAACCTCCCGGATCAGCGGGTGGCCGTGATCTCCGCCCGGGCCTCGACCGCCTTGCCCGTGGCCGCATAGGCCGCGGCCAGGCCGCTCAGCACCGTACCCGCAATCAACGCGACTAGCGCCCGCTTCATAGAACATCCCCTTACGCATCCTCCGACATCAGCTCCCTGACATCGGTGAGGCGTCCCCGGATCGCCGCTGCCGCCGCCATTGCGGGCGAAAGCAGGTGCGTCCGCGCCCCCGGACCCTGCCTCCCTACGAAATTACGGTTCGAGGTGGAAGCACAACGTTCACCGCTGGGAACCTTGTCGGGGTTCATCGCGAGACACATCGAGCAGCCCGGTTCGCGCCATTCGAACCCGGCCTCGCGGAAGATGCGGTCCAGCCCCTCCGCCTCGGCCTGGCGCTTGACCAGGCCGGAACCCGGCACGATCAGCGCCTGGCGGATACGGTCGGCGACGTGATGCCCCTTCACTACCGCCGCAGCGGCGCGCAGGTCCTCGATCCGGCTGTTGGTGCACGAGCCGATGAAGACATGCTCGATGGGAACGTCCTCCATCCGCGTGCCCGGGACCAGCCCCATATAATCCAGCGACTTCTGCGCCGCGGCTCGCTTGGCGGGGTCCGCGAAGCTCTCCGGATCGGGCACGGCGCCGGTGATCGGCACCACGTCCTCCGGGCTGGTGCCCCAGGTGAGCGACGGCGCGATGTCGCTGGCCTGCAGGACCACGCTCTTGTCGTACGCGGCGCCGGCATCGCTGGGCAGCGTCCTCCACCAGGCTACGCACTTGTCCCACGCCTCGCCGGCCGGTGCCATCGGGCGCCCCTTGAGATATGCATAGGTCGTCTCGTCGGGCGCGATCAGGCCCGAGCGGGCGCCGCCCTCGATCGACATGTTCGAGACGGTCAGCCGCCCCTCGATCGACATGCCGCGGATCACGTCGCCGGTGAACTCGATGACATGGCCGGTGCCGCCGGCCGCGCCGATCCTGCCGATGATCGCCAGCACCACGTCCTTGGGGCTCACGCCGAAGCCCAGGCTGCCGTCGACCCGGATCTCGAGCGTCCTGGACCGTTTCAGCAGCAAGGTCTGCGTGGCGAGGACATGCTCGACCTCGCTGGTGCCGATGCCGAAGGCCAGAGCGCCCAGCGCGCCGTGCGCGGAAGTGTGGCTGTCGCCGCACACCAGCGTGGCGCCGGGCAGGGTGAAGCCCTGTTCGGGCCCGATCACATGCACGATGCCCTGCCGCGCATCGAGCGCGTCGATATAGGGCACGCCGAACTCCGCCACGTTCCCGCGCAACGCGGCGAGCTGGCCCGCGCTTGCCGGATCGGCGATCGGCAGCATCTGCCCCGCGGCATCCGCGCGCGGCGTGGTCGGCAGGTTGTGATCGGGGACCGCGAGCGTCAGGTCCGGGCGGCGCACCGGCCGCCCCGCCGCGCGCAGGCCGGCAAAGGCCTGGGGGCTGGTCACCTCATGGACGAGGTGGCGGTCGATATAGATCAGGCAGGTTCCGTCGTCCCGGCGCTCGACCACATGGTCGGCCCAGATCTTCTCGTAAAGGGTACGCGGTTGAGCGGTCATGCGGGCGCTTTAGTCGATTCTTGCGCACAGGCAAGCGTTTGTGCAATTTTCCATCGCATAGTTGAACTATTCTCCGGTCAGCGGCCCAGCCGCGCCGCCTCGCCCCTCAGATAGGCATGGAGCGCCGCGATCTCCATGTCGCCGAGCGCATGGGTCGCCTCCCGGGCGACGACCGACATGCGCCCGACATCGTGGCCATGCCGCCCCGCTCCGGCGCGCCACAGCCTGCGGAAAGCCGCGGGATCATAGCCGGCGGCCTTGGCCGCCAGCGCGGGGGCGACCGGACCGTCGCCCAGCGCATGGTCGTCGCCCAGCCGGTGGCATGCGGCGCAGGTGGTGTCATAGACATAGCGGCCGGTCTCAGGCGGGCGATGCGCCGGCGCAAGCCGGACGGTGCGACGGCTTTCCTCGAAGCCGCCGGTCAGCATGCCCAGGCGCGGCAACGGGCCGTAGCTGGTCTCCGCCCGCGAATCCCTCGCGTCCGGCTTCAGCGTGCGCAGCCAGGCAATGATCCGGCCGAGATCCTCGTCGGCCCAGCTGCGCAGCGCCTGTGTCGGCATGAGGAAGAGCGAGCCGCCGTCGCGCTTCACGCCGTAGCGGATCAGCCGGACGAGCTCGGCGTCCGAATACCCCGCGAGCTTGCGGGCGAGGGCCGGCGGCGCGATCGTGCCGTTCAGCCGGTCGCTGGCCCAGACGCGCCCCTCGCCATTCCGGCCGTGGCAGCCGCGGCAGCCCGCCAGCGTGGCGAGCCTGCCCCCCTCCGCGACCGCCGCCGGATCGCGGGGAATGGCGATCCTGTCGTCCGGCGCGGCGTGGCTGCGTTCGATGATCCATTCGGAACCGACGAAGAGCCCGGCCGCCAGCACGATCGCGATCTCCACCAGGGCCTCGAACAGCTTCACCACATTGCGCATCGGATTCCCCCCGGATTCCCGGGCGCGATCCAGAGCCTAGTTTCGTTACACCGCCGCGACGAAGCCCATCCGCCCCTTGCGGGTCACGCAGCGCCCGTCGGCTCCTTGGGCGAGACATAGGCCGGATCATGGGCAAAGGGCAGCGGCCGCCCCGTCCGCAGCGCATCCAGGACTTCCGCGAACCCGGTCTCGCACCGGAAGCCGAGGCGGCGTTCGGCGCGCGCGGCGTCATATATGCGGCCGATGCTCGCGGGGAGTTCCCAGCCCCGGGCACGATATAGCTCCGTGGCGTCGGGGAAGTGGCGCGCGATCACCGCGCGCGCATCGGCCTTGAGCGCGGCGCAGTCCGCACGCGCAAAGGGCGTGGGCGCCGAGACGATGAAGACATCGAAGCCGATCTCCGGTGCCTTTTCGAGCGCGCACAGATGGGCCCTCGCGGCGTCTTCCGCGGTCAGCCGGCGATGCAGCAGCTCGTTGGCCTTCATGTTCTCGCCGGAAAGCCCGCGATGGGTGTCGTCCTCCTCCGGGAAGAAGCGGCTGGTGCGCAGCACGACGCAATTGAGCCCGTCGTTCAGCCAGGCCAGCCGGCAGAGCTGCTCGGCGGCGAGCTTGGTGACCCCATAGATGTTGCGCGGCTCGATCGGCCCCGAATCCTCGTCGAGCCATGTCGCCGCCTCCCCGGCCTCGTCGCGGATCGCCTGGCTGATCATCAGCGACGTGGTGGAGGTGAAGACGAACCGGTCGTGCCCGGCCCTGGCCGCGGCCTCGAGCAGGTTCAGCGTACCGGCGACGTTGACGTCGACGAACGCCTGGGCCGGATAGCGCGCGATGTCGGGCTTATGCAGCGCGCCGCCATGGATCACTGCGTCGATCCCGCGTTCGGCAAAGACCCGGTCGACCAGTGCGCGGTCGGCGACCGATCCGATCACATCGGTGTCCGCGCCCGGCGCTATGTCGAGCCCGGTGACGGCATGCCCTTCCGCACGAAGCAGGGGTGCGAGAAAACGGCCGAGCCAGCCGGACGAGCCCGTCAGGAGAATGTGCATGGGCGCTCGATAGACGAGCGTCAGCTCCGCTGCCAGTCCGACACGAGATAGCGGCACGACGGCGCGGTCCAGTGCGTGGAGAAATGCGCGGCGCCCGCCTCGCGGCCATGGGCGGCACGGCCGAGGCCGCGCCCCCGCTGCGCCTCGGCCGCGGCATCGCCATGCTCGAGGCCGGTCGACAGATCCATGGCGGCAAAGAAACAGATCAGCCCGGTCAGGCCGCAGACCATCCTACGCATGCACAAACCCCGTTACGCCCGTGCGCCGATATCCCGGCACACCCTCTCCGGCAGGTTGCAGCAGTGCGACCTTGATGCTGCGGCGAACTCCCATGCATCGGATGGGCGGGCCGTGCCGCAATGTTGCGACGAATCCGGACATGCCGGCGACCATGCCGCACGCATGCGCGTCGAAAGCGGCAGGATCAGGCCAGGCTGGGGATGGCGGAAGCGCGGGCCTCCGCAGGTTCGCGCGCATCCGCCCATTCGGTGCGGCGCCTCACGCCCGGATTGAGGAACAGCACCGGCAGCTTGAGGAACAGCAGCTCGGAATGGATGAACCCGTCGATCGCACGCTCCCACCATCGGGGATCGCGCTTGCCGTTCGCCTTGAGCCAGCCATCATAGGGCGCCCAGTGGCTCGGCTCGTCCTTCTCGATGACCCGGAAGATCTTCATCAGCACCTTGTCGTGCCGCACCAGCGGATGCCGGAGCAGGACATCGACCTGCTTGTAGCCGCGCCGTTCGGTGAGGGAGATCACCCGGCACAGCTTCTCGAACTGCGCGTCGTCATCGATCACCGCCTGGGTATCGAGCTCGTCGATCGTGCGACGGAACATGATCTCGACGAACCGGTCGATATGCCCGCAGGTCCGGTCGACCTGCAGCGGCATCTTGCCCTGCAGCTCGAACCAGCGCTTGAACATCACATAATGCTTGCGCTCGTCGGCCCGGTGCTTCTCGATGGCGGCGATCAGCGCATGATCGTCGGGTGCCCGCGCCTTAACTGCCTCGAGCACCCGGTCGATGCTCGTGTACCCGCGATGCTCGTTATAGATATAGATCGAGCCGAGCAGGTCGAGATAACGGCGGCGGAACCATGCTAGCATCGAAGAATGCTACGCCTTTGTTTCCGCCCCCGCCAGCCGGGCGAAGATTAATTCGCAGTCATGTGGCCATGCCGCCCCTCAAGCGGCGACCAGCGCCACTTCGTACTTTGCCGTCGTCTTCTCCGCGACTTCCGCTTCGGTGACGCCGGGCGCCAGCTCGACCAGGCGGAAGGGCGAATCATGATCCGCGCGCTGGAACACCGCGAGGTCGGTGATGATCATGTCGACCACGTTCCTGCCGGTGAGCGGCAGTTCGCAGCTCGGCACGAACTTGGGATCGCCGTTCTTGGAATTGTGCTCCATCACCACGATGATCTTCTTCACGCCCGCGACCAGGTCCATCGCGCCGCCCATGCCCTTGATCATCTTGCCGGGGATCATCCAGTTGGCGATGTCGCCGGTCTCGCTGATCTCCATGGCGCCGAGCACGGTAAGGTCGATATGGCCGCCGCGGATCATCGCGAAGCTCTGCTCCGATCCGAAATAGGCCGACTGGGGCAGTTCGCTGATCGTCTGCTTGCCGGCATTGATCAGATCGGGATCGACTTCGTCGTCATAGGGGAACGGCCCGATGCCGAGCATGCCGTTCTCCGACTGGAGCGTGACTTCCACGCCGTCGGGAATATGGTTCGCCACCAGCGTGGGAATGCCGATGCCCAGGTTGACGTAGAAGCCGTCCCGCAGCTCCTTCGCGGCGCGTGCCGCCATTTCATCGCGTGTCCAGGGCATTTCTCAGTTCTCCTCTGCGCCGTCGGCCACCAACCGGGCGCGCTCCTCGTCAAATCCCCGCCAGATTCCTTGCAGTACCTCGGCCTCCGGCAGGCCCGTGTGTGCGGAATAGCCGGCTGCGGCGGTCTGGACACACTCGACGAGCAGCGAGCCAAGCAGTTCCGGCGGCCAATGCGTCATGGTGCCGACGATGCTGAACGAACGGCCTTGCTCGGCGCTCACCCAAAATCGGGCCAGCTCGAAATAATCATCCGTCAGGCCCGCATGCCCCTCGAGCGGAAGGGCGCCGGGATGCTCCGGCTCGGATCGGCGCAACCAGCTCATGGTTTCGCCGCCTCGGCCGGATCGGCCCATTGCTTGTCCTTGGGGAACACCTCGTCCATCCCGCCCTTCAGGCCGGTGCCGTAGACGGGGTTGGGCAGGATGAACCAGCCATGCCCCCAGAGCGGCGCGATCAGCGTGTTGGCAGTGGTGTTGCGCCGGGCGGAAACCGACAGGTCCTTGGCGTTGAACAAGTCGCTGAAGTCGCCGAGCTGGTCGCCGCCCATCGCGACGATGCAATAGCGCTCGGCGATCTTCCAGCGCCGCTCGTCCTTGCCGCCGGGCGCGGCGTCGTCGCGCAGGATCAGCGTGTCGCCGAGCGTCACCGGCCCCAGCCCGGCACGCTCGAGCGCCCGGATCGTGAAGGCGGCGGTGCTCGCCGAGCGATTGGTGTTGTAGATCACGGTGACGCCGTCGCCGCGGATCGCCGCGATCGTCTCGGCGGCGCCGGGCACCGCCTCCACCTTGTCCGCCCCGGTTTCCTCCCAGCGCGCCCAGCGGGCCTGGTCATAGCCGGGCCCGCGCCGGGCGGCATCGCTCTCGAAGCCCAGGTTGAGCAGCACCGTCTCGTCCACGTCGAACACCACGGCGAGCGGGCGCTTGCCGCACGTCTCGAACCGCGGCGAAGTCAGCGTCGAATCGCGCGTCATCACGACCGAGGTGACCTGGCTCTTGTCGCGGCGGAAGCGCAGCTCGCCATGGACATAGCTCCACAGCGCCGCATAGGCTTGGAGGCTGAGCGCCGAAGCCTCGCCCGAGCCGTAGAGGAACTGCATCTCGGGCGGCACGCTTCCCGGCACGGGAGCCGGCACCGCCGGCAGCGCCGACACGCCGCCCGGCGGCGGCAGCGCGGTCAGGTTGGTGACCTGGATCTTCTTGCCGTCCTCGGTCTCGAAGACCTGGCCCGGCTGCGGCGCCGGCCGCTCCGCCTTGCCCTTCTTGCGCTTGTGGTCCTGCGACGTCTTGATCACGCCCACCGCGGCGCCGAGCGGCACCGCCGCCGCGGCGACGCAGCCCGAAAGGCCGCTCGCGGCAAGCGCGAGGCCCGCGATCGCGCAGACGCGGCTCACGCGGCCCCCTGGGCCTCTGCGCGGGGACGGGTGGTCCGGAACTCGATCTTCTTGTCATAGGGCGCGCCGACGATCATGCGCTTCACATAGATGCCCGGCAGATGGATCTGGTCGGGATCGAGGCTGCCCACCGGCACCACTTCCTCCACCTCGGCGACGCAGATGCGCCCCGCCGTCGCCATCGGCTGGTTGAAGTTGCGCGCGGTCTTGCGGAAGATCAGGTTGCCAGCCTCGTCGGCCTTCCAGCCCTTGATGATCGACAGGTCGCTGCGGATGCCGCGCTCGAGGATATATTCCTCGCCGTCGAAGACCTTCACTTCCTTGCCCTCGGCCACCTGCGTGCCGACGCCGGTCCTGGTGTAGAAGCCCGGAATGCCCGCCCCGCCCGCGCGGCAGCGCTCGGCCAGCGTGCCCTGGGGGCAGAATTCCACTTCGAGCTCGCCCGACAGATATTGCCGCTCGAACTCCTTGTTCTCGCCGACATAGGACGAGATCATCTTCTTCACCTGGCGCGTCCGCAGCAGCTTGCCCAGCCCCTCGCCGTCGATGCCGGCATTGTTCGAGGCGATGGTGAGGTCCCGGGTCCCGGCATCGCGGATCGCATCGATCAGCCGCTCGGGAATGCCGCACAGGCCGAAACCGCCCGCGCAGATCGTCATGCCGTCGAACAGCAGCCCTTCCAGCGCTGCTTCGGCGTTGGGGTAGAGCTTCTTCATCCGCGATTCTCTCCTGACTTCGCCGGGGGCGATAGTCCGGCGCGGAAGGTCCGGTCAAGCGAACCTGAACCGGCTTTCAACTTCGCTGCACCGCACCATGGGCATCAGGGATCATAGGGCCAGGGGTTCGAGCGCGCGCGGGAGCCCTGGCGGAGCAGTTCCTCATTGGGGTCGCCCTCGGTGGAGACGTAGCGGCCCTGCGCCGCATCCCATTGCTCGGTCGGCGCGCGGTCGCGCCGCTGCTCCTCCGCCCGGCGCCGGCTTTCCGCGGCGGTATGCGCGTTGACGCGGCGCATCTGGCGCCACATCGCCCGCATCAGCAGGAAGGTGAGGCCAAAGACGATGACCACCCCGGCGAACGGTAAAAGCATATCCCCCATGGCCGCATGCTAGAATGGAGCGGTCCGGCACCGCAAGCGCGCATCGTGCTTCGGGCCCAACATGAACGGAACGTGATCGGAACCGGCGGTGTGGCACAAAGGCAACACGGCAGGATTGTAATTAAATTGCCATATTGCACTGCGGAATCGGAGGCCTACGTAGAGGCCCGGATGGCCATCCGAACCTGAGTATCAAAGTCCAAAGGTAGGAAAAGAAATGCGAATTCTCGCAACGACCGCGCTCGCCCTCGTGGCGGCCACCGCAACCCCCGCCCTCGCGCAGGACGGCACCTTCCAGGGTCCGCGCGCCGAAGTGATCGGCGGCTGGGACCGCGTGAACGGCGATGGCGACGGCAAGTCGGGTTTCGTCTATGGCGGCGCCATCGGCTATGACCTGCAGCGCGGCAAGGCCGTGTTCGGCGTCGACGCCGAAGTGACCGGCTCGACCACCAAGGCCACGGACGCCGGCGTCACCGTGAAGGCCGGCCGTGACCTGTATGCGGGCGTCCGCGCCGGTGTCGCCGTCACCCCGACCACCCTGGTCTATGCCAAGGGCGGCTACACCAACGGCCGCATCACCGGCGAGACCGGCAACGTCCGCGTCTCCGACAATCTCGACGGCTTCCGCCTGGGCGCCGGCGTCGAGCATGCCTTCGGCCAGCGTCTCTACGGCAAGGTCGAGTATCGCTACTCGAACTACAGCCAGGACGTGGAGCGCCACCAGGTGCTCGCGGGCCTCGGCGTCCGCTTCTGATCTTCCGATCCGAGCAGGAAGGGGCCGCGCGGGCAACTGCGCGGCCCTTTTCCGTTTACGGTTCCGCTGCGATAGCGCCACATGCTCGCAGCCCTTCTCGCATGGATCATCGGCGTGAACCTGTGGACGGTGCTGCGCTTCCGGCAGGACAAGCGCCGCGCCGCCGCCGGTGCGCGCCGCATTCCGGAGGCCCATCTGCTCCGGCTCGCGCTGCTCGGCGGCACGCCCGGCGCGTTCGCCGCGCGGCGGCTGTTCCGCCACAAGACCCGGAAGCAGCCCTTCTCCACGCATCTCATGCTGATCGCGGCCGCGCAGCTGGCCGTCGGAATCGCGCTCCTCTTCCTGTGGCTCCGGAAATAGGCGCCTGGGTCGGGGGCTCATATTCCTTCAATCGTCATCCCCGCCTTCACGGGGATGACGACAGAAAATCAGATACTTGTTTGGGTTCGCAACCTAGGGCCCATCCCCCAGCATGATCGAACGGTGCGGTTCGCGCCCGCCATAGCTTTGCTCGGCTACCTTCGCCCCTGCCGCGCGCAACGCGCCCGGCCGGTCCGGCGAGCGCACCCCGACGATCGCGGCTTCGAACTTCATCGTCCCCGCAAAGGCCGGCACCGCCCGCACCCGCTCGAGCCAGCCCGCCGTGCGCGGCCAGCGCGCCGCGTCGATCTCGAACCCGGCGAGCGAGGCGTTGCGGAAGAAGCACGCATAGGTGAAATCCGCGGTGCAGACATGGTCGAACAAGAACCCGTCCGCCGGTGCCCGCGCCTCGATCCAGTCGAGCGCTTCGGGCAGGTCGCGGGTCGTCACCTGCGCGATCAGGGCATGATCGGGCTCGCGCTTCCACACATAGGGGACGATCGTCTTCTGGTAGAAGAGCCGCCAGATGATCAGGTCGCCCAGCCGGCTGTCGGCATATTCCTCCATCCAGCGCGCGCGGGCGCGATCGGCGGCGCCCCGCGGCATCAGCGGCGGCGCGGGCCAGCGCTCGTCGACATATTCCGCGATCACCGTCGAATCGTTGAGCACCAGCTCGCCGTCGCCGCCCTTGTGATCGAGGGCGACGAATCCCTTGCGGGCATAGGGCGACACATGATTGCCAATGATCAGCATGGCCATGGGGGTTACGCTTCCCGCCCCGGCCGGTCTAGAGATAGGCCATGACCGCGAAACGAACCGGGGGCCGGATCCTCGTCGACAACCTGGTCGCACAGGGCTGCGACCGCATCTTCCATGTGCCGGGCGAGAGCTTCCTCGCCGTATTGGACGCGCTGCACGACGTGCCCGCGATCGACGTGGTCACCTGTCGCCAGGAAGGCGGCGTCGGCTTCATGGCCTGTGCCGATGGCGCGATGACCGGCCGGCCCGGCATCGCCTTCGTCACGCGCGGGCCGGGCGCGACCAACGCCTCGATCGGCGTGCACGTCGCCATGCAGGATTCGCAGCCGATGATCCTGTTCGTCGGCGATGTCGACCGCGGCATGCGCGACCGCGAAGGCTTTC
>Ga0066256_1004888_pt1 | contig 11518 bp, 4 predicted proteins | sample ThiBio_1000_biof_FD_87107 | JGI IMG/M metagenome (GOLD analysis project Ga0066256, IMG submission 87107) | Wastewater bioreactor microbial communities from Cape Town, South Africa - Thiocy_expt_1000_biof (version 2) | ecosystem: Engineered > Bioreactor > Thiocyanate-remediating >...
CCATGATGCCCTCCAGCGGCGGCGGCAGCCTGATGGGTGGCGGCAGCTTTGTCCCCTCATCGGCAGAGGGCAGCCTGCCCGGCGCCGGCATTTCCCTCTCCACCTCCCTCCTGCGCGGCGGCAGCGGCTCCAGTCGCATGCTGGGCGCTGGCAGCATGGTAGGTGGCGGTGCCGCCGGTCGTGGTGGGCGTGACGGTGTCGGTGGGAGCGCCGGCGTGCCGCTGTCAGCCAACATGCACGTGCTGGTGTATGAGGACCCGCAAGACGAGGCGGGCGAGGCGGGGGCGGGGGGCACGCCCCTGGCGGCGCCCCCCCGGGCGGGGGGGGCGGCGGGGGGCCCGCTGGGGGGGCTGGCGGCGGCCCCCGCCCTCCTCCTTGTGGTGGGGGCCCCCCGCGGGCCCGGCACCGGGGCCGGCCGGGCGCCGCGGGCGTTGGCGGCGGGCCCGGGGGGGCCGGCGCCCCCCCAGGGGGGGCTGGCGGCGGGGGGGGAAGGCGGCGGCGCGTCATCGGCAGCCGCCACCGGCATCCCGGGCGCCACCGCCACCAACCCGTACGCTCTGCCCGCGCTGGAGATCTTCCTGCACAAGATTGACGGCGACGCCTTCACCAACGCCTCTGCCGAGTCGCGCACCGAGCTGCTGCGCGAGGTGGGCAAGCAGGTGGCGCACGAGCTGGCGGACGCCGGCTTCACGGTATCCGGCCTGCCCTCCGTCGCAGCCACCTCTATGGGCGGCCTGCGCCACGGCGGCGGCGGTGGCGGTGCCGCCGGCGGCGGCATTGGCGGCCTGGTGGGCCCCGTGCCGCTCAACGTGTCGTTCCACCTCACCTCCATCTACGACCACTCCGTGTTTGAGGCCATGTCGCGTGTGGTGCAAAAAGTGACGCCGGGCCCGCAGCTGACGCCGCCCACCGAGAACCTGCTGAACGCGCTGCAGGCGGCGTGCGGCGCGGAGAAGGTGTTCCTGTTTGACGTCGTCACCAAGCTGTACTACGCCACCGACTCCAACCCGGTGCAGGACGCCACCTACGAGCTGGCGTCCGACATGATTGAGGTGGTGGTGGACGTGGGCTGCATCTACGACCCCGCCGCCGCCGCTGACCTGGCGCGCGCCGGCGGCGGCGGTGTGGAGGAACTGCCGCGGCATGTGCGGAACGCGCCCGACGTTGGCCGCATCTCCACCTCCGTCGTGGGCCTGTCCACCGGCATGGCGCTGTACATGCGGGATGTGGCGCCGTACCTGGCGGTGGTGGCGCTGGTGAAGGACGACGCAGGCGCCGGATCCGGCGCGGGTGGTGGTGCCGGCGGCGCAGAGGACGTGGACGCGGCAGCAGAGGCGGGCAGTGGTGGCGGCGGCGGAGGCACGGCGGGTGGCGACAGTGATGGCGACGGGCTGGGCGGCGGCGGGTCACGACCTGCCTTCCTGCCGCGCTCCTCCCTCTCCCTCTCCAACCGCGCCCTCATTGACTACAACATCCGCATATTTGCCAAGGCGCTCGCCAACCTGTTTGCCGTCCGCTTTGGCTTCGCTGACGGCGTGGTGGTGGACGTCACCAACCTGAACATGCGCGCCGGCGCCAGCGCCGACGGCGCGGCGCGCTCCCTCGCCGGCTCCTACGGCGGCCTCCCCCTCTCCTCCTCCCTCTCCCGCTCCTACGGCGGCGCCGGCAGCTACATGGCGCGCATGGCCTCCCCTGTTGCAGCTGGCGCCGCGGGCGCCACCTCGCCGACGCGGAGGTAGCCCACTATCTAATTCAAGTGCTTCAAGAAGTTGTAATAGCAACGATCAATGGTCAATGCCGAGTGCCGCCAGGCGCGGCGCGTCTACCGCGACGGCGGCGAGCCCGGCGGCGGTCAGTGCTGCCGCCTCGGCCGGCGGCGTGGCAGCCACCATGGCGGCAAACGAGGAGCCGGGGCGCGCCAGCAGGGTCGCGGGGTGGCCCACCTCCGCCACGCGGCCCGCCTCCATCACCACCACCAGGTGGCAGCGCATGACGGAGGCGAGGCGGTGTGCAATCTGGATGACGGTGGCGTCCGCAAACGCCTCGCGCACCGTGTCCTGCAGCAGCGCCTCAGACGCGGCGTCGAGCGACGCAGACGCCTCGTCCATGATCAGCACGCGCGGCCGCCGCAGCCAAGCGCGTGCCGCCGCCAGCAGCTGCTGCTCGCCCAGCGACAGGTTGGCGCCACGCTCCGCCACCACGGTGTCCAGCGGCGCCACGCCGTGCGCACGTGCCTGCGCCGACACCGCGTCCCACAACCGCACCGCGTGCAGCACGCTCTCCAGCTCCGCATCGGTGCGCTCGCCAAAGGGGTCCAGGTTGCGCCGCAGCGTGCCGCTCACAAACAGCGGCTCCTGCGAGATGACGGTGAGCGCGGTGCGCAGCGTCGCCAGCGGCACGCTCGCAATAGACACGCCGTCCACCTCAACGGCGCCGCCCGACAGCTCCACCAGCCGCGTCATGGCTGCCACCATCGACGACTTCCCTGCGCCGGTGCGCCCCACCACGCCCACATGCGTGCCCGCTGCCAGCGTCAGGGAAACGCCGCGCAGCACAAGATGGCCGCCCGCGCTGTACCGCATCTCCACATCCCGGAACGTGACGGCGCCCGCGCCTGGCCAGCCACCCGCCGGCGGCGGCCGCACCATCGCGGGTGGCAGGTGGCGTGGTACAGTATCGGCAGTGCTGCTGGCGCACAGGCCGCGGGGCCGCCGCATGGCAGCCACGGCGCGGCCGTAGTACGCCAGGCGTGCGCTATGCTCATCCCACGCCGCCGCCGCCGCTGCACTGCCTACCACGCCGCCGCCCTCCACCGGCATGTCCACCACCTTGGCCAGCAGCTGGCCGCGTGTGTACGCCAGCGACGCCAGCGCCGCGTAGTGCTCAATCACGAGGTTCAGCATGGAGGCGGCAAAGCACGAGTTCACAATGATAAACCCCGCGCCACCCGCCGTGATGGAGCCGTCGTCGCGCAGGCGCAGCGGCACGATGAGCGCCACCGTGCCGACGTAGAACAGCGTGCCCAGCATGTTGCCGCGGAACACCTGCCGGCTCTGTGCCGCCAGCGCGCGCAGCCAGCGCGCATTGTGCGCGTCCAGCAGCGCATGGTAGGTGGCCGACAGCGCCGTGCCGGCATCAAATGCGCGCACACTGGCGCCGCCCTCCAGGCACGTGCCCACATGGTCAGCCAGCGGCAGCTTGGCTTGCGTCTCGCCCACCAGCAGCGACGCCAGTGACGGCCCCCGTGCGCAAGTGCGCCCGCCGCCGTCATTGGGTTGTGGCGTCGCTGCTGTAGTCGCTGCGCTACCAGCGCCAGCGCTGTCAGCCGCCACCGCATCTGCGCCCTCCTTCATGGTGAACCACAGCAGGCCGCCCACGACGGCGCACGGCACCAGCACCCACACCGAGATGATGGCCTGCACAAACAGGATGAGGGTGGAGGACACGATGCCCAGCCAGAAGTACTCGGAGGCGTAGAAGGTGCCCGGGTCCAGGTGGTGCAGGTCCCGGGAGAACCAGGTGAGCAGGTGGCTGGCGGGCGTGGTGTCAAACACGCGCATGGGCGCGCGCGTGAGGGCGCCCAGCAGCGTGTCGTGCAGCGCGGTGCCCGCCACGATGGTGCCGCGCACGTAAAACAGCTGGCGGAAGTAGGCGGCCGCCAGCTCGCCCAGCACAAACCCAATGTAGCCCCACATGTACGTGTTGAACGACCGGTTGGCGCCGTTGGGGTCCTCCGACCACCACGCCAGCCAGTACACGCCCACCTCCACGCACACCGCCTCCGCCGCCAGGAAAAACATGACGCCCGCCGCGTAGCCCCAGCCGCCCACGCCCAGCAGCCAACTGTCAAAGAACCGCAGTGCCTCCTTTGACGCGCCGGCGTGGCTTGCCCCCTCCTCCCGTTCGTTGCTGCCGCCCAGCACCGGCTTCCCATCACCGCTTGGCGTGGGCGCTGTGGTGTCGGCTGCTGCTGCCGGTGCAGACACCGCGTCGCTGGCTGCGCCTGGCGCAGTGTCGGCGGCGTCGGTCAGAGACAGCATGAGGGCGGAGGCGCGGCGCGCTGCTTCCACAACAGCGGCACAGCCGTCACCGCCACCAATGGCCGTCCGTGACGTGACTAATGCCGGGGCACCAGCGCCGTCCGCCTCTGCCGTCAGCTCGGACGCCACCCGCTCTGCCAACGACGGCGTCCTCATAATCACATCCTCCCCGCCGTTTGTACCCGCGTCCGCACCCGCACCTGCCTCGTCCACCGACGCCGCGGTAGCCAGGTAAGCCGCCAGCGCGGGTGCCGCACGCGGGTCGGCACGCAGCGCCGCCAGCGTGCCTACAATGCACGTGTACGCGCCGTGCGCCTCGCCGCTGCTGCAGCTGCTGCTGCCATCTGCGCCGCCCGTTGCTGTCAGGGGCGTCGACGCCACACCTGCAGCGCCGCCGCCACCACTACTGGTTGCCGCCTCATCTGCGCTGCCGCTGCCGCTGCACGGCAGCGTGGGCACCATGAGGCAGATGCGTGTGGCGGCGGACGCCACGGCAGACGAGTTGGTAACTACCAGGCGCGCGGCGGAGCCCATAATGCCCTGCAAGCAGTCAGCCAGCACTGCACGGCCCACGCGCTGGTCCAGCGCCGACAGGCAGTCGTCTAGCAGCACAATGCGGGCGTCGTGGTACGCGGCGCGTGCCAGCGCGATGCGCTGCCGCTGGCCGCCCGAGATTGTCATGGCGCCAATGTTGGTGGCATCGCCGCGCGGCCACAGGCTAAAGTCGCGCTCCAGGGCGCAGGCAGCCACGACGGCGGCGTAGCGTGCTGCATCGTACGGCTTGCCAAACAGCACGTTGTCACGTGCCGTGCCCGGGAAGATCCACGGCACCTGTGGCACGTACGCCACCTGGTCGGGCGTCACACCACGCAACGTGACGCTGCCGCCCGCGTGCCGCGTCTCCCCCAGCGCGCTCAGCAGCAGCGTGGTCTTGCCGCAGCCCACGGGGCCCACCACCGCCACCATCTCGCCCGCCTCCACCGACAGGTTCACGCCGGTCAGCACGGCGCCGGGTGCGGGTGCGGGGGCCGTGGTATCGGTATTGGGTGGCGCATCGGGCGCGGCGGAGTCGTCACGCGGCGGCGGGGCGCGCCAGCCAAACCGTCCGCCCTCAATTATCAACGCCGGCTGCGTGTGCGGGTCGTCAACCGCCGGCTGCAGGACGCGCCACTCGGGCGCCTCGGGCAGGCGCAGGTACGCCTCCAGGCGCTTCAGCGCGGTGGCGCCCTCCTTGGTGTACTTGAGGAAGGCGGGGTAGTGGAAGATGCGGGCGTGCAGGAGGCCGAGCAGCACCCAGTAGGTAAACACGATGGCGGGCGACAGGGTGCGGCCGAGCGCAAGGGTGTACAGCAGGATGACGGCAAGGGAGATGACGTCCACGCTGTTGGAGGAGGTGGGGTTCACGACCGACAGGTAGCGGCCGACGGCGGAGGCGGCGGCGTCCTCCTCGCCGCGCCGGCCCGCGATCACGCCCGCAAACTTGTCCTCCCACCCGTTCATCTTCACCACCTTCATGCCCAACAGCATCTCGTTTGTGTCGCGCGTGCGCAGGTCGCCCACGCCGGCGCGCCGCGCCGCGATGGCCTCCAGCGCGTGCCCGCACACCGCTGTGATGACCATGGCCGCCACCACCACCGCCACGCCACCCAGCGCCGCCGCGCCCACGTAGTTGTACAGCAGCGCCACGTTGCCCACAATCTCCACCGGCTGCAGCGTGAGGCCCAGCAGGCCGTGCCAGTACTCCGCCAGCGCCAGCGCGTCCACCTGGAACAGGGACGTCACCGCGCCGCTGTTGGCGCGCGCCTCCTCCACCACGCGCGCGCGCACCATCTTGTCAAACAGCGCGCCCGACACGGCGGCGCGGCAGGTGACGCCGGCGCGCTTGGACACGCGGTCCGACACGTAGTCGGCGGCGTACGAGGTGGCGGCGGCGGCCGCCAGGATGATCACGATCACCGCGCCGCGCGCCGCGCCATCCACGGGGTTCTCCACCCACGTCAGCAGCTCGTACACCGCCACCGGCGTCACCAGCGTGGCGGCGGACTCGATCAAGAACAGGACGCTCGCCAGCGCCACATCGCGCCACACCAGCCGCCGCAGCACGGACACCAGCGAGGGGCTGTGGGGCGCTTGTAGCGCGGCCGTCACGACGTGCGACACGTGGGGCGGCATTGTATGGGGTGGGTGGGTGGTAGGGGGGGGGGGGGGGGGGGCGGGGGGGGGGGGGGGGGGGGGGGGGGGGGGGGGGGGGGAGGGGGGCTGCCACCACCTGTTTGCTGCCTCCAGCAGCTGGTGGGAGTGCCACTACCGGTTGGTGGTTGGTGGTAGTAGTACCGGTAGTAGTGGTGGTTCGTTGGTCGCTACCTGTGTGGTACCGGTACCGGTACCGGTACCGGTATGGTACACACAGAAGTGGTAGCGGCGGTGTGTTTGTATAGACCAACAACAGCAGAAGTTGGAGCAACTGGGTTACTATTGCAGCTTGCTCGTGTTGTTGTTGCGTACTATGCGGTGGCAGTCGTAAGGAATAGTCGGTGTAGTAGGTCGTCAGTGGAGGCGGAGGCGGACACACCGTCACCTGTGTGTGAGATACGCGGGATGAAAATTTAAAACTGCGGCACGCACCACAACCATACACCCACAAATCGCAAGATAATATGGATATATGCGCTATTGCAGCGCCGTGGTGTGTTTTGCAGCTGTCGCTGCTGTGTGCCACCCAGGTGAATGAGCCGTCGCCCTGCTTGTGGTGGCGGCTAAATCGGCAGTGTTCGGCGCCACGAACGCCGCCGGCTAAATTCGCGCAACGAATTCGTTTGGCAAAGCAGCGTTGTCCAACCAAGAACGACACATTGCATCATTGTGTTGTACGCCATGCATCCGCTGGCTGGTGGGTGAGGGATTTAGAATGGTGGAGCGCGGCGAACGTGGTTGTTGCAATTGGACCATCCTGTTGCCAGGCTGTTGGTGGTCACGGCCACCAGGCCACGTGGCGGCCAACGCCGAATCTTCGAGTTGTTTGGTTAATGGCAAGGCAACACACCATTGTATTACCGGGTCGTTATTATTCATACACATAATAGTATATGGCTGTGTTGCTGCAGGGGTGTGCATTGGCCAACGCATTGGAGTGCGCACGCGGTTGAGTTGCCAACTTGCCAACTTGTTGGTACAACATCTGACCCAACAACCTGCCAGCGTTACCACCACCGCCAACTCCCCCCTGGCTGCTGCAGTAGTGAATCTCACCTCAACATCATGTGTGGCACGAAAGCGGAGGCCTGGTGCGGTGGTGCCGCCGCGGAGTTTGCGGTGGGCGTATCCACGCCACAGAGTCCAAAACCGTCGTCCCGCCAACATGCCGCCAGCGCACACGCTGGCACCCTGCCCGGGCGCCACATCACGCCGCAGCGGCAATTTGACGCTGTTATCAGGAGGCATCATCAGCAATATGGATATTGAACGGTACGTCGCCGATTTCCGTGTTACAAGTGTGTTGGCGGCTTGCATTGCACACGGATATGGCAACGCATGCGTGGCCGGAACGCATGGAAGTGGCGTGGTGCGTTCTGAGAGTTCCAGGGTGGTCACTCACCGCTGTCAGGAACACCCGCTGCCAACCACCTGCGCCGTCAAGTCTACAAACAATATTTATTTGCGTGTGGCGCGGTCCGGCGCGTGTTGCATTGCGGGGGCCTCTCAACCCGTCCGAACGCCAGTCACGCCAGCCCGTCAGCCAGCTTGAAGGTGCAGCGTGCATCCCGCGCGCGCCACAACGCCGCAGCAATCCGAGTCAAACGCGTAACGGCGCTGCCGCGCTGCCACAGCGCAAAATACCACCACACACGCACACAATTTAAACTGCTCCACACGCAACCTCATGCTCGTGACAGGATTGTGTTGACCCGCCGTTTTATCGCCCACTACCCACTCAACCACGTACCAACGCAACACCCACCAACGCGCGCGCGCTGCTGCAGGAAGGTGAGCGCACGTGCGGCAGCGTGGGTTGCGTCTGCAACTGCCACCGCAACACCCGGCAAGATGTTGGCGGCACTGGCAGCGCGGCTGAGCTGGCGGTCACGCAGCAAGGCGGGTAGCCGCGCCGCTGCAGCGGCAGCAGCGGCAGCAGCAGCGCCTACCCCCGCTGAAGCTGACGGTGACGTCAGTGGTGGCGACGCCACCACCCACCGCACCACCACGCACCATTACAATGACAGCGGCAGCGCTGGTGATATGGATGAGGAGGCGCCGGTGGTGATTCCTGGCGACGCGGCGTGGAGCGTGTTGCGCTGCGCACCCACCGCACCCGCTATGCTGGGAGGCGCGCGTGGGGCGGCGCCACGCACGGTGTACATTGCGTTTTATGCCAGCGACGCGGAGGCGCTGACCATGGATGCGCTGGCGCTCATCTTTTCGCTGGAGACGTGGCGGCTGGACGTGGTGCCCGCCGCACAGCGCGCCGCCGCGCTGCACCTCCTCTCCCGCTGCCTCCCTGCCGTCATGCGCAACCCGCCAACGCGTGCGCACGCAACGGACAAGTACGCCGCCATGGGCTACCTGCCCGAGGCGATCCTCGCCGACCTTGTGCACACCTGTCAACTGTTGCAAGAGGAGGAGGCTGACCTGCCGGTGCTGCCGGACGGCGCGCGCGCCGTCGTGTCGCGCTGGATGCGCTCCATGGCAATATGCACGCGCGGCGCCCAATCTGGCACCGTGCCGCCGCCGTCACGCGCCGCCGTGCGCACGCACCTGCCGCCCCGCCGCGGGTTTGGTCGCCGCAGGAGCCACAGCACGGCCGAGTATGTCGATGAGGAGGAGGAGGGGGGTGTTGAGGGGGAGGAGGAGGGTGAGGAGGAGGAGGAGGAGGGCGAGGAGGAGGAGGAGGAGGAGGGGGGTGAGCTGGGGTGGGACCGGGACACGGTCGCCACCGCTGCCACCGCGGCTGCCATGGCGGAGCCGCACTGTGCGTCGCCCATGACTGCCGCGCACACGCCCTCCCCGTCGCCGCCGCCCGGCGGCAGCGATGGCGGCAGCACGGGCGGGCGCGGCTACCGGTGCCTGCCGGCGAGCCTGCCCACGCCGCCGCCACCGCCGCCGCCGCTGCGGCCAGTGTTGGCGGCGGCAGATGTGAGTGCCATCGCCACCTGCGAGGACCCCACCTGCCTGTTGTAACTTATTTATCGATATGTTGTGTACGCCGTTGTTGCTTGCTGTGTATTTGTTGGTATTTGTGGTTCTCTCGGTGGTTGTTGTTGTTTGTGTGTGTGGCAGGTACCGGTATTTGTTTATGCGCACATTCAACGAGTAATAACAAGTTACACATCCAGATCAATGTCTTCTGCACCTGCGCCACCACCGCCGCCACCACCACCACCGCCGCCGCCGCCGCCGCCGCCAGGAGCCCCCGCATCCTCGCCCGCCGCCATGACGGCACGCGTGAAGGCGGCGGCGGCACTGACGGCGCCGGGCGCCTCTGCAGCAGCGCCACGGAACCGGTCGGCCGCCAGCTCGCCAATAGCGCGCTTGGTGCGCGCCTCTAACAGCGCCAGCCGGTCCTCCACGTCGCGCTTCAGGTCCCAGTTGGGCTTGTGCGGCGCGATGGCCACCGCCACGTCGGCGCCGGGTGTGCTCAGAAGCGGGCCGGAGGATGCGGCGGCCGCGGCGGCGGCAGCTGCACCTGGTCCGGCGGCGGCGCCGCCAGCGGCGGGTCCGGTACTACTACCCAACGCGCGCGCCAGCACAGCAGACGGTGCGGGCAGGAGGGGCGCTACGACGACGTGGGGAGTTGCTGTTGTTGATGATGGGGCTGGTGCAATGGCATCGGCGGCGGAGACGGAGTCTGACGCTGCTGCTGCTACTGGTGGCGCTGGCGCGGCGGCAGCGGCAGCGGCAGCTGGGGCAGCATGTGCCGGCGCGCCGAGGGTGGCGGCGGACGGCTTGTACAACCGAAACGTGATGGTGCGCTCCTCGGCCGCGGGCGCGGCGGCGGCAGCGGCGGGCGCGGCAGCCATGGCAGTTGGTTGCAGGGAGCAGATGGGCAGGAGACAACAGGCGACAGGCAGGCGGCAGGCAGCAGGAGATGGTAGTAGACTCCAGAAAGCACCAGTCGTCAGTAGCAGCAAGTCCCAGTCGTAGCAGGCAGCAGCAACCAGCAACAACCAGTAGTAGGTGGGTAGCCACCGGCAAGCACTTGGTGGTAGTACCAGCAGCCAGGAGCCAAGAACCACCAGAGAGCACCAGTCTTAGCACCAGATAGCAGCAACAGGTCGCAAGATGCACCAACCAGCCCACCGACTGCCAATAACCAGCAGCAATGCAGGGTAGCCGTAGTGGGGTAGCAGCAGTAGTGGGGTAGCAGCAGTAGTGGGGTGGTCAGTACCACCAACAGGAGGCAGGCAGGCAGCAGGTAGCACCAGTAAGGGGCAGCAGGTAACACCAGGCCGCACCAGTGAGCACGTAGGAGCCAGTACCAAGCTCCAGCCAGCCCACCAAGCAGCAGCAATGCAGCAGGTAGCAGCAGTAGTGGGGTAGCAGACCACCTCCACTACCACGATAAACGCCCACCTGTCAGCCACCAATATTAACAACCACTTGACCTCCACACCCACAACTCCAGCTATCCACTAACTCCTTCACAAACTCCTTCCCCACCAAGTTTGAGCGCCCCTCCCCGCGGCGTTGGCACACCCGGTACTAAAAACCCGTCATTTACTTGCCCTTGAGAGGGTGTTTTGAGAGGGCGACAAGAGAGAGGGCAGTAGGCGACAAGAGAGAGAGGCAGTAGGCGGCAAGAGAGAGGCAGTAGGCGGCGAGAGAGAATTATGGTTGAATGTCAGCACCGCAGACATCCTCGCCCGTCGCTTTGTGGTAAATGTTTTCACGTGTGCGCGGGCGTGGGGCGGTGTAATTCATTTGGGAGTGGGAGAGACGGGTTGAGGCAGAGGGAATTTAGTGCTTGGTGTGGCGATTAGAGAGAGAAAACATATTGACATTATTGCTGGTGGTGGGCTCACTAGCCCTAGGTGGTAGTAGAGAGGCGAGAGGAGAGGAGAGAGGAGAGAGAGGAGGTGGGGTGTGGTGAGAGGAGTAGGTGGTGGACCACTGGTGGTGAGGACAGAGGGAGAGTAGAGTGAAGAGCAGAGAGAGAGAGGGAGAGGGCAGAAGGAGTGTGGTGTGCTGAGTGACCGTCGTGGTCAGGGGCCATTGTGAAGGCGCCGCCACCGTCGCGGTCAATCGTCCACCGTTGCAGCTGCAGCAGCGGCAGCAGCTGCAACAGCAGTGCCATCGCACAGGCGGCCAACCGTCATTCATCATCAGCAGCAGCGGCAGCGGCAGTAGCGGCGCTTGAGCCAACCCGCGCCCACACCCTAGAATGAGCAACATGATCGTGGCGCGCGCCGTGCCGCGCGCATGGCACCTGGTGGACGCACGCAATCAGGTGCGTGAATTTGCATCTTATTCGCATGCCTTCCAGT
>Ga0066256_1001883_pt2 | contig 11517 bp, 10 predicted proteins | sample ThiBio_1000_biof_FD_87107 | JGI IMG/M metagenome (GOLD analysis project Ga0066256, IMG submission 87107) | Wastewater bioreactor microbial communities from Cape Town, South Africa - Thiocy_expt_1000_biof (version 2) | ecosystem: Engineered > Bioreactor > Thiocyanate-remediating >...
GCGGGCCTAACTCTTCTCCGCGCGCGATGGCCGCGTCAATTGCCTTGGCCTGCATCATCACATCGTCCGGACGATAATCGACCACTGCATTGATCATCGGATTGACGCTATATAAGCGCGTTAGTGCCGCTTCAGCAGACTCTTTTGCCGACACTTCTTTAGACTTGATCAGGCTGGCTAGCTCCGTAGCCGACATACGCCAAAGATCCTGCATGGATACTCCGTGAATTACCTTATATGAAGATAAGTGAGCCTGGTATCGGGTTTGTAATCAAATATACGGAGGTCACTATTTTACCTGCAGCATTTAATACAAATGCTCATTGCCTATGTTGAGGCAGGCAAATCAGTTTTCGTCGCTGATATGTTCGGCTTCAGAAGCTCTCGAAATCGCGGGCGATATTTGAAGCATGCGGCGGGACGACGCTTCTTAAGTCTGTGCTTATATCGACGGGCGGCGGCCAAACGATTGAACGGGACTCGCCATTAAGACGCAGAGATTTAAACACGGCCCGCGCCTCTCTTTCCTTTGTTTGCCGAACGCCATTGGCGACAAGTAGCTCAGCGAAGAAAGGCATCTCATAAGAACCGAGGCTGCGTTTCCAAGAGCGGGAAGCACTGTCAATCGTCGGTCGCCTATCACCTGCACGGTAGAACCGGATCTCGATAGTTGAACCGTACCACACTAGATCCCCATCGACCCTCATTCGCGCCGGGCGGTTATGGAGAATGAGCATACCATCGAAGGTCTGCTCGATGTCGCCCCAAGTAGCAGGCGTTCGAATCTCAAGCGGACCGTAAGACACCGTTCGCCAGCCCAATCTGAAGATCCGCCGCAGCACACGCGAGCCTTTACGTGCACTGCTGACAACGTACCCAGCCCCATATGCGATAAGCGCGAGTGGAAGCACGCAGACTGCGGCAAAATCTCTTAAGGGCGTGCGAATAGCTTGCCTCCGCGCTTCGAGAGAACATCAATATATACTGCGACATTGAGAACGATGCCACTCGTGATATTTTGGTATGCTGTCGGCACGTTCAGAAGCGACAGGCCATTGCCGAGGCTCTGCATCAAGAGTGCGCCCAACAGTACCCCTGAGACTTTCCCAGTCCCGCCATAGAGACTTGCACCACCAATTACGACTGCAGCGATTGCGTTAAGCTCGAGAAAGAGCCCGGATTCCGGTGGAGCAGAACCGAGGCGACCAACGAACATCAGCGTTCCAATTGCAGTTAGGACACCGATTAGAATGAAGGACGTTACCAAATGCCTTGTAATGGGAATACCTGCTGACTTTGCGGCCGCTCGATTGCCACCAACGGCATAAACGTGCCGACCCCATACTGTGTTGCTCAGCATCCAGGCTAGGAAGCCAGCGGCTGTCAGTGTGATGAACACTGGCATTGGCAGACCGCGGTAGGATACCGTTGCCCAGGCCAACAAAACGACGCTCGCAAAGCCGAGGCACACGCGGATAAGCATCGGACGAGTGTGTTCGTTTTGCTTGAGCGTACGCAGTGGCCAGAGTGAGACCAACGCAGCCACGGCAATGAATGCCCACAACGCTGGTCCTGTCACGAACGCACCTCCGAAAAAGCGGATGCTGTCGGAAATCCCCGATATCGTGCGTCCGCCCGAAAGCGCCAGAGCCAAGCCTCTGAGCAGCATCAATGATCCAAGCGTTGCTACGAAGGATGGAAGCCCGAGCTTGGCGATCCAAGCGCTGTTCCAAAGCCCGAGTGCCACTCCCATTGCGAGCGCTGCCATGATCGTTACCCAGGGACCGACGGTGCCACTTGCCTCGATCATGGCGACTACGGTCACGCACAGACTCATAAACGACCCTACCGAAAGGTCGATCTCTCCTTGGGCAATCACCACAAGCATCCCCAGTGCAACGATAGCGGTAATGGCTGTTTGACGCATAAGGTTACTCAAATTTCGATCGCTGACAAATATCCCGTCAGTGAGAATGGAGAAGACGATCCAAACGAGCGCGATTGCGACCAGCAACCCGGCTGCCGACCGTAATATGGAGATAACGGAGTTTGCGCGGTTCGGTGTTGCGTTCTTCGCCTCCGAAGTTGTCACCGTAACCACGTCGCTCTTTAGATTGGCTACATTTGATTTCATTGCTGTTCCACCGTTGTCTTTATTGCAGTGCCGCCGGCCAAAGCGAGAAGCTCGTGGCGATTTGTATCCCGTGTATTGAGGAGTGTGACTTTCCTACCATCTCGCAACACAAGGATGCGGTCGGAGAGTTCGAGTGCCTCATCTTCTTCCATCGTCGCGTAAAGCACGGCCGTTCCAGCCGCCGCCACATTCCGGATGAGGCGATACACATCCTGCTTCGCGCCTAAATCGATGCCTCGGGTCGGCTCGTCGAGCAGCACGAGTCGCGGCTCGTTCATAAGCGCCCTTGCGAGCAGCACTTTTTGCTGATTGCCACCGCTAAGATTGCTGATCGGCTGATCTGGCCCTTGCGTGCGGATTGCCAAATCGCGAATGTAAGCTCTGCAGAGTTCGTTGGATTTTTCTTGGTTGACCACTGAGCCCTTCCGAGGAGTTCCACGGTGCCATCCAAGCATCATGTTTTCCATGACCGAAAGATGGGGGACGAGGCCATCCTTTTGGCGCTCGGCCGAAACATAGGCAATGCCCTGAGAGATCGAATCCCTGGGACTGCGTGGGTGAAACCGACCGCCACCGAGCTCAACCGAGCCACTGGTTAGCTCAGGCGTGAAACCGTAGATTGACTCGACAAATTCAGTCTTTCCAGCGCCGAGCGGACCGTATACGGCAACGATTTCGCCAGCCTCAAGGTCGATGTTGATCGGTCCGACATCACGCGGAGACTCTGGCGTTCGCGCGCGACTCCAATCACGCAGCCGAACCGCCGTCCCACTTCGCCTTAATCGATCAGTTTGATTAACGTGTGTCGTTTCTGCAAGTGCACTGCCAAGCATCGCCCGAACGATGCTCGCTTGATCGAGCTCCGATCGATGCGCTTCCAATGCGACGCGCCCGTCTCGCAGAATAACCACCCGGTCACAGACTTTCAGGATCTCGTCCGTTCGGTGGGAGATGAAGATGATACCTGCACCTTGAGCCGCCAGCTCGCGCATGCGCTGCAGGAGAAAGCCTATTTCATCAGCGCCGAGAGCCGATGTCGATTCGTCGAATACGAAAACGCGGCTTCCGCTTGCGATAGCACGGGCAATTTCTACTTGTTCCATCAGTGCAACGCCGCCCTGCCCAGCAAGGGGGCGCCGCGTATCGATATCAAGTCCAAGCCGTCGCATAGCGGCGTCCGCCCGTGCGTAGAGCCCCTTCCAATCAATGACGCCAAAACGTGAAGGCTCAATCGTCAGCATGACGTTCTCACCAATCGTCAATTGGGGAACAACGGCTCCTTCCTGGTGGACAAGCGCAATACCTGCGTCATGGGCGTCGCGAGCATCGGCAAACGCCGTCGGCCTGCCGTCACATGTTACGGTACCGCTGTAAGATCCATGGGGAATTTCCCCGACAATCACCTTGGCGAGCGTGCTCTTACCCGCGCCATTTGCGCCCATAAGCCCGACGACTTCGCCGGCGCGCACATTGAAGCTAACATTGCTGAGCGCTCGGGTCGCACCGAACTCGACGGTGATGCCGTCGAGTTGCAACAACTCGGCGGCGATCTGCTTGCCTGAAAAAGCGAGCGTTGTGGACATTTCCACTTTTCCTATACTCCTACTGGACCTTGAGGCCGATATCGTCGGGCTTCAACCAGTCGGTCAACTTGAGGAATTCGGGCAGCGTCTCCTTATTCACGACGCGCGACTGAATTCGCATGCCAGGTATTTTCCTGCCGCCAACCTCAATGCTGTCATTGCTCTCTGGCGTCTCGCCTTTGATGAGAGCGTGAGCTGCATCGGCTGCGACCCGCCCCATCTGGATAAGGTCGATCCAAGCGCTCATGGCCATATCCCCCTTGACGATTGCGCGAGCACCTTCCGGCCACACGTCTTCGCCGCAGATCCAGACTTTGCCGTTAAGGCCTTCTTCCGTCAGAGCCTTGAGTGCGCCGAGAGCCAGTCCCTCTTCGTTTGCAACCACGGCTTGGATATCGTTGCTGTTCTTAGTGAGCGCATCCTCCATCTGCTTCAACGCAGATTCAGGCCGCCAATTATCGTGCCATTGGTGCGATACGATCTTGATCTCACCGGAGTCGATAAACGGCTGCAAAACCCGCAGCGCTCCTTCGGTCTTCTGACGCGCAACGTCGATCCCCTCAGGGCCGCTGACGATAGCCCAGTTCCCCTTTTTCGCCTCCTTGAGCGCTTGCTTCGCTTGAAGCTCGCCAACCAGGTAATTATCGCGCCCTGCCCAGTAATCGATGCCCGCGGACGGAATTACATAATTATAGGAAATGATTGGAATGTTTGGAGAGTCAGCCTTGACGCGCTCGACAATCTTCGCGCCGGACTCGACATTTACGGGGATGATGATGAGCGCTTGGATACCCTGCGAGAGCATCGCATCGATCTGCGAATCCTGTGTGGACACATCTTCGTTTGCGCCCTGGATGATATAACGCAGACCGAGTTCGTTTGCCCGCATTTCGAAATAATGGCGGTCGTGCGGCCAACGAAACGCGTCGAAGCTCGGGAAACTGAAGCCGACCAAAGGGCCCGTTTCGGCTTTTGCGGAGAAAGCAGCCGAACCCAAGGTTGCAGAGGCAGCGCCGTAAGCTGCCGCCGTTTTCATAAAACTGCGACGCGAGATGCGCCCAGCGGCTAGCATCTTAGCCAGCGAGAACAAGTCACCCATGAAATCCTCCGGAGAATTAAGTCTGTTGAGAGGTGGCGAACCGTGTCGGTCTTCTTCCCCTATCAAACGTTCCCAATCTGATCGTCGTTGCGATCTGATTTATATAGAACATCCTATCTAAAAAAAATTGTCAAGGATGCTTTCTCAATTTAACAAGCTTGTTAAGCAGGGCTACAGTTTGCGGGGCGCATTCACTGTACCCGTCACAGATCTAGAGCGAGGGGTTTGTGAGTGGCAACCTAAGGCGAGCACGGCCATGCTCGGTCGCGTTGACTTCCCAGTTGATTGCCACATGTCGCGACGCGACCGCGATATCGCGATAGTAGCTCGCGATCAGATTGGTCGCGTAAGCGCCGCGCGCGCCTATAAGATCCCAGACGATCTCAGCCGCTCGTCGTGCAAGTTGTCCGGCATAGGCGGAGTTTGAGCGATAGTTAGAGCGCTCTGTCGGAGAATAGCTCGAGTCAGCGGCGGCAAGCTCCATAATTTCCCTACAGTCTGCGCGAATAAGCATCTCGGCTGCCTGAAGAGAGGCCGATACTTCTCCAACGCGCATTTGGTGCGTGGGATAGCTTGCGGTGTCCTCGCTTGTTCTGAGAGACTTTCTGTCGCGCGACTGTAGCAAAAAACTCTCAAACATCGCCTCTGTCATGCCGATGAGGCAAGCAGCCGGCAGTATCCCGCTAATCATGAGCAATGGCGGACGGTAGACCGCGCCACGATTGACGGATTTGCCTGGAAAGTCCCCACCCTTCATGTGTTGGATAGACAGAGTAAGGTGTTCAGGGATAAAGAGGTTCTCGACCTTGACGTCATGACTGCCTGACCCGTGGAGACCAATCGGATCCCACGTATCGAGAATGGTCAGGGACGATGTCGGAACGAGAAAATATCGCTCCTCGTCCAGCGCCTCTTCCTGCTCTACCATTCCCGAAAGAATACACCAGTCGGATGGCTGAACGCCGCTGACGAACGGCCATTGCCCCGTGAGTTCGTAACCGCCTTCGACTCGTCGTCCCTTGCCGAGACGCGGCACCAGAATGCCGCTAACCAGGTTCATCGGGTCGTTCCAAACTTCTTTCTGCGCTTCAAGAGGCCAATGGGCTATCATGTAGTTATGGAAAAGGTATTGCGCCAGACACCAGGCCGTCGAGGGACATCCACTGGCAACCGGGATCAATATGTCGACGAGCTGCTCCAGCGAACCTTCAGCCCCACCGAAGTTTGCCGGTTGAAGGAGCCGCGCGATACCAGAACGACGAAGATCCTGGCCGGTTGCATCAGGCAAGCAGCGATTCGTTTCGGCCTCCTTCGCGCGCGCTCTCAGAACCGGAATTAAGTTGCGCGCTGCATTTATGAGGGCTTGGCTGTATACGCGCTGTCCCTTGAAGCCGTCCGGGTAGATAATTGTCAACGAAAGCGCTCCTTGAGATGACGAGCCAAGCATGCAGCGACCGTGCGAAGGTCACCCTCATCATTTACGAACGCGCAGCACCTTGGAAGAGGGCGGCGCGCTAAGCGCAACGCCAAGATCCTGGCCCAATATATCGAGTAGTACCCGTCGGCAGCGCTCCGCAGGCATGTCCTCAGGATCTGCGACCATAAGCGTGCAGAGCCCGAATGACGTGCTGACAAATTTTACCGCAATATCCTCTGGAGCGCGAGTCGGATGGAAGCTGCGTTCCTCAACGCCGGCTTGAACAAGTCGCGTGATGATTTCACCGTAAAGCCGGTGAACTTTTTGAACCTCTGTCTGCAAGACCCGGTCGAAGGGCATCCGCCCGAAAAGACTCAACCAAAACCGCCATTCCGGAATTCCCTCGGGAGAAGGCTGGCTGACATAGTCCACGAGCTCTATCAAGCGATCCACTGCATTGCTACGGCGATGCTCAAACTTGCTGAGCGCCTTGACGAACTGCAGCGTGGCGTCATTGATCGCGTCAAGCGTCAGAGTGCGTTTATTACTGAAGTAGTGGGTAACGACGCCCGAGGAAATACCGGCGACATCGCTGACTTCTCGGATTGTTAAATCGCGCCAACCGTTCGTCGATAGGATGTGAATAACAGCGTCCATTACCTGCCGCCGGCGGATCGCTTCCATTCCGAGTTTCGGCATACTTTCCACCCCTTTTCGAACAGCCATTCTAAGATAGCAGTATCAAAGTTGCGGCGCAACAGCGGCTTCAACGTCGCGAATACGCATGGCTTAAGGCTTGCGCTATTTTTTTATATAACATATGTTTTAAAAACCACTGAACGGGAGCATAGATGTGAGCAACTTCTCCGCACATAAGGCAGACGAATTGCCGACAATCGAGCGTGCTGGGACGCCCGAGGAACTAATCAGACGATCTGAAGAACTTGCTCCGGCTCTCCGCAAGCGCGCAGCCGAAACCCAAGCGCTTCGTCAGCCACCGGAGGCAACGCGTCTCGATGTGAAACGGGTCGGCATCCACAGGTTGTTTCAGCCTGCGCGTTTCGGCGGTGCCGATGCCCCATTCAGAGCTGCTGTCGATGTCATGCGCCCGCTTGGCCAAGCATGTGGTTCCACGGCCTGGGCTATCGTGCAAAACATTTCTCACAATTCGATGATGTGCCGTTGGCCCGAGCAGGCACAGGAGGACGTCTGGAGAGAAGACCCCGCAGCGCTTCTGTCCGGCATTCTCATTCCAAACCTTGGGAAGGCCCGGCGCGTAGATGGTGGATACATTTTGTCAGGTCGTTGGCCCTTCGTGAGCGGCGTTAGTCTTGCCGATTGGGCGATTTTCACCGCATTTACTCCCGGGCCGAACGGCGAGGAAGAGGATCGCCATTTCCTGGTCCCCAAAAAAGACTACCAAATCCTCGACACGTGGCACGCGATCGGACTGAAGGGGTCGGCAAGCCATGATGTCGTGCTTGAAGAAGCATTCGTTCCCGAGCATCGTACCACCACCGTCGACACCATGCGCGCTCGCAAGCCACTTTTTGCAACAGAAGCAATCAATATGCGTGCGCCCCTCTATTGTATGTTCGGTGTCTATATCGGCGGCACGGCGCTCGGTATCGCAGAGGGCGCTGTCAATACCTATCTTGAACAAGCTCGCAGCAGGGTTTCGCGCGTGTCCGCAAAAGCCGTCAGCGACTTCCCCACTCAGCAAGTCAAGATAGCCGAAGCATTGTCGTGCCTGAGAGCGGCACGCTTGCTGATCTACGGCGCGTGCGAAGAGATGACAGACATCCTTGAATCCGATCGTCTGCCCACGGAAGAGGAACGTGCGCGCTGCCGCGCGGAGGCGACCTTTGCGGGCCAGCTTGCAACGCGTGCCGTCAACGTCGTTTGGGACGCTGCTGGTGGCGGCGCGATTTACGAGCGAAATCCGCTGTCGCGCTATTTCGCCGATATGAGCGCCGCGAACCGCCATATTACCCAGAACTGGGACGTCAGCGCAATCTCGCACGGTCGCACGGTTCTGGGTTTGCCGCTCGATAACCCGACGCTCTAGTGATCCGTCTGCGGTGCCGCACTGCGCCACCCATTCGCAACTCATATAGAAGGCCCAATGTGCCATGACATCCACCGTCTCATCGATTACCAGCACCTCTAGCCTCCTTCGTGACCAATTCGTAGCGGCGATGAGCCGAGTGCCGCTTAGTGTTGCCGTCGTCGTGGCCGGTGGGGCTGACGAACGTGTCGCCCTCACTGTCGGAACCTTCATTTCGGTGTCCGCCGACCCGCCAATGGTGTTGGTCGCCGTCAAAGAGACGAACCCTCTCTGCAAAGCGGTCGCCAGCCACCGACGTTTTGCTATCAATGTGCTCTCGGCCGAGCAGGTAGAACATTCCGAACGTTTTTCCGGTCGTCCGCGCACAGGGCAGCCCTACGACCTGACCGCCGCTCGTTGGGTTAGCGCAGGGGACGAACTGCCACGCTACCTCGAAGGTGTCGTCGCAGCCTTCGATTGCGAGCTTGTGGAAGCGCGATCTATTGCATCGCATGTTCTGCTGATCGGCCGTGTCGACGAAATCGTGTCGGGCGCGGACCAGCCCCTTGTCTACTGGTCTCGCTCATACGGCATCCCCTCGCCGTTTAACAACGTCGGCTAATACCTGGATCGGCTGCCTCGACGGTCCGTGATTTCGATGTGATCTCCGTCGGGACTCTGTTGATTTTCGCCAACACGGCTCAATTGCACCAAGAAAAATAGGGAACTTGTCAGTGAGTGCTTTGCAAACTTCAAGCCATCGATCTCTTCCATTTGACCAAGCACGTCTCGACCGCCTGCTCGACGAGGCCGGCATTGATATCTTGATCGCCACGTCCAAGCATAACGTGCAATATCTGCTTGGAGGCTACCGGTTTTTCTTCTTCGACTATATGGATGCGGTCGGATTGAACCGGTATTTGCCGGTCGTTGTCTACCAAAAGGGAAAGCCGGACCACACCGCTTACTTCGGGGCGGCCTTGGAAGTCTTCGAAAGACAACTTGGAAAGTTCTGGCCGCCAGTGGTCGAAACCAAAACGTGGAGCGGCACGGACGCCATCCAGCTTGCCGTTGATCATATCAAGAAGATTGGGGGCGCCATCTCAACAATCGGCGTCGAAAAAGCTTTCATGCCGATGGATGCCGGTCAGTTGTTGCACGACAACGGCTATCGCATTTCCGATGCGACGTTCGCTCTCGAACGGTTACGCTTGATCAAGACAACAGAGGAGCTCGATCTGTTGCGCGAGGCGTCCGAGCGCGTCGTGCAATCGATGGCGGCGACCTTCGACTATTGCCTCCCCGGGATGACCAAGAATGATCTGGTCGCCAAGCTTAGGTGTGAAGAAGTCAATCGGGACCTGAAATTTGAATATTGCCTGCTCACGGCCGGCCATGATCTTAACAGATCGCCATCGCACCAAAAGCTGCAGGCCGGGGATGTCATATCCCTGGATTCGGCCGGCAATTTTCGCGGTTACATTGGCGATCTCTGCCGGATGGGTATCCTTGGTGAACCCGATGCTGAACTCGAAGATCTCCTGAGCGAGATCACCTATATCCAAGCTGAGGCGCGCAAGCCGATCAAGGCTGGGGCACGCGGTGGCGACATCTTCACAATTGCAGATGCGATCGTCGATACATCACCCCACAAACCCTACATGGAGTTCCTTGCGCACGGCATGGGGCTCGTCAGTCACGAAGGCCCTCGGCTGACGAGCGTCGGGCCGGTGCCATACCAGGGCTACGATGAAGACCGCCCGCTGGAAGCCGGAATGGTGATTTCAGTCGAAACAGCAATCAAGCATCCGAAAAGAGGATACATCAAACTCGAGGACACCGTTGTCGTGACCGCCACGGGATCTGAAGGTTTCGGCGATGAGTTTCGCGGATGGAATCGCGCCGGTATCCACGGCAGGATCTAATCGTGAAAATCCGGCGGTCCCTCGCGTCGACCCCGCCGCCGGCGAACTTTTCAAACGATGCCCGACGATTGGGCGAAACGCGTCATCGAAGCGGTCAAGTCTTGACAATTTCTAGCGGGCGACCGCCACACTTATGGAGACAGGCATGAAAGCCGTTGGGTATCAGAAATCGCTGCCGATCGAGGCTGCAGAGTCGCTGGTTGACTTCCAGATCGCCAAACCCGAGCCAACGGGCCGCGACATCAGGGTTGCCGTAAAGGCGATTTCGGTTAATCCGGTTGACTACAAGGTGCGCAAACGGGCCGAGCCACCGAAAGGCGAATATAAGATCCTCGGCTTCGATGCGGCCGGCATTGTCGATGCCGTCGGTCCAGATGTCAGCCTCTTCAAGCTAGGCGAGGAGGTCTTTTATGCCGGCTCAAACCAGCGTCAGGGCACCAATGCCGAGTTTCATCTGGTCGACGAGCGGATCGTTGGCAAGAAGCCTGCAGCACTTTCATTTGCTGAGGCAGCAGCACTTCCGCTGACCGCCATTACCGCGTGGGAATTGCTCTTCGATCGGCTGGGCGTTACGCTTGGCAAGCGTTTTGATCCGCGTACACTGCTGGTTATCGGCGGCGCCGGGGGTGTCGGATCAATCCTGATCCAGCTCGCGCGCCGTCTCACCGGACTTACAGTGATCGCCACCGCGACAAGGCCGGACTCGCAGAAATGGTGCCTTAATCTGGGCGCCCATGCCGTCGTCGATCACTCACTTCCCATCAAGGAGCAGATAACTGCGCTAAATCGGGATCCTATTGGCCTGGTAGCCAGCCTCAATTTCACCGACCAGCATTATAAGGACATCGCTGACATTATTGCTCCGCAGGGCCGGTTCGGGCTGATCGACGATCCTGCGGAATTCAATATCACTGTATTCAAGACTAAGGCCGTGTCGATTCATTGGGAGTTGATGTTTACACGCTCCACCTTTCAGACGGCGGATATGAGTGCGCAGGGTCAATTGTTGAACGAGGTCTCGGATCTCATCGACAAGGGCATTCTGCGAACCACGCTCGACCAAACCTTCGGCCTCATAAACGCCGAGAACCTCAAGCGGGCGCATGCGTTGCTTGAAAGCGGCAAGTCACGCGGCAAGATCGTGCTGGAAGGTTGGTGAGTCTTCAATGATCTCTCAGTCCGACTTCTCATTCCATCCTGCCTGACCTGCATGGGAAGATGTGAGCTAGACGCCGAGCGCCGAGATCAACACGGCCTCGTTTCCAGCCGCCGCGTCAACAGCGCGGCGCCCGTGACGCATTTGATGGATCAG
>Ga0066256_1004889_pt1 | contig 11517 bp, 8 predicted proteins | sample ThiBio_1000_biof_FD_87107 | JGI IMG/M metagenome (GOLD analysis project Ga0066256, IMG submission 87107) | Wastewater bioreactor microbial communities from Cape Town, South Africa - Thiocy_expt_1000_biof (version 2) | ecosystem: Engineered > Bioreactor > Thiocyanate-remediating >...
TCCCCAGAGGGGCGCCGTAAATCCGTGGGCGTCGGGCCGCCGATCGGTGGCGAGGGCCCCGATCCCGCCAACCCCCGACCGCGTGGGGGCCTGCGCGCGGAGGGGCTGGGGGAGGAAAGCGGCAGTGTTGTCGTAGTTGTGGATGGTCCCCAGGGGGTTGGGATCGCGATAGGGGGTGAATGAAAAGCGGCCCGAGAACGGGTCGAAGCTCGACCCACCGCCGTAGGCGCCACCCTGCACGCGGATCTTGTCCCACATGTAGGTTGTGTTGAGGTGCTTGATGGCGACGGCCATGCCGCCGGTCGGTTCCAGCCCGAGCGCCACGATGTTGCCGCCCTTGGCGACGTAGTTCACCTGCCCCGGGAAGCTCAGCCCCTCGGACGCGCGAGTGGGCGTGAAGCTCCACCCCGGCCCGGTCGCACTACCCTCGGGCAGCGCCGTGAGGAAGCCGGCCAGCGCCGGGCGCAGCCCGTCGATGTCGGCTTCGTCCGCCGTGACATTGACCACCATCTTGGCCCGCACCAGCAGCATATCGCGAAGCTCGCGCAAGGCGGCCTCGACGGCCGGCCAGTCGCTGTCCACCTTCTGCACCAGGTCGCGCAGGAAAAAGTACTGCGACACACCGCCTGTCTGTTCGCCCAGCCAGTCGCTGGCGCTGAACTGCGCGCGCAGCCGCTGCGCCGCGACGGCATTGCCCATCCCCGCCAGCGAGCTCTCGAATCCCGCCTTGCCCTCGAGCACCATCTGCCGGATGCGGTCGCGATTGTCGAACCGGGCGCTGGTGAGCACATCGTTCAGGATCGCCAGCAGCTCATCCAGCTTTTCGGGCACCGCCTTGCCGCGCACGAACAGCCAGGCGGCGGTGCCGTCCCCATCGCGCCGGGCCGAGCTCCAGCGCTGCACGCCGACGCCACCGGTGGACCGCCCGATCCGCTGCGTCAGCTGCACGAAGTCCTCGTCGCGCGTCCCGGTCTGCGTCAGCGCCCGTGAAAAGATCGGCAGGTAGGGCAGCAGGCGCGCCGGCAGCGCGCCCATGTCGAAGCCGAGCTCGAGATAGATCACCCCATTGGTCGCCAGCGGATGCGTGTAGAGCGGCACCCCGGCCAGTTGCTCGCGCTCGATCGGGATCGGCTTGTTGGCCCGGACCTCGGCCAGCTGTGCGGGCGTCATCGCCTGCGCGGCCGCATCGAGCCGCGCCCGCTCCTCGGCGGCTTCCCGCTCCGCCTGGGTGGTATCGGCATTGAGCAGCACCGTGGTCCGGTGCGAATTGTCAAGGATGTGCTGGCGGATCAGCGTCTCGAACACCCGCGCGCCGGCGCTCAGGTGTTCCTTCAGTACGGCAAGCGGCGCTTCGAACTGCAGCGGCTCCAGCGGATCGCCGCCATGCAGCCAGGTCCGCATCGAACGGAACATCAGCGCAATGCCGCGCGGGAACGAGCCGGTGTTGTTCTCGCGCAGCGCGAACTCCAGCGAGTTGATCGCCGCGTCCACCGTGTCCCTGTCGATCCCCTCCTCGGCCAGCCGGGTCAGCGTTGCGATCACCAGCGCCTCAACCTTGTCGGCATCGGCCGCGTCGATCCCCTTGAGGCCCACCGTGAAATACGGCTGCAGCATATCCTCCGCCACGCCGCTGCCGGTCAGGCCCTCACCCAGCCCGCTGTCGATCAGCGCCTTGCGCAGCGGCGACGCGGCGGTGCCCACGAGGATGAACTCGAGCACGCTGAGGTTGAGCGCGAGGTTCGGATCCTCGACCTTGTCGAGCATCCAGTTGATCGACACCATCGAGGTCTTCTTGCCCGCCTCTGCCTCGTTCGCGCCGTAGGTTTCGACGATCCGCTTCGGCTCGGAGAACCGCTTCTGCAGGGCCACATCCGCAGCCACCTCGATGCGGTCGAACTGCCCCAGATATCTGTCGAGAATGGCGAAGCGCTCGTCCTCGGGATCGTCGCCGTAGAACACGATGCGCGCGTTCGAGGGATGGTAGTACTTCTCGTGGAAGTTCTTGAAATAGGCGTAGGTGAGATCGGGGATCGCCTTCGGATCGCCGCCCGAATTCACGCCGTAGGCCGTATCGGGATAGAGCGACAGCTGGCTCATCTTCGCCAGCACCGACGACGCCGAGGAATAGGCTCCCTTCATCTCGTTGAAGACCACGCCCTTGTAGACCATCGGCGCCTGCGTCGACTCGCGCTCGTAGTGCCACCCCTCCTGCCGGAAGGTGTCTTCGGTGAGCAGCGGGAATAACACCGCATCGAGATAGACATCGACCAGGTTGTGAAAATCCTGAAGGTTCTGGCTCGCCACCGGATAGGCGGTCTTGTCGGCGAAGGTCATGGCGTTGAGGAAGGTGTGGAGCGAGCCCTTGAGCAGCTCCACGAACGGCTTCTTCACGGGGAAGGAGCGCGACCCGCACAGCACCGAATGCTCGAGGATATGCGCCACACCGGTCGAATCCTCCGGCGGTGTCCTGAAGGTGACGCCGAACACCTTGTTCTCGTCGTCGTTGACGAGGCTCAGCACCTCGGCGCCGGTCTTCTTGTGGCGGTACAACCGCGCCAGCGAGCTCACCTCCGCGATCTGCTGTTCACGGACGAGTTCGAAAGCGGGATGCGCGGACATGGAGGGCTCGGGGTTCGGAAAGGTGCGGCTAATCTAGGTACTCGAAAGGAGGCTTGCCACCCCTCTCGCGGTCAGGTGAGCGGGTTGGTACGGCGATGACTGCACGACCCTCATCCGGCACTACCGCTAGATGTGCCCACGCACCTCAGGCCGCACCTTGCGCTCGTACCAGTCGCGCAGCTCTTCGACGAGATCGGGCTCCAGCGGGTCGCGCCGCGTCGCCTCGACATTGTCGTCGAGTTGCGCGGGCTTCGACACACCGGCGATGATCGTCGAGACGGCCGGATGGTCCAGCAGCCAGCGCAGGGCGAACTGGCTGAGCGGCAACCCCTTCGGCGCCAGATGCCTCAGGTCATCCACCAGCTCCACGCCCCTCTCGAACGGCAGCCCCGAGAACGTCTCGCCCACGAAGAACGCCTTGCCCTCGCGATTGTAGGTGCGGTGGTCCTGCGCGGTGAAGCGCGTATCCTTGGTGAACTTGCCCGTCAGCAGCCCCGCTTGCCAGCGGCAGCCGCACGATGATCCCGACATTCTGCTGCTGCGCCTTGGGCAGCAGCTCGGTGGTCGCATCCTGGCGAAACAGGTTGAAGATCGTCTGCAGCGTCGCGATGCCATCGTGCCTGAGGCACAGCAGCCCTTCCTCGACGCTCTCGACGCTGGCGCCATAGTGGCGCATCAGCCCCTCGTCGCGCAGATCGTCCATGACGTTGAAGATTTCGCCGTCGTCGAGCACCGGCCGCGGGACGCAGTGCAGCTGCACGAGATCGAGCGTCTCGACGCCCAGCCGCTTGATCGAGCCCGCGATGCTTTCCTTGACGTTGCGGCGCGAATAATGGTTCGGCCACAGGGTGTCATTGCGCCCCACCTTGGTCGCGACGAATCCCCCGCGCTTGTCGACGAACTGCCCGATCCGGGTTTCGGACTGCCCGCCGCCATAAACATCGGCCGTGTCCCAAAAATTGACGTCGAGCGACCGCGCCTTCCTGAGGATCGCTTTCGCTTCCTCGTCCCCCACCGGCCCGAAATCGCCACCCAGCTGCCAGCAGCCCAGCCCGATCTCCGTCTTGCCGAGTTTGCGCGTGTTCATCGTTTCTCCTCGGTCGGCCCTCTAGGCTCGTTCCTTGGTCGCAAAGAACGCGATCTTGGGCCAGTCCTTCTGCGTGCGCTGCAGCCACCAGGCCGATTGCGCCAAGTAGACCGGATCGCCGTCCTTGTCTTCGGCCAGCTCCAGTTTGTTGGTACTGATGAAGCGGTCGAGCTCCTTGCGATCCTCGGCGCCCACCCAGCGCGCCATCTCGAAATTCAGCTGCTCGAAGGCGATGGGCACCCCGTATTCCTTGAGGATGCGCGCCTGCAGCACTTCGAGCTGCAGCGGGCCCACCACGCCGACGATATAGTCGGCACCCACCATGCGGCGGAACACCTGCGCCACGCCCTCTTCGGCGAGATCGCTCAGCGCCTTGGACAACTGCTTGGCCTTGATTGGATCGGCAAGCCGCACGCGGCGGATGATTTCCGGCGCGAAGTTGGGAATGCCGGTCACCTTCAGCGCCTGCACGCCCTCCACCAGCGTGTCACCGACACTGAGCGTCCCGTGGTTGGGGATGCCGACGATGTCGCCGGCCACGGCTTCGTCGGCCAGTTCGCGGTCATGACCGAAAAAGAACATCGGGTTCGATACCGCGAGATCCTTGCCCGAGCGCACATAGCGCAGCTTCATGCCGCGCTTGAACGTCCCCGAGCTCAGCCGCAGGAAGGCGATGCGGTCACGGTGATTGGCGTCCATGTTCGCCTGTACCTTGAACACGAAGCCCGTGACCTTGGGCTCGCTCGGCAGGATCGGACGCGGCTCCGCCGGCTGCGGCCGCGGCTCCGGCGCCCAATCGCCCAGCGAGCGCAGCAGTTCGGGCACCGAGATGGATTTCAGCGCCGAACCGAAGATCACCGGTGACAGGTGCCCCTCGCGATAGGTCGTCACATCGAATTCCGGGTAGCCGACGGATGCCAGCTCCAGCATGTCGAGCGACGCCTTGATCACTGGATCGGCGGTCAGCGCCGCATCGCCCAGCAGATCGTCGAGCGTCTCGAACAACCGCACCTCGCTGCCGTCGGGCCGCAGCACCCGCTTGCCCACCAGGTCGACCGTCCCCCTGAAATCGACACCCTGCCCCAGCGGCCAGACCACGGGCGTTACGTCGAGCGCCAGCGTGTCGGCGATCTCGTCGAGGATCGCCAAGGGGTCCTTGCCTTCGCGGTCGATCTTGTTGGCGAAGGTGACGATCGGAATATCCCGCAGCCGGCACACCTCGAACAGCTTCAGGGTCTGGGCCTCGATGCCCTTGGCGACGTCGATCACCACCACCGCCGCATCGACCGCTGTCAGCGTCCGGTAGGTGTCCTCCGAGAAATCGGAGTGTCCCGGCGTATCCAGCAGGTTGAAGGTGAGCCCGCGGTGCTCAAAGGTCATCACCGAGCTCGAGATCGAGATGCCGCGCTGCTGCTCGATCTCCATCCAGTCCGAACGCGTCGAGCGCTGGTCGCGGCGCCCGCGCACCGCGCCCGTCTGCTGGATGGCGCTGGCCGAGGCCAGCAGCTTTTCGGTCAGCGTGGTTTTGCCGGCGTCAGGGTGCGAGATGATCGCGAAGGTGCGCCGCGTCTGATACGGCAGCAGTTTTTCGGCCGGGGCATTCTGGGTCAGTGCGTTCATGGGCCGTGCTCATATCGTGTCGATCCACCGCCTGTCATCCCCGTGCAGGCAGCCTGCCCTGCAGCGCAAGGCAGAAGGGCCGCCCTCGCGGACGGCCCTTCCCGAATTCGTGGTTCCGATCGGTCCGGCAAAGCCCGGACCCAACGCTTACGACAGAGGATGCTCCGCCGCGAGGCGAACGGACCCAAGACCCATCGAAACCATCGATTTCGTGAAAGACATTGGATCACCTCCTCTCAGCTGTTGACGATGACCCGAAGGTGGGACGTTTCCAGCCGTTTGGCAAGAGGCAATGATCCGCAGTCCTTAGCGGCGGCGGATGCGCTCGCGGTCGATGATCCGCCCACGACACGTATCGTAGGTGATCCGGTAGTCGCGACGGCCCTGCTCTGCCAGCACCTGGACGATGCGCCCGCGGCGATCAATGAACCGGACATCGTCATAGCCATCGCTGCGCAGGTCGCGCCGCACTTCGCGATCGCTCATGCAGGAGCGATCCGGCCGGCCGGGCCGCTCATTGCCGATGCCGATGCTGAATCCCGGCCCGCCGAACCGGAAGTTGAAGTCGACGTCCGGCCGCGGCTGGGCCTGCACGGGCATCGCGACCATGGCGGTTCCGCCGAGGGTAAGGGCTACGGCGGCAGCTCGGAGAGTCTTGGTGAGAGCGGTCATCTCCGTTCTCCTTTTTCTTGTGTTTCGCGGTGAACGAAGACCGGATCCTAAACGTTGTATGAATGGAGCATTCATCTGGCGTTCATCGTCCGATCTGTCGCTGCTTCGGAAACGTGTGAGAGCGGAATCCGCTCCATCGTTTCGTCACGCCCCGCCCAATCCATCCGCCGCCAGCCGCTCGCGGGCCGACCCGCCTGCCAGTTCGATGACGTTGTCCCCCGGCTCGATCACGGTCTTGCGATGGGTGATGGCGAGGATCGTCATCTGGTGCGCCAGCGCCCGCACCTCGCCCATGATCTCCGCCTCGGTGCGCTCGTCCAAGGCCGAGCTGGCCTCATCGAGGAACAGGATTTGCGGATCCGCATAGAGCGCCCGCGCGATGGCCACCCGCTGCCGCTCGCCGCCCGAGAGCTTCAGCCCGCGCTCCCCGATCTTGGTCTCGAACCCGTCGGGCAGGCCGTCGATGAATTTCGCGATCGAAGCCTTCTCCACCGCGCGCCGCAACCGCGCCTCGTCATGCGGGCGCCCCAGCACGATGTTGGCGGTCAGCGTATCGTTCAGCAGCATGATTTCCTGCGGCACGACACCGATCACCGAATAGTAGTCGGCCCGCGCGATCGCATCGAGCGGCACGCCATCGATCAGAACCCGGCCAGATTTCGGCTCCAGCGATTTGAGCGCCAGCTTGAACAGCGTCGTCTTGCCCGATCCGGTTTCCCCCGTGAGGAAGTTGAGCCGTCCCCGCTCGGCGACGAAACTGATGTCCGAAACCACCGCCTCGTCCCGATAGCCGAAGCTCACCTGCTCGAACGCGATACGCCCGGTCGGCAGGCGGAAATCCTTGTCCGCCGGTGCATCCGGCTCCTCCGGTGCGCCCCACATCTTCGCGAAGGGGATGAACCGCGACCAGGCCCGCAGCAGGTCGTCGATGGATGAGCCGATCATCTGGAAGGGCCGGTTGAGCTGCAGCAGCAGCGCATCGAACAGCACGATGTCACCCACCGTCAGCTCGCCGCTCTGATAGCGCGGCAGCAGCACCGCGAAGGTGATGCCGATCTGCGCCGCCAGCATCAGCCCGAACACCAGCGCCAGCCCGATCCGCCGGTAGCCGAAGGCGGCCCAGCTGTCGCGCACCGCCCCGGCCTGTTCCTCGAAGCGTCCCGCAATCCACTTGTCGCCACCAAAGTAGCGCAGCGTCTCCATGGCATTGATCGAGTTGCCGACGAACTTGCTGTTGGCCTGGTCGGCCTGGATGGCGGCGTCGAGATAGGGCCGCGTCCAGCGGTTGGCGAAATAGGTCAGCCCGATGAAGCCCGCCCCGTAGACGAAGACGATGGCGACGATCTCGAGGTTGATCGAGGTGCCCAGCACCAGCATCGTCATGACGATCTGGATGATGCCGGGGATGAGCACGATCAGTGCCAGCTGCACCAGCGTATAGACCGCGTTCTGCCCGCGGGATTTCGCCTGCTGGATTTCGGCGGGATTGTGCTCGATGAAGAAGCCGACCGTCTTGCGCAGCAGCCGCGAGAAGAAGGCGGTACCGGCGATGAAGTTGAGGTTCTCGGCGCTCATCATCGCCACGTAGTTGACGATGCCGCTCAGCGCCTGGCTCAACCCGAACAGCAGTCCGTAGCCGACAAAGCCCCAGACGATGGTCTCGCCCCAGTTGCCCGCCTGCATGGTGTCGATCAGCCGCGAGAACAGGTATGGCCCGGCGATGCCCGCGATGGCCGAGAAGAAGACGATGACCGCGACCAGCGTCAGCAGTCCCTTCGCCTCGTCCCAGTAGCGGCTATAGATGTAGCCGAGCGGCTCCCGGATCTCGCTCCAGCTGGCGTCGAGCTGCGCCTCCTCGCCCTTCTCGTTGCGCGGGCGAAAACTGTTCTTGCCCGCGCGGGGCCGAGCGGATGGGGGAGCGGATATGGTCATGGAAGGGGCGAACATAGGCATGCCCGCCCCGACTCACAACCTCGCAGCTCGCACTATTCCGACACCGCGTGCGCAGGATCGGGTTTCGCCGCCGGCCCCTTGGGCTTGCGCAGCAGGAAGACGATCGGCACCGACACGACGGTGACCAGCGCCATCAGCAGGAAATCATCGAGGTAGGCGAGCATCGCCGCCTGCTGCTGCACCAGCGCCGAAAGCTGGTTCAGGACGCTCGGAACTCCCGCGAGCACGCCCGGCAGATCGCGGACCGCGCCGGCATTGAGCGTCACGCGCGCGGCAAGCTCGGCCTGGTTGACCGACATCATCTGCGCCAGCACTGCGGTGACGAGCGATATCCCCACCCCCTGCCCGACATTGCGCACGAGGCTGAAGAACGCCGTGGCATCGACGCGCAGCCGGGGCGCTATCGTCGCGAAGGCAAGGGTGTTCAGCGGCACGAAGACCAGCCCCAGCCCGATCCCCTGCAGGAAGCCCGAGAGCATGATCGGCCCTTGGTCCATCTGGATGTCGAAGCCGGTCATCATCCACAGCGACCAGGCCGATATCGCAAGCCCGGAGATCACGAGGATGCGGGCGTCGACGCGCGAGACGAACCGGCCGACGAAGATCATCGACACCATCGTGCCGACACCGCGCGGCGCCATCAGCACCCCGGTATCAATGACAGAATAGCCGAATAGGTTCTGCAGCAGCGGCGGCAGCAGCGCCAGCCCGGAGAAGGTCGTGATGCCGATCAAGAAGATGAAGATCAGCCCCATGACGAAGTTGCGATCCTTGAACATGCCCAGATCGACGAACGGGTTCTCGGCAGTGGCGCAATGCACCACGAACATCCACAGCCCCGAGATCGCGAGACCGAGATAGGCCCAGATTTCCCACGATTCGAACCAGCCGACGCCCGAGCCGCGGTCGAAGATCATCTGCGTCGCGGCGACCGCGACGGCCAGCATGGCGAAGCCGAAGAAATCGAACCGTCGCTTCTTCGTTTCTTCCTTGGGCATGAAGAAGAACAGCGCCACCAGCGCGAGGATGCCGACCGGCAGGTTGACGAGGAAGACCCAGCGCCAGTTGAGGCTTTCGGTCAGCACGCCCCCCAGCGTTGGGCCCACGATCGGCGCCACCATCACGCCCAGCCCGAACATGGCCATGGCCTGGCCCATCTTCTCGCGGGGGTTGATGTCGAGCATGATCGACTGTGCCAGGGGCGCCAGCGTGGCCCCGAACAGCCCCTGCGCCACGCGATAGAGCACCATCTCCGGCAGGCTGGTGGCGATGCCACAGGCGAGTGAGGCAAGGGTGAAGCCGACGACGCCAATCAGCAGCAGGTTGCGGCGGCCCAACCGATCCGCCAGCCATCCCGCCAACGGTGTTGCGATGGCGGCCGCCACCACATACGACGTCAGCACCCAGCTCACCTCGTCCTGGCTTGCCGACAGCGACGCCCGCATATGTGGAAGCGCCACGTTGGCTATGGTGGTATCGAGCACCTGCATCACCATGGCCAGCATGATGGCGGCGGTCAGCAGACCCTTGTTCTTGACCCGCAGCGTGGGCTGCGAAGTCTCCACGGCCTCGGCCATTGTCTGTGTCCTGCGCTACGCTGCGGGTTTGGTGTCCACCGACACCACCGCGCTCATGCCGGCACGGAGCACCTTGCCCTCGACCGGTGTCACCTCGACCCGCACGGGCACACGCTGCGTCACCTTCACCCAGTTGCCGGTCGCGTTCTGCGCCGGGATCAGGGCGAACTCCGATCCGGTCGCCGCACCGATGGAATCGAGATGCCCCTCGAACTTCACGCCCGGATAGGCATCCACGGTCACTTCGACCGGCATCCCCGCCGCAAGCGCGGCCAGCTGCGTTTCCTTGAAATTGGCCTCGACCCAGGTGTCGGTCGTCTCGATGAGGCTCGCGATCGTCGTGCCCATGGCCACGAACTGCCCGACATTGAGGCTCGCGACCTGGCTGATGATCCCGTCGGCCGGTGCCACCACGGTGGCCTTGGCGAGGTTGCGCGCGGCGTTGTCGCGCGCGGCCAGCGCCGCCCGCACCGCCGGGTGCTGATCGGCAGCCATGTCCGGGTTGCCCGCCAGCGCCGCGACGGCGCCAGCAACCTGCTGATCGGACAGCGCCACCTGTGTCTGCGCCGCCTGCAGCGCCAGCCGGACATCGTCCAGTGTGGCATCGGCGGCAAGGCCCTCGGCCTTCAGGGCATCCTTGCGGTCGAACTCGGACTGCCGGATGGTGAGGGCGGCCTTGGCCGCCTGCAGCTGGGCATTGGCGGTGCCATAGGCCACCCCCCGCTGCTCGACATTTACCCCCGCCGACGCCCGCGCGGCCCCCCCCCGGTCGAGCGCCATGCGGGAAAGGTCGGGGTCGAGGGCGGACAGCACCCGGCCAGCCCTGGCCGTCTCGTTTGCATGCACCGAGACGCTCACCACGCGCCCCGCCACGTCGGCCGACACCGCCACCTTGGGCTGGTGCACGTACGCGTTGTCGGTCTCGACGTAGCGCCCGCCCGTAAGAAAGAAGTAAGCGCCGCCCGCAGCAAGGACCACCGGCACCGACAGCAGCAGCGCCAGCTGCCGACCGCTGCGCTTTTTTCTGGGCGTCGCAACGGCCTCGCCGGGTGCTGCTGCAACGCCTGCTGCGGCCGGCGAAACCGGCGTCACCTCTTCGGCCTTGGGCTCGGTCACACGCGCATTCATCACACGATTTCCTTATGCTCGGCTTCCATGCCGCTGAGATTGTCCCGGATGCGCGCCAGCGCTTCCATCAACTGCTTCTGTTCGGCCGCATTCACGCCGGCGGTCGCACGCTCGTAGATGGCGAGCCCCGCCGCCCGCGCCCGCTCCACGACCGCGATGCCCTCGGCGGTCACCCGCGCCAGCTTGGCGCGGCTGTCGCGCGGATCGGGTGTCCGCTCGATCGGCCCGCGTTTCCCCAGCCGGTCGAGGACCCCGCTCATGGTCATCGGGTCGGCATCGGTCGCAGCGGCCAGCGCCTTCTGCGTCCCGCCCTCGGTCCGCATGATCTCGGCCAGCGTCCGCCACTGCGGCAGCGTAATGCCCAGGTCACGGGTTTCTTCCTCGAACCGCCGCTTGAACAGCCGCCCCACCTCGCCGATCAGCGAGCCGAGCGGCGCCGTCTGTTGGAATCGTCTTGTCATCATGGGGGCATGCTAAGTGCACTTACGATAAGCGCACATATAATAAGCGCACTTACGACGTCAATTGCGCCGCACCGCTATCAGCCCTGCGCCCGGCGAATGGTTGGTCGTCTACCGTCCGTACCGTTCGCGCCAGGTCGGCACGACGTCGCCCGGCGCCGGAGTAGCGTGATAGACGGCCCGCGCGATGGCCCGGGTCAGGCACACCGCCGCCGCGTGGCCCAGGTGGATGACGTCGATGATCGGGTCCGCCACCGGTATCGCCCCGGTGGAGATCGCGAACACGATATCGCCATCGACCAGCGCATGCGCCGGGGACAACGCCCGCGCGATGCCGTCCTGCGCCGCGACGGCGAGCCGCTTGCACTGCGCCTTGGTCAGCGCCGCATCCGTCGCCACG
>Ga0066256_1004891_pt1 | contig 11512 bp, 4 predicted proteins | sample ThiBio_1000_biof_FD_87107 | JGI IMG/M metagenome (GOLD analysis project Ga0066256, IMG submission 87107) | Wastewater bioreactor microbial communities from Cape Town, South Africa - Thiocy_expt_1000_biof (version 2) | ecosystem: Engineered > Bioreactor > Thiocyanate-remediating >...
CGGCAGGAGGGCGCGGCGCTGGGCGACGCGCTGCGTGCGCGCGACGTGCTGCGGCCGGTGGGCGAGGAGCGGCGGTTTGCCGGCGACGGCACCCTGTGGGGGACGCGCGCCGGCGAGGAGGCAACGTCTGCCAACTCGTTCAGCGTCGCGGCGCTGCTCAACTCCTCCACCAACGTGGTGCTGGCGGCGCCGTTCCTGAAGCAGGGCAACGTGTTCCTCAACTCGCGCTACTTTGTGCTGGACCGCACCACCCGCCGCCTGTACGTCTTCACCTACTCCTACTCCACCAAGCCGCGCTACTACGTTGATTTCGCCACGCGCGGCGTGGCGGTGGCGCTGGTGGCACCCGCTGCCGGCACTACTGGCGGCGGCGGCACGTCGTCCGGCGCGGGCGGCACGGGCGGCATGGGTGGGAGTGTGGGTGCGGGTGGCTCCAGCCGGGTGAGCGCGGCGCTGCACCACTCGTCGGGCGGCAGCGGCGGGAGCGGCGGCCGGGGCGGGGGGGGGGGCGGCGGGTCAACGGCAGCGGCGGGGAGAGTGGGAGCAGCACAGGGGAGTCACGGCGCCGCGCCGCCGCCGCTGCCAGCGTCGGCCGCTCTTCCACCGCACCCACGCAGACACGCCGCTCCGGCGGCGGCCTGTTTAGCTTCCTGCGCGGCCGGTCAGATGGCTCGGCGGAGAGCGGCGGCGGCGGCGGGAGCGGGAGCGGCGGGGAGGAGTCGAGCGCCGTCGCTGGCAGCCGCTCCCTTGGCTTCCTCATCACGTCGCCCAAGCTGCGGTTGGAGGGCTACACCGGGTCGCTGAAACGCGCCAAGGTGTGGGTGCGCGCCATGCGCGGCGCCATGGAGGGCCGCAGCATGGGCCACCGCACGCAGAGCCACACGCAGCTGCGATTGCATCGCTCACCAATGTACGGCAACGCTGCCATTGCAGCGCCGCCGCTGGGCGTGCACGCGCGCGCCACGTCTGCAACATCGGATGTGGGTACTGCACGCGGCGCCGCCATGTCGGCGCCCGTTTTTTCGTCACCCGTCAAGGCAGGCAGCGGCCTGATGTCCGGCGGCGGCGGCGGCGGGGGTGGTGGTGGTGGTGTTGGTACCTCCACGCCACCCATGCCGGTAGGAGTGCCGCGCATGGCACGCGTCACCGGCCCGCCTGCCATCGGACTGCTCACAGAGGCCAGCGCGTACGGCTCCCCGCTGCCTACCTCATCTCTCCTCGGTCGCTCCCACATGCCACCCATGAACGCGCATCTGCGCAGCGGCGGCACGCCCGCTTCCACGCCCGCAGTGTCCGCCATCTCGGCACCTGCGCCTGGCAGCCCCGGCCTCTTTCCCATGTCCCTGCCTCCCGCTGCCGCCGTCTCTGCCTTGGCGCCAGCTGCCGGCGCACCGCCGCCGCCGCTGCCCATCCCACCGTCGCTTCCCCTGCCGCTGCGGCTGCCGGTGCCCAACACGGTGGCGGAGCTGCTGGAGACGCCCGACTACATCATTGCAAACCTGCTGCCGGCGCGCGGCGTGCGCCTGCCGGCTCCCCCTGCCGGCAGCAGCTGGGCGGTGGAGCCGAACGTGATCCTCAGTCTGTACGCGACGCCGCTGGACATGTACGCCACCCTGAAGGCGGCGCGCGCGGCAAGCTTGGCGGGCGGGCTGGCGGGCAGTAGCGGCGTACGCGCCGACGTCGCGCTGCTGCGCGACCTGCTGGTGCACCCCAGCAAGCTGCTGTCCGAGGTGGGCGTGTTCGTCCCCGCGCACCAGTACTACATCATGTCACGCATCGCCGCGCTGCTGCCGCCCACACCTGGGGAGGCAGCCGTGATGGCAGAGTTTGAGGACGCAGCGGCGGCGCACGTGGCTGCTACAGCGGCTCTTGTTGCCGCCCACGACGCCGCCATGCATGCCGGCTTAGCCGCACTCAGCAGCAGCGCGCCAGGGTGCGGCAGCCTTGCCGGCAGCGCCGCCGCGCACGTGCCCGCCAGCAACCCAGTTAGCTACAGCGGCATGTCGCGCGGCAGCGCGGGGCACGATCGCGACGGCAGCGGTGAAACGGGCGGCACGGAGGACGCGCGCCCCGCGCGCTCCAGCTTGCGGCTGCAGCCCGTCGTCGTCGTCGGCGGTGGTGTGGCGGCGCCGGCAGTGGGGGTGGCAGTGGCCCCATCTCTGGCTGCCGCGCTCAGCGGCGGAGGCAGCGGCAGCGTTGCACCTGTTTGTGCAGCCGTGTCGGCTGGCACGCCGTGGGTCCCGCGTGCTGGCGACGGCAGCGGTGTCGGTAGCAGCGGCGGCGGCAGCGGCAGTGCCAGTGGTAGCGGTGGTGGCAGTGGCATTGGGGGCGGCGGCACGGGTGAGAGTGACGGCGGTGGGCGGGGTGGCGGGTTGGTAGCGTCAGGCGCGGCGGGTGCCAGCCCACCACCGGCACCACCACCAGCGCCGGTCAACATTTCCCTCCCGCCCATCCCACCGGCACCGGAGCCGTACCTGCTGTCTGTCCACCTGCCGCTGCCGCACGTGGCCACGCCGGCTGCCTGGGCGCCGGCGCCGGGTGCCGCGCCGCTGACGCTGTCGTTTGAGAAGTCGCACTCCGGCCTGTCGCACATGCAGCGCGCCGCCGCGCGGCTGCAGGCGTCTGCCGCATCCATCATGGTGGCTATCAATGGTGGCGGTGGCGGTGACGACGGGAGCGGCATCAGCGCCGACGGCGGCGGCGGCGGCGGCGGCAGCGGTAGGGGTGGTGATGGAGGCGATCGTGGCGGCGGCGGGTTTGGCTCGCAGCAGCGCGCCATTAGTGGCGAAGGCGGTGGCGCGCTGGGCCTCATGTCACCCACAGGCGCCATGGGCAGCAGCGACCATGCCAGGCTTGCTGCGCGGCCGTACGGCCGTGACCTGTTTGAGTCGTCGCGCGTGCTGGTGCAGCTGGCGCTCAGTCACGCCGTGTCGTCGTACCAGGCGGCGCAGGCGCGGGCGGAGGATGCGGCGGTGGCAGCGGCAGCGGCGCACCTGCCGCGCGAGCCAGCGTCGGTGGGTGACGGCACGCGCCTGCTGTACGCGCGCGGCATGCAGCCGGCCATCCCAGAGGGCGACGGCAGTGCCGCGCCCACGCCGCAGCGTGCGCATGTGCGGGAAGGCAGCAAAGACGGGCTGCGGCGGGCGTCACGCGCCGTGGGCGGCGCGTCTGTAGACGGCGGCGGCGGCGGCGATGCCCATGGCAATTCGTCAGTGGTGAGCGGCAGTGGCGCGGGTGCGGGAGCGGGGGCGGCCGGTGCCGGCGCCGGTGCACCTGCAACTGGCATTACGAAGCACGTGCAGCAGCGGCGGCTGCGGTATGGCTCTGCCGCGTCTGTGACGCTGCCGACGGTGGCGTCCACCTCCCCGCGCGCGGGCGCGTCCACCCCGCTGCACCGTGCCCTGTCAGCACCGGAGTCGGAGGAGTCGGAGCTGGCCTTTTCGCTGCCCATGCGTGCCTCCCCCACGCTATCTGCCACCCGGCACACCTCCACCGAGTCGCGCGCCAGGCGTGCTGCTCAGAAGGCGGCGGCCACCGCGGCTGCGACGGCGTCAACCGCGGCGGCAGCAGCGGCCGCGGTCACTGCCGCAGGCTTCACGCCGACTGTCAGCACGCCTGGCGGCGACGGCGGCGCGTCGGGGCGCGTGGGCGCACCCTCGCCGTCGGCGTCATCGCCCAGTGTGACTGCGGGTGGCAGCGGTGGCGGCGGCGGTGGGATGTTTTCGCCCACTGGCCACCGGGGCACAGCAGCCCACGACGGCGGCGGCGGCGGTGGCGGCGGCGGCGGCGAGGGTGACAAGCACTCGGATGGGGGGCGGTCGGGGGCTGATTCGGATGCTGCGCCGTTCTCCGACGACGACGGCGACGGCGACGGGCATGGCGACTCGCCGCCCAAGGCGGGCGCCAGCGGTGGCCCGACCCGGACGCAGGCGGCGTCACGGCCCGCGGTGCGCATCAGCAGCACCGGCAGTGGTGTGAGTGGCGGCGGCGGCGGCGGTGCGGGTGCTGCGGCGGGCGCGGGTGGTTCCAGCAGTCGGCGCCGGCGCGGTGTGCAGTCATCCGCGTCGGTGGGGTCCATGGAGTCTGCTGGCAGCGGTGGCGCGTTGGGCGGCGCAGCGAATGGCGCCAACGTGCTAGCACGGCGCGGCTTGCGGGCAGCGTCCGGCGTGACGGGCGTGTCGCTGTCGTCCATGCTGACGGCGGAGCTGGGCACGACGTCGACTTCCTCCGCCATCCACTCGCAGCTGGCTGCCGCGTCGCTGCCGCCAGACACTATCGGCCCCGTGGTTGCGGCGCATGCGTCCGGCGCGCTGCCGCCGCTGGCGTTCCCGGAGGGCCGCGTGCCGTCCTCCTCCCTGCAGGCGTCGCTGGGCCCCAACGTGTACGCCATCGACGTACCCAGCGACCTGCTGTGCGAGTGGGCGGTGGACCTGGCGCGCGTGTCTGCCACCATGCACGCCGCCTTCCGCATGCAGCACGCCGCCATGGCGGCCGCCATGCCGTCTGAGGCGGGTACGACGGCGACGGCGGCGACGGGGGCAGCTGGTGAGGCAAGCGAGGCGGCGGCGCCGTCGGCGGCGGAGGGCATCGGCGAGCTGGACCGCGCGCTGGTGTGGTACACGGCGCACGGCGGCGGGCAGACGGCGTCGGCGGTGGCGGCAGCGGCTGCGCGAGGCAGCAGTAGCAGCAGCATCGGTGGCGCTGGTAGCAGCGGCGGCGGCGTGCCCCCCGCGGTAACCATCACGGTAATGGAGTTGGTGGTGACGCGGCTGAAAGCGGGCCTGACTGCGCACGCGGTAAGCTTGCTGGTGGGCGGCCGGCACCCGCTGTCGCTGCTGCTGCAGCACATCCTCACCAACCTGCAGGTGCTGTACACGCCCGAGTCGACGGCGGCTGGCAGTGTGGATGCCGAGACAGCTGCAGCAGCGCTGCGCGCCGACCTGCTGCCTGCGTGCCAGCGCGTGGTGGGCCTGACACGCGAGTGGGCCAAGGCGTGGGTGGCGGCACTGAACGATTGTGGCACGGCGGGCATGTACATGTTTCCCAACGCCGCGTTCAAGGAGGCGTGTGCGCGGGAGGGCGACAGCGCCACTGGGGGTAGCAGCACGCCACCGCCCGGCATCGCTGCCAGCCGGTGGTACAAGTATGCGGCGGCGCTGTTTGGCGGCGCGGCGACGGGTGGCGCAGCACCGGACGCGGCAGCGGTGCATGCATCCTGGAAGTACGCCTGCCGCCTCGCCAAGTCTGCGTACCTGAGCGACCGCGCGTGCGAGGAGGTGGCCCGTGACGCGGTGCACGCCGTCGTGTTCTCCGTCATGGCGCCCACCCTGTCCGCCGTGTACCGTGCGCGGCATGCTCGGGAGAACATGCTGCTGCGGCGCGCGTACACCGTGCTGTGGGGCATGACGTCGGCGCAGCTGGGCGTGGCGGAGGAGTACCGCATTGATGCGACCCAGCCGGTGGCACCCGTGGTGAGCCCCACCGTGCTGACCAGTCTGTACTGCCAGGCGGCAGTGACGTTGCGCCTGCCGCTGCCTCTGGTGCACGTAGCGCGTCTGGCGGAGGCGCCGGGCGCGAGCGCGGCAGGCACGCCGGGCGACCGCGGCGTGGTCACGCTGGTGTCGCGGCCGCGTACCGTACGCGCGGGCGGTGGCGGCGGCGGTAGCACCGCACTGCCCACCGCCGCCGCACTCGCCGCCGCTACTGCGCGCGCCGTGGATGCGCGACGCGGCTCGGTGCCCAAGGCCGCCGCTATGCGCATGTCTGTTGGGGGCGGGGGCGGTGTGCCGGCCAGCCGCGCTGCTGGTGCCGCGCCGCTGCTACCGCCGGCTACTGCACGGTCGTCATTTGTGCCGCCGCCGGCGTTCCCACCCTTCCCAGCCGCCGCGGCCGGCGGGGTGGGCGAGTGGCCGGACTACGCGTCAGGCAGCCGGGAGGCGCCGGCGGCACTGGTGGCGTTCCAGCCCGCCATTGATCTGCTGTCGCTGCTGGCGTCCGTACCGGAGCCGCACGCCAAGCTGCGCGTGCTGTCTGCCACCGTGGACGTGCTGTGCCGCAGCATCACGCACTTCCGGTACGGCCTCGCAGCCGCGCTGCGTGCCCGCGCGCGGGCGGCGGCGGCGGCGGCAGCAGCGGCGGCGGCGGCAGCGCGCGACGACAGCGCGTCCACCGTCTCCTCCAGCACCGCGTCGCAGCGCCTGCCATCGTCGTCGTCGTCGTCATCAGCAGCGGCAGCGGCAGGCGAGACGCCCGCCGTGGTGGCGCTGCTGGAAGCTGCGCGCATCAACGCCGACGACCTCGTCGGCCTGCTCGCATTTGTGGCGGTGCACGCGCGTGTGCCCGACCTGATGGCGCACCTGGAGTTCACGTTTGAGTTCATTGGCGAGGAGGCGTCCATGGAGCAGGCTGGGTTCTACCTCACCACGCTGAAGGCCGCCGCCATGTACATTGTGTCGGACGACCCGCAGGCGCGCCTGGTGTGTGGCAACTGCGAGTCGGTGGCGCCCGCCGCTGTGGCGGTGCGGTGCTCCGCGTGCGCCCGCCAGCTGTGCCCCGCCTGTGATACTGCCATCCATGCCTGCGTGGCTGCGCGTGGAGACGGCGGCGCGGTGGCGGCGCACGTGCGTGCGCCGGCACCCATCGCCTTGCTGGGTCTTGCCACCAACGCCGCGCCGCGCCGCCCCCCTCGCGCCACCGGCAGCGGCGGCGAAATCACGCCCGTGTCCACTGGCGGCCCGCACCGCCGCCGCGCGCGGCACCCAAGCATGGGCTCCGGTGGCGTCGGCGGGGGTCCCATGCGGTCGCGCACGCACAGCGAGGCGCACGATATGCTGGCGCGTGGCGGCGCGCGGATGACGGCATCCGCGTCGCAGCCCGGTGGCCTGCACCTGATGGTAGGCGGCGGTGGCGGCGGCGGCGGCGGCAGTGGGAGCGACACGCCGACGTCTGAGGAGAGCGATGGCGGCGATGCTGTCCCGCATGCGCGCACCTCGCGCGCTGCCAGCGCCGTCAGTGCAGCCAGCCGGGCGTCATCCGGTGGCGGCGGCGGCCGCGCGCCCTCTGCCGCGGCAGCCAGCCTGCTGGAGAGCTCGCCATTTATGTCCACGCGGCTGGCGGCGGCGGCAGCGGAGAAGCTGACGGCGCCCGGCGCGGCGGTGCGCGTGTCACGCTACCTGTCGTTTGCCAACGAGCTGGACGCCATGGCAGCGGAGGAGGAGGCGGGGGACGTTGACGGCGGCGCTGGTGTCGGGGTGGCAGCAGGCAGCGGCCGTGGCCGCACCACCACGCGCTCCAGCCTCTCTGACAGCGATGATTCGGGCAACATGATGTGATAGCCTGTGTTTGGGTGGGTGAAAACGTTAATTCGCGTCACTTTGAAGTCCACCGCTGTGCCTAATTATGTGAGGGCGCGGGTCAGCGTGCGCCCAAAGTCGGCGGCGTAGTAGTGCTCATCCACGTCGGGCGTGAGCGTGACGTCGTCGTCGTCACACGCGGCGCCAGCGGCCAGCTGCAGGCAGGCGGGCATGGGCGGCAGTAGCGTGCCGCGAATGTGCGCCGCGCGGCCGTCGCGCGACAGAGTAAGCGCGTTGCGCTGCAGGGAGGCATGAGCGAATGGTGCCGCTGCCAGCAGCTGCGGCAAGTCGGTGTAGCGGTCGGCAGCAAGTGCACGCACGGCGCCGCCGCCAGCCCCCGCGGCGATGCCAGCGCCGCCGCTGCCCACGCCAGCATTGGGGTCCACCACTGCAAACGCTGACAGCGGGATGGGCGCGGCAACGCCGGGCGCGGTCGGCGACGGCGATGCCATGGCGGCGGTCGGCGAGGCAGCCTCAAGCAGCAGCGACAGCAGAAGGCGACACGCTGCCATGCCACGCGTTGCCAGCAAGGAGGAGGACGACGATGGCAGGCCGCGTGACGCGTCGGCGCGGAGCAAGGCGCGGCCAGCCGCGGGGGCGGGGGCAGCATCCGCCGACCGGCCCTCCTCGCTGTCCTCAGGCGAGGCCGCCAGGGTGGCCATGAGCGCCGCCGCACGCGCGGCGCGCATGCGATCTACCTCACTCACACGAATGCCGTCCAGGCGGCGTGCGGCACCCTCACTGGCCAGCGCCGCCAGCTCGCCAGCGCTGGCCGCCAGCGCGCCGCCGCCCAGGTCGGCTTCCAGCAGGCCGGGGTCAAGCGGCGTGGTGAAATGCAGGCGGCACTCACGCAGGCGGAGGCGCAACGAGCGGGAGGAGCGCGCCACCATGGCCACAACGTCGCCCTCGGGGGTTGTGTCGCCATCGCCAGGCTCCACGCGCCCGCGGGCAAGCCAGGAGGCACGCGTGAACAGCAGCACGTTGCCGCCCTCCGCAGTCGGACCAAACCGCAGTACAAACAGGGGGCTATGCGCCCACCCCGTTGGTGCGCCAGGTGCGCCCGCGGTCAACAAGCACGCCCACGCCGACGCCACCGCACCCTGCCAGCTGGCCACCCGCCGCGTCCACTCTGCCACGCCGTCTGCCTCTGCCGACCACAGTGAGGCAATGGCGCGCGGGCCAACTCGTGGTGCCACTGGGGCAGCTGCGACAGCGGTGGCGGAAGTGGATGCCACTACGGCGGTGGATGATGCAGCCGCCGCGTTGGTACTTGTTGTTGTTGCCGCCGGCAAGCTGGGGGCGCGCGCAATCCCAAACAGGCCAGGCGCAGCTGCGGAGGAGGGTTGCCGCGACACTGCTGCGGACGTTGTTGGCGCGGGCGGCGCCGCGGGTAGCGAAGGGTCTGCCTGGTGCAGTACGGCACCCGTGATGGACAGCGCGGACGCGCGCAGGGCGTCCGACGCTGCGTGAAAGGTTTCTGCCGTTGCCGCGGCGGCGGCTTCCGCGCCAGGCCACCACCGCGGCAGCCGTGGCACGGCAATGGCAGGAGATAGCGCGGGTGGCGCAGCTGGTGGGGGAGTGGGTAAAAGCGTAGCCGACGCAGCGGGAGGTGGAGGTGCTGCAGCGTCGCCATCGGCACCGCCACCACCAGCGCCGTCTTCCCACCACCCTGACTGCAACACGGCAGCGACCAGGTCCAGGTCGGCATCCGCCAACCCGCTCAGCGGGTCGTCATCGACGTCACCCTCGACGGGTGGTGGTGGCACTGCATCAGCCGTGCCTACCTGCGGCGGCTCATCATCTGCTGCCGGCTCACCACGGTGGCGCTTGGCATTCGGCGGGTGGTCGCCACTCCTGCTGCCGCCGTCGTCGCCCTCGTCGGTGCCACTGTCTGACCCATCACCACTCCGGGGCGCCGCCTCGGATGTGGTTGGCGCCGCAACAGCGGCAGGCGAGGCCACGGCAACCGCAACGCTGCTGACCCGCTTGCGTTCCAGCATGCGTTTTGCTACCTGCGCCTCCAGCGACGCCGGCGGCGGTGGTGGCTGGAACGGCTTGCGTGGCGGCTTCACCTTATCCTTGTCGCGCGACCTGCTGCGCCCCGACGCTGACGGCGACCGGCCATGCTCATGACTGTGGCGGCGCGACTTGGTGGCTGATGGCGGGGCTGATCCCGCCGCCGCTGGTGGCGGCGGCGCCGCAGCAGACTTGGGTGCTGCCGCCGCAGCGGCGGCGGCTGCGGCTGCAGCAGCTGCGGTGGCAGCCGCCATGGCTGCCGCTTGTGCACGCGACCGGCGGGTGGCAGCGGCGGCGGCGGCGGCGGTGTCACGCCACTCGCGCAGCACGGCGGCATGCAGCTTGGATGCGGCGCCAGCAGTGACAGCCAGCAGCGGCTCGCTCCACCACGCCGGCGGGTACGCGTAGTAGGCGCACAGGGCATGCACCAGCGCCAGCGGGGAGGGCGGCGGGGCGGCATCGGCAGGGTCATTGCTATCAGCCTCCGGCGCCGTCCACCGCAGCGCTGCGCCGGTGGAGGTCAGCGACAGGGACTCAGCTTCGAGGGTGGGGGGTAATACGGGTGGCGCGCCGCCAATGGGTCGCGCAATGGGGCGCAGCCAATCCACTGGCCGCTCCGCCGCAGTGAGTGTCAGTCGATGCAGCACCGCAATGCGATCATGCGCCGCGGCAGCGTCAAAGGTCAGCGTTGATGGCGGTGGCGCTGGTAGCGACGATACTAGGGGCAGAGCGAGTGGTACAGGTTGCGTAGGGCCACCCCCGCCGCCGCCGCCATCGTCGTCGTCACCGCCGCCGCCGAGGTGGTGCTTGCGCACCCGATCGTGGTACTCTGGCGTGGACAGGCGCAGGGTGGCCATGGTGGCTCGGAACGCCGCAACGCGCGACGCAGTTGGTGCGGCGGCGGTGTCGCCCGCGCGGCTTGCTGACGTCGCCGTCGCGCGGGCTGGCGTGGTGGCGGCAGCAGCAGCAGCGGCGGTGGGTGGGGATGGCGGCAGCGGTGGCGTCGGCGGAGGTGGTGGTGGCGGATGTTGCTGCTGCTGCTGCGTGGGTGAGGGTGGCGATGCAACCGCCAGGGTGGAGGCAGCGGCTGCTGCTGTTGGGGTTGGGGTGGCGGTGGTGGCAGCGGCCGCTGCGGCACGGCGGCGGGTCGCCATGGCGGCAGTGAGCGGCGGCGCCAGGAGTGTAATTAACTAACGCCCAAGTGGTAGCACCAGCAGGTTGCCAACAACCGTAGCAGCAGCTAAGCAGCAGCAATCGAAAGGCAGACAGGGAGGGAGCAGCGGCCACAAGCAGCAGCAGAAGCAGCAGCACAAGATGTCTATGCCTAGTATAATGATACTAGCAGCAGCAGCAGCAGCAGTAGCACAAGTTGTCTATGCCTATTATGATGATAACTAGCAGCAACAGCAGTAGTAGTAGCAGCAGCAGTCGGTGAGTGAGTGACGAGGAGAAGAGGGGGAGTCTGGGAGACACTGCTTGCCGACACAAAATATATTGCACCACGCACTACGCCACACAAAACGGTACGCGATTGAGCAAAGCCAAAGCAAAACCACGCAACCATGTGAATAAACCTTGATGCGGAATTGCGCCAGGCGATATTTTGTGTTCCCAGTGCGTCGACGCTCGCGGCCACCAACGGCTAACCGACTCGGACGGGTGGCGGGCACCCGGTCGGTGCTCGGACCGGCTCCACTGTCCACTGCTCGTGGACCGTCGTGACGGCGTCGTCACGGCGTCGTGCCACGGTCGTGGTCGATGCCACCGTCGATGGACGGCGTCATGGACGCCAAGTTCCGGTTGGCGACGCCAACCGGTGGCACCGTGGCTGCGTGGCATCGCCGCCATCGCGGCAAGAAACACCAACTACTTCAAAAGGGGCACCGGGCGCCGGGCGGCGCACTATTGGAGGTCTGCCGCCTGCGCAGCAGCGACGGCAGCGGGCACGACGCGGCCGCCCGCAGCGGCTGCCGCGATGGCAGCGCCGGTGGCGCGGCCGGGCCGTGCTGGCCGCAGCTCGCCCGCGCGGTCTACAAACTCTATGACTGACATGGGTGCGCGGTCGCCGGAGCGCACGCCGCACCGCAGCACGCGCGTGTACCCACCGGCGCGGTTCCTGCAGCGGGTGGTGGTGGGGGGTGGGG
>Ga0066256_1001368_pt1 | contig 11511 bp, 10 predicted proteins | sample ThiBio_1000_biof_FD_87107 | JGI IMG/M metagenome (GOLD analysis project Ga0066256, IMG submission 87107) | Wastewater bioreactor microbial communities from Cape Town, South Africa - Thiocy_expt_1000_biof (version 2) | ecosystem: Engineered > Bioreactor > Thiocyanate-remediating >...
CGAAAATTACGTAATTCACTCAGTTCTTCTTCGACGGGAACACCATTCACTGCATTAAATATGGTATGAGCCATAAACGCCATACTGTAGGATTGCTCATCAACAACATCATGATCCACTAAAAGAAAATGTCCCCCCTCACGCAACACACGGCGAACATCGTTTAAAAAAGCAGATAATTTATCTTCAGGAAAGTGATGTAAGCCCACATAACAGGTAATTATATCGGCGCTATTATCGGGTAATGAGGCTAATGAAGGCGCTTTATAATCCAAATGGACAAACTCATCATAAGGTCTTGGTATTCCTGTCTGAATATAATCGGTGATCGAGGGTTGCTCATAAACCGCAACAATTTTTCCGGTAACCTTAAATTTACCTTTGAAATCGCGAACAAAGCGTCCCGGGTAGCCAATCTCCACCAGGCCATCGCACACTTTGCGCTGTTGAAAAATTAATGCATGAGCTTACGCAGTCAAATCTTCTTTAATTGCACTGAGTGAGCCCAAAATACGCTGAAAATCCGTAAACGGATTAGGCATAACTTCACCCATACGCTTGCATAATTGCGTATAAATTTCTTCATGCGTATCACAGTAAGACATGATGTCTTCAAGCAACGAAAATAATTTAGGAACATCAACGCGATGAAGAACTGTAGTCAAAAATCCACCAAAATCATGCGCATTTATTTTTTTAAAATGATTCACAATTTCCGCTTTTGGCTCTAAATAGCGTTTGTAGAAACCACTAACAAACATCTCTTCGGGGTCAACTTTCTTTTTTAATTGCACAAATTCCGTGGCTTTAGGATAAGCTTTTGAAAACACCTCAGGTGCGGTGAACGCTTGATAAGGTAAATAGTAAGTACCTTTGAGTTGTACTGCTAACTCTTGTGCCTCACGAATCCATTTTTTAACCCCGATTTTTGCCGTCTCATCTAAAGCCTGATTAAAGCATAAAACCACAGCGAAGCGGTCACCATCCGGAGCATAAGAAAGAAGAGACTTTTCATGTTGTAATACAAAACGTACCGAAGCATTGAGAAGTACGACGTGGTGATCCATCAAAATACGCCCCAGATTTTTAATAAACTGCACTAGGGTCTCTTTAGGTAAGAAAAATTCCTGCAAGAGCTCAACTTCACTGTTTGCGGGATGAAACATGGCATTCACTGGAGGTTGCATGGTTTTATTGATTGAAAGTGCAGGGCTATCGTTCGCAAGGACTCTTTTTTCTTCAGAATCGGAATAAATCTTACGTGCAAAACCGATACGACGTGCCATATTTACAGCGATTTGATTCAAACGACTCCCGCGATTGGACTCCATGCGTAAATCTTCGCTTTGCACAGGCTCTGCTTGCGCCTCTACATAATTGACAGCGAAACCTTTACTCAGTAGTGCATTTGGATTGAGATCCAAGCGATATAAATGCATTTTAATCGTATCGTCGGGAAGCACTTGCTCCAGGAAATAATCCGGGTAATCGTCAAGCGCAACAGCAGTACCCATTTCTTTGACCAAGTGATTGTCAATGAGCTGTATCTCAACCTCGACGACGATTCCTAGTAACCCAAAACCACCAATTACTTGATAAAATAATTCATCTTCAGGAGTTAACTGCTGTAATTCGCCTTGAGCATTAATGATTTTTAAGGAGCGAACAACATTGACTAAAGCACCTTTGCGATGTGCCCAACCATGGATGTTGGTACCAATAGAACCGCCAACACTAAAAACATTTGAGGCTTGCATCACTTCAAGTGCCAGACGATGAGGGTCGGCTGCTTTTTGAATATCAGCCCAAATTGCCCCAGCACCAACGATAGCCACCTTATCCTCGGCACGAATTTCTACCTTATTGAGCTTCCCTAAATCAAGTACAACAGCATGCTCATCTGCAGGAAGAAATTGTTGTCCTTGACTCAAACCAGCACCCACCGGCATCACTTTTTGATGCGCAGCCGCAGCAGCCACAATAATTTCCTGTACTTCGCTTATTGTTTCTGGTTGTTTTACTTCAAGCTCACTTCCTTTATAGAGACCACCCGCAGCGATTGTTCCTTTGCTCTCTGGACGATCGGGGGTAAAATAAAAAGCAACCAATTTAGGGCTAATTAAACCGAAAATTGCTGCCAATAAGGCATACAAATTTTTACTAAAAATGGTTCCGTATTTACGCTGCTGCTGCAAACGATGCTCTTGCAAATCATCGGTGACAAAAAACGATCCAAAGGCATAGCGAATGCCCAACCCCATAGATACGAATAAATCAATAAATTGAGCCGGGATGAGCATGGTTAAATAAACAGCGCGAATGTAAATGGCATTGAATATTCTGTTAAAAAGTCCCGCGGGTTTATGAAGGTAAGCTTGGTCAATTATACTGGCAGGGATGCTGGATAAGCGTCCAGATTCAGGTATTTTATTTGCTAATTTACGCCAAAAAGACATCTTGAGTTCCTTAGAAATTATGGATAAATTGAACGGAAACTTCCTCTTGATCATGTTTCGTAAACCGCCCCAAAGATTTATCCAGATTATGGACATCTACGTCAAAGAGACAAAACTTACGCCAAGGATGAATATTATCGCCATAAGTGTAAAGTAGGCTGGTTCCTTTCTTAAGCGCTTCCAGCTCGGATCGTCTAAGTAAATAATTGTTTTCATCAGGAGCATCGATAATGCATTTTACTTGCACTTTATCGTGACCCGCAATTTTGCGTAAATGGATATCTTTTTCAGCTAATTCATGGACTACCGTTTGAAAGGAAGCATAACGAGGGACTGTTAAGCGTGCATACACGGATAAATAAGATTTGTTTTGATTTTCTTTAACATAAACATCTTCTCCAGTAATGCTTACTGCTGGGGTTTGAGCTTGAATCTGAGTAATTTTAGCTCTAAAAGTCTTTTTAGCTTGCCTTTGATCGGATGATTCATCGTCTTTAAATTTGACTAATACTTCAGTGGTGGCGGGGACTAAATTTGCATCTTGATGAAACCAATAACTTAAGGGTTTTGAAATCCAGCGACGCATCCAAAGTTCGGTTGCAACCACCTTCCAACTAAACCAATCGCCCCAGGTTTTTTCTCGACACTCTCGGTATTTATTTTCGAGATTCTCTCTAATTTCTTTATACTGATGATCATAAAAAGGAATGGTCTCCAAATTTTGTGCGTACTGTTGATAGTGCTCAGCCAAGTGCTGCTGCATTTCGGTACGATTTACAGTTCCGAGGAAGAAATTTAATACCATAGATAACAGGGCCTTAGGAATTAATTCAACCGTCGTAAAAAAACAGACAAACAAATCCATGAGCATATATTCTGAAAATAAAATAGACCAAGGGCTGTCGTATTTTCTCGCCGCCTTGTATGAATGATAAAATACTCGCCAGAGTCCAGCTACTTGACGAAAATATGGGAATTGAAACATCGACTTCCCTTCTCTTAAGAAAGCAGCATATTCTTGTGCCATTTCTACATTTCGCCATTCTGGCCCGGTCATATAGGATTGATACTGACCGCGATAATAATTTTTTTTATCAATTGCCTGGATCTGTTCATCCAGCTGTTCTATATACTTCCCCACGAATATACTCCTTATCTTATTATTCTATTGCGCCATAACTAAACTCTCGGATAGCAAGGCACAAAACGCTGCCAATTATAGGTAAAAAAACTTAAGAGGATATTAAGGTTGCAGATTATTTTTAAAGTTCGGATAATTATGATTCTAAAATTTCGGGATATTTTTATTAGTATCCCGAAGCAATGATAAATTTATAATTTTAAATCTCTTCTTTCTTACCGTCCTGATAAACTAAATAAGTTCGGCCGTGTTTAACCGTGGTTCGGTCCTTTGGAAATGCCTGCTCTATCAGTGAGGGGTCAATTTGTGAACCCAACCATTCAATTGAGGCAATCGTTGCATGCTCATAACCACCGTCTTTATTTGCAAAATGAATAGAGTAGGCTTTTGCATATTCAGGAGGTAATTTATTCTGAATTAACTGCATAATCTCTGGAAGATGATAAGGGTGCGATGTTAAATGCAGTATCACATCACCACTTGCTTGTTGAGTCGTTGGAACGAATACGGCCACACTTTCCTGCTGCAGCTGACGCGCAATTGCCGCAGCGATATCAAATGCTCTTTGCTTGGAAATTTCCTGATAAGGTGAGGTGATAAAGACTTCTGAATTATCTGCAGTTTGTTGACCATCAGCAGCCATCTGATACATACCAATACCTTCCTCAACTTCATTTTGCTCGAGATGATGTTGTTGCAGAATATGAGTAATTTCTTTTCTTAATTGTTCTTGCGGTTCGGAAAGTAAACGCTCATAAGCCTGCTGGGGTTTTAAAATTCCGGTATTATTCGAAGCAAAAAAAGCAATTGAAGTATTTGCCGCATAAAGAATGGATATAGGTACTAGAGATAAGCTTAGGAGAGAAATTTTTTTTAGTATGGGCATGATTACACCTGTTTGTTCTATTCGAAACAAACAATAGCATTTCATACCATTAAAAAAATGATTTTATCCACAATTTCTGGGGATAAGTCTGTGTGTAGGCACTTAATTAAGTTGTGAATGATAACAAAAACTTATGCAATTCGTGTTTGTGCGACAGCTGTAATCATCCTGAATGTTGATTCGAAGCTGACATCCCGTCTATTCCAGCCGCGCCAAACAAGATTATTATAAGCTGAGAAGATAAAAGAGTGCGTGAATCAATTAGCTGAAAGTGATGTAAGAGATTTCTTAAAATATGGCTTGCAACGAAACCAATCTGCATATTAGACATGGATAAACAAATGTCGCTCAAAATCATTCCAAAAGCGAGGTTAAGTGGACTGCTAGAAACGTTCCTGATAGTTAATCTTAACTATGACTTCAATTGTAACACCGAATCATAATTTTTAGTAGTATGTTTTTATTTAAATCTACAATAGTAATATTTTAAACGTAGGTAAAGACTTAATTATCTAAATAAATTACAGATTTTATTTTCAGTGCTACACTTAAAACTTCAAACCAAAATGAGATAAATTGAATAAAAACATGAAATAACAAATAATAATAAGGGAGTCTCTACTATGAAAAAAATTTCTTTATTCCTGTTCATTTTAGTCTATCTCTTTAATTATATAATTTTTGCGCAGTCATTTGTTTTAGAAAGTAGCGCGTTTAAACAAAACTCAATTATTCCAGACCAGTTTACGTGTAAGGGACGCGATTTGTCTCCACCCCTAACCTGGCGTAATGCACCTGAAAAAACGCAATCTTTTGCACTGGTTGTTCAAGACCCAGATGCACCCAATGCGGCTTGGACTCATTGGTTTCTATATAATATCCCAGCAAATATTACTCAGTTAGATGCAGGCAGCCCCCTACCTGAAGGAGCTCAATATGGAAAAAATAGTTGGGGCGGCCCAGGATATCGTGGACCCTGTCCAAGCATTGGCGCACATCGCTACGTATTTAAAATTTATGCATTAGATAATCATTTACCTACTGATCCTGAGGCATCCCCCGATTCACTATTAAACAGCATGACCGGTCATGTATTGGCAACCGCAGAGCTTGTGGGTTTATATCAAACATTTAACTAGGAACACCATGACGCGTAAAATTTTAGGCTTATTATTAATCAATGTATGCTTCAGTATCAATGCGTGGGCGCAATTTGACAATAATGCTGGTGCTACACCCTTAGCTCCTGCAGAGACCTGGGGCGCCATCGCTGCAGACATTAATAATCACGATAGCGATTGCGCTTATGGCATAGGCGGTGGCAGCACTCGCGAAGAAGCTGAAAAAAACGCGGAAAATTCGTGTGATAAAGCAGGTGGTGAGCAATGTAAAGTGGTCGTGACCTACAATCAATGCGGCGCCTATGCCCTCTCAAAAAACTATCAGGGGATGGGCACCGGCAGTAATAAGCATATTGCTGAAGAGATGGCGAGAAAACAATGCCAACATGCTGATTGTGTATTAATTGCCTCTGACTGTAATTAAGATATTAACCAGCCGCCTTTAACTCTATCAGATTATCATCATCAGGATTGCTTTTGCGGCGGTGCGCAAACTGATACGCACTGATAAAAGTGCCAAAGCCACAACAAAAAAGCCCGATCGGTAGCGCATTTAAATTAGTTGTCAGATATTGAGCACACAGTGTAACCAGAACTGCTGAACCAAACATTCTTATTGTATGAATAACCGCAAGCACTAATCCTGTATTTTTCTCATAATTCGATAGGGTCAGGGACATTGTTGCTGGAGCCGCAAGGCTTATGCCTAAATTGGCCACTAAAGAGAAGGCAAATGCTAAGAGACTAAAGCCATAAATCATGTTCATAGTGAACATAACCAGACCTCCGCCTAAAATAAAGGCCGCGCCCATGTATATGGTGAATTCCATACTCAGCCAGCGCCGTAACCAAATTCCCAGATAATTACCGAAAATGATATTTAGCCCATTAACGATAAAAATTAAACCATATCCTAATTGGCTATATCCTAATTCATCGATAATTAAATAGGAGGAGTTTATGATCGAAAGCATTACGGCAGCAAACGTGAACATCATTATTAATGCCCCACTCCACACAGTCGGTGTACTTAAAATTTCCCTGTACGAACGCATGATGTGAGAAAAATTTAAAGAGTCTTGAGCTAACGTCCAATTAGGTGCCTCTCTTAAACCATTTTTGCTTTGTACGTAAAGCCACAAACCAATGATAGCCATTATCAGGAAATTCGCCTGCCAACCACAATAGGTAAATATAAATGCTCCTAATATAGGCGCGAATATAGGTGATACGGCAACAATCATGGATACGTAAGATAATACTTTTGCTCGTTGCAATGGATCATCAAAATCGCGCGCAGTGGACAAAGCCACAAGATTGGCACAGCATAATGCGACCCCTTGTAAGCTGCGCCCGATAATTAATATCCAGATGTTCTGGGCAAAAACACAAAGTAAACTGGCGAACACCGCAAGAAGTAAACAACCAGGCAGCAGTTTGCGTCGACCGTAATGGTCTATTAACGGCCCCCAGACGAGCTGCATCGCCCCAAAAAAGAATAAATACAGTGTTAAGGTTAACTGAACCAAACTGTAGTTCGTAGAAAAATAGTCTACTAAATAGGGAATAGACGATTGATACAAATCAAAAGTTAAAAAGGAAAATGCTGAAAGCAAGCCAACTAAAAAAATTGAATTTACAGAGCGAGTCATGGGCATCTTGATAATAAAACAGCCCTGTAGTTTAGCAAAAAAGCCTAAAAATTAATATTCCATTAGCAGATTCACTACATCACATTAATCTGATATCTTGCCAAACAGTACGAATTAACGTTGTGCTTGATCAAACCAGGACTGAGCAAGGGGTGTGTTTTGATAGTGTGCAAGGCTTTGCTCAAACACGTCTTTTGCTTCTTTATTTTTACCCAATCGCAGTAGACATAAAAAATAGCTTTGGGCAAAAACCTCCCCTTGCGCATCACTCCCCCCAAGTTCAAGGTAACGCCGCCAATTAGGGTGGATGAGTTCGTAAGCTTTTTCATATCCCTCATGAGTACATGCAACGATTGCTTTACAAAAAGGAAAAATAACCTCCTGCCATAATGTTCCACTGTAAGTTCCTGCCTGAGCAAAAGCAAAAAGCTTCAGGTCAGCTAGTGCTTTATTGAGTACGATTTCATCGCCGCCGTGAGCCAAACAATAGATATAATGTAGTGTATTAAATCCGGTAAAATGTTCAGATGCAGCACTTTCAACAATATGAGCCAGCTTTTTTAGCCACTGCGGTTGGGAAAATCCTGCAAGTTCCAAGCGCCAAAGTAGAGAAATCGCATCAATGTGCGATACCACTACTTCAGGAAACATACCAAGAATCTGTGGTAACAGATTTATGGCCTGCTGTCCTTGGCGATTCGCGATATAAAATAGAGCTAAATGCCATAAATTATGACCAATCAATAAGGGAGAAATATTTTCCCAATCCACCCGCCAATTTTCGAGCGCATTGATGCCCTCTGCAAATTGCCCCTGCTGATGATAAACATGAGCTAGACAGTGCTGGGCCCAAGCTTCGTGAGGATTTAAAATTAATGCACGCTGTGCTTCTTGTTCTGCCTTAAGTCGGTGACCAACTAGCTCTTGAGCAAAAGCATACATCGCTAGAAAGGATGGGTCATCTTCATTATGGGAGTACACCGCCTCACATAATGCGAGGTAATCCTGAGCATAATATTTTTGCCCACAACAATAATAAAGCCATTCAGCAAATTTTACCGCCAAGGTATCCCTTGGATAAAGTTGCGCTACACTTTTAAATAAGCACAAAGCCTGAATATAATCGTTATGGGCCCAGGCATCCACCGCATAAAAAATCAATTGCTCACGGTGATTTACTTGGGAAAGTTGTTTCTCTGCCTCAAGCAAATGCTCCTGAGCAGAAATAATACCGATATTTCGCTGAGCATAAAGAAAATAAGTTGCAGCATAGACCTGGAGCAAAAAAGTCTCAGGTTCTTGAGCAACGGCATCAATAATAATTTCTGGATACTTGCCCGTGGACAATATCTGTTGGTGATATTCCTCAATTCGCGCCACCCCAAATTGGGACGCAGTGACGTCTAAATTGCGGTTGGTCTTCATATTCTTCCTTCAATATTGCTTATAATCAAGCAAATCCCTATCCCTGATTAAGTGTAGCCAGAGGATATGGTTTGTAGTGCGGATATTCCGCTGCACAACGTTCATACCACTCCATCTCTTTAAGTGTAGTTAATTGATCCAGTAGAAAACAAGCAAATGAGTGATTATGGTAACGAGTATGCTTATTTTTTAGGAATTCATTGATTCTCTCTACAGCATCTTGCAAACGGGTACAGCCCTCTATCGTTGTTGATAAATTCTCGGCTCGTAGCACACCTGCAGCACCATGACGCCAGCGAGTAAACCACCCTTCAGGACCTCGTTTGGCAGTTTTATTAACTGACCATGCGGTATATTCAGAAACTGCCAAACCCACTTTTTGCGTTAATTGCATGAACAGTTCTTTATCACGGTCAACCTCAGCCAGAGAAGGTGGTTTGGGATAACCATCTACTCCTTTCCAGCCTTTTCGGGCTCGCTCTACATAATTTTCGCTACTTTCACCATAAAAGTATTTATTTTTATCTTCAGTCAATAAATTAACAGTGGATTCAAGTCGTGACAGATTTTTATCTGTGAATAAGTTAGTTGCCCCTAGATAGACTTGTTGTATATCTTTAGGTATCGCCTCTTTCAGCTGCTTTAATTGAACCTCGGTGAGCTTCCCGAATTCATTATGACTTAAATCAAGCTTTATAACAGAGCTCGGAATAGTACGAATAAGTTTTAAGAACGCCTCATATTCTATGGCATTCGTGCACCAATCGCCATGCGTTCTATGAGCATATACGAGTGTCGTCACTGAAGGAGGTAGCCCGCTGAACGTAGGAATCTCAGTCGCGCTTAAATTTAATGTATCAAGAGAACGAAGGGTATTCTTAAAAAAACTATCATCTATCGTGCTTAAATTGTTACGTGATAGATCCAATACCCTCAATCCAGAAGGAAGATAGGGGAATAAATTTTTTAATTTTTCTATATTTTGAATTTGGAAATTATCTGCAAGGCTCAGGTGATAGAGGTTTTTTGGTAGCGTCTCGATGAAAGCTTTGAGTTTTTTAAGCTCATGTGTCTCCAATTCGTTTTTTGCTAAACTTAAGGATTCAAGTGCAGGGATATTTGTAAATAGACTGTACTGTACATCCATTGCATCCATGAATTTTTTACCTAAAAAATGCTCTAACTCAAGCTCTTTTATCTCCTTGCCCCAATTATCGGCAATTAGTTTTACCGTTACTGGTGTTGGAAATTGTTGAGTTGATAAACGTAATCTTTCGATACTAGGCTTGGTTTTCAACCATGCCAGAAAAAAAAGAGCGCCTCCTTCCGTATCTATGGTGAAATTCCAGGACGTTATGGATGCAAATTTCTTTAATTGTTTCTTTAACTCTTTTGAATTTTGTGATGATAGATCAGGGAAAATTATTTTCTTAATGTTCTTAGCATTAGAGGCAAATGATAAAAAATCATTAATATGCTGAGGTTGGATATCTGACTTTGGATTTCCCCAATGAAAACCTAAGGTATTAATGGGTAAAGTTGCTATAAATTCTTGCCATTGTGGTATATTTTTTGCCGATAATAGCTCGTTTGCATCCACTCGCAAGATATTAACATGAGGTGGAAACCAGGATGGGATAAGTTTAAGTATTTCTTTATGGCGATCAAAATCAAGATGTTTAAAATCGAAAGATAAACCGCAATACCCAGAGGAAAGATTCACTAAGTCATGTTTAAACTGCTCAATACTGTTCTCTTCATCCAGATCACAGTTTAAATTCATCCACATCATGCACTCTCCCATCCACACCACCCAAATTGAGCGCAAATTATACAGCGAGCCACTTGAAAAAGCCAGCTTTACAAAAATTGGCAATACCCTCCAGGAGTTAAAACATGCCGTTGCTGTTAGCTGCCGTATCCGGAATAGATTGCGTTACATCCCAATGTTCATAAATTTTGCCTTCTGCAAGACGAAATATATCGATAATCGCTCGTCCTTTAGTTCCTGGCTCGAGGATGGAATGTACGTGAACGATTACATAATCACCCTCGGCAAATACGCGCTTTATTTCGCTGTGAGCTAAGGGATAACGGGTACGCAAAAAGTTTAAATACTTTTCTAATCCAGCGAGCCCATCCTCAGCCAGAGGATTATGCTGAATATACCATGCGCCTAAATAAGGTTTTGCGGCGGCAAAATCTTTCTCATTAATGGCTTTTTGGTAAAATTGAGTCACAATTTCTTTATTTAACTCTGAATTACTTTGTGCTGAAATCTTGCCGATAAGGGTCATCAAGGCAATTGCAATTAGTTTTCTCACAATTTATTCCTTCAATTCATCAAAGCTGTTGCATGAAAGTTAAGATGATCCTCAATAAAAGTGGCCACAAAATAATAACTATGGTCATATCCCTTGTGCATCCTAAGCCGCAGGGGCACTTTGGCTTCTTCGCAGGCTTGTGCAAAGATGTGCGGTTTCAACTGTTCGTGTAGATACTCATCTTCTTGGCCCTGATCAATTAAAATTTCACCATGCTGCCAACCATATTGTTTGATTAGTGCACTCGCATCAGAATTATTCCATGTATCCGGATCTTCTCCAAGGTACGCTTGAAAAACATGTTGCCCCCAGGTTGTCTGTGATGGCGCACAGATGGGCGCAAGTGCGGAGACGGATTGATACTGTTGCTGATTTTTTAAGGCAAGGGTCAACGCACCATGTCCACCCATAGAATGACCAAAAATTCCCATAGCGGTAATCATTTGCGGAAGCAGCTCTTGCACCACCTGCGGCAATTCTTGGGTTATATAATTCTCCATTTGATA
>Ga0066256_1004895_pt1 | contig 11504 bp, 1 predicted proteins | sample ThiBio_1000_biof_FD_87107 | JGI IMG/M metagenome (GOLD analysis project Ga0066256, IMG submission 87107) | Wastewater bioreactor microbial communities from Cape Town, South Africa - Thiocy_expt_1000_biof (version 2) | ecosystem: Engineered > Bioreactor > Thiocyanate-remediating >...
GGGGCGCCCGCGGCGGCCCCCGGCGCGGCCCCGGGGGGGGTGGCCGCCCTGGCCGCCGGGTTTGCCGGGGGGGCGGGGGGGCCCCCGGGCGGCGGGGGGGGGGGTGGGGCGGGCGGAGGAGCACCAGGACCCCGGGCCGGGGGGGGAGGGGGGGGGGGGGCCGGGGGGGGGGGGCGGCAGGGCCCCCAGGCCCGCAACCGCCACGCCTGACAGAGCACAAAACAGCATGACGCGGGGCGGCGCGCCCATGGCGGTGCTCCCTGCCGGCGGTATGTGTGCCACCAGCGCAATCAGCGTGGCACCGGGTGCTGCACACACCTCCAGCGCCACCATGGGTGCACCACCGCTCGCGGTGGGCACCGGCAGCACTGCCAGACCATCCAGGGTAGCAGCCGCGGTGGCTGCGAGCGACGCCGCTGGCGGCGGCCGCGGGCGAACACGCGCAACCACAAACCCGCCGCACCCGGTGGCGCCGTCTGCCAGCCACCGCCACTCATTCAGCACCTCCACGCCTGCGAGGCCCAGGCTGGAAGGCGTGGCGCCCGCCAGCCACATGGCGGCCGCCGCGCCAGACGCATTAATCAGCAGTGTGGCGTCAGCGGGCACGCCAGGCACGCCCCCGCTAGCGCGCGCATCCAACGGCACCAACAGGCTGCCCACTGCCACACCTGCGCCAGCGGCAGCCACCGCAGTGCGGTGGCTCACCACGGCATCCACCGCCTCAGGCGGCAGCGCCTGCGCACGCCACCGCGCGCTGCCAGTGGCGGCATCCCACGCCGCCACTTGGCCGCCCGCCGCCAGCGTGTACACCACGTCGCCGCCCGGCGCTGCCACCATCTCAACGATGCGCTCACCGTCGCATTCCAAGACGGCACCGCCGTGCCCGCTGTCGGCTGCTCCGCTGCCAGGCAGCGGCGGCGTCGCCAGGGCCGAAGCTGCAACCGCGCCCTCCAGCCGCGTCATCAGGGCGTCCCACCGTAGTGGCGCGCCGCTGCCGCCACCATCGGTGCCGCCCTCCATCAGCGCATCACGCAGGGTGACGGCAGGCGCGCCGTCGCGCGGCGACGTGCCGCCGCCTGCCACCGCCAGCGGTGCGGGGCCCAGCGGGAACTCCAGCAGCTTGCGGCCCAGCTCGTTGAAGCTGAGCTCCGCCAGCAGGTCAGCGGCAGTAACCAGCGGCGACGACTCGTCGCCGCCCCGCCCAGCCGCGTCAGCCATAAGCCGCGTCTTGCGCGCCGCCACGAGGCGGTAGGCATCTTGCAGGGAGCGGCGCAGGAGGTGGAGGCGGGGCAAGCCGGGGACGGCAAACGCAGCGCGGCGGGTCGCTGCCAGGCGTGCATCTGGAGCGTCAGTCAGCCGGGGTGCTGCAGCGGCGCGTGCCAGCGCAGCGTCCCGCGCCACACGCAGCGCCACGACAGCGGCAAAGTCAAACCGGCCGCGCTCCGGCGTGTGCGCTCCCGCCAGGTCCGCCAGGCTGGGCGCGTCGCCGTCCACAGCCAAGCACACCGCCTGTACGCCAGCTGCAGACAGGGTGGTGGGCGCGGCGGGCGATGCGGCCGGCGCGGTGGCAAACTCGGTGGCGTGCGCGTGCGCAAACGCGGCGGCGACGGCGTTCAGGTCGTCGCCAGCCACGTCGGGCGCCGCTCGCCGCGCTGCCTCCCACTGCTCCCCCCAGTACTCCGCGCCCGTCGCCTCCAGCACCTCACTGACGGGGTGCGCGTGCGCCGCCGCCACCGTGTGCACCACCTCCTCCGGTAGCACCACGTGGTCAAACGGGTGCAGCGGCCGGAACAGGCACATGAAGGCGTCGCGTGTGAGCGGCGCGCCGCCAAGGTCGCCCGGCGCCAGGAGGGGCGCATCAGCCAACCGCCGCCACACCTCTGCCACGGTGGGCCATGCCTGCGTGCTGCGTGCCGTCAGGGAGTGCGTGGCCACTACCAACGGCGCCGCCAGGGCGGCTGCCGCTGTCCGTGACGCCGCAGCGGCCGCCACTAGAGCCGGCGTGTCCACCCCCGCCGCACCGGACGGCGCCAGCGTATCAAACAGGCGGCCAAACTGCGCCACAGTGGCACCCGCGCCGCCCGCGGCACTCATGCCGCCACCCCGCCCCACCCGCGCTGGCGGGCCGGCGGCAGGCGCCGCCACATACGCCGCGCTGCCGGTACCTACCACTAACGGCGGCAGCGTGGCGGCGCTTGGCAGCGTGACGAGGGAGGACGCCACAATGTGTGCCAGTGGCAGGCGGCGCGTCACAACGCGGTGGCAGAAGGCACGCTCTGCGCGTGCCAGCTTGCGGCGGACCTCCCCTGCTGCCGCCGCCGCTGCCACCAGGCGCGGTAGCAGATCCTCGCGCACCAGGCGCTCAATGGTGCGCACCGTGAATGCGCGCTCCTCGCCGGCGGGCGCCGGCACCAGCGCCGTTACCCCCGTCTTGGCAGCCAGGGCGCGCGGCAGCGGCGGGTCAATGGTGATGGTGATGCTAAGCAGCGCGGTGGAGGAAGGCGACGCAGACAGCGAGCCGGTCGACGCAGTGACTGCGTTGCTGCCAGCGCCAGTACCGCTGCCGTCACGTGACACAGCGGGCGGGCCAGCCATGAAAAATGACAGCGGCGCGTCGGGTGCCGCGGCGGTGAGGTACACGCCTGATACCAGGCGTGACAGGAGGGAGACGGCAGCCGCAGGGGGCGCGTCGGGGGGTGGCGTGAGGATGAGAGTGAGAGTTGTGGCGCCGGCAGCGCACGCGCTCGCCAACGCGTACTCGGTGGGCAGGTTCGCCTCACTGGCACCGCCCGCACCGGCTGCCGCAGTCGTCCGACGGCCCCCACTGGTTCCACGCCGCCCGCCACCTGCCGCCGCCGCTGCTGCACCTGCCGCCGCACCTGCTGCGCCGGGAGACGGGCTGCTGGGGCGGCCGCGGCCGGCTGGCGAGCGCCCTGCCGCTGCCGCCGGCGGCACCACGCCAGCTTTCACACCCACTGCCGCCGCCGCCGCACCCGCCGACGCGCGCACGTTGGCCACCGTGTCGTCCCCAAACCCAGCCGCCGACGCCGCCGCCGTGGCGGACGCCAGCGCCGACTTGAGTTGTGGCGCCAGGTCAGCCAGAGCGCGCGCGCGCAGCTGCGTACGCGCCTCCGCCAACGCCGTCTCCAACTCGGCAATGCGCGCCGCCGCCGCTGCGTTTGCCGACACGCCCTCTGACGTCAGCCGCGCAATGGTGGCGGCGGCGTGCTCCGGCCCCAGCGTCGCCAGCGTGGCGGCACTGCGCGCCATGTCTTCCGCATCCACCGCCTTGCTGCTACTACCTATGCCGCCACCGCCGCCACCACCGATGCCACCACCACCGACGAGGGAATTGCGAACCGACACGCGCAGCGCCGCTGGCAGCGGCGACGACTCACCGCCCCCCAGCGAGCCGGCGTCAACCATGGTAAGCGACACGCGCGGCGCGGAGCCACCACGCATGCTGCCCCGCCGCAGGTCCGTGCTAGCACGCCGCCCGCGGGCGCCGGCCTCGGGGAAGGCAACCGGCGCGCCGTCATCCAGCAGGAAGCTGGTGCCAGGCAGGGAGGTAGAGAACCCCCAGCTAGTGTCCGCCGCCGGCGCACTGAACCGGCGGCCGCGCGCGGCGTCGGTGGCATGTAGCGGCACAGCAAAGCCACCGCTCGCTGGCGAGTCTGGTGTGGCTGCTGCAGGGGACCGCCGCGCACCACTCTCTGGCCCACCCTCCTCGCCACCCTCCAGTGCCAACACGTCTGCCGCAAGGGCGGCAGATGCATCCAGGGCAGGTGGCGCAAGGCGGGGCGAGGTGGTAGCGGGGCCAGGGGACACGCCGGGCGGCGGCATGGTGGCAGACAGCGGCAGGGCATGAATGCGGCGGGAGGCAAGTAGGAGCTCCATCTGACTGGCGGCGCGCACAAGTGGCAGGACGGCGGAAAGCTCCTGCCCCAGCGCAGCCAGGCGTGGCAGGGAAGCAGACGCATGCAGCACCAGGCTGCCATCCGCCGTCTCTCGGAAGCCCGCCGCCGTCAGCAGCCGCACCGCATCCCATCGCACCACATCACCAATGCCGCCGCCGCCGCTACCGCCACTGTGGCCTGACGACGGCAGGTCGAGGAAGCGGGCAACAAGGTGGCTGCCAACCAGGTCAACGCGGCGCGCCTTGGCGTCGGTGGGCGAGCGGCACACGCCAGCCACTACGCCAGCCACCGTCTCCAGGATAGACACCCACCGGCCGGCAAGTGGGGCGCCGGTGCTCACCACCGCGTCCAGCTGCGCATCATCACAAAACGCCGCCGCTGCGGCCGCCGCCGCCATCGCGCCGTAGTCTGGCTCGTCGGTCGCCCCCTTACCTTTTCCGCGCGCGCGCGCCGGTCGCGCCGCCACGTTCGCCGCCGCTGCTGCCGCCGCGGGGCTGGCAAGCACGGCTGCGGCAGCTGCGGCGGCACGGTGGCGGCGGTTCCGCATGGCGTACATGGTGCGCGCCAGGGGGCCCGTCACCGCTGTTGCCACACCCAGCGCCACCGCGGCACAGTCGGGCGCCTCGTCCAGGTGCAGGGCGTGGGCATGCGCGTGGAGGATGTGCAGCACGGCTGTGGCAGTGGCAGCCGCGCCGGCGCTGAGCGGCGCGTCTGGCTCGCCACCTAGCACGAACCCGCCACCCACCTGCCGCCAACCGCACGCCGCCAGCAGGAGGCGCACGCCTGGCGCCGCCAGTGTGGCTTGCGAGATGGAGTTGCCAACGATGGCGGGCGACGCGGCGTCGCTGCCGCCCCCGTCGCCCACCACCGCCGCAATGGCCGCCGTGCTGACGCCGACGGGCGGCGGCAGGAGGGTGACAACATGCAGCAGCCGGGCGCCGGTGTCTGTCGGGTGTGCCAGTGCGGTGCGCAGCAGGCCAGCGACGGCGGACGTGACGTCTAGTGCAGCGGTGGAGCCGCCAAACAAGCGCAACAAGCCAATAGCGGCGACGGCATCCACCACCGCCACAGCGGCACCGTCCACAAATGCGTCGCTGAAGGCGTCATCCGCGCCCACCGTGCGCGGCGGCGCACACGCGGGGTGTGCGCCCTCCGGCTGCCGCGCCTGCAGCGCCTGCCCAATGGCGGTGACATACACGCCGTGCAGCTCGCGGTCCAGCACGGCACGTGCGGGACCCAACGCCTCCGACGACGTCGCCGCGTCCCAGCTGCGCGTCATGCCGCCGCCGGGCCCAGCAGATGCTGACCGGCCGCTGCCACCGCCGCCAACGGCACCCCGTGCGCCGCGCTTCCCGGCAGTGGCAGCAGCGGCAGCCGGCCGGCCGCGCGTGGCAGGCGCGCGGGATGCGGCAGCCGCCAGCGCAGGTGGCGGCGCGGCAGGCGACAGCAGGGTGGCAGCATAAGTGGCAGCAAACTCTGGCCACGCCACCACGCCGTCGTGGCCGGCGTCGTGCGCCTCCATCCATGTCACCACCGCCGCCTCACCGCGCTCCGCCAGCGGCACGCCGGCGGTGGCAAGCGCGATAGACACGTCGTCAGCTGCCAGCGTACCTGCCCGGCGCACATCAAAGCGCGTGAAGGCGGCACGCAGGGCTGCCACGGTGGCTACCGCGGTTGCCATGCGGGCCGGCTCCAACGGCTCACCCACAATGCTATCCAGCGCGGACGGCCCCTTGGCACCACGCGCACCCGCTTTTCCACCCTTATTTCCCTTGCCACCGCCTGCTGCCGCCGCCGCGGCTGCCGCCAGCGCCGCGGGGGTGGGTGCAGCAACCAGCTGCGCCGCTGCTGCCACCGCTGCTGCCACCCGCGTGTCATCCACCGTCGCAGCGCGCGACGCCAGTACAAGGGCAGCGGTGTCAGGCGGCGGCGGTGGGCCGCCTTTACCCGCCTTGCCAGCACTGCGCGCACGCGCACTGCCGGCGCCAGGTGAGGGCGATGAGGGTGTTGGTGACGCGGCGCGCGGGGGTGCGGATGCCACAGCACCGGGCACGCCGGCAGCCGCGGCAATGTCGGCAGCGGCGCGCAGCGGCTCCACAGGGACGTGGCCCGCCGCCAGCTCGCGCTCCAGCTCCAGGAGGGCGTCTGCCAGCGCCACCCGCCGTGACGCCAGCCGCGCCAACACCTCGTCGCCCAGCGGCGGCAGCGCGAGGGGGAGCGGCGGCGGTGTGGTGCCGGGTGGCAGCGCCGCCGCCGCTGCCAGCAACTCCTCTAGCGCGCTGCCGGTGAGCGCGTAGTAGCGGCCCAGGCGGCGGAAGCCGATGGTGGCCATGATCGCGTTGGCGGCGTCGTCACCCAGCACGCGCAGCGAGCCGGCCAGCACGGGGTTGTTCACCGCCACGCGCCACAGCCGCTGGTCAGTTGCGTCAGCCAGCGGGTTGCTGACGAGCAGCCACGCGGTGCGGAGGGCGCCATGCAGCGCCAGCAGGGCGGGCGGCGCGCCGGCCGCGGCAGACTGCAGGCCCGCCACGGCGGGCGCCAGCATGGGGCAGCCTTCAAAGGCGCTGACGGCGGCGTCAATGCCGCGGACCAAGGCGCGCGACGCGGCGGGTGGCACACGCACGGCACCGTCTGGCACGCCAGCGGCTGTCAGCAGGTTGGCTGCCGCGGCGGCGGCAGCGGGGGGTGCAGCCGACCAGGCGCGGGGAATGGGGGTGGCGGCGGCGGCGGCGCGCCACAGTGCGGTAAGCGCCACCAGCACGCCAGGAGCAGGCAGTAGTGCCAGGTCACGCTCGGCGGCGCGCTGCACCCGGCGGCACGCCTCTGCGTCACTAACGGCGCCGCCGGCGGCGTCAAGGGGCACGGCGTACGGTGCCTCTGCCGCCAGCGCGTCCAGGCTGGCAACCAGCACGTCCAGCAACGACAGGCCGGCAGCGCCCGTGGCGGCGGCACGGCGCGCAAGGGCTGCCGCCACCGCAGCCGCCTCCGGTGCCGCCGGCACGGGAAATGCAGCGGTAGCAAAGGTATCAATGGACGACGGCGGCAGCGACACAATGCCAGGCGGGAGCGGTGTGTACAGGCTGGCAACTGCCCGAATGGCCGCATCCACGTCCAGCGCCGGTACATCCACTACCAGCGAGAACGGGGGCAGCAGCTGCGGTGCGGCAGACGCGGACGCGGCGGCATAAAAGAATGCAACGTAGGCGCGCAGCAGGCGACCTGCCAGGGCGGCATCGCGGCATGTGGTGGCAAGGCGGTCCAACAGCTCACGCTGCGTCACAAACAACAACCCCGTGAGCGCCGTCTCTGGCACCCACCCCAACGACCGCGACAGTGCCGCCGCCGCGCCGCCAGTTGGCACGCCGGGTGGCACCACCTGCAACCGCAGGGCCGCAAAGGTTCCACGCAGCGCCGGGATCCCGCCGCCGCCACTGCTGGCCTCGTCGTGCGCCGCAACCATGGAGCGCGAGGGCGACATGGTGGTGGACATGGCCACCGCCGCGCCATCCTCCTTGCTCAGCTCAAGTAGGCCGCCAAACAAGGTGGATGAGGCGCCCGACGACATGGAGGTACCAGTAGCAGTGGGCCGGAAGGGTGAGCCGCCGCGCTCATCATGCAACAGGGAGGAGGCGGTGGACAGCGACGTGGTATTCAGAGCAGCGGCGTCGGGGCGGGCATGCGCGATACCAATCACCGCGGAGGTGGCGGCGGCGGCGTCGCGTGCCGCCGGTGCCACCAAGCTGCTTGCATCCGGCGCTGTGACACTCAGGGACGGTGGCGGCTGCGACGCCGTGGAAATAAATGTCACCCCCGTGGCGCCGGGCGCCGGTGATGGGCTGCGCGTGCCCGCCTTGGTGTCTGTCGTGACGTCCAGCGCCGCGCGGCCCAGCGTGGTGCTCAGGTCACCCAAGATGGTGCTCACACCCACACCGCTCACCATGCTGGCGTCGACACGGCCGGCGGCGGCACCCGGCGGCGCCGGGCTGGCAGTCTTGCGCTCTACCGCGCTGCTGCTGGCACTGCTACCACCATCCGAGTCAAAGGCGTCGTCACGATACCGATCAGAGCCGGTGGATGACATGGTGGATTGCGTGGTGGACAGCAGCGTGTCGCCTGACGCTTGCGGTCGGTGCTGCTGCGTGCTCGTGTCACCCTCCTTGCCGTCGCTCCCAGCCGGTGGCGCTGGTGACGGCGTCCGGGCACGTGAAGACAAGGTGTCGTCGCCGCGTTTGGACTCGCTGCCGCCAGCTGCCGCCGCAGCGGGCGTCACCGTGACGGCAAACTCGACCTCCACGGTGCCGCCGCCGGCGCCGCTACCGGTATCCAGCCGCCGCCACGCGCCAGGCGCCGTCGCGCCCAACGCCGTCAGGGGCAGCGTCAGCGTCCCCAGTTGCGTGGGCCGCCCAAGTGCGCCACGCGCCGCGCTGTACTCGCGCACCTGCACCGCCAGCACCACCGCCTCAGTTGCCCCCGATGGCGGCACTCGCCTGCAAGTGGGGTGAGTTAGGGTGTGTGTGGTCGGGCAGGCGGTGCGTGTGTGGGTGTGATAGGCCGCGACCGGCAGGCACGCACAGTGGGTACAACGTGGGCGGCGACCACTCCACCTCATCGCTCTTGTCAGTGGTGGCGGTGGGTGCGGTGGACGCCGCCGGCTCCAACGCCGCCGGCGCCAGCCACTTGACAAACAGCTCGGAGCCAGCTGCGCGGCGGGTGGGTGGAGTTTGTGGGTGGGTGATTAGAGCGGGGCGGGTGGTGCAACCATCGCAGATGCCGCTACCACTACGACGTACGTGTCAGTGAGTGGCCCTGCAGCCGGCTGACCACGATGGTCACGGCGGACCCCGCCGCCGGTGCCGCCATGGTTGGTTGCTGCTGCGTCTTTGAGCTGCTACTCTGGTGCAATACACGGACAGCCCTGCACCTGTGCTTCACCCAGTCACTTGTGCTTTACACCGTCGTATTACCTGTGAGCTGCTACGGTGCTGCCAGTCAAGCTGCTGCTGCCCGTTAAGCTGCTCAGGGGCGGGTGAGATGGCGTTGGGGGTGGGGACTGTGAAAGAATCGAAGCCGCGAGAGCCAGCTATGATGGCGTCACCCCGTGGCGAGCTGTGGCGGAGCCACAGCAGCGTCCAGCGGCAAGCAACACCAGCGGCAAGTAGCAGCAGTAGCAGTAGCAGCAGTAGTAGTAGTAGAGAGAGAGAGGAGGCGGCCAACGGCTAAAAAAAAGGAGTAGAGGGGAGAGAGAGGGGGTAGATTTACAAAACCAAAACAATAACTACGCAAGAAATTCATATACTGGATCAACCATACCACGGTGCTTGATGGTATTAACTTATTGCGCGGTGTAAATAAATTGGTGCATTGTCGGAACTATTTTAGATATGATGGCAAAGTCGCCTCTTCTCCCCTACTGCCCGCTTTTTTCTCTCGCCTCTACTGTTTGTTCTCTCGCCTCTACTGACTTCTCTCTCTCTCGCCTACTACCCTCTCTCTCTTGCCTCGCCTCTACTGCTTTCCCTCTCTTGCCCCTACTGCTCTCCTCTCCTACTCGATGGAAACACAGCCACCAGCACGACGGAACCGAATCTATCAAGTAAATAAGGGGGTAAGCGCGCGTGAACGCGCGCAGTAATCAAGGGGTAGCACGCACACGGGTATGTAGTGGTGTGCTGGAGGTTGTGTGGTACGAGGTACGCGGTTATGATCGTTTTGCATTCACAGCAGGTACGTTCCAGTATCCAAGGAACCCACCACGAGGATGGCAGCAGCAGCGGCACGCAGTGTCAGTGGCTGGCTGCCGGCAGGCAGCACTACCACGGTGGTGGCGGCAGCGCTGGCGGGCGCCGCTGTGGGTGCGGCGGTGACTGCCGCGGTCCTCCGTGCGGGCCGCAGCTCACACCGAAAGCGGCTGGATGGCAGCACGGTGGAGGAGGGCGCGGTGCGCGCCATCTTTGCGAACGCCAAGCGCGGCGACCCTGTCAGCGTGCTGGCGGCGTTTGACGCGTACTGCTGGGCGCAGCACTGGATGATGAACGTGGGTGACGTGAAGGGCGGCATCGTGCGGGCGGCGCTGGCAGGCCTGCCGCCAGGCGCCCTGGTGCTGGAGTTTGGCGGCTACTGCGGCTACAGCGCCGTCCTGCTGGGCTCCCTGCTGCCGCCTGGCGGCAAGCTGGTGTCCATCGAGATCAACCCCGTGGTGGCGGCGCTGGCAACCAAGGTGGTGGAGTACGCCGGCCTGGCAGACCGCGTGACGGTGATGGTGTCAGACGTGCCTGCCGCGCTGGACACCCTGCGCGCAGAGCGCGGGCCCGGTGCCGTGGACGCCGTGTTCATTGACCACGCCAAGGAGCTGTACCTGCGTGACCTGAAGAACCTGGAGGTGCGCGACCTGCTGCACGTGGGCTCCATCATTGTGGGCGACAACATCCTGTTCCCCGGCGCGCCCGACTACCTCGCCTACGTGCAGTCCTCCCCGCGCTACGCCACCGTCACGCACGACACCAAGCTGGAGTACTCGTCCGACGCGCGCGACATGGTGTCCGTCACCACCGTGCGCGCCCTGTCGCCTTGAAGTCGCCCATTTCGTGTTGTTTGACCGCATGATACGGTCAGTTTGTAACATACATACGAGACTCAGATACAGGTGTTTGGGCGGGCAACGCGGATACGGCCAGCGGTGACCGACCAATACGGTGCATACATTGGAAGCACGGCACCGCTGGCAATGCATTTTATGTGGGGTACCACTCGTACACAGGTGAACGCGGGGTGTGCGGTGCTTGGCGGAGTGATTTATGGTGTTTGTACGGTGTTGCGGCACGTAGGTTGCACCCTACTATCATAGGTAGCGTGGCGGCCACGCCCAACGACAGCTGCTCACGATGGTGCGTACGGCCCTGTGAAGGAACCAGCGGGCCCGCCCCAACACCTCACCCCCGCCACTCTGCCCTCTACCACACACACACTGCAGGCGCACCGGGGCGGCCGCGGCGGCGGCGGCGACAGTGATGATGATGACGAGCGGTCGGCGGCGGCGGCGTCGTCGTCGGCAGCGTCAGGCCGGAAGCGAGGCCGGTGGGATTACGATGCCGCATCGTCGCCAGGACGCAGCGTCGGCGGCGGCGGCGGCGGTGGCGCTGCTGGCGCGTCCTCTGCCGACCGGACGCGTGGCCGGCGGCGGGGTGGCGGCGGCGGAGGTGGCGGTGGTGGCGGCGGCGGCGGCGATGGCGGCGATGATGATGAGGAGGAGGGTGAGGACCTGTTTGGCGACAACATGGCGGACGACTACCGTGACATGGGCGTGCTGGATGCGTACGACTCTGCCATGCTGGATGAGCGCGCGTTTGGCGACCTGGACCCCGAAACGCGCGCGGCGGCGGAGGCGGTGATGGCGGACCGTGACCGGCGGGAAGGCCGCGGCCGCGCGTCCCGCCTCCGCGCCGCCCTGGAGGCAGACGAGGAGGGCGAGGACAGCGGCGGCGCGGCCGGCCTCCGGGGGCGCCGCCCGCGGCGGCTGGCCGGGGGGGGGGCAGCCCCCCCTGAGGCAGACCGCCGGGGGGGGTTCGACACCCCCCCCTGCCGCTGCCA
>Ga0066256_1004896_pt1 | contig 11503 bp, 3 predicted proteins | sample ThiBio_1000_biof_FD_87107 | JGI IMG/M metagenome (GOLD analysis project Ga0066256, IMG submission 87107) | Wastewater bioreactor microbial communities from Cape Town, South Africa - Thiocy_expt_1000_biof (version 2) | ecosystem: Engineered > Bioreactor > Thiocyanate-remediating >...
GGGCGGGAGACGGCGGCGGCGGCCTGTCGCCGTCGCTAGACGCCTCGGTGACGGACAGCATTGAGGAGCTGCTGGCGGCGGGTGCCGCGCCGGCGCGCCGACGGAACAGCCGCGGCCTGGATGACGACGACGCTGCCCGCCCGCTGCGCACAGGCGCCGCACGCCCGATCGCCAGCTCCCGCGTGCAGCGCGCACGTCACAGCAGCGTGGGCGGCGTGGCAGGCGGTGGTGACAGCGGCCCTGCGGATGGCACCGGCCATGCTTGAGTCACAAGTTGGGTGTATCACAAATAACACAGTCGGTATTATTAACATCATCGATCATTTGAAGTCAACACGGCCAATAATAATTACTACAGCTTGGTGGTGGTCAATGAATCCAGGCGGCCCAGGATGGCGTCAGCGCGGCGGCGCAGCGCGCGTTGTGTGTTGGCTTGCGCCACGGCGCGCTCCCAGTCACGCTTGCGCGCGGCAGTGAGGGGTGGGCCGGCAGGCAGGGAGGCGCGGGAAGCGGAAGCGGTGAGGGTAGCAAACCCACCACCGCCGCCGCCGCCGGGCACGCTGGCAGCACCGTCACCGTCGTCCAGGTCGTCGCCCAGCCAGTCGCCCTCGCTGTCAAACATCTTGTGAGTGGGCGAGTGGCGCACCGACATGATGGCTGGCAGGCCGCCCGGCCCCACGCGGAAGCTGGCAGCCATGCCGGCGCGCGCGTCCGCCCGCGCGCGCGCCTCCCGCGCCCGCTCGTACAGCTGCTCGTGGCGGCTAGGTGAGCGCGGTGCCGCGGTAGGCGAGCGGGAGCGTGCCCGGCTGTCGTGGCCGGGCGGCCCGCTGTCCGCCGAGGAGGACGCGCCCGCCCCAAACTCGCTGCGTGCCGTGCCTGCCCCGGTGCGTAGCGGCGACGCGGCGCCGCGTGCCAACAGCGGCATGGAGGAGCTGGCAAACCGGGCGGACGGCGGCGCGCCGGGTGACGGCGACACCGCCTTTGCAGAGGTAGTGCTGCGGATCAGCTCAGACACCAGGGCCACCGGGATGGCACCCGTACCACCACCGCCGCCGCCACGGGTAGCCTTCCCGCCACCACCGCCGCCACCGCCGCCGTCTCCCCCACCGCCACCGTCCCGCCCGCCGCGCGCCGATGGCGGCGCCAATCGGCCAGCGGACGCGGTGGAGGACATCTGCGACACCGACTTGACCACCATGGCGGTGACGGCGGGGTCGTGGTGCATGCGCGTTGCCGGCCCCTCGGTGCCAGTGTACCGCGCAGATTGCTTGCTGGTGGGGGAGCGCGCAGTGAGGCCGCCCAGCTGCAGTGTGGGCACCGAGGCGGATGTCTGCAACAGCGGCGGCAGCCGCGAGCTCCCACCGCCAGCGGATGCCAGGCGCAGCGCGCTGGATGGCCGCGCGCCAACACGAGGCGCCAGGGCGTCGGCTGGCGGCGTGCCGTCTGCTGCCGCATCGCCGCTGCCGCCCGTTGGCGCAGCAGGGGGTGGCGCCGTGCCGCGAGTGGTTGGCGGCGCCCAGCCCGCTGCCGCGGTGGCAGGACGGGAGCGCGTGCCCAGGCGCGTGCGCAGGAACTCGGACGGCGTGGTGTCCACCTCGCCGTTGGGCAGGATCTTGACGCGGTACCCCGCGCCGCCCGCGCCATCCTCGTCACCCGCGTCCTCGACGCCGGCGCCCCGCCGCCGGGCAACCGCGGGGTACTTGCCGCGGTGTTGCACCGCGGTGGCACCCAGCCCACGCCGCCGCTCGCCCTGCAGGTGCGCATAGTGCTCCACCAGCGGCCGCTGGCCAGTCATGGCCAGGTGCGCCGCCAGCAGGGTGGCAGCCTTGCGCTCCGACGACAGCGTCTCCAGCAGCGCGTCGGTGGAGATGCTGACGAGGGCGGCGTACTGCCCTGCAATCTCTGCCGCCGTCAGCGCCTTCACCTTGCCCACCCGCTTGGTGGCCGCGCTGCTCTCTACAATGCCCGCGGCCAGCATGTCGTCTGCCGCCGCGTCGTCGTCCTCACTGGCTAGCGACACGTCATCGGCAATGACGACGGGCGCCGCCGCCGCAGCCGCCGCAGCCGCCTCTGCTGCACTCGCCTCCGCCAGCTCGCCCATCAGCTTCATCGTCTCGCGGCGCTGCGCCAGGAAGGTGCCATCGCTGGCGTCAAATGGCAGTAGTAGGTTGCGCTCCCGCCCGCTCCCGCCTTCGTCATCATCCTCCCGCCCAATGCTGGCCAGCCGGCTGCTGCCGCGCCCGCTGGCTGCCCCAGCCGCCCACCCGCTGCCGGCGGCAGCTGCGGCGGCGGCGGCAAGAGCGGCGCTCTTGGCTGTCTCTGCCACGCGCTGCACGACGGACGGCGGCGCGTGCTGCCCCAACGCCAGCAGCGACTTGCGCGACTCGGCGGGCGACAGCAGGCTGCCCAGTGACAAGCCCGGCCGCACGCCGGCAGTGATGGCGGCGGCGCCACCTGGTATACCCGCACCAATCCCGCCGCCACCACCGACGCTGCTGCCACGACCAGTACGCCCACCAGGCGCCAGCGACCGCCCTGCCGCTGCCACCTCCGCCTTCAGCCGCTCCTGCCGCTCCCGCCGCTCCTTAGCGCGGTGCGCCGCTGCCGCCTCCGCCGCCGCAATGTTCTCCAACACGCGCGCTGCGTCTGCCTCCTGCGCCGCGTGGCGGGCGGTGTCATCCACGCGGAACCGCCACGCTACTTTGACATTCAGCGACTTGGCGGGCGATGGCGGGCCTGCACCACCACCAACCCCACCGCCACCACCACCATCACCACCGCCCCCGACACCACCGCTCCCGCCGCCGCCAGCGCCACCTTTTGCCCCATCGCCGCCGCCGCCACCGCCGCCGCGAGGCGGTGACCGTAGCTTGGCGGCCTCCGCCGTTAGCCCCAGCGTCTCCACCGGCGTCAGGTTGCCCAGCAGGTCAGCGGACGCCAGCGTCCACAGCCGCACCGAGCCATCCTGCGCCGCCGTCATGAGCGCCGCTGGCTCCACGTCGACGATGGCTTGCACCACCTTCACCACGTCCGTGTGCGCCTGCCACTGCAGCAGCAGCGGCGTGGTGGGGGTGGCCTCCACCGCAGCCACCATGGCGCGCGCGATCATGGTGACGTCCACAAAGCTGGTGCGGCGGCCACCGCCCCTGCTGCCACCACGACTGCCGCCCCGGCTGCCGCCGCCGCCGCCGCGCGTCGCCTCATTCGCCGACTCTGGCCGCAGCACGCGCTCGAAGTCGGCGATGGTGAGGCTGGCAGAGCGGCCGGGGCGCGGTTGCAGCACGTCGCTGGAACTTGCGGCGTTGTCGGTGGGCGGTGGTGTTGGGAGGCGCGCATAGCTGTCCTCCCCGCCCCGTGACTTGCTGAACGGCGTGCCGGACCCGTGCGCCCCCTGGCCGCTCCCTGCCGCCGCCAGCGCCGCATACCGCGCTTTGCGGCCAACCATGGCCTTACCCGGCAGGCCGTGCGCAGCAGCCGTGCCCGCTTCAATGGTTGGCCGCCGCGCGGTGCCCCGCCCCTCCCCGCTGCTGGCACTGCCGCCGGCGGCGGAACGCGCGCTGGCAAGCGCGCTGTCGCCACGAGCGGCAGACGTGTCCCCCCGCGCGCTGGTGTGCCGTCCGCGCGACACCAACGTCACACCCGTGTCCACCTGCGCCGACAGCGCCAGCGTCCCGGTGCGCAGTGCAAAGTTGCCTTGCCCCACCCCGCCCACCCCCCCCCCCTGGCTGCGGGCGCGCCGGGGCCCGCTGCGGCTGCCGCCCCCATGGCCGCCGCCACCGCCGCCGCCGCCGCCGCCGCTGGGGTGGTCCCCCGCAAACGACGCCATGATGGCGCCGCTGCCCGGGATCACGACGCCAGACAGCTGCACCGAGCGGCGGCGCGCGGCCATGGACTTGGCCATCATGAGGATGTCGGACGACACGGCCGCCCGGTCAGGGATGTAGCGCGACGTCTCAGCGCCAAGGCCACCGCCGCCGGGGCTGCCGCTGCCATCCCCCGCGCCGCCGGCCTCGTCGTCCCCTGCCAGCCGCAGCATGTGCTCAATGCTGGGCACACCCAGCGTCGCAATGACGTGCGACAGGTCCCACACCTTGATGCGCCCCTTCTCATCCCCCATAATCAGCAGCTGCTTGAGGACGGTGCGTGGCGGCGGCGGCGGTGGCGGCGGCGGCGCGTCAGGTGTCAGCAGCGGTGGCACCCGTGCGTGGCCCGGCGCACTGCCGGTACGGCGGTGGCTGGCTGCCGCGGGCGCGGTGCCCCCGCCCCTGTCGCCGCCCCCCCCCCCGTCCAGCGCTGGCAGCGCGGCCCCGCTATCCCCCCCGCTGTCCCCCACTGCTGCCGGCGACGACGGTCGCACATGAGATGGCGCCGCAACCGGCGCAGGCGCCGGCGCCGGTGCCGCCGGGGCCGGCCACTCTGCAACAGCCAGGCACATGGCGGTGATGGGTGGGCCGTAGGAAAGCACGCGATCAACGGGGGAGGCAGCCAACAGGCTGTCAAGGTCAAGCGCGGGGACGGCGGCGCCGGGCGGCGGTGCAAACCGGGCGTCGCCGCGGCTGTCATCCTTGCCCAGCAAGTTCTTGAACGCGTACAGCGGGCGGTACAGGTTGGCAGGCAGGCAGGGGCGCGTGCCCCACACAATGACGGTGCCGGCGGTGTCGGCGCTGACGAGCAGCGGGTAGCCGTCAATGAACGACATGGCCGTCACCTTCCCCGTGTGGCCCTCCAGCACTGCCTCCAGGCGACCCGTGGTGAGGTCATGCAGCTTGATGAGGAAGTCGGTGCCGCCGGTGGCAATCAGCCCCGCCTGCTCCACCGGCGACACGGCGGAGCAGGAGATGTCGGCGGCGTGCGCGCCCTCCAGCTGCCGCAGCGGCGTCAGCGCGTGCTGCGGCGTCTCGTCGTGCAGAATGATGCCGCGGTCCCACGACGCCGACACCACCGACTTGGCGACGGGCACGTACGTCAGCGTCGTGATCTCAGACGTGTGCTGCGCCTCCGCCACCTTCATGAGCGCGCCGTTGGAGGCGTTGTGCGTGTAGATGGTGCCCGCTTGCGTGCCAATGAGCAGCTTGCGCTGCCGGTCGTCCATGATCATGCTCGTGATGGGCGCGTGCACCACGTTGTACCACTGGTGCAGCCGCGCGCCGTGCACGTCAAACACGCGCACGTGGCGGTCGTTGGCGGTGATGAAGGTGCGCGCCACCGGGTTCCACAGCGCCGCCGCCAGCGTCTGGCCCGCGTCATCCACCTGGCTGATGCGCACCGGCAGGTACAGCGTGAGGCGCACGCCGCCCACCACCAGCACACCGGAGCTGTGCGCCACCGCGAAGGCACGCGGCACGGCGCGGCCGGGCGCCACCACAGCAGCCGCTGCAGCCGCTGCTGCCGCTGCCGCCGCGCCAGACTTGGCCATCTCCTTCAGGTTCTTAAACGCGGCCGTCAGGCTGCCCTTCGAGCTCGCCATCAGCGTCTTGGCCACCGACGATGCGGATGCCGTCTTTGCCAACCCTCGGCCGCCGCCGCCGCCGCCGCCGCCAGAGGCACCACCACGGCTGCCACCGCCGCCACCATCAGCCCCACCCCGACCGCCGCCGCCGCCACCGCCACCACCTCGCCCACCGCCGCTGCCCACCATGGCACCGCCATTGGCGTTCAGCCCGCCACCCGCCGGCGATGCCGCCAGGATGTTGAGGTCAATGGTCATGAGGCAGGTGGCCAAGCCCGTGAAGGAGGGGCTGAGGTCCCATAGCTTGGCAATGTTGGCAAGGTCCAGCGTCAGCGCTCGGGAGCGGTCACTGCCGCTGTTGCGTCGCGAGCGTACCGGCGGCGCGCGAGACGGCGAGCCGGCGGCGGTGGTGCCGGCGGCGCCAGCACCCCCGCTGCCAGTGCCCTTGCCGCCGCTGCCTGCAGCCGCACCTGCTGCCATGTCCGCCAGCCCCGCCAGCGGGTTGTCTGGATCTACCTCCCCCGTGCCGGTGCCGTCGTCAGCAGTGGTAAGCGTGATGGCGGCGGGCGGCGGCACCTCCTGGATGCCCACCAGCGGCACGCGGTGGCCACGGAACCGCAGCACCTGCTTGTTGGTGGTCAGGTCAAACCCCAGCGCGTCCAGGTCGTAGGCGGCGGTGAGCAGGACATCCGCAGACGGTACGTACAGCAGCTGTCGCACACCTTGCGCATGCCCTGCCAGCCGTGCCAACTGGCGGTAGCCCGCCGTGTCGGCATCCACCACGTCTACAAACGCATCCGTGCCGCCCACGTCGCCGGCGGCGCGCCGCAGCCGCCCCAGCCGCCGGCGCGACGACGCGCGCCGGCTGGGCGACGCAGCAGCGCCCCCTACCATGCTGGCACGCGTGGGCGACGCCATGATCGTGGTTGCCCCGCCGCCGCCACCCGGGGCGCCGCTTGCCACGCTGCCGTCGTCGTCGCCCTCCCCGCGTGACGCGTCGTCCCGTGCGCCGGCGGCGTTGGTGCCCAGCGGCAGTGCGCCCGGCACGGCACCGGCATCCACACCCAGCACGGTGGGCGCCTGGCTTGCCAGGCTGCGCATTGTCTTGGTGGTCACCTGCCGCACCGGTGCGCCGCCGTCACCGCCTGCCGCGCCGCGCCGTGCCTTGATGAACGGGTTACTGGCGCTCGTGTCCTCCTCTGCCGCCCAGTTGCGCAGCTCCCACACGCACACGCTGCGGTCCATGCTGGCAGTCACCAGCACGTTGTGGGCGGGCACCACCAGCAGGTCGGTGATGGCGGCGTCGTGCGCCGCAAAGCGTGCCAGCAGCGCGCAGTCTTGCACGTCCCACACGCTGATGGTGGACTCCGTCCCCGAGGTGGCGGTGCTGAACAGCACGCCGCCCCCCCATGCCAGGTGCAGGGCGGGCGTGACGCCGGTGGCCAGCGTGGCGGCCACCGTGAAGGCGTACATGGGGTTGGTGGAGCCACCCTTCCGCCGCGTCAGGCTGGCCACGCTGGCTACCGACGACATGGCCTTTGCCGCCAGCCCGCCAGCGCCAGCGGCGGCAGGTGCGTCCTTCCCGCCACCGCCGCCGCCACCACCACCTCCGCCCCCGCCGCCGCCATCATCGTCGTCGCCTTTGCCGCCGGAGCAAAATGCCGCCAGGCCGGGCGTCGTCCACAGAACAATAATGTTATTTGACTGCGCCACCGCCACCAGGCCGCTGTCAGGGATGAAGCACGCGGCATTCACAAACGGCAGAGCGGCGCTGTCCACCCCCGCCTTCTCGCGTGCTGCCTGCGCAATCACGCTGCCTGGCACGTGTGCGGTGGGTATGCCGGCATGCCCTCCACGCCGCGTCCCGCCCCCACTGCCGCCGCCAGTTGTAGCGCCACTCCCGGCGCCGCCACCGCCGCTGCCACTGCCACCACCCCCGCTCCCACCGCCGGTGACACCAGCACTCGTCCCCCCGCCACCCCCACCACCGCTGCCACCAACACCGCCGCCGCCGGCTGGGCCGCCAGTGCCGCTGCCACCGCCGGCGCCGCCGACTTCACCGCCGCGCCGCTCCCGCGCCGCCGGCACCAAGCTGTCCACGTCGCAAATGAGCTTCATGCTGAAAGGGCTGTACAACCGCAGCTTGCTGCTGCGCTCCTCAATCACCATGACGCAGTCCAGTGGCCGCGGCGCGTACGACATGTGTGCGATGGGCGCGCGGCTGGTGGTGTCCACAAACCGCTCCGCCACGCCGTACTTGTGGCTCAGCGGCGTGGTGGCCTTGCGCGTGGACACGATGCCCACCTCCACCGTGTGCGCCAGGTACTCGTTCCACTCGCAGTACCCGTTGCCGTCCACGTCAATGTCCGCAAACTTCTCCAGCAGCGCCATCGCCGTCGCCACGTCGCCGTGCACCGCGCGCCACTCTGGCAGGAACTCCATCAGGATCTGCACAAACACCTCGCGCGTCACGCCCTCCTCCCCGCCCAGCGCCAGGAACCGGTCTCGCAGCTGCCCCAGCACGTTGCTCGCCGAAAACGCTGACATTATCTGCAGGGGGTTGGGTGGGTTGGTGTTGGGTTGGCGTTGGGTTCGTGGGTGATGGGTTGGTGTGGCCAGACAGTGGCTTTGGCGGGCACGTACATCACCGCTGGCACCCGCGGGGCCGGCAGCAGCCGCGCTGCCGCCTCCTCCTGGCCCGCCTGCAGTCGCCATGGTGGCTACACTGTGCTGCTGCGCCGCAGCCTGTGCGCCCGGGCTCAGTTGCGCGTGTGGCCGCTGGCCGTAGGGTTGCTGCCTACGACGGGTTACTGTCTGTGCGTAACAAACACAGGTACGCCACCGCTCTCTCAAGGCAGCTCTCCACCAAACGTCGTGCGTAGACACTTCATGCGCCCCGTGCGATGTACAGCGTAATTGGCGCGCGTTTGGTTGATAACGCGGCTGCCTGACGTTGGCAACACACAACGCGCGCGTCCGTTACTTCTGCAGGCTGCTGCCGCTGCTGCCATGCTGCTGCCAACATGCCACGTTTGTGTGGCTGCTGGCCAACTGCTGCGATAATGCCCAAGTGGTGTGTCGCAAGTGCATGGTAGAATTGGTGTGAGAAAGCAGGCGATGCGCCAATTTGTACCAATTTGAGGAACCATGCTGTGGAGAGGGGCGCAATAATTAGTTTTACGAGTGATTTTGTTGGTGGAGTGCGGCCTCCCTGCTCGCTCCTCCGCACCACCATCACCTCCTCCTCCTCATCCTCCTCCACCACCACCACCACCTCGCTCGCCCAAACAACAGTATGCGGGCGGGGATAGTTGGTGCAGTGGTGGCGGCGGTGGCGGCGGGGGTGGGCGCAGTGATCCAGGTGGAGCCCACGCGCGGCCTGTATGTGGATGAGGTCGGCCGCGTGCGGCTGTACCACGGCCTGAATGCGGTGTACAAGCTGGCGCCGTGGATACCGTCGCAGAACGGCAGCAACCCGTGGACGTCGCTGGCGCCGGCGGACATGGCTAACCTGGCGGCGTGGGGGTTCAATGTGCTGCGGCTGGGGGTGCAGTGGGATGGCGCGGAGGTGGCGCCCGGCGTGTTTAACACCACCTACCTTGGCGCCATGCGCGCGCTGGTGGACGAGCTGAACGGGTACGGCATCGCCGCCATCGCAGACGTGCATGAGGACTCCATCTCACGGTACTACTGCGGCGAGGGCGTGCCACCGTGGTATGTGAACCCCAATGCCACCGCGTACCCCTTCCCCGCGCCCTTCCCCTACACCCTGCCGCCCGACGGGCCGTTCCCCGCGCTGGCCAACTGCACGCAGCACCCCTTTGCGGCGTACCTGTTCACCATCGCGGAGGCGGCGTCGTGGGGCGACATATACTCCAATGCCACCTTTGCGGCGGCGTTTGCGCGGTACTGGGGCGCGGTGGCGACCGCGTTTGCCGGCTGCGAGGGCCTGCTGGGCTACGAGCTGCTGAACGAGCCGCAGGCGGGCGACCTGTACGCTGACCCGCTGGCGTTCCTGGATTCCTCGCTGGCAGACGCCGGCAACCTGCTGCCGCTGTACAAAGCTGCGTACGCCGCGGTGCGCGCCGTTGACCCCGACCACATCGTGCTGTACGAGCACGCGGTGACGGAGAACTACTTTTGGGAGACGACGGGGTTCCCGGCCGGCGGGCCGGGCGGCGTGGCGGACAACCACAAGCAGGCGCTGTCGTACCACATCTACTGCATCAACACCAACGCCACCGGCGACATCATCAACGCCACCGCGTGCGCCGAGATCCTGGCGTCGTGGTGGGCGGTGGAGGACAAGAACAAGGCGGTGGTGGGCGGCGGCAGCTTCCTCACCGAGTTTGGCGCGGTGGGCGGCAGCGCAGAGAGCGCGGCGGCGCTGACGGCGTGGGCCGACATGGCGGACGCGCGGCTGGAGTCGTGGGCGTACTGGAGCTACAAGTACTACGACGACATCACCACCACCAACCCCGCCACCGAGACGCTGTACAACGGCGACGGCAGCCTGCAGCTGGCCAAGCTGGCGGCGCTGTCGCGCACGTACGCGCAGGCCATCGCGGGCGTGCCCACCACCATCACGCAGCAGTACGACGCCGCCTCCAGTGCCTTCACCCTGTCATTCACCGTCAACACCGCCATTGCCGCGTCCGCGCGCGTCACGCAGGTGTACTACAATGCGCCGTTGCACTACCCCGCCGGCGTGGCGTGGGCGCTGGCGCCGCCCGCCGCCGGCACCGTCACCGCCAACGGCACCTACCTCCTGCTCCTCACCCACGCGCCCGCTTACGCCGGCAACGTCACCCTCACGGTGTGGGCCAAGTAGGGGTGACTGACTGTGCTGTGCCCCGACAGTTAACTATCACGCTATGGTCATCAGTGTGCGCCTGTGTTGCAATATCTCCATTAAAATGTTTACGGTGTATTGTGTGCTGCAAGGCGTGCGGCGACGGCAGCCGCCAGCGCGTCCATGTCAATGGCGCCGGCGTTTCCACTGGCACTGCCAGCGACTGGCGCGTGCGCCGCTGGCGGTGCGGAGGAGCGTAGCAGCCACAACAGGACCAGCAGCAGGAGCCAGGCGGCGGAGGTGGCGGCCGCCACTATGCCCGCACCCCAGTCACCCTTGCCGGCAGCGGCGGCGGGTGACGCGGCCGCCGCGGCTGCCGCGGACGCCGCCTGCAGCGCTGCCACCGTGGCAGCATGCTCGGCAGCCACCGCTGCCGCTGAGGCGTGGAGCGCGGTGTAGGCACGCAGCAGGGCGCGCTGCGACAGGGCGGCGGCGGCGGCGGGCGTTACCACCGTACCAGCCTCCTCGCCGCCATCGCCGTCGCCGCCCGCCCCGCCGGCACCGCCGGGTGGCGGCAAGCGGGGCGCAGGCCGCACCTTGGCGGCGGCGGCTTGCATGCGTGCCACGGTGGCGGTGTAAAACACGCCCGTACCCTCCTGCGTGCGCGTGATGATAGTGTTCTTGAACATGGTGTACTTGCTGAAGTTGACGTGCATGAGCGCCACGAGGCGCGTGACGCCGGTGCCAGGCTCGTAACCGGCGGCGGCGGCAGCTGCGCGCGCGGTGGCAAGCGCCGCTGCCGGCGGTAGGCGAGCATCTGCTGGCAGGAAGGGCAGCGGCGTGGTGGGTGGCGCCACCACCCAGGTGTCCTCCGTCACAAAGTAGTCGCCGTACGGCACGTCAAAGGAGCGGGTGGAGGACTCCACCAGCAGCAGGCCGTCAGCGTACCGGCTCTGGAACTGCACCATCTCCACCGCCGTCTGTTTGGGCATCAACGGGCCGGGAGCCAGCGGCATGGTGTACCGCAGCGTACGGCTAGCCCCCGCTTCGCCTCCCGCACCCGCGCCTGGCGCTCCTGGCGCGCCACCACCCCCACTGCCACCGCCACCAGACGTAGCGGCACGTGGTCTGGCGCCTCCAGCGCCAGCAGCACCAGCGCCAGCAGCGCCGGAGGCGCCACCACCAGCTGCCACGGACGACCACGGGCTGACGGTCACGTTACGGTCCCCGGCGTCCTCGTGAAGGCACAGCAGGCCGCACGC
>Ga0066256_1004514_pt2 | contig 11501 bp, 10 predicted proteins | sample ThiBio_1000_biof_FD_87107 | JGI IMG/M metagenome (GOLD analysis project Ga0066256, IMG submission 87107) | Wastewater bioreactor microbial communities from Cape Town, South Africa - Thiocy_expt_1000_biof (version 2) | ecosystem: Engineered > Bioreactor > Thiocyanate-remediating >...
TTCCTCGCCTTCGGCGCCCGGCAGGATGGTGTTGGCGAAGCCGTCGCCCACGCGCATGTCGCGCAGCAGGAAGCCCACGGTTTCGGCGATGCGGGCGCGGCACAGTTCGTTGCGGTTGAACTGCCAGACCTGGCTGCACAGCTCCAGCATCTGGGCGTTGTCGTACAGGGTCTTTTCGAAATGCGGCTCGAACCAGCGCTCGTCGGTGGCGTAGCGGAAGAAGCCGCCGCCGATATGGTCATAGGCGCCGCCGAACAGGATGCCGTCCAGGGTGGTGAAGACAAGCTGCGAGAATTGCGGCGTGCCGGTGCGCAGCCAGGCGCGCCACAGCACTTCCAGCATCGGCGGATTGAGGAACTTGGTGCCCCCGGTCATGCCGCCGAAGAAGATGTCGAAATTCTGGCCGATGCGGACGGCGGCCATGTCCACGTTCAGGCCCTCGGTTTCGGGCAGGCGCATGTCGCGGTTGTAGTTGTACTCCACCGCGTCGCGGACGCGGGCCACCGTCTCGGCCACCTGCTCCTTGCGGTTGCGGTAGAGATCGGCCGTCTCGCGCAGCACCCGCTTGAAGGAGGGAATGTCCAGTTGGTCCTCGACCGGCTGATAGCCCGCCGCCCAGAAGGGCACGCCGTCGGGGGTCAGGAAGATGTTCACCGGCCAGCCGCCGGTATGGCCCATCGCCCCGGCGGCGCCCTGATACAGCAGGTCCAGGTCCGGGCGGTCGTCGCGGTCGGTGAGGACCGGGATGAAATTGTCGTTGATCAGCCCCGCCGTCTCGGCATCGGAAAAGCTTTCCTTGTTCATGCGATGGCACAGGGCCGAGGCATGAAGCCCCAGCGACAGCAGGATGGGCTTGTCCTGGGCCTTGGCGTCCGCCAGCACGGCGTCACCCCAGACGCGCCAAGTCACCGGATTGTCCTGGTGGGCACGGAGGAAAGGACTGTTGGCGGTCTTCAGGCTCATGATCCGATTTTCCAAATGGGGCGGGCCCCGGCTTCCCGGCGGCCCGCTTCTATGATGTTTTGGGGCGGGGTTTCTTACCCCGAAAGGCTGTGGGCTCAAAGCCCGGCGGAAAGGCGTCCATGAAAGTGAATTTCACCGTAGATATGACCCCGGAGGAGGCCCGCGCCTTCCTGGGTCTGCCCGATGTGGCTCCGATGCAGCAGACGCTGGTGGAGGAGATGCAGGCCCGCATGAAAGCGGCCTTCGACGCGGGCGATCCCGAGGGCATGATGAAGGCTTGGATGCCCCTTTACTTTGGGTATGAGGGTGGCGCCGAGGCGTTCCAGAAATTCCAGAAACTGATGTGGGACAGCGCCAGCCTGATGGCCGGCAAGGGCGGCCGCTAGCCTTGCCGGAGACGATTTTCGCCCTGTCCAGCGCGCCGGGCCGGGGCGGCGTCGCGGTGGTGCGCGTCTCCGGCCCGCAGGCGGCGCGGGCGGTGACCGCCCTGGCCGGTCCCCTGCCCCCCCCCCGCCAGGCTGTGCTGCGGCGGCTGGCCCATCCCCCCGGAACCGAGATCGACCGCGCCCTGCTGCTCTGGCTGCCCGGCCCGGCCAGCTTCACCGGCGAGGATACCGCCGAATTCCATATCCATGGCGGCCGGGCGGTGCGCGAGGCCCTGTTCGCGGCGCTGGCGGCGCTGTCGTTCCGGCCCGCCGAACCGGGAGAATTCAGCCGCCGGGCGGTGGAGAACGGCAAGCTGGACCTCACCCGGGCCGAGGCCATCGCCGATCTGGTGGATGCCGAAACCCCGGCCCAGCTGGCCCAGGCCCTGCGCCAGCATGACGGGGCGCTGGCCGATCTGTACGAGGGTTGGCGCGCCCGCCTGATCGCGGCGCTGGGCCGGGCCGAGGCGGCGATCGACTTTTCCGATGACGGGGTGGGCGATGCGGAATTCGCCGCCGCCCGGGACGCGGCCTCGGATGTGGCGGGGCAGATCGCCGGGCATCTGGATGACGGCGCGCGGGGCGAGAGTCTGCGCGAGGGCCTGCGCCTGACCATCCTGGGGCCACCCAATGCGGGCAAGTCCTCGCTGCTGAATCTGCTGGCGCGGCGTGACGCCGCCATCGTGTCGGACACGCCCGGCACCACCCGCGACATCATCGAGGTGCGGCTCGATCTGGGCGGCTATCTGGTGCAGGTCGCCGACACCGCCGGGGTGCGCCGGACGGACGATGCCATCGAGGCCGAAGGGATGCGCCGCGCGCTGGCCCATGCTGGAAGCGGCATGACCCTGCTGCTGCTGGACGGCAGCGCCGCCGATCCCCGCGCCGGCTTGCCGGCGGATATGCCTGCGCCCGATCTGGTGGTCTGGAACAAGCGCGATCTGCGCGCGGTGGCCGGAAAGCCCGGTGAAATGGGCATTTCCCTCAAGACCGGCGAAGGGGTTGCCGACTTGATCCGTACACTGACGGAGAAGGTGCGCGCGCGATTGGAGGCGCAAGGCGATGCGCCGCTGCTGACCCGGCCGCGTCATCGCCATGCCCTGACCGAGGCGCTGGCGCATCTGCGCGCGGGGCTGGAGGCGCCCGCCGCCCGGCCCGAACTGCTGGCCGAGGATCTGCGCCTGGCCATGCGCGCCATCGGCCGCATCACCGGCCGGGTGGATGTGGAGGAACTACTGGATTTCGTCTTCCGCGATTTCTGCATCGGGAAGTGAGGGCAATTGCCCACAGGCTTGAGTGGGCGTATTGCACCGCGCATGTACGATGTCATTGTCATTGGCGGCGGCCATGCGGGCTGCGAGGCGGCGGCCGCGTCGGCCCGCTTCGGCGCGCGGACGCTGCTTCTGACCCATGCGGTGGAAACCCTGGGCGAGATGTCCTGCAATCCGGCCATCGGCGGGGTGGGCAAGGGCCATCTGGTGCGCGAGGTGGACGCGCTGGATGGGCTGATGGGCAAGGCCGCCGACGCGGCGGGCATCCAGTTCCGCCTGCTGAACCGGCGCAAGGGCCCGGCGGTGCGCGGCCCCCGCGCCCAGGCCGACCGCGCCCTGTACCGCGCGGCGATGCAGGCGCTGCTGCGCCAGACGCCCAACCTGGATATCCGCGCCGCGAGCGCAGAAGACCTTGTATTCAAAGACAAAATCCTCTGCGGGGTGCGGCTGGCCGACGGCAGCGAGATCGCCGCGGCCAGGGTGGTGCTGACCACCGGCACTTTCCTCAATGGCCTGATTCATATCGGCGAGACCCAGATTCCCGCCGGGCGGATGAAGGCTTCGGCCTCAAGTAGCGAAGCGGTAGGCCATCAAATAAGCGAGGGAATTGAGGCCCCCTCCATCGGCCTGTCGCGGACCCTGTATGGCCTGGGCCTGCGGATGGGCCGCCTCAAGACCGGCACCCCGCCCCGGCTGGATGGCCGTACCATCGACTGGGCGGCGCTGGAGATGCAGCAGGGCGATGACCCGCCCACGCCCTTCTCCTTCTTGACCCGGGCGATCACCACGCCCCAGATCGCCTGCGGCGTCACCCGCACCACCCTGGCCACTCACGAAATCATCCGGGCCAATCTGCACCGCGCCCCGATGTATTCCGGCCAGATCGCCTCCACCGGTCCGCGCTATTGTCCCTCCATCGAGGACAAGGTCAGCCGCTTCGCCGACCGCGAGTCGCACCAGATTTTCCTGGAACCGGAAGGACTTAACGACTACACCGTCTATCCCAACGGGATTTCCACCTCCCTGCCCCAGGACGTCCAGCTGGCCCTGCTGGCGACCATTCCGGGCCTGGAAAAGGCCGGAGTCCTGCGCCCCGGCTATGCCATCGAATATGACTATGTGGACCCGCGTGAACTGACGCCCGCGCTGGAGGTCAAGGCGGTGCCCGGCCTGTATCTGGCGGGACAGATCAACGGCACCACCGGCTACGAAGAAGCCGCCGCCCAGGGGCTGATGGCGGGCTGGAATGCCGCCCGGACCGCCAGCGGCGCCGCGCCGGTCATTCTGGACCGGGCCCAGGCCTATATCGGGGTTCTGATCGACGATCTGGTGACCAAAGGGGTTTCCGAGCCCTATCGCATGTTCACCAGCCGGGCCGAATACCGCCTGACCCTGCGGGCCGACAATGCCGACCAGCGCCTGACGGCGCTTGGACAGGCAGACGGCCTGGTGGGCCGGGAACGGGCCGAAATGTTTCACGTGAAACAGGACCGGCTGAATGTTTCACGTGAAACATTGGGTTCCCTCTCCCTCACCCCCAATCAAGCCGCACGGCATGGCCTGACCATCCGGTTGGATGGGGTGCGGCGCAGCGCTCTGGAACTCCTGAGTCTGACGGAATTCCCGCTTCTGGCCCGGATCTGGCCGGAACTGGCCTCCCTGGAACCGGATATTGTGGAACAGCTGGAAATCGACGCCCAGTATGCCGGGTATCTGGACCGTCAGGACGCCGACATCATCGCGTTCCGCCGGGACGAGAACCGCATCCTGCCGGCCGGGCTGGATTATGGCGCGGTGGCCGGCTTGTCCAATGAGGTCCGGACCAAGCTGGAGCGTATCCGCCCGGCGACCCTGGGCCAGGCTGCCCGGATCGAAGGGGTGACGGCGGCGGCTCTGACCTTGATCCTGGCCCATGTGAAGGGCGCCCAGAAACCTGCCCAGACATCAGCAACGGCCCATGCCTGAGGCCGGAAATTCCTTTGGGCCCGCGGAGTTCGCCGCCCGGACGCATGTTTCACGTGAAACATTGGCGCGGCTGGAAGCCTATGCCGATATCCTGACCGACTGGAATGCCCGCCACAATCTGGTGGCCCGCAGCACCCTGCCCGACCTGTGGCGGCGGCATATGTGGGACAGCGCCCAGCTGGCCGCCCTCGTCCCGGAAACGGCCCGCAACATGGCCGATCTGGGCTCCGGCGCGGGCTTTCCGGGATTGGTGCTGGCGGCCCTGCTCCGGGACCGGGTGGCCGTCACCCTGCACGAGGCCACCGCCAAGAAGTGCGCCTTCCTGGCGGCGGCGGCCGAACGCATGGGTTTGGCCGTCACCATCCGCAATACCCGGATGGAAGACCTGCCCGCCCAGCCCTTCGATGTGGTGACGGCGCGGGCCTGTGCCCCCCTGCCCCTGCTGCTGGATTACGCCCAGCGTTTCACGGGACCGAACAGTGTTTGCTTGTTCCTGAAAGGTCAAAATGTGGGGTCTGAATTGACCGAAGCCGCTAAATATTGGAAAATGGAGATTGCACAGACTCCAAGCGCGACAGACCCGTCGGGTGCTATAGTGACCGTGAAAAAGCTGGGTTCCCGTCATGTCGCCTCCCCAAAATCCGCCCCCAAAACCCCGCGTGCTGGTCGTCGCCAACCAGAAGGGCGGCGTCGGTAAGACCACCACCGCCATCAATCTGGGCACGGCGCTGGCGGCGGTGGGCGAGCCCACCTTGGTCATCGACATCGACCCGCAGGGCAACGCCTCCACCGGACTGGGAATCCACCGCCAGGACCGGGGCCTCACCACCTATGAAGTGCTGACCGGCCAGGCCCGGCTGGCCGAAGCCATCGTGCCCACCCGCATTCCCGGCCTGTCGCTGGTGCCCGCCACGGTGGACCTGTCGGGCGCCGAGTTGGAACTGGCCGACATGCCCCGGCGCAACTTCATCCTCAAGGACGCGCTGGCGGAATATTCCGCATACGGACAAAATACCTTCTCCTACATTCTGATCGACTGCCCCCCGTCCCTCACCTTGCTGACGCTGAACGCGATGGCGGCGGCGGACGCGGTGCTGGTGCCGCTGCAATGCGAGTTCTTCGCGCTGGAGGGCCTGTCGCAACTGATGAAGACCATCGAACTGGTGCGCGACCGGCTGAATCCGTCGCTGGAGATGCAGGGCATCGTCCTGACCATGTTCGACAAGCGCAACAAGCTGTCCGACCAGGTGGCCGCCGATGTGCGCGAGACGCTGGGCGAAAAGGTCTATGCCACCGTGATCCCGCGCAATGTGCGTATCTCCGAAGCGCCCTCGCATGGCGTGCCGGCGCTGGTGTATGACCTGCGCTGTCCGGGCAGCCAGGCCTATATCAAGCTGGCGGGCGAACTGATTCAGCGTGAAAGACTGCGGGCCGCATGACACCTCCCAATCCCGATCGTCCCCGTGGCCTGGGCCGCGGCCTGTCCGCGCTGATCGGCGACGAAGTCGCCGCCGTGAAGGGCGAGCCCGCCGCCAAAAAGGACATCCGCACCCTGCCCGTGGCCTTCCTGCAGCCGGGCAAGTACCAGCCGCGCAAGAGCTTCGACGAACAGCCGCTGGCCGACCTTGCCGCTTCGATCAAGGAAAAGGGCGTGCTGTCGCCCATCCTGGTGCGGCCTCTCGGGCCGGACCGCTATGAGATCGTGGCGGGCGAGCGGCGCTGGCGCGCTTCCCAGTTGGCCAAGCTGCATGACGTGCCGGTGCTGGTGCGCGAGATGCCCGACAGCGAGGCGCTGGAACTGGCCATCATCGAGAATGTCCAGCGCGCCGATCTCAATGCGCTGGAGGAGGCGGCCGCCTATAAGCAATTGATGGCCGACCCTTTCAACCGTACGCAGGACGAAGTCGCCAGCCATGTCGGCAAGAGCCGCAGCCATGTCGCCAACACCATCCGGCTCCTGAACCTGCCGCCGCAGGTGCAGGCCTGGCTGCGCGAGGGCAAGCTGACGCCCGGCCATGCCCGCACGCTGCTGGGCGCACCCGATCCGGAAAGCGCGGCCCGCGATCTGATCGAAGGTCATCTGAATGTGCGCCAGGCTGAGGCGCGCCGGACCACGGCGAAGAAGAAAAGCGGCCAGACGCCGCCGCGCGATCCCAATATCGCCGCGCTGGAAAAAGACCTGTCCAACACGCTGGGGCTGAAGGTTCAGATCCGCCACAAGCCGGGCAAGACCGGCGACACCGGCGAGGTCAGGATCGCCTATGGCAGCCTGGAGCAGTTGGACGAGATCGTGCGGCGTCTCGGCCGAGGCTGAGGCCGGGCAAGAGAGGGTCAGGCGGTTTTCTTCAGCGCCTCGGCCACGTCGATGCGGCCGTCATACAGCGCCCGGCCCACCACCACGCCTTCGATATTGGCCGCGTTGGTGGCGATCAGATTGTCGATATCGGCAATCGAGCCGACGCCGCCCGAAGCGATCACCGGAATGGTCAAGGCGCGGGCGAGGGCGGCGGTGGCGGCGACATTCACGCCCTTGAGCAACCCGTCGCCGTCAATGTCGGTGAACAGGATGGCGGCGACGCCCGCATCCTCGAACCGCTTGCCCAGCTCCACCGGCGTCAGTTCCGACACCTCGGCCCAGCCTTGCGTCGCGATCCGTCCGCCCTTGGCGTCGGCTCCGACCACGATCTTTCCGGGGAAGGCGCGGGCCGCGTCCTTGACGAACTGCGGATCGGTGAGGGCGGCGGTGCCCAGGATCACGCGGGTGATGCCCGCCGCCAGCCAGCTTTCCACCGCCGCCATGTCACGGATGCCGCCGCCCAGTTGAGTCGGCAGGGCAATCGCGGCGCGGATGGTGCGGATCGCCTCGGCATTGGCGCTGCGGCCCGCAAAGGCTCCGTTCAGGTCCACGCAATGCAGCCAGCGGAAACCCTGGGCGGCGAAGGCGCGCGCCTGGGCGGCGGGATCGGTGTTGAAGACGGTGGCGTCTTCCATCACGCCCTTTTTCAGGCGGACGCAGACGCCGTCTTTCAGGTCAATCGCGGGAAAAATAATCATGATGTTTCTCTAGGGACGCCAGGCCAGGAAGTTTTCCAGCAGCTTCAATCCGGCGGCCTGGTTTTTTGGGGGGGGGACCGGGGTGCCCGCGACTTTCTCGTTGCGGACCAGGGGGGTGGGGGGACCGCCATAATCGGTGGTGGCGATCAGGTCTTCGGGCAGGGCAGGCCGCATGTGATAGCTATGGACGAAATAGACGTCCGCGCCGTCCGCGATGCCGTTCAGCAGCGGATGCGGTTGCAGGATGGTCAGCGCATTCCAGCCCATATGGGGAATCTTCAGCGCCGGGTCGCCCTTGGAAGAATTGGGCGTGATCTTCACCACGTCGCCCGCGATCCAGCCCAGCCCGGCATGGTCGCCGAACTCGCGCCCCACCGTCGCCAGAAGCTGCATCCCAACACAGATGCCCAGGAAGGGCGCGCCCTTCTGCAGCACCTTTTCGCGCAGCGCGCCCACCATGCCCGGCACCGCCGACAGGCCCTTCATGCAGTCGGCGAAGGCCCCCACCCCCGGCAGCACGATGCGCTCGGCGTCCTTCACGGCCTGCGGATCGGCGGTGGGGACGATCTCGAACTTGCCGGGACCGACGGTGTCGGCGGCGCGGGCCAGCGCCCTTGCCGCGCTGGCCCGGGTGCCGGGGGCCTAGTCCATCAGGGCGGCGGGCGCCGTCATGGCCCGGCGTATAGAGGCTCCGGGGTCTCTTGTCGGAGCGGGGGGGCGAGCCTCCCCCTTTCGCGCCGCGCCTAAAAGGGGGGGGCCCGGTGCTGGGCCCTTGGCCAGCGAAAGGCGGAGGGGTCCTAAAAAGGCTTCAAGCAAGGCTGATAGGAACCCGGCACGGGCGTCGGCGTCAGGCGCATCCCCGCCACCAGCAGGTCGCGCCAGCCGGGCAGGGGCTCGGCGGGGCGGATGTCGCCCGCCCGCATGGCGTCCAGGCTGCCCCGGCAGGGCGGCGCGGCCAGGCTGGCGGCGGGGCGCCAGCCGTCCGGCCCCTGCTTCATCACCGCCGCCCACCAGCGGGCGTCATTGCCATAGACCAGCAGGATTTCGTTGCGGCCGTCATGGTCCAGGTCCAGGAACCAGGCTTCACAGGTGGCGGTGGGCCGGGTCAGGCAGGGCGGCACCTGCCCGGCAAAGGCCGACCAGTCCGGTTCCAGCAAGCTGTTGGGCAGGCGCGCACCGGGAGTGCGCAGGATGATATTGGCCCCGATCTCACTGGGGGTGGGGGTGTCGGCGGCAGGAGCCACCGACAGGGTGATGGCCGCATCGCGCGCCAGCAGCGGATTGTCGCTGCGGGTCATGGCCAGCAGGGCGTCCTGGCCAAAGCGCAGGCCCTTGTTGCGCAGCCAGGGGAAATCGAGGTTTTCGCCCTGTCCGGCCCGCGCCACCTGGGTCTGCACCGCCAGCCGTACCGGATCGGCCAGGGGCGAGGCCAGCGCCAGGCAGGCCCCCACCAGCAGCAGCCCCAGCAGGCGGTTGGAACCCTCCACCCGCTGCATCCAGCGCCCGCCACCGATGGAGATCAGCGCCGCCGCCGCATAGCTGACGCCATAGCCGCCCAGCATCAGGATCGCGGCGGCCGCCAGCACCCGCAGCCCGGTCCAGCCAAAGGCCGCGACGCGGGTCTGCAAGGCCAGCGCGGCCACGGCCACCAGCGCCACCAGCAGGAAGGCGGCCAGGAACTCGCTGGCCTTGCGCCAGGATGCGCGCGGCTCCTCGCCACGGAAAGAAGCGTTGATGGCCAGCACCAGCAGCAGCGCCAGGCCCAGCGACCAGGCCAGCGGCAGGGGCGTGGCGGTGAGGTGCACAGCCAGCAGGCTGGCCGACGCCAGGACCAGCATCGGCAGCGCCACCGTGAAAAACGTGACCAGCGTGGTGGTCAGGGCGCGGCGCAGCAGGGTATGGCCGATGCGGCAGTCCGGCGCGGTCAACTGTAGCGCCGCCGCGCTGGCCAGCCCGATCAGCGGCAGGATCAGCAGCAGCGGGGCCACGCCCAGATCGAGCGCCGGATTGGTCTGGCGCAGCCAGTTGAGCAGGCTGTTGCCCGATCCGATCAGCGCCCAGGCAAAGCCCGCCACCACGGCCCAGACCAGCAGCCGCGCCGCCAGCGCCCAGGTGGCGTCGAACAGGGCGCGATAGGGCGGCAGGGCGCGGCCTTCGCGCAGCATCGCGCGTATCATCACCTGGGCGGTGAACAGCATCAGGGCGCAAAGCACCGAGACGGTGAACAGGCTATAGCTGGGCTGCTCCAGCCCCTGGATGCGCCAGTGATGATACAGGCCCAGCGTGGCGGTGACGGCGGCGACGGTGCCGCTCCACAGCATCAGCAGCCGGGTTTCGATCTCGCCCAGCCCTTCCAGCAGCACCAGCGGCGCGAACAGGCCCGCCAGCATCAGGGCGGAAAAGAAATAGGGATCGCTGCCGGGCCAGACACCGGCCTCGCGCGCCGCCAGCAGGCCCCAGACGAACAGGCCCTGCGCGACGCCGATGGCGAGCCGCGCCGGTCCCAGGCGCGGAGCGCGGTTGAGATTGGCGGGGGCGATCTCCGGCGCGTCGGCCAGCAGGGTGACGGGTACGGACGGTGGCGCGGGTGTTTCTGGGGGCGCGAGATCCGGCACAGCGGCCCGCGGCTCGCTGCGCCAGTCTTGCGTCCAGCCCACATCGTTGCCGGGCGCAAAGCGCGGCTCGGCCTCCAGCGGCTCTTCGGGATTCCAGCGCAGGGCGTCGGTATCCACCCAGCGCGGCGCGTCGTCATCTTTACGGAAAAAGCGCATCCGGCCTGGTTAGCGCAGGCCGGGCAACCGATCACGCGGCAAGGCCCGTGGTGGTTAACGGGCACGCGGCATTACGCTTGACATAACGCGTAACGCGCCGCCGAAAGACGGCGGCGTCTCTGGTCCGAGGCGCAGCCCGATGGGTGCCGGCTATCCGCCGGCGGCAAGCGCGGCGAGATTTTGAAGCATGAAGTTGCGCGCTAAAGTTCCACCGGGCGTCGATGATGCTTCTACGCCCACTTGAAGCCGAACGAAGAGAACAGTCCTTCCCTGGCGCTCGCCCCAGCCGACAAACCAACCCTGGGGACGGGACTTGTCGATCTGGCCTCCTTCATTCTTCAGCCAGCCGCTTCCGCTTTTGCCTCGGATCGTCCAACCGCCTTCGGCCGGATAGGACGGCAAAGTCTCTCGCGTCAGGCGATAGGCGTCCGAGGAAACTCCCAGCCGCTCATTCAGGAAATCCGATACGAACCCGGCCTGCTCATCGGCCGAGATCGCCAGCGAGTTCATGAGCCAGGCGTGCGTCAGGCCATCTTCGGCAGGTGTTCCGCTGACATCTTCGTTCCCGTATCGAAACTGTTTCACATAGGCCGCGAACCGTTCCTTCCCCAGCGTCGTCGCAATCTGCTGGGAATACCACACGATCGAGTCGCGCAGCCAAATGGAGGGATCGGCGTCCTTGTGGGCAGTGGGAGGGTCATAGGCGTTCTCGAATTCCGGGAGATATTTGATTGCCGGACTATGCGGTCCGGTCAAAATGCCGGCGTCAAAGCCCATGACGGCGATGGCGAACTTGAAACTCGAACACGGGCTGTAGCGATCCGCGCACGGCCCTTCGCGCAGAAGCGTCCGGCCGCTCGCGACGTCCTTGACGATCATGCAGACGGCGGGCCGATTGTTCTCGGCAAAAGCGCGAGCGCCGCCGAATGCCGTGCTCGCCGCCAAGGTCAGGAATGCACTTGTAAATTCTCTTCGACGCATTGAAACAGCATAGTCGCAGGCGGAGCGTATCGAAGACCAAGACTGCAACGCGCCGCGCAGGTCAGTTGTCG
>Ga0066256_1003558_pt1 | contig 11496 bp, 10 predicted proteins | sample ThiBio_1000_biof_FD_87107 | JGI IMG/M metagenome (GOLD analysis project Ga0066256, IMG submission 87107) | Wastewater bioreactor microbial communities from Cape Town, South Africa - Thiocy_expt_1000_biof (version 2) | ecosystem: Engineered > Bioreactor > Thiocyanate-remediating >...
GTGTTGCTCACCGTCGACATCGGTCGCATCGGGGAAGCGGTGCAGGCCGGCGTACCCCAGCCGATGAAATCGGAGGTGATCGACAAGATCGTCCCGGCGCAATATCGCGATCCAGATGGCCACTGGTCCGGCATCTCGATGCGTGCACGCGTGATCTATGCCTCGAAGGATCGCGTGAAGCAGGACGCCATCACCTATGAGGAACTCGCCGATCCGAAATGGAAGGGCAAGATCTGCATCCGCTCCGGTCAGCACATCTACAACAATGCGCTGTTCGCGGCTTATGTCGCCCATCACGGAGAAGCGAAGGCCGAGGAATGGCTGCGTGGCCTCAAGGCCAACCTCGCGCAGAAGCCGTCCGGCGGCGACCGCGAAGCCGCGCGCGATGTGGCGGCCGGCAAGTGCGACATCGGCATCGGCAACACCTATTACTGGGCGCTGATGATGAACAAGGACCCCGACAAGAAGCCATGGGCGGAGGCAACGAAGGTGATCCTGCCGACCTTCGCGGGCGGCGGCACTCATGTGAACCTGTCCGGCCTGCTGCTGGCCAAGCATGCCCCGAACCGCGCCAATGGCATCAAGCTGATCGAGTGGCTGGCGGGCGAACATGCGCAGCAGATCTACGCCGACGCCAATTACGAATATCCGATCCGGGACGGTGTCGCGATCAATCCGACCATTGCCAGCTATGGCAAACTGAAGGCCGACACCTTGCCGGTGACCAGGATCGGCGCCAGCCGCAAGGCGGCATCGACGCTGGTCGACAAGGTCGGGTTCGACAATTGAGGCTTGAACGCCAGTTATTTCGAACGTGACAAGCGCGCGTTTCGCCGAACCCGTTGTCTCCGCGCTCGCGTTGTTCACCGCGGCGCTTGTGGCGATGCCTGTGCTTGCGATCGCGCTGCTTGCGACACAGCCCGCGCCCGACGTGTGGCAACACCTGATCGACTATGTGCTGCCGCTCGCGCTGCGCGACACGGCGCTCCTGCTCGCGGGAGTCGGCCTTGTCGCACTTATTGCCGGGGCAGGCAGCGCATGGATCGTCTCACGGTATGATTTTGCGGGCCGCAGGATGCTGCTGTGGTTGTTGCCGCTGCCGCTTGCGATCCCGACCTACATCGCCGCCTATGTCTATGTGGACCTGTTCGAGCCGCTCGGCCTTCTCCATCGCACGCTGATGCTGTGGCTGCCGCCGCGCGACGCGCTGGCGCTGCTGCCCGGCCCGCGTTCGCTTCCCGGCGCCATCCTGATCATCGGCATGGTGCTGTATCCCTACGTCTATCTCTCGGCGCGGGCGGCGTTCCAGTTGCAAAGCGCCGACTTCGCGGAAGCCGCGCGCACGCTCGGCGCAGGCCGATGGAGTATTTTCTTGCGCATCTCGCTGCCGATGGCGCCTCCCGCCATTGCCATCGGCCTTGCCCTTGTCGCGCTGGAAACACTCAATGACATCGGCGCCAGCGAATATCTCGGCGTGCGCACCCTGACCCTCTCGATCTTCACCACGTGGCTCAATCGCGGCAGCCTCGCCGGCGCGGCGCAACTGTCGTGTCTGGTGCTGGCCATCGTCGCCGCGCTGATGACGCTGGAGCGCTATGGCCGCCGCAACGTGACCACGGAATTCTCGTCGGAAAATCCGCGGCCGACGGCACGCACGCCGCTGCGCGGTTTCAAGGGCCGGCTGGCCTTCGCTGCCTGCGCGCTGCCTGTGCTGTCCGGATTCGTCGTCCCGCTCCTCTTCCTCGTGCATCAGAGCATGCGACGCTCGCTGCTGACGGCGGATGCTGCGATCTGGCGCGATGCCTTCCACTCCGTGATCTTCGCCGCGCTGGCGACATGCGTGGCGCTGGTGCTTGGCTTTGCGACAATTCTCGCAATCCGCTGGCGGCCGGACCGGTGGCGATCGCTGGCGGCGAATATCGCGCAGGCCGGCTACGCATTGCCGGGCCTCGTGCTGGCGCTCGGATTGCTGGCCCCGGTGCTCGCACTCGATAACGGGATGAACGCACTCGCCTCACATCTTGGCCTGCCGCTGCCCGGCCTGGTGCTGATGGGCTCCGGCACAGCGGCTGTCACCGCCTACGTGATCCGCTTTCTCGCAGTGCCGACGGGATTCATCCGCGCCGGCTTCGAGCGCATTCCGCGGGACTATGACGACAGCGCGCGCAGTGCCGGCGCCAGCGATCTGACAGCCATGCGTCGCATTCACCTGCCGTTGCTGCGCCCGGTCCTCGTCGGCGCTGCTATTGTCGTTTTCGTCGATTGTCTGAAGGAACTGCCGGCGACGCTGCTGCTGCGGCCGCTCAATGTCGAGACGCTGGCCACATCGATTTACCAGCATGCCAGCCGCGGCAGTTTCGAGGACGGCGCGCTCGCGGCGCTTCTGATCGTGGCCGCGAGCATCGGCCCGGTGGCGTGGCTGACGCGGTTCTCCGACATGCCGCGGGGACCGGCCTAGGCTCCAAACGAAATGGCCGGGACGAGCCCGGCCATCGCAGAACAAATCCTGAAGATGCTTAGGCGTTCTTCAGCGCGACGCGGAAGCTGGCTTCGGTCTTGGCCTTCACCTCGTCGAGGGTCACGCCGTCGGCCAGTTCGATCAGCGCCATGCCGTCCTTGCCGGTCTTGTCGATGGTGAACACGGCAAGATCGGTGACCACCATGTCCACAACGCGCTCGCCGGTCAGCGGCAGGTTGCAACGATGCAGCAGCTTCGGTCCGTCCTTGGCCGAATGCTCCATCACCACGATGACGCGCTTGACGCCGGCGACGAGATCCATCGCGCCGCCCATGCCCTTCACCATCTTGCCCGGGATCATCCAGTTGGCGAGGTCGCCGTTCTCCGCCACCTGCATCGCGCCGAGGATCGACAGATCGATATGGCCGCCGCGCACCATCGCGAACGAATCCGCGCTGGAGAAATAGCTGGTGTCCGGAAGCTCGGTCACGGTCTGCTTGCCGGCGTTGATCAGGTCGGGATCTTCCTCGCCTTCATAAGGGAACGGACCCATACCGAGCATGCCGTTCTCACTCTGCAGCAGAACGTCGACGCCATCGGGAATGTAATTCGACACCAGCGTCGGAATGCCGATGCCGAGGTTGACATAAAAGCCGTCGCGCAATTCCTTTGCGGCGCGGGCTGCCATCTGTTCGCGGGTCCAGGCCATGGGACTCTCCTTTGGCGAATGCGGTTACGCGCGCTTGCGCAGGGTACGCTGTTCGATCCGCTTCAAGGCGGGATCGACTGCGATGATGCGCTTCACGAAAATGCCGGGGGTGTGGATGTGATCGGGATCGATCTCGCCCGCAGGCACCAGATGCTCGACTTCGGCAATGGTGACCTTCGCCGCCGTCGCCATCATCGGATTGAAATTGCGCGCGGTCTTCCGGTAGACGAGGTTTCCGGCGGTGTCGCCCTTCCAGGCATGCACGATGGCGAGATCGGCGACGAGGCCCGTCTCCAGAATGTACTTCTCGCCGTTGAACTCCTTCACTTCCTTGCCCTCAGCAATCAACGTGCCGACGCCGGTCTTGGTGTAGAAGCCCGGGATACCCGCGCCGCCCGCGCGAATCCGCTCGGCCAGCGTGCCCTGCGGATTGAATTCAAGCTCAAGTTCGCCCGCGAGATACTGCTGCGCGAACAGCTTGTTCTCGCCGACATAGGACGAGATCATCTTCTTGATCTGCCGGGTCTCAAGCAGGCGGCTGAGGCCGATGCCGTCGACGCCCGCATTGTTGGAAACCACCGTCAGGTTCTTGACGCCGCTGTCGCGCAACGCGTCGGACAGCGTTTCGGCGATACCGCAGAGACCGAAACCGCCCGACATGACCATCATGCCGTCCTTGACAACACCTTCGAGCGCGGATTTCGCGTCGGGATAAACCTTGTTCATGAGGATGTAACCTGATGGAGGAGTAAAAACTGACTCACCGCTGGCGCGACGAGCCTGTGCTGACGGCCAGGGAAAAGCTTACCGCAATTATTTGGCGGAATCTTCAAGGCGCGTCAATTGGACCTCTCCAGCGATCCGGGACGGTTTGCCACGGCCGGGCAGGAAAGGCGCCATTCCTTTGGAAAGTCTTCGATTTATGGCGCGAGCTGCGGGCTTTGCACCATGGGCGGCCTTGAAAGCGTCAAGAAAAACAACCAAGTTGCACTCGCTGCAGCGGCCACGGCCCGCAGATGCTCCGCACCACCACCTGACCGGATGAATTCATTGACGTTGGCCCAAGGAATAAAGCGCCTCGGCATGCCGATCGCAGCATTGCTTGCCGTGGTGCTGATCGGCCTGACCGTTACGTCATGGATGATCGACCAGAATGCGGTGCGGGCCTCGGTCGAGCGGCAAATCCACGCCGCCACCGGCCTCGATCTCAGGGTCGACGGCGACATCAGCGTCTCCGTATTTCCCGGCAGCTCCATCACCCTGCGGCAAGTCGGCCTGAAAGGCACGGGAACGCGCGGCAGCGGCATTGTCGATGAACCTCTCACCGTCGACGAGTTGACGGCCAGCCTGCGGCTATTGCCGCTGCTGATGCGGCGCTACGAAATCGCCGACGTCACGCTGATGCGCCCCCGGATCAACGTGAAGCGCACGGCGGATGGCCGCAGCAACTGGTCTCCGATCCTGGAAACGCTCGCCCGCACCATCAAGCCGGGCGCAGACAGTCCGGTGTCGTTCTCCGAAATCCGCATCAAGGATGGCGCGCTAACCTATCTGCACAAGGCACACGACATCGATGAGACCGTCAGTGCGATCGATCTGTCACTCGCATGGCCGTCGATCTCCCGGTCGTTCGCCGCCACCGGCCAGTTTGACTGGCGCGACGAGCATGTCGACGGCAGCCTGAGCATCACGGACTTTATCGCGGCGCTTTCCGGCGACCGCTCCGGCATCAAGATGCGCGTCGCAAGCGCACCGCTGAAATTCGCCTTCGATGGTGCGGTCGCAAGCCGCACCAGCCTTCTGATGGAAGGCACGCTCACCGCCGACAGTCCGTCGCTACGCAATGCCTTGCGCTGGATCGGGCAGACTCCACCCGGCAGCGGCGGCTTCGGACGGTTCGCGCTCAAGGCCCGCACCAATGTGGTGGGTGAATCCGTTGCACTGACCAACGTCAATCTCGAGCTCGACGGCAACACCGCCGAGGGCGTCATCACCTATAGCAACAGCGATCGCCAGACCGTGCAGGCGACGCTCGCCGCCGACGCGATCGACTTCACGCCCTATATCGACACGGTCCGCCTGCTCGCCAGCGGCGCGCGCGACTGGAACAGGCAGCTGTTCGATCTGCGCGGCCTTTCCACCACCGACCTCGACATGCGGCTGTCGGCCGCAAAGGTCGCCATCGGCAACTCGAAACTTGGACGCACGGCGCTTGGCGCGAACCTGCGCAACGGCACGCTCGCGCTGAGCATCGGCGAAGCCCAGGTTTACGGCGGCATCCTGAAGGGATCGCTCGGGCTGACGCGCGTGGAAGACGACGCTGACATCAAGGCCCAGTTCCAGTTCACCGACGTCGACCTGGCAAGCTGCGCCAGCGATCTGCTCGGCGTCAGCCGGCTGACCGGGCGCGGCAATCTCGCTTTCGCGCTGGAAGCGAACGGCTCCAGCCCGTTCGCATTGGCGCAGTCCCTCGACGGCACCGCGACACTGACCGGACACGACGGCGCGGTCGGCGGATTCAATGTCGAACAACTGCTGAAGCGGCTGGAGCGTCGTCCGCTGTCCGGCGCGGGCAACTTCCGCACCGGCTCGACGCCCTTCAATACGCTGAACATCGCCATTCGATTCAGGGACGGCGTCGCCACCGCCGAGGACGCGCAGCTTGAAGGCGCAACCACGCGCATCATGCTCACCGGCACGGCCTCGGTGCCGTCGCGCGAATACGACCTCAAGGGCGTGGCGAGCCTGATCGTCGCAAGCGACGCGCCTCCGGCATTCCAGTTGCCCTTTGTGGTGCAGGGGCCGTGGGACGATCCACTGATCTTCCCGGATTCGGATTCCCTGATCCGCCGCTCGCCTGCCTCCGCACCGCTGCTCGATGCGCTGAAAGACCGCAAGACACGCGATGCCGTGAAGTCCGTGATCGAACGCATTACCGGTAGCCGAAAGCCTTCTGCACAGCCCGCCGCACAGCCCGCGCCACCGCCACAGGCGGCTGCGCCGCAACCTGCATCACCGGAGCCGACCCCCCCCGCCGCTCCGGCGGAAGTCCAGCCAATAGCGCCTGCCGCTGCCGACTCGCATCCCGAGAAGACAGACTAGAGCGGCGCGGCGCTTTCGCCCTGCTCGCTGCTGAGCTTCGACGCCAGCGACGCCGCCACGATCACCAGCGCCACCACAGCAACCACCAGCGTGCAGATCGCGTTGATCTCGGGTTTCACCCCGAGCCGGACTTCCGAATAAATCCGGATCGGCAGCGTCGCGGAGCCGGGACCGGTGGTGAAACTCGCGATCCCCAGATCATCCAGCGACAACGTGAAAGCGAGCATCCAGCCCGCCGCGACCGAGGGCAGGATCAACGGCAGGGTCACCGCGATAAAAGCGCGGACCGGCGAACAGCCGAGATCCATCGCCGCTTCCTCAAGGCTGCGGTCCAGCCCGTTCAGCCGCGACTGCACCACCACCGTGACAAAGCACATGGTCAGCGTGGTATGCGCGATGGTGACGGTCCAGAACCCGCGCCCCGCATCAATGGCGACGAACAGCAACAGCAGCGACAGCCCGGTGATGACTTCGGGCATCACCAGCGGCGCATAGAGCATGCCCGAGAACAGCGTGCGCCCCCTGAACCGCTCGCCGCGCGACAGCGCCACCGCAGCGAGTGTTCCCAGCAGGGTCGCAGCGGTCGCCGAACAAAAAGCGACACGCAGACTCATCCACGCGGCGGCAAGCATCGCCTCGTCGTTGAAGAATTCCTGATACCAGCGCAGTGACCAGCCGCCCCACACCGTCACCAGCCGCGAGGCGTTAAAGGAGTAAATGATCAGGATCGCAATCGGCAGATAAAGAAACGCGAGTCCGAGCGCCACCGAAGCCATGTTGAAGGCGGAGAGCCGTTTGATACGCGCCGTCATCCGCGCGCCTCCAGATGACGGCGCTGCAGCTTCTCATAGACCAGCAGCGGCAGCAGCAACACAACCAACAGCACGACAGCGATGGCGGACGCCACCGGCCAGTCCTTGTTGGTGAAGAATTCCAGCCACAGGGTCTGACCGATCATCATGCGATCGGAGCCCGCCAGCAGATCCGGAATCACGAATTCGCCGACGATGGGAATGAAGCACAGCAGCACGCCCGCACCGACACCCGGCAGCGACAGCGGGAACGTCACCAGCCAGAAAGCTTTCAGGCGCGAACAGCCGAGATCGGCGGCAGCCTCCAGCAGCGTGTCGTCCAGCTTCGACAGCGTTGCGTAGAGCGGCAGGATCATGAAGGGAAAATACGAATAGACGATGCCGAGATACATCGCACTGTCGGTGGCGAGCCACGCCAGCGGCTTGTCGATGATGCCGAGCGCAAGCAGCGTCTTGTTGAGCAGCCCGTCATGCTGGAGCACGTTGATCCACGAATAGATACGGATCAGGAACGACGTCCAGAACGGCACGATCACCAGCATCATCGCCACCGGCTGCCAGCGCTGCGGCAGCCGCGACATGCCATAGGCCGCCGGATAGCCGATCGCGAGCAGGATCGCGGTGGAGACCAGCGCCACGACGAGACTACGCAGATAGGACAGGATGTAGAGATCGTCCGATGCCAGCAGCTTGAAATTGTCGAAAGACAGCGCCGACAGCGCGGTCTTGAAGGCGCTCCATCCCGCGGTGAGATCGAACACCGGCACATAGGGTGGCTGCGCGATGGCCGTCTGCGACAGCGCAATCTTCAGCACGAAGCCGAACGGCACCAGAAAGAACAGCGCCATCCAGAGGTAGGGAGCAATCGCCGCCAGCCGCGCCGGGCGGGTGAAGATGCGCCGCCCGCTCATCGGTCCAGCACCACGACGTCTTCCGGCGCAAACGACAGGCTGACGCGCTGCCCCGATGCGAACCGGTCGCCCGTCCGCCGCGCGTTCGCCCGCGCCACCTTGAGCATCGCGCCGCTGTCGAGCCTGACGCGATACATCGACAGGCCGCCGATATAGTTGATGTCCGTCAGAACGCCCGCGAAGGAATTGGTGCCGCCTGCGCCCGCCGCCTCGTCGCCTGCGGTCAGCGTGATCTTCTCAGGCCGGATCGCGAGGCACACTGCATCGCCGGTGCTGACAACCTGGGTACGTGCCGCCACCGTCACGCCGGCTTGCGATGTGGTGACCACCACGCGGTCGAGATCGCGATGGATCGCGGTCACGCGGCCCTCGATCAGGTTGATGTCCCCGACAAAGCCTGCGACCCAGCGCGAATTCGGCGCTTCGTACAGTTCGCGCGGCGGCGCGACCTGCACCAGACGCCCCTTGTCCATCACGCCGATGCGGTCGGCGACCGTCATCGCCTCCTCCTGATCGTGAGTGACGATGATGAACGTCATGCCCAACCGCCGCTGCAGCTCCATCAACTCCGACTGCGTGCTTTCGCGCAATTTCTTGTCGAGCGCGCCGAGCGGCTCGTCGAGCAGCAGCACCTGCGGCCGTCGCGCCAGCGAACGCGCCAGCGCCACCCGCTGGCGCTGGCCGCCGGACAATTGATCCGGACGCCGGGTCTGCAGACCTTCGAGACGCACCAGCGCGATCATTTCCGCCACGCGCGACGCGATCTCATCCTTCGGCAGGCCCGCGCGCTTCAGACCGAAGGAGATGTTGCCTTCGACCGACAGGTGCGGGAACAGCGCATAATTCTGGAACATCATATTAACGGGCCGCTCATGCGGCATCACATGCGCGATGTCCTGACCGTCCAGATGAATCGCGCCGGCATCCGGCGTCTCGAAACCCGCGAGCATGCGCAGCAGCGTGGTCTTGCCGCAGCCGCTCGGCCCCAGCAGCGCAAAGAACTCCCCGGCGGCAATGTCGAGCGACAGGTCGTCCACCGCCGTGACGCCGCCGAAGCGCTTCACCACTGATGCTATTCGCAGCAAGGGAGCCCCGCTCTTTGCAATCATGATGCGGATGCCATGAAAATCTCGAGAGCCTCGCGATCCTGTCGCGGCATGGTCAGGCCGAGCTTGGAGCGCCGCCACAGCACATCGTTGGCGAACCGCGCGAATTCTTCCTTCATCAAATACCGAACCTCCGAAGCGGTGAGGTCATCGCCGAACCGCGCGCCAAGGTCATCCATGCTTTTTGCCGCACCCAGCACATGGTCGATTCGCGTGCCGTAGGCTTCCACCAGCCGCCACGCATGGCGTTCGGTCAGGAACGGCCAGCGCTGCCTCGCGCTCTCTACCTCATCGTCGAACGCATCCCACGCAAAATCGCCGCCGGGCAACGGAGCGCCCGCCGTCCATGCCGGCAAGGTTGTCTTTCCGAGCCGTGCGACAGCGGTCTCGGCGCGCCGCCGTGCACCGGCGGTGCTACCGCCAATGACGGTCAGCAGCGGCGCTCTCCCCCGTTTGCGATCCAGCTTCATGACCCCGTCGCGCGCCGTCCCCAAGGGCACCCCCGCCCCGGCGTGACCCGCGTCGGACGGCTCGCCCCGTTCGCGGAAATAGCGGCGGGCGGCGGCGCACAGATGGGCGATACCGCCCGCACCCGCCGACAGCGCCGCCGGATCGCCCGCGAGCCCGCGCTCGGATGAGCCGATCAGAGTAAAATCGCGATGATAGGGGATGGCGTAGATCATCCGGTGATCGTCGTTCTGAAGCAGGTAGACGTCGTCGCGATCGAAAATCCGTCTCACGACGATCTGGCTGACTTTTGCGAGGCTCGCTTGAACGGGCGGCAAATGCAAGACGCTTTCAGCAACCGCCCGCGTCCATGCACCGCTTGCATTCACCAGTGCCCGCGCGACGACCGATTCGCGCCGCCCGCGGTTGACCACGGTCAGCCGCCAGACCTCGGACCGCTCGGCCCACGCACAGCGCGCACCGGTCCAGATGGCCGCGCCCCGCGCAGCAGCATCCACCGCGGTCAGCACCACAAGCCGCGTTTCATCGACGGTGCAGTCGGACCAGGCCAGCGCCTGCCTGAGCGAGCGCTTGAGTGGATGCCCGGCTTCATGAATCGTCAGATCGAGGACTTCGGACCGTGGAAGATCGCTTCGAGGCGCGAGGCGATCGTAAGCATAAAGGCCCGCCCGCATCACCGCCAAGGGCCGCTCGTCAGCATGCGCCGGCAGGACAAACCGGGCAGGACGCACCAGGTGCGGCGCGGCGCGCAGCGCAAGGTCCCGTTCGGCCAGCGCACGCCGGATGCGCAAGACATGGCCGCGCTCCAGATCGATGACATTGCCGTGCATGAGATGCGCCGAAGCGGACGCAGCGCCGCCGCCAAGATCGTTCTGCTCCAGCAGCAGAACGCGCAGGCCACGCCCGGCGGCATCGTGCGCAATGCTCACGCCGTTGAGACCGCCTCCGATGATCGCGATATCCACGTCCGCCATGCCGCGATCATCTCCGATGCGGATGGATGCAAGTCAAGCATCGGCGTTACGGATGGCCGCTCAGCCGAACTTGCGCGGCGCTCTCTGAAGGGATGACACGTTGGCCGGCCGGCCGACCCATTCCGCGTAATCCTCGATCGGCGCAGGCTTGCCGAGGAAATAGCCCTGCACCTGATCGCAGGCCTCGTCGGCAAGAAAGCTGAGCTGCTCCTGGGTTTCGACGCCTTCGGCCACAATGGAGATGTTGAGGCCATGGCCAAGCCCTATCATGGCGCGGATGATCGCCGCGGACTGCGCGTTGCATCCGAGATTCATGACAAAGGCGCGATCGATCTTGATCTTGTCGAACGGGAACGACTGCAGATAAGTCAATGACGAATAGCCGCTGCCGAAATCGTCCATCGCAATCCGCACGCCGAGCGCCTTCAGCCGCCGCAGCAGCGAGAGCGCGCGGTCGAAATCCTCAATCAGAACGCCTTCGGTGATTTCCAGTTCAAGCCGCCCCGGCGCAAGACCGGTTTCGAGCAGTATGGAATGCACCAACCCGACCAGATCGCCATGCATGAACTGGGCTGGCGACAGGTTGACCGAAATCTGCAGGTCCTTCGGCCATGACGCCGCCTCGCGGCAGGCCTCGCGGAGAATCCATTCGCCCATCTCGATAATCAGACCGCTCTCTTCCGCCAGCGGAATGAAGTCGCCGGGCGGCACGAAGCCACGCACCGGATGAACCCATCGCGCCAGCGCCTCAAAGCCGAGAACGTGGCTGTTCGTCATCTTGTGGCGCGCACGGGCCTGCGGCTGATAGTGCAGCGACAACTCGCCGTTCCGGATCGCCGTGGAGAGGTCCTGATGCAGCGCCCGGCGGTCGCGCACCTGCTGATCCATTTCCGCCGCGAAGACGCTGACGGAACCCCGGGACTTCGCCTTGGCGCGGAACAGCGCCGCATCCGCGT
>Ga0066256_1004556_pt2 | contig 11496 bp, 5 predicted proteins | sample ThiBio_1000_biof_FD_87107 | JGI IMG/M metagenome (GOLD analysis project Ga0066256, IMG submission 87107) | Wastewater bioreactor microbial communities from Cape Town, South Africa - Thiocy_expt_1000_biof (version 2) | ecosystem: Engineered > Bioreactor > Thiocyanate-remediating >...
GCGTGATCGACATGGCCGACCGCGGCGATCTGACGGCCAACTTCGAAGCGGGTCTGGCCGAAGTGGCGAAATACGTCATCGTGCCAGGCTTTCACCAGCCCACCACCGCCGCCAGCTACGTTGCCAACCGGGGCGCATACGACAAACTGCCCGCTGAATTCAAGGCAGCCTTGGCGGTGTCTGCACGTGAAGTCTCGGCATCGCTGCGCCAACACATCCTGGTGAATGACGCCACGGTGCTGGCCAAGTACCAGGCCAAGGGTTGCGAGATCATCCATTTCAACGCGGCCGATATTGCCGCCGCCCGCCCCAAGGCGATGGCGTCCTGGCGCGCCGCCACCAAGGGCGACGCACTGGCCTCCAAGATTCTGGACAGCCAGGTGGCGTTCATGAAGGAACTGGGCTTGCTGGCCTGATCTTCAAGCGCGGGCCAGGCACCTGGCCCGCGCGCACCGCCCGGTCGGCGCGCCTTGTAATTGCGCGCGGTCCCTGTATCGGCGGCCCCCCCTGCTCACCAGGAGTCACGCATGCCTCAATGGCTTATCTTCTCCACATCTGCGATCACCACCCTCAACCGCTGGATCTTCCAGGCGACAGTGTGGTTGATGGCCATCGTGGTTCCGGTCATGCTCTACGAGGTCGTGGCGCGCTACCTGTTCAATGCTCCCACAATATGGGGCATGGAGCTGGCCGTACTGTTGTTCGGCCCCTACTTTCTACTTGGCGGCCCTTACCTTCTTCACCTCAAGGGCCACGTGGCATTGGACGTCGCGCGCGAACGCATGAGCCCCTCGTGGCAGCGCCGGCTTGACTTGCTGAACTATCCCGTCATCGTGGTGTGCTGCAGCAGCGCGTACAAGGCGTCGCCCAACTGCCGGCGCGAGGCGGACTACGCGTCGCACCTCAACAAGCCGATGGTGGTGGCCAACATGGAGTCGGGGTTTGTGCCGCGCGGCTGGCTGGGCCTGCACGTGGCAGGCAAGATCTGGTGCGACTTCCGGGAGGAGAGCCCCGACTGCTTCAACCGCGGCATGTCCACCCTGATGCGCCAGCTAGCAGAGGCGGGCGTGTCACACGCGGCACGCGCGGCAGCCTCAGTTGCACGGCCGGCGGCGGTGGTGGCGGTACCTACGCCGCTGGCCGCGTCACCACCACCACCACCCCGCGCCACCGTTGCGCTGGTTCCGGTGCCGTCATTAGCCGCTGCCGCCGGCGCCGCTGCTACACCAGTAGTCGCCAGTCCGCCGGCGGTCCTCCCCCCGTCTCGCGCGCCGACACCGGCGCCACCGATACCCATGGTGTCGCCACTCGCGCAGCTGCCTGCGCCGCCTGCCAGTAGCTCACCCGCCGTCGTGCCGGCACCCCCTATGGCTCCCTCTGCGGCTTTGCGCGATCCACCCCTGCCCCTCGCGATGCCGCTTGATGACGGGTTGGCGCAGGTGGCAGAGGCACCGGTGGCAGTGGCAGTTCCGCACCGCATCGCCGGCAGCAACACTGCCGAGCGGCTGATGGCCACGCTGCTGCGGGGCGGCCACCCTGGCCTCGCTGCCCGCCTGAGCGACCTGCACGTCACCGCGCTTGCCATTGACGGTCTGGCCGTCCTCAAACGCGGCGACCCGCGCGCCTTCTACGACATTGTGATGGCGGGCCTGGGATGCGACTTTATGGATGCGCTGGCGCTGTTTGCCGCGCTTCCGCCCACGTCCGCTGATGCTGCCGCAGGTGCCGCCGCCGGCGGCAGTGGCGGCGGCGGCAGCGGCGGCAGGCTGTCCATTCATGCCAGCGCCTCCTCCAGCGCACTCATGTCATCCCTTGGCAGTCCCGCCGGCGGCTACAGCAGCGGGCGCGGCAACAAGTCGTAACCTATTTATTTGCATGACTGCGACAACCTCGCCGTAGGCAGCAGTAGAAACAATAGTGTGCGAACGCGTGAGTGTCCTCAGCTATCCATGTGCCCAACTTCAAATGTAGTGCGAGAGCGACGATTGATTACATAATGACGCAGGGGCCCTCGCTCTGGTAGCGCCGCGCCTCCTCCAGCTGGCGCACCGCGCCGGCGGTGTGCGCCTTGGCCTCCGCCGTGTTGGCCTCCAGCTTGCGCACACCCTCGCTCTGGCCGGCCACCAGCGTGGCAATGTCGTGGAACAGCTCCGCCACCTCTGCCACCTGCCCCGACACGTGGTCAATGGCCTCCGCGCGCTCATCCACGATGGCGGAGATGACGTCCACCTCGCCTGCCATCGCCATGGCGCTCGCCAGCCGGCCGCCGTCATCTGCGCCACCCCGCGCCGCTGCCGCGCTGCCACGGGGTGCCGTGACATCGGGGGCCACCACAGTGCTGCTGCCGCGCCGCGTGCTGCTCCCGCCACTGCCACCAGTGCCGCCGCCACTCGCTGCCGCCGCCGCCGCAGCAACAGTTGCAGCAGCAGCAGGGGAGGCGCTGCCGCTGGCGGCGCGGGTACGCAGCGGCGGCGGGTCGCCACACACGGCAAGGCGGGAAGAGAAGGCTGCCGACTGGCGGTTGAATGCTGTCACCGTGTTCTCCAGCTCAAATGCAACGCGGTCCCATCGCAGGCGGTCCGGCGAACTGCTGCGTGTAGCAGCGGTGACGGCAGCAGTGACTGCGCCCTGCAGCCCGGGCAGCCGACCATTCATGCCACGGAGCAGCAAGCCTATGCCCTCTCGCAGCGGCAGCGAGTCACGGTCGCCGCCCACCAGCGCGATGGCCCGCGTGAGCGCCGCCACCAGGCGCATGAAGGTTGTAATGTCAGCCGCCGCCGCCTCCAGCGTCAGGGCGTCGGTAGGCCGACGCGATGGCAGGTCAGCGGCCAGGCGGGTGGCGGCGGTGCGTACAGCCGCGACGGCGCGCACCGTATCGTCTGCCACCGCGGGCGGTATGGCCATTGTAAACGACGGCCGTCGTGCCGCCGCTGGCGAAGGCGATGCTCGCGCGGCTGGCTCACCCGCAGCCGCTGCAGCAGCAAACGCGCCGACTGGCGGCGGCGGCGGCAGGTATGGACGGTACCACAGGCGGCGGCGCACGGGACGCGGCCAGGCGGGGGCCGGCGCGCTGGGCCCCCCCGCCGCCACCGCCACAAAGGACGGGGCGGACGACCACCCCCGCTCCTCGGTCGGGGACCGGGGCCCGGCGGGCGGCCGGGGCGGCCGCCCGCCCGCCCGGGCCGACAGGCCCGCCACGCCCACCGCGACCCATTCGCCATCCCACGTGCCGCCGCGCGGTGCCGGCATGTCAGCGGGGTTCGCCGGCGCAAACGACAGGTCGCACCACGGCGGCGGCGTGATCAGGGTTGCAGCGGCCGCCGGCGAGCTGGATGGCTTCGCGGCTGCCGCCTCATCAGCCGCGGCGCCGGGCATGGAGTATGCGGACCCAAAGCGCCCGCCCGGTGGCGGCGCGCCGGGCGGCAGCGGTGCCACATCCCGCCATGCCGTCGGCCACCGCCACTGGTTCTCAAAGATGACGCACAGCCGGGGGGCTGGGGGGGGATCGGCGGAGACGCTGGATCGCCGGGCAGCGGCGGCTGCGGCAGCGGTGGCGGCGGCGGCGGGGGAGGGCGGGGCAGCAGCAGTAGCAGCCGCACGGAGGGCAGGGGAGGGCGGCGCTGGTCGATTGTAGGCGGCGGTGGCAGGTGGCGGTGCTGCGGCCATTCCAGCAGGACGTGGTGCCGCGCCTGGGCGGCTGGCGGCAGACGACGCAGAAGCAGCAGCGGACGCGGGAGTAGCGCTTCCCAGGGGCATCGTCACGAGTGCGGCGGGACGCTGGTAGCACTGGCTTTGCCGACAGGTATCTGGGCCGGACGACGACGGCGTCGGACGACGACGACGGCGAGGTGACCAGTTGGTACCGGTAGTCGCTGGGATGATGGCGCTGGTGCGAAGGTGGTTTACCAGTACGGCGGGATATCGACACAGCAGTGGTATGGTGGTACTGCTGGCACCTGTACGGTGATGTATTGGCTTCTGCAGTGCGGTGGCACTGCGATAATTACTGATACCAGTACGATGGTGCGTTGGCACGGCCGATCCGACAGAACGGCAACAGAACTGCAGCACTGAAGCACGGTGGTACTACTGGTACCGTGAGATATCGAAGCAGTAATGGCGCAGCTGCACTACTGACACCACCACAATGGTACTTCTCGCCTTGGAGCTGTGGTTTTACGACAAATTGCCGGTTTTCTGGGTACTGTGGTATCGGTGCGTTGGCACCTCTGACGGACAGAACGGTACCGGTACCAGAACGGCAGCACAATAGCGCTGTCGTACAGCGGTATATATCAACGCAGCAATATCACAGCAGCACTCATACGGTAGTTTACTAGTCCCTAGTCGCCTCGATGCACAGTGGTACGGTGGTATTGCAACAATTTCCCGGTACCGTACCGGTACCGCACTGCTGGCGTCAGTGGTGGCACCACGAATGTGTGTTCGCGGCGCAACAAATGCCACAAAACCACCGTGGAAGTGATTAATTCCGGAGCGCCTAAACTAGAAGTACTATAGAAAATGCGTGTGCGGTGTATTTCCGTCATAATATTGCGGCGTCGGCATGTCGATACGCCGCCGGCGCACTGCTGGGGTGCGGACGTCCTGCGTTCTGACCGCCGTTCTTGACCCCTCGTTGTCACTCCACACCCGTCCAGTGAACACCGTCAACAGCAGCGACGGCTGGCGGCCTGTAGTAGAGTGCGTGGGACCAATGTGTCTGGTGCCGGCGGCGCGCAGGTACTCCCATAGCCCAGCCAGTGCCTGCTGCTGAAGCCTGCTGATGAGACTTGCTGATGGTACCGGTACCGGTAAACGCATACAGGTGACCAGCCACAGCCTCCAATTGGCAGCCAGCCAAAATTAAAACTTTAAACATCACATGATGGCATGCAACATGACAATTAACTAATCAAGTACGGCGCGCCGCAATGCGGCGGGCCGGCACTGCATCGAGGGCAGCAGCGGCTGCAGGCACCGCCTACTCCCACCGAACTGGCAGGTAGGGCGTCAACCACATGGCCAGCGACTCCATGCGCGGCAGTAGCTCGGCTGCCTTCGACTTCTCTAAGGCGTACACGTGTGAAACACAAGGCGTTACCGTGTGTCTCGCTGGGCTCTTCTCACCCGCCAGTGCTGCGGTAATTGCACTGCACACTTCTTTGGCGGTTTTCGCACGGCGCGCGGTTACAGGCAGCGCGACGTGCAGCAGCGCCAAGGCTGCAGTCACGTCGGCAGCCTTCTGGTCGTCCGATGCACGCGCCAACACAGCGCGCTCCCAGTCGGACAGCACGGCAATAGTCGCCGGCACCGCATCGCCAGCTGCCGCCGCTGCCGCCGCCGGTGCGCGGGGTCTGGGAATCCGGCCAGCGCGCATCGCCGCGAATGAAGCCGCCTCCGCCGCTGCACGTACTGCAGCAATGGACGCCGGCAGCACAATCACGCTAGACGGGCGGACGCCGCCGTGCGCCATGCCCAGCTCGTGCGCCGCCACCAACACACGGAGTACGGCGGCCGCAGCGTGCCCGACGACCGCCAGCCGCTCCAGGAACGACAAGCCGGCCAGGGCGTTGTGCAGCATCACGCCAGCGGGGCTCAGCAGCAGCGCGTGCAGGTGGCGGCGGCCGGCGTTGGAACCCACCGCACTCCAGGCGCCACCGTGCGCCCGCGGGACCCCTGGCACGCCCGCCAGCTTGTGGTACGCCGCCGCCTCAGGCCACAATGAGTGCTCGCGAGTTGTGGCATGGCGATACACCTTCACAACGCACGGCGTGCCGCCCCACGCCACGCGGTACACGTCCGCAAACTCGCCCGCGCCCACAAACGCCCACTCGGATGGCGGCGGCAGCGGCGGGACAATTGCGGCACCGGAGCTGTCAAGCGCGGGTGTTATACCGGTAAGGGCGGCCACCGTGGGCGACGGCACGTCGCGGTTACCCAGGAACCCGCGGTCCGCCACACACAGACACGCCAGCGCCAACAGGCCCGCAGGGATGCCCACGCTACGGGGTACTTCTGCAATTGCTGCTTGTACTGCCGCCGCCGCCCCTGCCGCTGCTGCTTCTGCTTCTCTTGCCGCTGCGGCTGCGCCGCCGTACTCGTAGTCTTCGTCGCTGCCATATGCGCCGCTGCCATCACCACCTGCAGCTGCACTGCCGCCAGCTGCGCCGCTGCCACTACCGCTACCGTCGCCACTTGCCGCAGCAGCGACGCTGCCCCACATTGTGTGCCACTCTGGATACGCTGCAGTCATGATGTCGGCTGGCCACAGCGGGAGCGGCGGCGACACGCGGGTGGTCAGGTACACAGCCTTGTCCGCCGGGTCGGCGTCCACCGACGTCCGAACGACGAAGGCAAAGTAGCCGTCCGACGCCAAGCAGTACGACCACTTGCCATTGACGGTAAGCAACTTGTCTGCCCCATGCACCGTAAACATATGCAGCAGCGCCATGCAGTTGCACTCCTCCGCAATCGCGACGCCCGTCGCCAGTACCTCCTCCCAGTCGCTCTTCACCGCAGCCTTGACGCGCGCGTTCACGACGTTGCCGTCCCTGGGGTCCTCGCTCTCAATGTGCGCAAAGTCGGCGACGGTGGTGTAGCCCGGCAGGTCGTACGTGGACAAACGCACTTCGTGGCCAATGGAGCCGGCAAAGCAGTCACCCAGGCTGGCGGCGGCCTCGCCGGCCAGCGCAGCCCACACGCGGTGCACCCACACCCCATCCGCCGCACGCATCGGCTTCTTCTCAACCCGCAATGCCGCCGGCACACTAGCCAGCTGCCGCGCCAGTTGCACCGCGCTCTTTGCGCCGGTCCCGGTCAAAACGCCGCGCAGCCGGTCCAGCCGGTCGGCAGTGAGCTTGCCGGATGCCGCCGCGATGAGGCCCGTCACCACGCCAGCATCGTTCCACTGTTGAACGTGGTTCTCTGTCGCTGGCGTCTGCAGACCGTAAGTGCAGGACGGCCACCCAGCGGCTCCTGCCGGTGGGATGGAACTGTGCCCCTCCCTGCCCCCCTTGCACACCTTGATGAGCGTGCCTCGCAGGTGGCGCATGGCCACCAACTGGGCTTCTGCAACGGCGACAGCTTCGGCCTTCGCCACGGCCCTCACCCGCCGCGCCTCGCCAGCAGTCTTGGCAGCCGCCTTGGCAGCGGCGGCAGTCTCTTGCGCCTTGGTGGCTGCAGTTGCCGCCTTGGTGGCCGCTTTAGCTGCCTCGTCGGCAGCGGCCGCTGCCTTGGCTGTCGCTGCCGCCTTTGTGTCGGCAACAACCTCAGTCCCCTCCACGCCCAGTTTTGCCAGAAGGCAGTCAAGCTCCTTGACTGCATCAGCAGCGCGGGAGGCACGGTCAGTGGCAACGGCGGCAGCGGCGAAGGCAACATTATCTGCATTCGCTGCAGCCGCTGCAGCAGCCGCGGCAGTCGCGGCAGTGGCGTCAGCGGCCTCAGCAGCGGCGGCAGCAGCTGCGGCAGCCGCCGCGGCGGAGGTGACGGGTATTGCGTCATCGTTGCTGCTAGCAGGGTTTGCGGGAGCACTGCCCGGAGCAGCTGCCGCTGCAGCAGCCATGGTGTACGATTGGGCGCAGCGGGCAGCCGCGCGGCGGAATACTACCGGGATTAGCGTCACGCGGCGTGGAACGGTGGAATGCCAATGGCTGAGGGCGTTCTGTCGCCGGCATAAATGCGCCACCGCCGCCGCTGCACCTGTCGGTGGTTGCCGAACTGGTGGTGGTGAGTGTGGTGTGGTCGCCGACTCGGACGCGCCGCACAACGCCGGCGCAGTGACTCGGTCGGACTTGATGGCGGGCACGTCGGCCGCGTGACGGTTGCGTCAACGATATCAAGTCCCGAACCGGGCCAAAACTGTGGCTCCGCGCGCCCCCAGCCGGGCTGCACAATTAACAGTATTTGTCCGTGGTGGGGCGCAACCGCTGGTGCCGCGTGGGTGTCGGCGCCAGGGGTTTTCAGTATTTCAGCAGGTTGTCTCTCTCATGTCCTCTCCTCATGTCGCCTACTCCCTCTCTTGTTGCCTACTCCCTCTATCTTCTCTTTCTTTTCTCTATCTTTTTGGACGATTTTGCATATTCCGGTTATTACTCGCCGTCGGGCGCGGCAATTGTTATTGTATGCCGCCAACTCCCCCTTTACCCGGCTTTGTTGGTAGTGCGATTTGGGGTGCGCCGCTGATCGGAAAGTCATTTTCAGTGTGAAATACACTCAGTTTCTCTAGTCTCCTAGTCGGATTTTCTCTCGCTCCTACTGGTCTCCTCTTGTCGCCTAGTGGGGTTCTCTCTTGGCGCCTAGTGTGTTCTCTTGCTCTCTTGCTCCCTACTGGGGTCCTTCTTGCCGCCTACTGTTTCTCTTGCTCCCTATTGGGGTTCTCACCTCTCCTACTGGTTCTCTCTTGCTGCCTCCTGTTTTCTCTTGCTCCCTAGTCGTCCCTACTACTGGGTCTCTCGCCGCCTACTGGTCAGCTCCTCTAGTACGACTGCTCTCTGCCCCTGCTGTGCTACTGCTAGCTGCCTGTTAGTCTACTGCTCTTGCTTTCCTAGTCTGAATACTACTTACGGGTCGCTACTTCTCTACTGCTCTTGCTCCTGCCTGCCTACTCTCCCCTGCCTCTGCCTCTGCCGCTGTCCTTGACTCTGCCTCGTCAAAATTTCTCTCACCTCCCCTCTCTCACCCCCTGCCCCCCCACCCGCCGCCACCCCTACCAACAATGGCGCTGGAGGGGCAGCACTTTGAGGAGCTGCTGGACGCTGCAGACGGCGGCGGCGGCCTGGGCGGCGGTGTCGTAGCCGGCGAGACGTCACGCGCCCGCCAAGCCGCCATGGCGCGCACCCTCCTGCCCCCGCCCTCCTCTGCTGCCGCCGCTGCTGCTGATACTACTCCCGCCGCTGCCGCCGCCGCCGCCGCTGCAGGCGCTCCCACTGAGCAGCCGGTAGATGCGCCGCCAGCGGCCGCCCGCACTCCATCAACTTCACCAGCAGCCCCCGCCGGCACCACGGCAGCCGCCACGGCGGCGGCAGAGGAGCGGCCCATGCGCCGGCTGATGGACTTCCTGGCGGCGCGCGGCGAAAAGCTGGCGCGCGAGACGGCAGCCGCCGCGCCGCCGCCCACCCTGGTTGCACTTGCGTCAGTGCCGCGCGTGCCCCCTGCGACAGCGGTGGTGAACCCCGCGGCTGCGGTGGCTGCGGCGGCGGCAGTTGCGCCAGCAACAACAGCGGCAGCAGTAGCGTCAGTAGCAGCGACAGCTGCACCTGCACCGGAAGCGGCACCAGCGGCAGCCGCGGCCTCACCTGCACCGCCCCCAGCAGCAGCGGCCGCAGCAGCGCCTGCACCCTCGGCCACCCCAGCACCAGCGGCAGCACCCACCCCAGCACCAGCATCAGCGCCCGCACCGGCAGCAGCCGCCCCAACACCAGCACCCGCGCCCGCCCCAGCCCCAACAACGTCCCAACTCCAAAGTAGGCTGGCGCTGGCGCCCGTGGAGACGCCGGCGTGCGTCGCCAACGTGATGCGGTACGATGGCTACTTCCCGCTGGAGGTGACGGGCGAGGCGGAGGCGGAGGGCGCACATGTGTGGCGCACGTCCGGCGTGCCGGCCGCCGCGGCGGGCATGGCGACGCTGCGGGAGGCAATTGGGACGGGTGTGTACGACGCGGGGAGCACGCCGCCGGCGGGCGGGTCGTTCGGCGCGCAGCAGCGCGCGGCGCTGGCGGCCGCGTCAGCGGCAGTGAAGGCGGTGCTGCACGAGGAGGCGCACGACGTCGTTCGATTCCTCCACGACTCCGAGGCCGGCATTCTGCCAGGCAGCAGCGACCCGGACGGGTACGACGAGACGCCATTGCCAGGCGATGGCAGCGCAGCGGCCACTGATACGGCGGCGGTGAGTGCCAGTGGTGGTGGCAGTGGCAGCAGTAGCGGCGGCGGCATCGGCGGTGGCGGCGGCGGTGGCGCCAGCGGGAAGGGGAAGGGCAGCGGGAAGGGCGGTAATAAGGATGGGGATGGTCCGGAAGCGGCAGAGGGCGACGAGGAGGACGAGGACGACGAGGATGATGATGACAAGTCGTGGGCGGACCTGGCGCTGGTGGATGACCTCATTACGGCGGTGCGCGGCAGCAAGGCGGACGCGGTGGCCAAGTGCATTGCGGACCTGCGAGCGGTGCACCCCACCGCGCTGCAGTACGCGTTGGACACGGAGCACGACCCGGTGGGCGACCGCGCGCTGGGGACGGCGGCGGAGCGCGGCAGCGTGCCCATGATCCGGATGCTGCTGGAGGCGGGCGCGTTTGTGAATGACGTGAATGACTCGTCGTACTCGGCGCTGCACTACGCGGCAGCGAGCGGCAGCGTGGAGGCGTGCCTGCTGCTGCTGGAGTACCGCGCCGACCTGGGGCTGGTTGATGCTCTGGGGCTGACGCCGGTGCATGTGGCGGTGCGCGCCGGGCACAAGGCGGCGGTGGTAGCCATGCTGCTGTGGGCGGTACTGCACGGCACCTTTGCGCACCTACCGCAGGTGGCGGTGGACTACGCGTGCGAGCAGCGGCGGTGGGAGATGGCGGCGCTGGTGTCGTGGTGCTTCCACTCGGGCCCTGCCGCCGCCAAGCGCATGGAGTCCACCACGCTGCGCCTGCAGATCAAGCTGATGCAGCGGCGGCAGCCAGACGTGGCGGAGTCGGCTGTCAAGCTGATGGAGGTACTGGAGGCGCACGTGGACGCGCATGCCGTCGACGGCAGGGAGCGGCCGACATACGGCGGGCCGCTGTCGCAGTGGGTGCGCGTCTTGGGGCCGGGCGGCCTGCAGGGCGCCGCCGCCGCGCTGACGGAGGTGGGCGGCCTGGATGCGCTGCAGCGGTGGGCGGCCTGCGTGGCGCGGCAGCCCACGCTGGTGTGCCGGCGGGCCATGTGGGACGGCGAGGGCGCCAAGGCGCGGGAGGCTGCGGCAGCGGCAGCGGCAGCAACTGCGTCGTTGTCGGCCGCCGCTGCCGCAAGCGACAGTCTGGCAGCGCCCATGGACCTGTCCTTCTTGCGAATGGCGTCTGGCATGAGTGATGGCGGTGGCGCCGATGCGCCCTCCGACGCCATGTGGTACTACCTCATCACCGGCTGCGCCGCCAACATCTCGTTTGGCACCTTCCTGGCCGAGGCGCCGCAGCTGGCACGGACTACCGTGTCGCGGGCGGTACTGGTGGCGGGCGGCGAGGAGGACGACACTGCTACTGCCGCCGCAGCCGCCGAGGTTGCCTCCGTGGTGGCCAGCATGACCGCGAGCCACGGCAGCGGCAGCGGCGGTAGCGGTGGGGGTGCGAGCGGCAGCGGGGGTGGCGGCGGTGGTGGGGCAGCGGGCGGTGCCGGTGGCAGTGGCGGCGGCGCGGGTGGTGGTGGTGGCGGAGGTGGCGGTGGTGGTGTTGGCGGCGGTGGTGGCGGCGGAAAGCGGACTGGCAGCAAGGAAGCGCCTCAGGTGCTGGACCCCATGGCTGACCTGGATGATCTGGT
>Ga0066256_1004898_pt1 | contig 11496 bp, 1 predicted proteins | sample ThiBio_1000_biof_FD_87107 | JGI IMG/M metagenome (GOLD analysis project Ga0066256, IMG submission 87107) | Wastewater bioreactor microbial communities from Cape Town, South Africa - Thiocy_expt_1000_biof (version 2) | ecosystem: Engineered > Bioreactor > Thiocyanate-remediating >...
GACACACGCGTCCACAGAGAGGGGAGGACAACAGCAAGGCGGTGTGGGCTAAGGGGGCGAGGAATGGCGCGAGGAATGGCGCGCAGCATGTGGGTAGTAGGGAGCGAGAGGGGAAGCGGATCCAACCATGCCGCCAAGGTCCCCGTCGCTCCCCGCAGCGCCACCACCCTCACCACACCATTCACGGACAACCCACCCGCCCAGTGGCCTCCACCACGCGTACGTACGGGCCGGTGTGCGTTGCTGCCGCTGCCGCCATGATGAGGGTGGGGGTGAGTAGGGAAGTAGAGAGAAGAGGGGGGGGTGTGGGGGTGTGGGTACCGGGGGCGTAGCGCGACGGCGCAGACGCGGGGGGGGGGCAGGGGAACGTGGTGCGTGGAGAGCTGCACACAACTGCGGCCTCCCGCGCCCGCCGCCCCCTTTTTCGCCGCCCGAACCCGGGCTGCGCGTTGAGTGGTATTTTCCCTGGAATTTCTTTTCCCGCGTTGAGGCCGCCGACTCGGGGTGCCAGCCTGATAACTGCAGGTGCGCGGTTTCAAACCGCTGGTCGCTACAGCCTGAGTAACACTACAAAGCTGGCCCCCCCACATGGAAGGTGGTTGGCGGCAACGCCGGCGTGCCCGCGCCATTATTGTCGTTGCAATCCGCCCTGTGTTGTTATTGTATTTGGCTGCTGGGCTTATTTTTGAACGCCGGCGGCGAGATTCCAATCGCCGACTTGTAATTGCCATCGGCGCACAACAGCACCAACGGTGCCATAATGTCGGCAGCAACACAGAGACGGGCGGCCGCCGCCTGCCTGCTGGCGGTGGCAACAATAGCGATAGCAGCAGGCAGAGTGGCGGGCGCCGGGGTGCAGCTGCACCGACGCGTGGTGGCGGATGCGGATGCCAGCCGGCGCATAAACGGGCAGCGGGTGCGCGTGGGTGCGAGCACGCCGGCGGTGGCGGCCGCGTTGGCGGCGCATGCGGCGGCGCAGCCGGTCATCACTGCCGTCGTGCCTGCCGCCATCCCGTCCGCCGGCGACGTGCTGCTGCATGTGCGTGGCACGGCGCTGGTGCACAGTGACGGCGTGGCGGCCGACGCGGATGTCGTCAGGTGCGTGTTCCGGTTCCACCATCATGGTGATAGTAGCGACCACCCCACGCTGGATGATGTGCCTGCCGCCGGCCCCAGTGCCGCCAATACCAGCCAGGTGACTGTGGATGCGTCGTACCACGGCGGCACGCGCTCCATCGTGTGCCTTGCGCCGCCCGCCCCACCTACCGGTACGTCAGGTACAAACGGCGGGCTGCAAGTGGTGACGTTTGGGCTGGCGCTGCTGCCACGCAACGCCAGCCGGGTGCACCAGTGGGTGGTGTATGGCAAGCGGCTGACGTACTACCGCCCTGGTGCGCCTGCCGCCCGCCCGCTGTTGGCATCCGCCTTCCCGAATCGCCTGGCGGCTGCCGGCGGCAGCGTGATTGCACTGACAGGCCGCCACCTGGCAGGCGCGCAGCTGGCATGCGACTTTGGCGTGCCGCCCCTGGTGTCTCCTCTGCTCCCGCCGGCAGTGGGGGTAGTACCGCCTACCGGTACCGGTAGTGGTGGGCGGGAGGAGGAGACCGGGTTCCTGGAGGTGGGGCAGGGCGAGCGGGGTGTGGCAGCGGCGGCCGCCGCCCGTGCACGGGCCGCTGCCCGCTCCGCCGCGTTGGCGCACCTAGATGCGCTGGCCGGGCTTGCGTTTGATGGCGCGCCGGCGCCGGTGCTGCTAGAGGTGGGGGCGACGCGTGCAGCCGGCCAGTCGCTGCTGGCGCACTCCCTTGCCAGCCACGCGCACGCGGCGCGCAATGTCGCCGGTTCGCGCACTGGTAATGGCGAGTTGACGGCGCATGCGCACGCCACGTTGCCTGCTGGCGCTGGTGCCACCGACGGCAGCGCGACCGACGTTGTGTGGTGCACCGCGCCGCCCGCACCACCCGCGCCCTTGCCGCACCGAGTGCGGCTGGTGGATGCCGCCAGTAACAATACGGCCGCTTCCAACTGGCTGCCGCTGCACTATATTGCTCCGATCCGCCTGCACCCCGTCGCGCCGCAACCGCGGCACGTGGCAGCTGGTGATGAGGTTACGATCAACTTGCGCCTGCCGCCTGCCAACTGGGCTGCCCTAACCGCCGAGCTGGGATCGCGCCCTGACGTAGCAGACGTCATCTGCAGGTTTGCTGGCCGCATCACCGCCACCGCGGTCGCCGACGCCTCCCTTCCCGGCTTCCGCTGCCTCCTGCCGCCCGCGCCCTACTTGCGTGCCGCCGCCGCCGTGGGTGTTGTTGTGACTGACGGTTCCACCGCGACATCGATGGCATCGGCGGCGGCGCAGGAAGTGGACGCCAGCGATTTGCTGGATGACGTCGCCCTACTGCCACCGCGCCTGGCAGCAATTGTAGAGGCGCTGGTGGGAGGGGCCGTAGACGCCACGTTGCTGCCCGACGACGACGAGCTGCAAGACGACCTGCCGTTGCAGTCGCGCGTCACGTCCGTCATGCACTTTGCGCCGCCCGCGTCGGTTGCGCTGGAGCTTGCCGCCGGCACGCCGTCGCCTCCGCTTGCGCCGCCGCTTTCTGTTGCGGGGTTACCGCCCAGCGGTGGCATGCCGCCGCCGCATCCACTGCATAATGTCCCCGCCACCGGGCAGCCGGTGCCTGGCACTAGTGGTGTAGGTGCCAGCGGCGCCCCCGCCGCGCCCATGGCGGCGCCAAATGCGGCCGGCAGCACTGGTGTGGCCGCCAGCGGTACTACCGGTAATGCTGGTGCAGGTAGTATTGGCGGTGCTGGCACAGCTGGTGCTGGCGCTGGCGCGGATGGCGGGGCTGGCAAAGGCGCTGGACCTGGTGCCGCTGCTGGAACTGGTGCTGGTGCCGCTGCCGGTAGCTCCACGGGTGCGGCTGGCGACCGCACGCCAGCCGTGCCGCTGCTGACGCTGCGAGGGCAAGTGGGCGGCGGCACCGGTAGCAGGGTGAGTGGCACCATTGGCGGTGTGGGCGGCACCAACAACGTGGGCGCGGGTGGCAGCCGGCCAGCAATCGCGACAGAAGTGATGGCGGTTGCGGGCGCGGTGCTGGCGCACCTACCGACGCCGTACTCCCTCCGCCTGGTGCGCCCCGTGGTGCGCGCGTATGTGGCGGCGCGGCAGCTGGCTGATCTGCCTGCCGACGGCACCGTTGACGATGAGGCTGGGGCAGCGATTGCGGTCATCTGCCACGCACTGCACACTGCACGGGCCGTCTCATGTGGTGATGACAGTGGGAAGGGGCCGGCGTATGCGTGTGCCACAATTGGCACGCTGCTCCGCGTCTTGCTGCGCGACGAGTGTGGTGCCTTGCCGCCGCTGCCGTCGCCAGCGCCGCCTGCACACCCGACGGTGCACCCGGCGGCGGGCGGTGACACATGGGGTGATGCACCGCTGCCCCTGAAGGTGGAGCTCAGCGTGGATGGCGGCGCGACGTGGGAGACGGCGGCGCACCGCCTCGTGTTGCACGACCCCGCTTTCGTCAGGCTGACGGTACCTGCTTCCCCCGCTGCAGCTGCCGCACTGCCGCCCGTCGCGGTGGTGCCACGGGTGCTGGCGGCAGCCGGCGGTACAGTTGTGCGGCTGGCGGGTGTTCCGCCGTATATGGCGGCGAGCTGGGGCGCGGCTGCCGCGCGAGGCGGCCTGGTGTGTGACTTTGGTGGCCACCGCGTGCCCGCTGTCTTTGATGCCGGCCACCTGCCGCGGTCCCTGTTCACGTCGTCGGCCGAGGGCGGCACCCGCCTGAATGCCACTGCGGTGGCTGCGGCACGCGCGCGTGGCGTCATCCTGGTACCACCCGCGTTCCACTGCGTGGCGCCGCCTGCGCCGACGCAATGCAGTCACAGGAGCGGTGGCGACACGCCGTGCACCACGCCGCTGGCCGTGACGCTGGACGGCGTTGCGGTGCCGCTGGCAGCATGGCCGCTGGACAGCAGCGACGACGCCAACAATAACAACCGCGATGATCTCGAGCCGGTGGCGCCAACCCTGCTCCTGCACTACGCCTCCCAGCTCCTACCCCGCCGCGTCACACCCAACGTGGCGCCCGCAGGTGCCCTCATTGCCATCACTGCCACGGCGCTGGACTGTTCTACTCCGCTGGCAGCGGCGCAGTCGGTGGTCGTGCGGCTGGGCAGTGTGAATGACGGCAGCATGGTGGTGCATGGCGTGCCGGTACCGGTAGGGGGTTGTGAGTGGAGCGTGGTGGCACGCATGCCGCAGTCGCCGAGCCTGCCAGACGGCGGCGCCCACGCAGTTGCCGGCGGGTCGGTGGCGCTGTCCACTGCGCGCGGCGCGCCATTTGTGCACCGCGCAGACACGCTAGCGGGCGAAACCGGAGCTGGCAGCGGTGTGCCGCGCCTGGACGCCGTGCTCCTGGTGCCGCCGCTGTATGCCACCTACGTCAGCCCCGCTACCGCGGCGCCCGTGAATGGCACGCTGCGGTTGCACGTGGCGGTGACATCCTTTGTGCTGGCGCCGCCGACCGGCCCCGCAGCGGGCGGCACCCGCCTGCTGGTGCTGGGGATTGGGTTGGGTGGCGGCGTGGTGTACAAGTGCCGGTTTGGTGGCACGGTGGTGGTGCCCGCACAGTATGTCAACGCCACCGCCGTGGCACACACGCTGGGGTGGCAGCATGTGCCCGCGCCCGCGTCCGATGCCGCGCCGGCCAGCGACGGGCGCACTGCGGACGCCAGCCTGGCTGCCGTTGCATGCACCGTGCCGCCGCTGTCGGCCCTGCCGCCCCGCCGCGCCATGGGTGGCCTGGCAGCGACCGTCCCCGTGGCGCTGTCGTTTGATGGCGGCGTGAGCTGGACGGACGACAGCGAGGAGGACGGCGGCGGGCACGCGGTGGCACGCGCGCCACGCTTCACCTACTACGACGGCACGTGGCTGGGCGCCGCCGGCTGGGACGGCAACCTGGGTGCACCGGCGGGGGGGCGGGGGGGGGTGGGGTCGCTTCCCCGCGCCCCCCCCCCCCCCCCCGGGGGCGCCCCCGCGCCCCCCCCCCCCGCGGCCCGGCGCTGCCGATTGGGGGGCGCCGCCGTCGTGGTGGGCGTGCCGGGCGCTGCCACCGGCGGCCTCCGCTGCCGGGTTCCCAGCGCCGCCACTCTGTCCCGTGCCGCCGCCACCACGCCGTCCACGGACGGCGCCACCATCAGCCTGGAGGTGTCCATCAACGGCGGCGCAGATTGGGTGGCGCTGCAGCAGCGCGGGCAGTGGGTGGCGCACGCTGCACACGCGCCGTCTGGCGGTGGCGTGGCGGTGGGCACGGTGCCGGGCATGGCGGTGGCGGTGGCGCCAACCGCGGGCATGGTGGGTGCGCATACCGAAGTGGGCGTCACTGGATGGGCGGGCGCCCTGACTGCTGCACCGCCCGGCGCCACGCTGTGGTGTCTGTTTGCGTTTGATGCAGCGCCGCCAGCAGGCGGCGGCGAGGATGACCTGCCGCCCCGTCCACTGCTGGTGCCTGCCACCGTAATCGACGGTGGCGGCCCGCTGCACGGCATGGCGCAGTGTACCGCGCCGCCACTGGCGGCGTATTGGGCACGGTACGCACCGCGTTCCACCGCCGCGCCGACAGACGCCGTTACCGCTGTGAAGGAGGCGGCAACAATTGCATACCAAGTGCGTGCAGTGCGCGCGGCCGTGGCGGCCGGTCGTGCGGCACTGCGCCTGCCGCAGCCGCACGCCGCCAGCGGCGCCGGGCTGGTGTTTGACGCCCTGGATGGCGTGCCTGTGAACGTCAGCAGTGACGGCACGCTGCCGCCCGGCGTGGCATCAATGGTGAGCGTGGCCCTCGATATCGTGATAGCGGCAGCCGCGGCGTTGCGTCCGCCACTGGCCACCACCAGCTTCACGTACATACCGCCGCTGGCGGTCGCGGCTGTGACGCCACGGCTGGTGCCGTCCGCCGGCGGGCGCACGGTTACAATCCGATTGGCCGATTGCGCCGGCGCGCGGCACGGCCATGACAGCGCGTTTGTGCGCGTCGGCGGCAACTTGGTGGCGGCGGTGTGGGCGGTGGTATCGTCATCGCCGGCGCACCCCGACGCCTGCCCCGCCCTGCTTGCCGCGTTGCCGCCGCTGCCGCCCGGCCGGTACGCCGTGGAGGTGTCGCTCACGGGACAGCACTTTAGCGCGCCGCCAGTTGGCCAGGAGGTGGTTGCCCTTCCACCCCGCCGCGCCGCACTGGTGTGGGTTACCGATACTCGTGCTGGTACAGACGGCAGCGACGCAACCACTCTCACCCGCCGCCTGGTCTACTTTGCATTTGCTGCGGGTCACGGCGAGGCGGCACAGCCACGCGTGACGTTTGTGTTGTCAGTCAGTGGCACTGCAGTGGCGGTACCTGCTGCACCCTGCCCTGGCAGTAATGCGTCAGCATCGTCGCTGCCAGCGCCGCCGGCAGGTTGCATTGCCATGTGCGCGGACCTTGCTCTGTCGGTGCTGCCCGCTGTCGGGGCGGCACAGCCGCTGGTACACCTGGCGCATGTGCTGGTGCACGCGCCTGACCATCCCGGCATCGCCACACCGCGCCCACTGGTGGACGACAATGACGGTGGCGGCTGGATGTGGGATGGCTCGTCGGGCGAGGCGGGTGCAGCCGCACGCCCCTTGACCCCCGATGTGTGGCTGGCTGCTGCAGAGCTGTGGGGGCAGGTGGACACAAATGCTGGTACTGGCGGCGCTGACGCTGGCGGTGAAATGGCGTCTGCCAGTGTGGTTGGTGACGTGAGTAATGGCGGTGCCGCTGGCGCTTCGGCGCAGTCGGACGAAGTGTGGGTGACTCGCACCGCGAACGCACGCCTGGTTCCTGCCGCAGGCGTGCCGGCCGCAGGTGGTGGCGGAGCCAGTGGTGGCGGCGGTGCAATCGCCGGCACCAACGGCGGCGGGGGCAACAACGGTGCAGACGGTGTACCATCACAGCAAGCTGACACACCAGCGCCGCCGCACCTTGCCGCACTACCGGCTGACAACCCCGATGTGCAGCGCGTGCTGGCCGCCATGCTGTCGTCCGGCTCGGTGACGGCGGTGAAGCAAGCAGCAGCCGCAGCAGCGGCTTCCCCCTTGCCTGCTGCCGCAGGGGCCGCGCTGATGGAGCAGCAGACACCGGCGGCAGCGGCACCCGACGGCGTCACCGGCGTCCATGTGGTGCTGTACACGGGCTCCGGCCGTGCCCTTGCGGTGCCCGCCGCGTTGGACGCACGTCGTGGCGTTGTGGAGGCCCGCTTCGCTGCCACGTCCGCAGCCACCGCCCTGTCCCTGCCTGCCGCCGCGTCGCAGCGGTACCGCCTCGCCTACGTGCGCATCGTGTCAGGTGAGCTGCCGCGTCGTACCCAGGGCGGTAGCAGTGAGGGCGGCGGCGGCGAAGGCAGTGGTTGTGACCCCGCCGGTGCTGGCAGTAAAAGTACGGCTGACGATACTACCGGCACCTCCGCGGCGGCGTTATGCAGTGCCGGCGCGTGGTCGGCGGCGGTAGACGGCAACGCGTGGTTGTCGCCGGCGGGCGGCTTGGTGGTGGCACCCTGGAGCGCGGTCAGTGACGCGACGCCGCTTGTGCTGGATGCTGCTGCACTAGTTCCCGGACCCGGCACCGGCACCACCACGCCGGCTGACGGCAGCTGGGCGGCAGACGGCGGCGGTGGCGCGGTGTTTGCCCTCCGACTGATCCCACAGCTGCTGGCGCAGTCGCCGTACCCGCTGCCGCGCTCGCTGCTGGGGCGGCGCGCATTTGACGCGGCGGTGGTGGGCGACCTAGCGGCAGCGAGCGGCACGCAGGCGCGGCGGTGGGCGGTAACGGACGTGGCAGCCGACACGGGCGTGCTGCGGGTACACGTACGGGCATCGTCAAGTGGTGGCGAAGCAGCGGTAGCAGACGTGGTGGCACGCTTGCTGGCGGACGTGCGCGTGAGGGCGCCGGCGTTGATGGCTGGGCGTGTGACGTGGGCGCTGGATGGCCTCTTCCCCGCCAGCTCGCTGCAGTGGGTGGGCGGCGTGCCGCACGTGGGCGGCAGCTGCACCAACCCGACGCTACTGACGCCCGCCGCGTGCGCGTCAGTGGGTGTATGCTCCTGCTCCGGCGTGCCGCGTGACGCGCCCGACGAGTGTGCCGCGGCGCTGACTGCCAACGGCGGCCGGTGCGCTTTCATCCCCGAGTTCCGGTGGTCTGCTGCTCCCGCCCCCGCGCCGCTGGCGTATGGCACCTGCGAGGACGCGCGGTTCCTGAGCGAGGCTGAGTGCCTGGCCGACGGCCAGTGCTCCGACCCCGCCTACGTGGGCCGCGACGCGTGTGAGGCGGACGGCGCATGTGACCCGCCGCCTACCCTTGCGAGCCAACAGCAGCGCGGCACTGCGCGGCCACCCCGCGTGCTGCACTTTGCGCAGTTTACGTCAGCGCGCACGTGCCGCGACCCGGCGGCACGCCGCCGCCTGCGCAACGGCCACTGCGTGCCCCCCGCCGCCACCGCCAACCTCAACTACCCGTACCACCAGCATACCACCCGCGAGGCGTGTGAAGAGCCGCTACACCGGTCCCTACCCCCTGGCGCCGATGCCAGCGGCTATGGCTGTGTGGCGCGTCCTGACGCGTCGCCGGAAGATGCCGCGGTCGACTACACACGCTTCACGAACCAGGGCGAGTGTGAGGAGCCTGACATGCGGCCCGCCTGCGCCGCCACCGGCGACGTGCTGTTGCAGGTGGCGTCGGGGCCCCTGCCCGCCGCTAACGCGGTAGATGACATGGCAGCGGTGCCATGGCGGTATCCCACGCAGCCAGCGTCACCACCGCCCTCCATCCTGCCGCCGCGCCCGGGTGACGACATTATTGTGCCAGAGGACGGCGGCACGCCTGAGTCAGCGGCAAGTAGTGCGACAGTGGCGGCGTCGGCCGCGGCAACCGTGCGCCCAAGCGTCGTGCCATCATCACCGCCGCCATCGTCTAAGCCTAAAGCCGCTGTGCCACGGCGGGTAAGCCCAAGCGCTGCTGCCGCTGCCGTACCTAGTGGTGGTGATGACGAGCCGCCTGCGCCAAAAGCGGCAGACTGCGGCCCGGCAGGCGTGTGGACCAACCGGGCGGGGCCGCCAGGGCGGTGGATCGAGGACGGCGGGGATGTGGCGGTACCGTCTAGCGACGATGAGGACCTCGTCTTCCAGTACGAGCGCGTGCCTGGCGTGTGGCGGTCAAGCCGCACATTCCGGCCGGCGCGGAAGTGGCGCACCGGCGCGTTTGGCGCCGCCACCAAGGACCCCTGCCCCTGCAACTGGCAGGCGGACAAGTACCACCTGTCCAAGTGCAACTGGTGGCGGTGCGGCCCGGCGGTGCGCGGCACCTCCAGCGACGGCTACATTGGCATCCAGCGGCAGAAGGACGCCATTGAGATGGTGTCCGACTACCAGGCGTTTGTAAGTGTGGGCGGCCGCAAGCTGTGGATGAACCTGGACACCGGGACGGCGTGCTCGTGGGCCATGTCGGCGGCGTGCTTCATGGAGGGCTGCCTGGACGTGCAGCTGTTCCTGGGCGCCTTCATCCCCACCATCCCGCCGCAGTTTGTCATCATCGACCTGCTGGAGCGCGGCTTCATGCAGATTGGCTCCATGGCGGGCTTCCTGGGCCACACCATGATGCGCCTGGCGGGCACCTTCGTGATGGGCGCGCCGCTGGCCATGGGCATCCTGGACATTGGCAACATTGGCGAGACGACGTACAACCACAGCGGCAACATTGGGTTTGGGTACTGGGAGGAGGCGTGGGCCAACTGGCTGCTCCCCCGCGACCCCGTACGTGCTACTTGCATAGGGTTGTTGCCACCCACGCACGCGCCACCCCCACCTACACCCCACCCCCCACCCCGTTCCACCCGCAGTCCATCTCGGTGCTGGACTTTATGCGCACCGGCAACATCTTCCTGCCCATCCCGCTGGTGCCCGTGCCCATCCCCAAGCCGTTCCAGCTGTGGGGCCTGCCGCCCATCTTCCCGGCGGGCTTCATCTTCAAGTTCTCGTTCTTCATGTCGGACCGCGGCGGCTGCTTCTTCCTGAACGGCGCGCCCAGCCAGTTTGCGCGGCAGGGCACCAAGTCGGTCATGGTGCTGCCGCTGCCCGCCATCAAGTGGATAGCGCCATCGTGGCTGTTCATCCTGCAAGACATCAAGGTGAACGGGCGGTCCATCAAGCCGTGCCTCATCCCGCCGCTGTGCCGCGCCGTCATCAAGACGGGCGTGTTCAGCATCACGGGGCCCATGTACCCCATGCTGGCGCTGCTGGAGGAGGTGGCGGCGCCGTCCACGTGCGAGGGCATCGACCGCCTGCCTGACATCACGTTCACCATCATGGGCACCGACTTCACCATGACGCGCCACGACTACGTCATCTTTGGCCAGGACTTTGACGAGATCTCCTGCATGACCGCCTTCACCCCCGAGGCGCAGCTCATCCCCGGGTTTGAGCTGTGGACGTTTGGCGACGCCTTCATCCGCGCCTTCTACACCACCTTCAGCTCCCTGCCGCTGCACCGCCTCGCCATGGGGCCGTCGGAGCACCGGTACTACGAGAAGAACGGGTGCGGCGGCGGGGAGGGCGAGGGTCCGCTGCGCAGGTGGGACGGCGGCGGCCAGCCGCCACCCGGCGCCGCGCGGGAGTCCGGCGTGGCGGCGGCGTCCGCGTCGGCGCAAGATGCCGCAGACGCCGCCATGGGCTGGAAGCGGCGCCAGAATTGGGAGGCAGACCAGGCAGGCGTGGCGGACGCGGCGGTGGCGGCGCGCGCCGACGCGGCGTTACGTGACGAGGAGGGCGCGCGGTTTGCTGCCGCGCGGCACACCAAGTTTGGCCTTGGCCTTGCCACCCTCACCGACACCGCGCCCGGTGACGGCGTCGTGCGCTCTGCCAGCGACCGGTTCGGCCTCAACGCCGCGGTGCTGCTGGAGGCCGATGCTGGTATGGCCGATGCGCACACCGCGGCGGTGCACGACTCGCCACCGGGCCTGACGCCGGCGGACACAGCGGCGGCATGGGCGGGCTCGCACGCGCTGGCAGACGCCGTGCATGAGAGCGTCCGCCTGCGCGCTTCCGCTGCAGCCGACCGCGAGGCGCGCGGCCGCAACGCGGCAGCGGACCTGGCGCAATCACTAGCGCACCCGGTGGCGGTGGCGGCGCTGGCAGAGATAGCTGCAGGCGGCGGCGCCACCTACCTCGCCCGCCACGACACCGCCGCTGCAGTAGCTGCCACCGTTGGCGCCTCACCGGCGGTAGTGCCATTGGCACCCACCCCGCCCCCGCCGCCCCCCCCCCCCCCGCCGCCCGCCCCCGCCACCCCGCCCCCGCCGCCGCCGCCCCCGGCGCCGCGTGGCCCCGCGCCGCCGGCCGCCCCGCCGGGGCCGCCGCCCCCCGGGGCCCCTCCTGGCGCACCGCCCCCGGGACCGCCTGGAGCGCCGCCTGGTGCACCGCCGCCGGGG
>Ga0066256_1004899_pt1 | contig 11495 bp, 13 predicted proteins | sample ThiBio_1000_biof_FD_87107 | JGI IMG/M metagenome (GOLD analysis project Ga0066256, IMG submission 87107) | Wastewater bioreactor microbial communities from Cape Town, South Africa - Thiocy_expt_1000_biof (version 2) | ecosystem: Engineered > Bioreactor > Thiocyanate-remediating >...
GGCGTGGGCCGCGCCCGACGGGATCGGGATCTGGCCCCGCGACATCGACGGCACGGAGGCCAAGATCGGCGCCATCGGCGTGCGCATCCGCCGTTGGGTGACGATGCACGGACTGGCGGTCAATCTGGACCCCGATCTTTCGCATTTCGGCGGGATCGTGCCTTGCGGGATCGCCGAATACGGGGTGACGAGCCTCGCCCGATTGGGCGTGCCGGTTGCGCAAGCCCTATGGGATGAGGCATTGCAGCGCCGCGCCGGCGAATTCCTCGGCGCATTCGCGACGCCTGAAATCGAGTGACGAGACCTATGAAAGCCCGCTTCCCCGCAGCCCTGACGGTTCTTGCCCTTGCCGCCTTGCCGCTTGGCGCATGCGGCGGCAGCGGGGGAGACGGCGGGGATGACGAGCGCACCGCCTCGGGTGAAGTCCTCCAGGGCACGATCAGCGACGAGATGCTGCCGCTCGACACCGTCACTTCGGAGCCGCCGCTGATGAAGACCGAATCGCCCAAGGCCGGCGCCGGCAGTGGTGCGCAAGCGGAAGGTGGCGAAGCGGCCGAAGGGGAAGATGGCGCGGCGGAAGCGGGCGAGCAGCCCCCTGCCCCGGCCGCCACCGCTACGCAGAGCACGGCCGCTTAGGGCGCGATCGCCTTTGTTCGCGGGTCATCCGAAAGGCCTTCTGCCCTCGCAATGAGGGCCGCGCTCAGCTTTCCAGCCCCAGCAGCCTTTTCGCCTGCACCAGATGCGGCTGGTCCACCATCCGGCCGTCCAGCGCCAGCGCCCCCGCGCCGGGATTGGCGGCGAACAGGTCCACGATCGCCTGCGCCTCGGCCAGTTCCGCCTCGCTCGGGCTGAAGGTCGCGTTGATCACCTGCACCTGATCGGGGTGGATCGCCAGCATGCCGTGGAACCCGTCTGCGCGCGAAGCGGCCGCCGCCGCCTCCAGCCCCGCGAGATCGCGGAAATCGGCATGGAGGGTGTCCACCGCCAGCACGCCGCGCGCATGCGAGGCCAGCAGCACTTGCGAGCGGACGAAGCGGAACGTGTCGGTCCACACTCCGTTCGTGTCGCGCTTGCGCGTGGCGCCCAGCGCGGCCGACAGGTCTTCCGCGCCCCAGGTCAGCCCGGCAAGGCGCGGCAGCGAAGCGGCGGCATAGGCTGCGATCGAAAGCGCGGCGGCGGGGGTCTCGCTCACCAGCGGCAGGATTTCGGTGGTGCCGGCGGGGAGGTCGTGGCGCTGCTCCAGCTCGGCAAGTTCGGCTGCCAGCGCCTGGAGCTGATCCGGCCCCGCCGCCTTGGGCACCATGATCCCCGATGGCGCTGCCGGCATGGTGGCGGCAAGATCTTCACGCCACCACGGCGTGTCGAGCGCGTTGATCCGCACCCAGCGATTGTCGGCGCTCCCTTCCGCGAGCCAGTCATGCGCCAGGCCGCGCGCTGCAGGCTTGGCCTCGGGCGCGACGGCGTCTTCGAGGTCCACGATCACCACGTCGGCCCCGGCGCTTGCCGCCTTTGCCAGCTTGCGTTCGCTGTCGCCCGGCACGAACAGCCAGGATCGCCATCCCATCGCTTTGCCGCTCCCCTTTCACCGCGTCCCATCGACGCGGCCATTGCGGGGTGATAGCCATTGGCCGAGAGGTCAAGAGCGGAGGCAGGCAATGACGCGGGCAGGATGGGTGATCCCGGCAGTGGTGCTGATGGCGGGCCTTGGCGCATGCAGCGTGCCGCCGCCCGAAAGCGCCCCTCCTCCTGCCGCGGCGGCGCCGGCTAACGCGGAGCAGGCGCGCTTCGATGCGCTAGGCGTGCGTTATATCGAAACGCTCGCGCGGGAAAATCCGGTCTACGCCACCCAACTCGGCAATCATGCGCATGACGGCGAACTGCCCGACATCACCGCGCAGGGGCGCGAAAGGCGGCTTGCCGAAACGCGCGCGATGCTGGCGGAGCTGAACGCGATAGACCGCGCCCGGCTGACGGCGGACGGGCAAGTGGACGCCGCCTTGCTGGAGAACGCGCTGAATTACGAGATCTGGCAGGTCGAAACGCTGCAGGAATGGGCGTGGAACCCGCAGGTTTATAACGACACCGCTTCCTACGCGCTCTATTCGCTGGTCGCGCGCGATTTCGCGCCGTGGCCGCGGCGGTTCCAGTCTGCCGTGGAGCGGATGGAAAAGCTCCCCGCCTTCCTTGCCGAGGCGCGCAGGCAGCTCGATCCCGCACGGGTGCCGAAGGTCCATGCCGAGATCGTCGCGCAGCAGAATGCCGGCATCATGGAGACCGTGGACGCCGCGCTGTTGCCCGAGGCGGAGAAGGCCGAAGGGGCGGCGCGCACCCGGTTCGACGTCGCGCTGAGCAATCTCAAGGTTGCGGTGGCCGAGCACCAGAAATGGCTCGACGAGGTGCTGGTGCCGAATGCGAAGGGCGATGCCCGCCTCGGCCCCGCGCTCTACGATGCCAAGATGCGCTTCGACCTGATGAGCTCGATGAGCCGGGCGGAGCTGAAGCAGCGCGCGCAAGCGGCCTTCAAGGCGACGCGGGCGGAAATGCAGGCGATCGCGCTGCAGGTGGGCGATTGTGGCAAGAGCCTGCCTGCCGATCCCGCCACGGCCGAGCAGCAGGCAATCGAATGCGCTCTGGCCAGGACCTACGAACGCCGCGCGCCGCGGGGCGAGCTGGAGGCGCATACCCGCGCCGCGCTGGCCGAAGCGATCGCCTTCACGCGCGAGAAGGGGCTGGTCGCCATGCCCAGGGGCGATGTGCTGGTGATCACCATGCCCAAATTCTGGCAGGGCAACGCGGTGGCCTATGACGATCCGCCCGGCCCGCTGGAGCCGCACCTGCCCAACTATTTCGCCGTCTCGCCGATCCCGGCGGACTGGACGGACGAACAGGCGACCAGCTTCCTGTCCGAATACAACGAATACATGCTGCGCGATCTTGCGATCCATGAAGGCGTGCCGGGCCATTATCTCCAGCTCGATCACTCGAACAAATACCCCTCCACCCTGCGCGCGGTGCTGCAGTCCGGGCCGTTTATCGAAGGTTGGGCGGTCTATGCCGAAGGGGTGATGGCGGATGAAGGCTTCATGGGCGGCGATCCGCAGGATGGGCTGCTGTTCCGCCTCACCGTGCTCAAGATGCGGCTGCGGGCGATCGCCAACACCCTGCTCGATATCGGCATCCACGCCGAAGGGATGACGCGCGAGCAGGCGATGGACCTGATGATGAAGGGCGCCTTCCAGCAGGAGCGCGAGGCCGCCGGCAAATGGACCCGCGCGAACCTGACCTCGGTCCAGCTGCTGAGCTACTTCACCGGCTATGCCGAGCATGTCGCCCTGCGCGAGGAAGCGGAACGGCGCTGGGGCGACGCCTTCACCCTGCGCCGCTATCACGAGGGGGGGCGGCCCCCCGGCCCCCCGCCGGTGAAATATGCCCGCGCGCTGATGTTCGGGGAGGGGGCGGAGTAGGACACGCCCTTCTTCATCCGTTCGTCACCCTGAACTTGTTTCAGGGTCCATTTCTCCGGATTGCTCCGGTCGATGAGGAGGGATGGATGCTGAAACGAGTTCAGCATGACGATGAATGAGTCGAGAATAGCTCCATTCTCGACTTTGCTCCGCTTTCGCCCTATGTGTGATTCACACAGTATGCGGCATGGAGTTCGAATTCGACCTGGCCAAGGACGAGGCCAACCGGTTCAAGCACGGATTGCGGCTTTCGTTCGGGCAGCGGGTGTTCGGCGATCCTTATCATCGTGTCTTGCCGTCGTTCCGGGAAGAGGATGGAGAGGAGCGATACAAGGCGGTAGGGCTTGTCGACCGCAAACTTCATACCGCCGTTTTCGTGATGCGGGGCGAAGCCGTTCGGCTTATCTCCGTTCGCAGGAGCAATCGAAGTGAACAAAAATGGGGCAGCGTTTCCGCATTCTGCGCCACCGGCTGAGTAGGACGCAGGAACAGTTTGCCAAGGCTTAAGGCATCCCGCTGGCAAGCCTGCGGCAATACGAAATGGCGCGCTATATGCCGCCGCCGGCGGTTCGCGCCTATCTCAAGGTGATCGAGGCCGAGCCGGATATGGTGAGGAAAGCCGTGGCGGGGTGAAGTGTGGCATCTCCGTCATGCCAGCGAAAGCTGGCATCTCGGGCAGCAAGGTGAAACGCTCAGGGTATGGTCAAAGGCGGCTATGTCTACATCCTCGCGAACAAGCGCTACGGTGTGCTCTATACAGGTGTGACCAGCGATCTTGCCGTGCGCGTCCACCAGCATCGCGAAGGCAAGGGTGGCGCCTTTACCGCGCGCTACAATCTGAAGCTGCTGGTCTATGTCGAGGAATATCCCACTATCGAGAAGGCGATTGTCCGTGAGAAGGCGATCAAGGCCTGGAAGAGGATGTGGAAGATCGAGGCGATCGAGCGGATGAATCCGGGTTGGGACGACCTTTACCTGAAGATCAATGCGTAAGCAGGAGACAAGAGGCCGGAGATGCCAGCTTTCGTTGGCATGACGGGAAAAGAGTCGTCACCCCAGCGGAAGCCGGGGTTTCCAGCGGTGAGTTCCTACCGCGCCCCCAGATCCCCCTTGCCCACGGTCCCGCTCGCCATTTCCAGCATCCGGTCCAGGCTGGCCTTGGCCTTGATGCGCAAGGATTCCTCGATCTCGATCCGGGGTTCCAGGTCGCGCAGGCAGAGGTAGAGCTTCTCCAGCGTGTTGAGCGCCATGTAGGGGCAGATGTTGCAGTTGCAGTTTCCGTCGGCTCCGGGCGCGCCGATGAAGGTCTTTTCGGGCAGGGCCTTTTCCATCTGGTGGATGATGTGCGGCTCGGTGGCGACGATCAGCGTGTCGCCGGGGAACTCCTGCGCGAATTTCAGGATGCCGCTGGTCGACCCGACATAATCGGCGTGGTCGATGATCGTCGGCGGGCATTCGGGATGCGCGGCGATGGGCGCGCCCGGATGCTGCGCCTTGAGCTTGAGCAGCTCGGTTTCGCTGAAAGCCTCGTGCACGATGCACACGCCCGGCCAGAGCAGCATTTCGCGGTTGAACTTGCGGCTGAGATAGCCGCCCAGGTGCCGGTCCGGCCCGAAGATGATCTTCTGCTCGGGCGGAATCTGGGCGAGGATCGTCTCCGCGCTGGAGCTGGTCACGATGATGTCGGAGAGCGCCTTCACCTCGGTCGAGCAATTGATGTAGGTCAGCGCGATATGGTCGGGATGCGCCTCGCGGAAGGCCTTGAACTTTTCGGGCGGGCAGGAATCCTCCAGGCTGCAGCCGGCGTCCATGTCGGGCAGCACCACGATCTTCTGGGGGGAGAGGATCTTGGCCGTGTCGGCCATGAACTTCACGCCGCAAAAGGCGATCACTTCCGCGTCGGTCTGCGCCGCCTTACGGCTGAGCTCCAGCGAATCCCCCACGAAATCGGCAAGGTCCTGCAATTCGGGCTTCTGGTAGTAATGCGCCAGGATCACGGCGTTGCGCTCCTTGCGCAGGCGATCGATCTCGGCAAGCAGGTCGGTGCCTGCGGGGGGCTTCGTGAGGACGCTCAATTGTCTTCTCCAACTTCACGCATGTAGATGGCCGTACAGTGCTTCGGGTTCAACCTGCAATGAAGTTCGGGGAGGGGTCAGCGAGGCTCCGCTTCTCCGTCGAAGCGGACATTCACGGTGACGTCGCCGAAGCCCGCCACTTCCAGCGGAATGGCGAGATTCTGGCGGATCGCGTCCTTCGCGGCGGCGCGGGCGAGGTCCATCAGCACGGGATTGCGGGCCTGCTCCACCGCCTGCCCCTCGGCCAGCCGGGTGTTGTTGCGGGTGAGCTTGTCCTGCGCGTCGCGGGTGATCCAGATGCCTTCGCGCAGATATTGCGCATGCGCCTCGTCGAGGTTGGGCGTGCCGATGTCCAGCGGCGGCAGGCGGACGGAAAGCGTCTGCGTGCCCGCGTCCCATGCCAGGCGCGTGCGGTCCATCGAGGAGAGGTTCAGCGTGTAGTCCACCCGCGCGGGGATCACCGCCACCTGCTTGCTGGTGATCGCGCCGAAGAAGCGGCTGTCGTCGCTGGAAACCACGGGGGCGAGCTGGGCGGAGAACACCGTCAGCTTGTTCTGCTTCTCGAACGCGCCCAGGCTGGTGGCCAGCGGGTCGCCGTAATCCTCGGGGCCGTAGGCCTTCCAGGCGAAGAAGGCGGCCAGTGCCAGGGTGAAGATGAACATCAGCCACGGCACCGCCTGGATGCGCGCGAGGGAACGCTCCCGCCATTGCTCCAGCGGGGGCGTGGCCGTGTCGGTCTTTTCGTCTAGTCGATCCACCATTCCTCTCCCGAACGGTTGACGGCCCCGCGCCGTTCCAGGTCGATCAGATGCGCGAGCACCGATTGCCCGGCGGCAGGCCACAGCTTGCGGTCCACCCCCTTATACATGCGCGCGACCATGTCCGTCACCTGCTGCGGGCCTTCCGCCAGCAGCGACAGGATCTGGCGTTCGCGCTGCCGGCGGTGGCCGATCATCCCGCGCACCAGCTGGCGGGGCCGCTCCACCGCCGCTCCATGCGCGGGGGAGTAGACGCGGTCCTCCCGCCCGTGCAGCCGTTCGAGCGAGGCCATGTAATCCGCCATGTCGCCGTCGGGGGGCGAGACTACGCTGGTCGACCAGCCCATCACATGGTCGCCGGTGAACAGCGCCCCGCTTTCCTCCAGCGCGAAGCACAGATGGTTCGATGTGTGGCCGGGCGTGGCCAGCGCGGTGAGCGTCCAGCCGGGGCCGGACAGGCTCTCCCCGTCGGCCAGCACCCTATCGGGCGCGTAGTCGCGGTCGAACGGCGCGTCCGCGCGCGGGCCGGCGCTTTCAAGCGCGAGCGGGGCGCAGCCGATCACCGGGGCGCCGGTGCTGCGCGCCAGCGGCGCGGCGCCGGGCGAATGGTCGCGATGGGTGTGGGTGCAGCAGATCGCGGTGACGGGCGCGTCTCCGATCGCCATTTCCAGTGCCGCAAGGTGATCGGCATCGTCGGGGCCGGGATCGATCACCGCGATCCCGCCTGCCGCGCCCACGAGGTAGGTCTGCGTGCCGGTATAGGTGAAGGGGGATGCATTGGGCGCCAGCACGCGGCGGACCAGCGGCTCCAATTGTTCGCAGATGCCGGTCGGCCAGGGTTGCGGAGGAAGCGCCATGCGCCGCATATGGGGGACGGGAGGGCCGATTGCCATGACTGAGCCGCTTATCCTCGTTCTCGACGAGGGCACCACTTCGACCCGCGCGATGCTGTTTGCGCCCGACGGCGCCCTTGCCGGCACGGCCCAGCGCGAGCTGACGCAATATTATCCGCATCCCGGCTGGGTGGAGCACGACGCGGCGGAGATCTGGGACAAGACGCTGGCCTGCGCGCGCGAAATGGTGGAGCGGGCCGGAGGGGCGGATCGCATCGCCTGCATCGGCATCACCAACCAGCGCGAAACGGTCGTCGCCTGGGACAGGCGGACGGGCGAGCCGCTTTCGCGCGCGCCTGTGTGGCAGGATCGCCGCACGGCGGAGCGGTGCGCCGAACTGCGCGAGGCCGGGCACGAGCCCTATGTGCAGGAAGCGACCGGCCTGCTGATCGATCCCTATTTCTCGGGCACCGAAATGAACTGGCTGGTGGAGAACGATCCCGCCGTCGCCCAGGCGGCGAAGGACGGGCGGCTGGCGCTGGGAACGGTGGAAAGCTGGCTGGTGTTCAAGCTGACGGGCGGGGAGCTGCTGACCGACGCCAGCAATGCCAGCCGGAGCCTGCTGCTGCCGCTGGAAGGCGCAAGCTGGGATGAGGGGCTGTGCGACCTGTTCGGCGTGCCCCGCGCGGCCTTGTGCGAAGTGGCCGACAGTGCGGGGCTTTTCGGGCAGACCCTGCCGGAACTGTTCGGCGCGCCGATCCCAATCACCGGTCTCGCGGGCGACCAGCAGGCCGCGACCGTGGGCCAGGGCTGCCTCGCCCCCGGCGACACCAGGGCGACTTACGGCACCGGGGCCTTCGTGCTCGCCAATACCGGGCACACGATCCCGCAATCCGCCAACCGCCTGCTCGGCACGGTGCTCTATCAGCTCGGCGGCAGGCGGACCTACGCCATCGAAGGTTCGGTGTTCGTCGCGGGCAGCCTCGTCCAGTGGCTGCGGGATTCGCTGGGCATCATCGCCACCTCCGCCGAGACGGAGGCGCTGGCGCGGTCGGTGCCCGATACGGGCGGGGTGGCGATCGTGCCCGCTCTGTCGGGCCTAGGCGCGCCTTATTGGGAGCCTTCGGCGCGCGGAGTCATATCCGGCCTCAGCTTCGCCACGGGCAAGGCGCAGATCGCGCGCGCCGCGCTGGAGGCGATGGCGCACCAGACGCACGATCTCGCCCGCGCCTATGCGGCGGACGGAGCGGCGTGGACCTCGCTACGTATCGACGGCGGGATGAGCGCGAATGACTGGATGGCGCAGGACATCGCCGATCTCCTCGGCCTCGCGGTCGAGCGCCCGGCTTTCGTGGAGACGACCGCGCTGGGCACGGCGATGCTGGCCGGCCTGGGCGCGGGCCTGTTCGGATCGCTGGAAGCCGCGGCCGATGCGATGCGGGGGGAAACCGTGCTGTTCGAACCGGCGATGGCGGGCGATGTGCGCCGGGAACGGCTGGCCCGCTGGAGCAAGGCGATCGCCGCCACCCGGGCGGGTCTCGCCTAGGGCTGGAGCGCCCGAAACGGAGACAAGCGCCTATGTGATCCCCGGCGCAAGCCGGGGTCCAGGGCGGGGAGTTCTACATTCGGGCTCTGGGCCCCCGCTTTCGCAGGGACTCACCGGGTGCCTCAATCCGGGCAGGTTATTCTCAATGCCCTGAAGTCTGGCCCAGCCGTTCGCGCAGCCGGTCGATCGCGCTGGGGACCATTTCGAAGCGGGCCTGCCAGGCTTCGTCCAGCCGGCTGATGCGTGCATAGAGCCGCTCGGAATCGAGGATCAGCTCGCGGGTGTGCGGATCGATCAGGGCGAGCTGTTCGGGATCGGATTTCGCCGTCTTCAGCGGCAGGCGGCCGTGGCGGCGCAATTGCAGTTCCGAAATGTCGCCGTTGAAATAGGCCCGCTGGTTGAGCAGCCACGCGATCGCATGCATCATCCGCGTGATCGTGCGCAGCGCCTCGCAGGAAAGCGCGATCCGGGCGAGGTCCTCGTCCTGGCTGGCATCGTCGAGCCGGCCCGACAGGTCGAACGCGGCGCGCGTCTCATCGGCGAGAACCAGGGCCTCGTTGTAGAGCGCTTCCACAATGCGCGGATTTATATCGGTCGGCATCCCCATCGAAGCCTCGTCGCTAGCCCGGCCTCCGGGTCTTCGCCAGCGCCGGATCGGCGCTTTCCCCGCACCAAAACGGGACTGTCCCGCAGCGGAACGCTTTGGGCCGCTCGCGGCCGTGCGGAGCCGCCGCGGCGGCGCTCACGCAATGATGTCGGGCAGCAGGCTGTCCTCGATCATGGCGATCTGGTCCTTGAGCCGCAGCTTGCGCTTCTTGAGCCGGGCGATCTGCAGCTGGTCCTGCGTTCCGGCGGCGGAAAGCGCGTCGATCGCGGCGTCCAGATCGCGGTGCTCGATGCGAAGGGCCGTCAGCCTCTTGCGCAGCTCCTCCTCGTTCACCGCTTCGTGACTCCCGGCTCGACACGTCGTTCCTATGCCTGCCTGCGTCGCAATGCACGGCACCGTTTGCCGATCTAGGGCTATTATGGTTTGATGACAATCGCGCGGCTTCGCCACGCGGGCTAGTCGCCTCTGGGCGGTCTGCAGGATCGCCTGCCGAAAGAAGGAGTCGTAGCCAATGGAATCGCCTCACCTCACCGCGTTGCAGACGAAGCATGAAGGGCTTGAGCGCCGCATCCGTGAAGAAATGGGCCGGCCTTCTCCCGACGAGACGATCATCCAGAACCTCAAGAAGCAGAAGCTGCGGATCAAGGAAGAAATCGCCGAAATCTGAAACCGGGCGGCGGGCGGGATAATTCCGCGCCGCCGCCGCTTGGAAACATTCCCTTGGCGGCCAATGTGCGATAGGCGGGTGGCATGAGTGCCGCCGCTGCCGCCCGTTCCATCCTGACTCAGCTTCACGAGGTGATGGCCTCGCGCCTGCACGCGCAGGGCAAGCTGAACCAGGTGGTCGACATCATCGGCGAAGCGCTGGATAGCGAGGTCTGCTCGATCTACCTCCTGCGCGAAGGGATGCTGGAGCTGTTCGCGACGCGCGGCCTGAACCAGAGCGCCGTCCACGTCACGCGGATGGGCGTGGGCGAGGGCCTGACCGGCACGATCGCGGCGAATGTCGAAACGCTCAACCTCGCCGAGGCGACCGCCCATCCGGAATTCCAGTACCGCCCCGAAACGGGCGAGGAGAAGTTCCATTCCTTCGCCGGCGTGCCGATCGTGCGGCGCGAACGCGCGGTGGGCGTGCTCACCGTCCAGCATGACGAGCCGCGCCGCTACGAGGAAGTGGAGATCGAGGCGCTGCAGACCGTGGCCATGGTGCTGGCCGAACTGATCGACAATGCCGGCCTGGTCGACGGCGAGGATGCGTCGGGCCTCCATGCATCCCTGTCGGAGCCCGAGACGCTCACCGGCCTTACCCTGGTGAAGGGGCTGGCCGCCGGCGTCGCGGTGTTCCACCAGCCTCGCATCACCATCGAGCATACGATGGCGGAGGATATCGAGGCGGAACGCCAGCGCGTCTATCTCGCTTTCGACAAGATGCGCGAGCAGATCGACCAGATGGCGGCGCAGGCCGAATTCGGCGTGGGTGAAGAGCATGAGGAAGTGCTCCAGACCTACAAGATGTTCGCTTACGACGAAGGCTGGAGCCGCCGTATCAACGAGGCGATCGATTCCGGCCTGACCGCCGAAGCGGCGATCGAGCGCGTCCAGCAGCGCACCCGCATGCGCATGCGCGAGATCGACGATCCCCTGCTGGCCGACCGCATGCACGATCTGGAGGATCTGGCGAACCGGCTGCTCAGGATCGTTTCCGGCCAGATCGGCACGGCGGCGAGCATGGGGCTGCGCGATGATGCGATCCTGATCGCGCGCAATCTCGGCCCCGCCGAACTGCTCGAATACGATCGGCGGCGGCTGAAGGGCGTGGTGCTGGAAGAAGGATCGCTCACGGCGCATGTGGTGATCGTGGCGCGCGCCATGGGCGTGCCGGTGGTGGGCCGGGTGCGCAATGCCCGCTCGCTGATCCGCGAAGGCAACCAGATCCTGCTCGACGGCGATCGGGCGATCGTCACCGTGCGTCCGCCTCCCAGCATGATGGAAGCCTTCGAGGCGCGCTTCGCCAAGAGCAAGGAACGCCAGGCTTCCTATGCCAAGCTGCGCGACGTGGAGCCGTTCAGCCGTGACGGGACGCGCATCACCGTGATGATGAATGCGGGCCTGCGTGACGATATCCCCAATCTCAACCTCACCGGGGCGGACGGGATCGGCCTGTTCCGCACGGAGTTCCAGTTCCTCGTTTCGGCGACCATGCCCCAGCGCG
>Ga0066256_1003936_pt2 | contig 11491 bp, 8 predicted proteins | sample ThiBio_1000_biof_FD_87107 | JGI IMG/M metagenome (GOLD analysis project Ga0066256, IMG submission 87107) | Wastewater bioreactor microbial communities from Cape Town, South Africa - Thiocy_expt_1000_biof (version 2) | ecosystem: Engineered > Bioreactor > Thiocyanate-remediating >...
TGCTCACCGCTGAACGAAATCAAGCCTTCCGACGACCTGACTTCTTTGCAGGCGCGACGACGGTCTTGCGGCCAAGCCCGCTGGACTTGGCGAGGGCCGATCGTTGGGCCGCGTAGTTCGGCGCCACCATTGGATAATCAGACTTTAGCCCCCACTTGGCCCGATACTCGTCTGGCGTCAGCCCATAATGCACGCCGAGATGGCGCTTCAGCGATTTGAACTTCTTTCCGTCCTCCAGGCAGATGATGTAGTCGGGGAACACCGAGCGCTTAGGATTGACGGCCGGCTCCTGCTTCGGCGCTTCGGCAGCAGATGGCTGACCTACGCCCGCCAGGGATGAGTGGACTGAAGCAATGAGGTCAGGCAGCCCCGCGACCGGCAGCGGATTCTTGCTGACATAGGCAGACACAATATCGGCAGTCAGTTCGACCAGATCGACCGACTGGGCTTCGTGTTGTTCGTTCAAGTTTTCGCTCCTGTATGGGATCTGAATGCGCCCCGCGTAGCGTTATATGGGCAATTATTGAGAACTGCCGCCGAGCGGCTTCTGCATCTGCCACGATGTTGGCGCGAAAGATGCCAGAGTTGATTAGGGATGCAATAGTCTGTGCCAGGCTCGCCGCTTTATCTCAAAGGTCTGACGACCAACGGGCTTGAGGAAGCGGATATTGGTATCGCCCAGCCTTTCTGGAAGGAAGCCGACGGAATGACAGCCCAGAGAAAGTCCAGCCGCCTTCAACTACCGGCGATTGTTGCCGGAGAATGGCGAGGAGAGATCGTCGGCTCAGCCAACGTCAATTTTGGCCAGGTCGTGCAGCCAGGCCCGCCGCGCCAATCGGTTGAGTTCACCTATGTCATACTGGCAGCCTCGCTCATCATGCCGAACAAAGCATTCAGATGGCCTGGAACCGTCATGATCATGGCCCCCATTCCTATGAAGACGGAACACCCCGATGCGGGTGTTCTTTTTGAGACTGCTGAGCTGCCATCGCTGAACCTCTCCCTCTACGTCAGCAGAGAGCAGTTTTCGGACATGTTGCCACGCCTTGAGGCACATCGATTGAAGGATTTTCATTTCACGGTAGAGGAAAAGGACGCAGAGGGCCGGTGGGCTGTGCGAAGCTGGGGCATGGGGACCACTAGGCTGGCTGCGTAATTACCGAGAGAAGCCGGTTAGCTTGGCAGATTGGTAAAGAATTGGTCGAACGCCTGTTTCTGCCCACCTCGGTTGGCTAGCCCCTTAAGCGGTGACGATGAAGCCGTGCAGCAAGTCCGCTAACGCTCCCTGATCAGGCTCCGGGCACGGGGTGCCGGTTCCATCCCGCCCCCAAATAGCAGCGGCATCGGCCAAGAAGTTGTCGCAGATTTTGAAGAAAAATGTAGCGTCTGCTTCGTCCATGTCGGCGTAAGTATGCGCAGTGGCATTGCGGATCTGAAGGGTCAGACGCTGGTGAAGCGGCCTGACGAACTGAGCATTGCAGAGCTGTATCTCATCACTGAAATCGCTACACCGCGATGCGAGCAGCGCAGGCACGATGACAAGCAAGTGCGTCAAGTCGAGTCGGCTGCCGGGCGTAGGTCGGCGATAGTCGCCCACGTTGTTGAAGAACCGCTGGTAGTTAAGGTCGGGCAATTCGTTAGGTGCATCGAGCGGATCTAGGCCTAGGTAGGCACATAATGACTGTAGAATAGCCTCAGGAACGCTCCCAGCCGAGCGAATCTGCTCGGCTGGGGAGCCAGATTTTCTTACTCTTCCAAGAAATGCCCGGATAGAATATTGGAGGAGCATGCGAACATCCGGATCGCCGGCTTGTCGGGCAAGTACATCGAGGCGAGAGCCACGGCCCTGGGACGGTTCCAAGGCATTTCCAACGCGATCGCTCCAGCGGACAAGCTGGTCGACCCAAGCTCTATGTGCTTCGATGGGTAAGTTTCCGTCGAGCAACTTACGGCCAACGCGCTGCACCGTTCGCCAGTCTATCTCTAACAGACCTCCCGTATCGTTGTCGTGGATCGCAGCAAGCAAAGTGACCAAGCTCGTGAAGGCCTCGAGGTGCGGGGAGCTTTGCTCTAGGAGCTGGGCCTGACGAGCCGCATCTGCGTACCTGTCGTTACTCAGCGCCTCCAAGACTCTTGCGAAGGCGATCCAGGGACCCTGCCTGCCGGTGAGCAGGAGGCGTCCGAGCACAGCGCCCGCCCCGTCGGCCTGATCAAGGAGAACGGCTGCAGGGCCGGCCTGGGGTTCAACCCCGCCGCCCCGCTCGACGTGCTGGAATACACTCTGGACAAGCTCGACATGGTGCTGCTGATGTCGGTCAACCCCGGCTTCGGCAAGCTGTGCGGGTTGCAATCGTCCGGTGGCGACACGGAGTCGAAGATCGTCGCCGTCAGCCAGCCGCGGACCAACAGCGAGGTCGAAGAAACGTTCCATGCTATCGCCAAGTGATCTGGCCGAACGACCAACCACATCCTCCATGTCCGTAGCCGCGGCGGCAATGATTGCGGAATGCACACAATCTGGGCCTCCAGCCAAGGCAAAAAGCTTTTGAGCTTGGGCGCTGTCCAGCCCTGCCAACACAGCGGATGCAACAAATTCTGCACGGCTCAGCGGCGGCAAGACCATTTGGTCGTGGTTGTCACCATAGGCCGAGTTCACGAACGGGAATTTGCCGCGCAGTGATAGCTCGGTCCTGATGGACTGGTAGTTCATGGGAGAAATCGCGATCGTGGACAGCTGACCGTCATGTTCCAGCTGGCGCATGGTCGACAGGACCGAAAGCAGGTGATCGTCGGCAATGCTTGCGAACGCATGAAACCGATCAATCACAAGGATCGGATGGTTGCCATCGTGCTGTGCCGCCCCAATGAGATTCTCGAGCCAGTCGGCGGCGTACCTCTCCTTGGACACTTGTGACACGGATATGATAGAGCGGCCAAGCTCGCGCCCAACACGTTCCACGAAGTGGGAACTCGATGTCACCGCATCAGTGGTTAGCCGAACGACGACAGCCCGACGGTTCTCATATGCTGCGGCAATGGGGTCGTTTGCTCGAGACCAAGTAACGACCTCGTTGGCGATTCGTAGTGTGTCGCAACCCGGAGGCACGATGAGCAAGCACGATCGGCCCGGCTGTGCTTTCCAAGTGGTGCCAAACCTCCGCTGGAACCATGTATGGTCAGTCCTCATGTGCCGGCCCGTTGGTGCCGGAGGTGGTAGGCATGCTGTTGCCGGGGTGCGCGAAACCCTTCCGCGAAAATCGGGACCCGGAACCTGTACATTGAGGAACGAGGCATCTCCAATATATCTAAATCAACCAATGAAAGCAGGCGTGACTTCCAAGCCTCCAACTCATCTAGCTCAAGAAGAGACTGGTCGATGATGTAGCTTTGCTGGGCCTCATCAACGACGAGAGAACTCGAATTGGCGACACGCCAGAGCAATAGCCAGAGCAGGTCCTGCTCGCGTTGCCCCTGAAGGCCCAACATATGCTCGATTGGCTCTAGCACTTCGTAGGCTTTGAAAGGTAAGTCGATGCTCCGACCGCCCACTAGGGCAGAAACTCCCTGCCGGACGTCAGCCTTCGTTACTGGTCCAGAACGCACGATCGCGGTCGTTGCAGCACCCAACTGCCACAAAAACTGAGGCATCCCAGCACACATGTCGATGGCGTATCGAACAGGTTCACCGGCGAAAGCAACATAGGGAGCGAGTTTATCAGGGGACACCAGTTTTCGCGCCGTCTCCGGGTTCGTCAGCCCCGCGAGGTCAATTTGCAACGAGCTGCCAAAGAATGCATTTTTGTATGACCGGGCAAACTCCGCAATGTGGTTACTACCTGACAACAAGAGGCCAACCTTGGTAGAGGTCTGAGAGATCTCCCTCAGACCTTGGAGAAGTTGTTCCAGTTCCAGCCGCTTTGCCTCGCCACCGCGATAGGGGAGGACAAGTGTCTCTGCCTCATCGACAAGATAGATTACGCGGGTGGCCCCTCCCGCCCAGTCCAAGAGACGCTCACTCAAGATAGTGAGCGAATCCGCAAGGCTCTCCGAGTCACGCAGGTCCAAGATCGCGTTGCGCACTGCATCCCGTTCAGATCCTAGGCGTTGGCGCAGCTTTTCACCTAACTCACCGTTCAGGTCCGTTGAGCTAAAGTTACGCTTCCCAAGCGCTTGCGCGATTGCGGAGTAGAAAACCGCGCTTACTTGTTGGCTGGAATCCATCATTGCCGCTCGACGCTCGGCAAGCGAAAAGTAAACAGTGATCGGCGCATCACGCCTGGGTTGGCGGTGACGTCCATGGAATGCATACAGCAGAGACGTTTTTCCGATGCGGCGCATACCGGTCAACAGCACAGGGCTAGGGCGGCGCGCGCCGACCAGCGCGCCATGCAAGCGCTCAAGCTCGTCGTGCCGACCGATGAAGGAGTCGCCGGCGGCTGGAGTATTCTCGACGCCCGGAAAGGCATCGAGCAGTGTCTCATCATCGATCCGCTTTGTATCGCCTGCCCGTAACTCGACTCGCGCGAGCTGGCACACGACGTCGCGGCTTATCAGTTCGCCTGCTAACACGCGCGCATTAACGCGAATCCTGAAATTGTCGTCGCGCTGACTGGTAGCGTCATGCCAGCTTTCGCCAAATCTGACGTCCATCGTCCATTGACCGGCGAAGTAGACGGGCTGCTCCGAGAGGCGTCTGCGGCGGCTGCCGTCGTCGAAGGAAACGTCGTCGTTTGGGAAGAGGATGGCTTCCATCGATTCAGGGACAAGCCCACGAGGTTCGATCGAAATCGCGACTGAAAGCTCTGTCCGGCGGCGTTTGTCAATACGAAGAACTATGTCATTGTCAACGCTGACAACAAGATCCGCATCTATCGCCTGTGCTGCCGTCGGCAGACTCGCAACGAAAGTGCGAAAGGGGACACCTTGAGCGGCCTTTGCCACTTGGTTTGCGACGGCTTCCGAGACCGAAACTAAATCGGGCCGCTGGGAGACGATCGCACGAAGGTTTAGGAGCTGTTCCAGACGGGAGCGAATGGCGGGCTCATGGCGCGCTGCCAGGAACAACAAATGTTCGTTCAGACCGCGCTCGTGAAGAAAGCTCAACAGTGCAGCACGGATCGGTCCAGGTTCGGCTGTGGCTGTCGGGGCATCCCAAAGCCGGTTTATAACCTCACGGCCAATCGTGCCCGAGCAAAGCTGTTCGAGCGTTCGGGCGGCAAGATTGTTGCCGGCCAGTATCTGCGCCAAGCCCATTCGCTTATCTAGAAGCGGGGTCCAAGATCCGTCTGAGTGGAGCACGGGCGGTTTACCCGACGATTTGCTTGAAAGCGCAATCGCGGCGGAAAACAGATCGAATGCAATGGCGAGGAGACGAGAAATAGGCAACGCGCGATTTATGAGATAACCGCTAGCTCCAAGCACTTTTGCCGAAGTTACCAAACCGTCTCGCGCACCTTCGAGCCGTTCTTGCGTAAGCGCAACAAGCGTGTCCGCGAACTCAGCTATATCGGCCATCCTGCGCGAGTCTTCATCGCCAGTATCAAGACGGAGCGTTCGCGCCGCCTGGGCAAGTGAGACCCAGTCCGCCCGCTCTGCTAGCGGCACCAATTTCGCACCAATAGCCTCCGCAGCAGGGGCGCGGGCTGCTGTATGGGATGGGGCCTCGATGGCGCCGTATGAAAGCTCAAGCCCTTGGGCGCAAGCAGCTGGATCAGGCGATTGTTCGATCACACCGCCGACATCGAGAGCGCGCTCAAGCAAAGTATCGCTCGAAGCTCCCGCGTCCAAAGAGCCTAGCGCTACAGCCTCTTCGCCGACGAAGCGGACATACCAGCGTACCACTTCAATGAGCGCTTGGCGCTGTCCCTCATCAAGTTGGCCCGAAAGCTGAATCCATGTCCTCAACTTCTCGGCTGGAGTGTCGACAAATCCGACGAGTTCGGATGAACGTTGCTCCGATATCCAATAGCTTGGGTCTAGCACCCGCTCGGAGAATTCCCGCGCATACTCGGCGAGCTCTGGCAAGGCTCCGGTCGCCTCCAGCATCTTCTCGATGGGCTTCAGATGGGCACGTTCTGCTGCCCGGTTCAAAAGCTCAGCGTTCCAGCGCCCCCTAAGGTCGGCAAGTGACCAGCGCTCATCGGGGCCTTCAACTCCAGCTTTTAGCAACCGTCGAAGCAAGGTCGCTCGTTCGGCCGCAACGGGGGCATCAAGCGCATCCCTCCTGCCGACATCGATGAGCTCGGATACCTCCATCTCAAGGAAATCCATTTGCTCTGCGGCTTCGCGGAGTTCCCAGCGCTCAAGTGAGTCTTGCACGGCTGAGGCGGTGGAAACTGATCGCACCAACGCGGCGCCATGCTCGAGCTCAAGAGTCGCGAGTCGCTGCCTCAGGGGCGCGAGCGCTTCGCTTGCAGCATTCGCGACACGGTCTGACAGCTGCTGGCGCTCACTTACTGGGATCGCCGCTTCCTCAGCGTAGGCGCGCGCCGCCGCGATTTGTCCCCGGGCAATTAAGTCTTCCGTCAGTTCCAGCGGACTGGGATTGCGGCCCAGTGCCCAGTGCCTGATGGCACTTGCCGCCACGTCCACTGTCGGTACATCCCCCTGTAGATAGAATTCTGACAGCTCCATCGATTGCTGCGCCCAGGCAGTTTCGGATGCTGTCCAGCGACTTTCGGAGACTGGCGTTGGATCCCCACGCAATGTGGGGAGCTCAAACAAAGTCGCGGGCCCGACCAGCATTGATCGCACCTCATATTCCAGCCACACCTGTGATCCAGCAACGGAGCTTTCCTTGCTGAGCTGTGCAAGCGCACTCGCAAGTTGGACGCCAAAAACTCTTCGGCGCGATTTGGCTTGAGGCGTGGTTGATTGCAGGAATGAGTCAAGCAGCTCCCTTCCCTGACGGACATAACGCTGGATCCGCGCACGATGACGGGGTTCGATCCGCGCCGTCCTAGCATTCTCCCGGCGAACGTCGGAGACTGCGAGTTCAATAGCATCTTCGACATCGAAAGAAGTGGAGAGTGCCTCTGCGGCCTTGGCGTCGACCTGTCCGTGTTTGACCAGGGGGACGAAGTGACGCTCCCGTATCGCCTCGCGGAGTTGCAAGTAGAATCCTGAACTAGCGGATGTCGTGGTCGCGTAGGCGGCGAGCTCCGTGCCAATATTGTTCTTGTTGGCGCTAGATGCCCAGTCCGGCGCGGCGAGGCGACGGAGCTCCGTGCCATTCCCAATGAGGTCCAAGTGATGGATCAGTAGGTTGGTCAAAGTGGCAAGCGGTGCGCCAACCAGTGTCTCGTCTGTGAGTCTGAGGCTCGGGTCGGTAATGACTACGAGCGGGCCAAAGTTAAGTATGTCTCGCAACCGCTCGGCGACGATTATTCGCTGTAGTGCTGGATGCTCATCAAAAAGTACCGACGTTGGATCGACGAGATGAAGCAAGTCTCGTCGAACCCTACTGTTCCCAATCGCTGCCAGACGCCGCTCGAAATCCGCAGCGAATTCTGCGCCGCTGTCGAGACCCAAACGGATGAGCAACGCTGCGGCAACGGGCCATTGGCTGGGGTCAACGTTGCCGAGCAACGTCTTGATTTCTGCTGACGACGCCCTCCGCAACCAACCGGCGACATCCGTTGTGCCGTTTCCATGGCTTTCGACAAACGCACGAACTGCGGCGATGAACTCGCCTTCTCGCGACTGCATGGCCTTGACGTGAGAACGGAGCGAAGGGAGTTTACTGAAGGCGTCGAGCAATGTTGGAAGGTCTGTACTAGCGGAAGCGAGTTCGACCCACAGAGGGCGGACGCTCTGATCAGCTACGGGCTTCGAGAAACTTGCGATGGCATCTGCTGAGGGCACCATCAACGCCAAGCTTTTCGAATCTGCCCGGTCGATGTCGTCGATCCATTGCGGGGGCTCTAGGCCCGACACCTTCATCGCACCGAGCAGGGTCGACCGCACAAAGCTACGGCATTTGCTGGCGACCACCTGTTGCCGTGCACGTGCCTCGCGCGCCTTTTCGATCGCTTTCGTCCGGGCGAAGTAGTCAACCTCGTTGAGCTCCAGCAGCTGCATAACAGATACACCGGAGTCGATCTCGAGCTCGGCCGCGACAGCAGCGTCGAATGCGGCGGAGGCCGAAAGCATTAAATCCTTGGCCACGGTACTGGAATCCGGCAATGGCGAAGTGCTGATCAATAGCTCAGGGACAGGAGCAAGGACCGGAGAGCTTGTCGCCGGAATAATGACAGGAGCAGATACTAGGTTCTGCACCGCAGTGCGCGCTTGATCCACCCCGTCGCGGGCTGTTTCAATCGACCGGGAAACCAAAGGTTCCAGCTGCGTTATGCCGTGCTTGCTAGCAGTCTCTACTAGCGAAACCGCCTCGTCCAGAGGAAGCAGCGCAGCAAACAGAATGATGACACGGGCCAGCTCCTGGCTTTCCAACGAGACGGGGGGAGCAGCAACACGCAGCGCATCGTCAAGTGAGGTGGCCGTCAGGAAGAAGGCATCGGAATCACCGAGGTCAGGCCGCGCGATCCCAGCGCTGGTGGCCCAGCTAACGAGATCGCTGAACTGCGAGTCGGCCAAGTAGCGGAGCCAGAGGATTTCCGAGAGTTTTCGTCCGATTCGATGCACCCACTGACCTCGTTGGCGCCGGTTACCACGGATATCATCGACGTAGACTTCGACATCCGGTAACGCGTCTCGCCCGACGCGCCGGCTGGCAAATTGGTATGAGAGCGCGTCATCTCGCTCGCGTTGATCGAAGTCGGTATTGCTTCGGTCGAAAGGAATATCAAGTTGCTTGGCGGCCTGCTTGAGACCGCGCCGGACGGCAGATGCCGGCCACTTGCGATACGCCGGTAGGTGCACGAAAAAGGCATCGCCGATCAAGCGGCGATCAGCCAGCAACTCGGGAAGTGGGCCGCTTGGATCGAATGGCCAGCACTGCAGAAGTGAAGTTAATCCGACCTGCTCCCCCCCAATCGAAACCACGCACGACCTCTGAATAGTTAATATCGATGTTGAATCAGTCTCGCACTTCTTCGCACAGCGCCGGCGTCCTTGCCAGCGTCAGGGGCAAGCGCACCATCTTCGACTTCACAGCTATTCGCTCCCAACTCTACACTAACTCCGGCCGTGGCGACCCTAGCGCGACTTAAAGGATACTGGGGTGGCGGGCGGACCGGCGCCTAGCCTGGCCGACAGGTCCCGACGCCGAAGCGCCCTGACCTGCTGGACTGACGTACGACCAATGCGTCGGGCCGAATCGAAACTCAAGCTTAGAGGTCGCAACGCATTCGGAAATGTGCCAAAAAGCGTTCGAAGACACCGCTTTAGATACTCTCGGCACATTGTGCCGAATTGTTGCAATGTGCGGAATTCGTTAGAAAGAATAGTAAAAACAATCACCCAACCGAAGCGCAATGTGCACCCTTTTATCTTGCCGTCTTAATCGGTCGTATTTTCCGCGACTTTCTATCCATCGTCGTTCCTCTTCTAAACTACGATAATACACTATTCTATGCTCTAAGCCACGATCCCGTACTCTTGCGTCAAGGTCCGATGCGCCGTGCAGTCTTCCGCGCTCTGCGACGGCGTAGCAGCGCTGCTTATTGGCAGCACGGGAACCGTCGTGGCGCACTTTTCCATCGGACTGACGGAGCATCGTCACAGGCAATCCGGCGCGGTCCGGCCGTCTTGCGATCGGCGCGGCCGCAGGCAAGATAACGTGCGTTCCGTCGTTCCTGGTCTGCATCAGTCCTCATCCGCCGGAGCGGATTCCTTGTGTCAGGTGGCGCCCGTCAGTGTGCCGGCGCCATGCGTTTCAACTGTCGGTCTTCTGTTCATCGATGCGCTCCGAGCAGCTTGCGAGCCTTGTCATGGGCACGCCGGCCGGCATCCGCCTGGCTTGCCGCCGGGTCGCCGACATAGAACGTTCCGTCGGTCCAGATCGCGTGCATGATCACCGCCAGCTTGCGCGCAACGGCGACACAGGCCTTACGGTGACAGGAGCGTTTGGCGATCGCCTGGCCCCCAGCTATTGACCTTGTCCATGCCCTTGAAGCGCGTCATCAGCCCCGACGCCGCCTCGTATAGCGAGCGTCGCACGTCCGCGTCGCCGGCCTTCGATATGCGACCCTGAACGTCGATCGAGGTGCCCGACTGCCAGCGCCGCGAGGTCAGTCCGAAGTAGGCCGCGACGTCGCGTGAGCGGCGGAAGCGCGACGGATCGTCGATCGCCGTCATGAACGAAAGTGCCGTCACCGGGCCGACGCCGGGGATGGCCATGAAGCGTCGGCACAGTTCGCTGCGTGCCACCATTTTGACGACGAGATTGTGCAGCCGGCAATACTGCCCCCACAGCGCTGCGCGCGCCGTCAGCATGGCGTCCATCAACTCGGACGACAGTGGATCTTCCGCCACCGCGGTGCGCACCGCCTGCTCGAAGGCCCCTCGCCCGACCTTGCCCAGTCGGATGCCGAATGCCTTCAGCGAATGGCGGATGGCGTTTTCCAGATCGAGGAACTTGGCCTTCAGATTGCGCCGATGCGTCAGCAGAAGCTTCGTCCGGTAGCAGCTTTGCGACTTGATATGGGCCTGGCGGAACCAGCCGGTGCGCATGATGTGGGCGATGCCGAGCGCATCGGTCTTGTCGGTCTTATTGCGCTGCGCTGAGAGTGCGGCGCGCACATGCTGCGTCTCCAGGCAGACGGCCGGCAGGCCAAGCTTCTTGAGTTCCGGATGCAGCCAGGGCGACAGTGATCCTGCCTCGTGGCCGACGCGGCGCAGGCGCGGCAGAAACGGCTTCAGCACCGCAAAAAGCGCATCAGGATCTGTCACCGCCGTCGCCTCGAGATGCACAGCGCCATGATCGTCGACGACGCACACCGCTGTCTCGTCCATCGCCACGTCTAGTCCGCAAAAGAATTCCATCGTTCGCCTCCTGCGTTGTTTCACAGGCGCAGATTTTGCCGCCGAGTCGCCGGCGATCGCCAGTTGACCCGCGGTCGACGCACAGTTTTGCTGCTCGGCGAGGCGCTCGCACCGATTGCGGGCGGCAATCGGTCTCGGTCGTGTTTCGTGGCCCTCCCTCGATTGCTTCTGACCCTCCCTCCACCACGAGGCAATGTCCGGCAGCCCCCTGCTGCCCGAGGATCTACGAAAGGGAGCAGATCGCTTTTAGAGCGTCCCGCTGATGCCCACTGCTGCCTTGCTTCAGCTGCGGCCGATCTGCAGTCACCTTGATGATGTAAGCGCATTCCCGGCACGATCGACGGCACGTTGGAGTAGCCAGATTTGACCTCAGATGGCACTGGCCGGCCTGTCATATCGACACTGCGAAGGCGTGCCAAACATAGCTCGGCTGAACAAAATGGGGATAAGCCGACGTGTGGCAAAAAGACATCCTGGTGTTGCCCGACGATCTGATTGCGTTCGCCTGGTCTGCGCCGATGCGGGACTTGGCGGCGAAGCTCGAACT
>Ga0066256_1004901_pt1 | contig 11491 bp, 11 predicted proteins | sample ThiBio_1000_biof_FD_87107 | JGI IMG/M metagenome (GOLD analysis project Ga0066256, IMG submission 87107) | Wastewater bioreactor microbial communities from Cape Town, South Africa - Thiocy_expt_1000_biof (version 2) | ecosystem: Engineered > Bioreactor > Thiocyanate-remediating >...
CCATCTGCTGGGTGTTGAAGTACTTGACGGTCGCGAAGTTGAGCAGGGAGTCGATCGCCTTGGTGTTGGCATCGGTGTCGCGGTCGTTCATGTCGCGAGGGATCGAGATGCGCCAGTCGCTGGCCCTGACGGTGAACCAGACATAGATCCAGACGGTGACCGCCACCACGGCCACGTACTTCCAGCCATAGGTATAGGCGAAGATTCCGGTGGTCAGCGCGAACTCGAGAACGGTCGGCGCCGTGTTCAGCATGATGAAGCGCACGATCGTCTCGATGCCCTTCGTACCGCGCTCGATAATGCGCGACAGGCCGCCCGTGCGGCGCTCGAGATGGAAGCGCAGCGACAGTTCATGCATGTGGACGAAGGTACGGAAGGCCAGCTGGCGCACCGCGTACTGGCCGACCTGCGCGAAGAGCGCGTCCCGCAACTGGTTGAAGCCGAGCTGGACCAACCGCAGCACGTTGTAGGCGACGACCAGCATGATCGGCGCCAGCAGGAAGGCCGGGAGCGGTGGCGGTGTCTTCGTGACCCCGGCCAGCGCGTCGGTCGCCCATTTGAAGAAATAGGGGCCGGCGACAAGCGTTACCTTGGCCACGACGAGAAGCAGCGTCGCCCAGGTGACCCGCGCTTTGAGGTCGGCCCGATCGGCCGGCCACATATAGGGCCACAGGTTGCGCAGCGTCTTGAGCGTGCCGGCGTTTTCGGAGACGGTTTTCTCGGCCATTTTCTTACTTTCTTTCCGCCGGCTCGGGGCAGCAGCTGTCCACGAGCGTCGCCAGCGAGGAGGACACGCCGGCAAGCGCGGCCCGGTCGACCTCGTAGCGCGAGCGCTGCCGGTCGGGCTCGAAGCGAACCAGCCCGGCGGCGACCAATATCTTCAAATGTTGCGAAACGGTTGATTGGGCGAGGTCGAGATGGTCGACGACCTCGCGGCAGCAGCAGAAGCGGCTGGCTGCGATGTGTTTCAGGATCTCGATGCGCGCCGGGTGCGCCAACGCGGCAAGCCGGACGGCCATGGCACGGCTATCCGGCGTGCATCCTCCGGCGATATCTGTCGCAGTCAGGGATTCGCTCATCGTTCATCGGCGATAAACGATGAAAAATGGCGAGGCAAGCTACTCCGATGGGCAGCACGGGCACTTTGTTCCGGGAATCTTCACCAGGGAACGGTTCGGCCCTGGTAGTCGAGATATTCGAGCCCCGGCACCCGCCGCTTCGCAAGAAGGACTGTCACGAGGCTCGGAATGCTTTCCTCGATGGTGAGACGTGCCTCCGGGCCGCCCAGTTCCGTACGCACCCAGCCTGGAGCCATCGCCACCATGGCACGTGCCTTTCCCGCCTGCCGGGCGGCAAAGCTGCGCATGAACATGTTCAGCGCCGCCTTGCTGCCACGATAGAGTTCGCGCTGACCGGTTTCATTGTTGCCGATGCTTCCCTGCCCGGATGACATCACGCCGATCAGGCCGTCTCCGGAGACGTTGCCCTCAAGGCTTTCGATGACCCGCATCGGGCTCAGCGAATTGGTGATCATGACCCGCATGAATTCGTCGGTGGAGACTTCGCCGATAGCCTGGGTCGGATCTCGATTGGTGATGCCGGCGTTGACGAACAGCATATCAAACACCCTGCCGGACAGGCGCTCGCGCAGCGCAGCGATCTGATCGGCTTGGCAGATATCGAGATTCTCTATCTCGACCCTGTCACCATGCGCATCCGCCAGTTCGTGCAGCAGCGTTCTTGTCCCCGCGCCACGGACCGTGCCGACGACGTTCCATCCCCGCTTGAGGAATTCGGCCGCCATGGCATGGCCGAGGCCGCGCGAAGCACCGATGAGCAGGATGGTCGGGCGGCGCCGGTCATCGGGTGTGAGGGCCATGGCAATCATCCTTTCACTGAAGAGACAGCGAATATGGTCGCCAACATCGATTTGCACCATACGCACAGAATGCAATGAACTGTTGCGTCTGGCGCTATGCATAACCTCAGATCGTGGGCTATTGCGGATCCATGCAAAGCGTTGATCTGAACCTCCTAGTCGCGCTCGACGTGCTGCTCTCCGAGCGCAGCGTCACGAAAGCCGCCCGGCGTCTTGGCCTAAGCCCCTCGGCGATGAGCCGGACGCTTGCCCGGCTGCGCCTCGCAACTGGCGATCCATTGCTGGTGCAGGCCGGCCGCGTCCTCGTCCCCACGCCCTATGCCGAGGCCCTGGCCGGCCAGGTTCATGCGCTTGCACGCGACGCACAGGCGGCACTTCGACCGCCTGCCACCCGGCTTGACCTGGCATCGCTCGACCGCACGTTCACCATTCGCGCAGGTGAAGGCTTCGTGGAACTCCTTGCGGCCCCCCTAATGGCGGTGATCGCCACCATCGCACCACATGTCCGCCTGCGGTTCGTGCTGAAGCCGGACAAGGACGCCCAGCCACTTCGGGAGGGGCTGATCGACCTGGAGATCGGAGTGATCGGGACCTCGGCGCCGGAGGTGCGTACTCAACTGCTGTTCCGCGACAGGCATGTCGGTGTTGCGCGGAACGGACATCCGCTACTGAAGGCCGGCAGCATAACGCCGGAGAACTATGCGGCTTGCGGCCACGTCGTGGCCTCGCGCCGGGGAGAATTCCGTGAAGCAATCGACGATGCGCTTGGCCTGCTGGGACTGCGACGCAGGATACAGCTCGTCGTCCCCAGCTATCCGGAGGCCATGCGGGTCGCGCGCGGTTCAGACCTGGTCGCCCTTGTGCCGCGCTCCTGTCTCGGCAATGCTCTGGCCGCCGGCCATGCCGGGAATTTGAAGATCGAGAGTTTCGAACTCCCGGTTCGAACACCGGAGTTCAACATATCCGCGATCTGGCATCCCCGTATGGATGCCGATCCAGCCCAGCGCTGGCTTCGCGACATCATCATGGCAGTCTGCCGGGATGCCTACCCGGCAGGAGCTTGACGAAGACAGCCGGACAGACCCCGGAAATCCATCCCGGGATCTGTCCTGACTTCGCAAGAGGGACTTACTCGGTCTTCGCCGGCACCGTCGTCATCTGATCGCCCATCGCCTTCATGTCGGCAGCCTCGCCTTCCGTCGATTTGCCGGGCACCTTGAACACCTGGCCCGGCCAGATGCGGTCCGGATCCCTGATCTGGTCCTGGTTGGCGAGATAGATGGTCGAATAGCGCACGCCGTGGCCGTAGACGCGCCGCGAGATGCGCCACAGCGTGTCATGACGACGGATGATGACGGCGCCGTCGGCATGTTCGAGCTTGGGCGCGACCGTTTCGGGCACGTCGGTGGCCGGCGTCGCTTCCGCCACCTTGGCGGGCGCCTCCGCGGCGGGAGCCGGCGTCGCGGCCGGCTTGGGCTCCGCCGCAGGCGCGGCAGGCGCTTCGGCAGCAGCCGACACGGCCGGCTTTGCTTCCGCGGGCTTGGCCTCGGCGGAACTGGTCTCGGCCGGCTTGGCTTCAGTGGGCTTGGCCTCGGCGGGCTTGACCTCAGCTGGCTTGGCCTCCGCAGCCTTTGTTTCGGCAGGCTTGGTTTCCGGCGCCACGGCGGCGATCGACTCGCCCGGCTCGCGTTCGAACGGCACGGCGGCCCGCGCCACCACCTTCACCCCGTCGTCGCCCAAGGCATCGACATGGATGGTGTGGCTGCCAACCGGGATGTCGCGCGCGGCCTCGACGAGGAAATGTCCATCCGGCGACGTCTGTGCATCACCAAGCAGGATGTCGTCGGCGTAGGCGCGCACCTTGCGGCCAGGATCGGCAAGGCCGGCGACGAAGATCTTGTTGCCGTCGATCTCCACCGCCTCGACCACGACCTTCGGCGCCGCCACGGCCGGCGCGGCCGGCTGAGCCGGGGCAGCGGGCTGAGCCGGAGCCGCAGGGGCTTCGGCCGTCGCGGCCGGGGCCGGGGCTGCAGGCCGCGCCGTGGCGGGGGGCGCCGCGCGGGCGGGCGCGGGCGGGGGCGCTGCGGGGGGTTCCGACGGCTTGCCCGGCTCCTCGACCATCGCCAGGACCTGGCCGGACGGCGTGGACGGAACGGAGACGACCGCGGTCTGGGACGAAGCGACCACGGTCTTGTCAGCCAGGGTCGAGCGTAGCGTGATCGTGTAGTCGCCCGGCTTCAGCGGATCGTCGAGAATGATGACAAAAGCGCCATCCGGGCCTGCCGTGGCCGATCCGAGCACCGTCGAGCCGTTGAGGATCTCGACCTTCGAGTTCGGCGCCGCATTGCCGGCGACCACAATGGAACCGTTGCTCTCGACACGCACGACGTCGAAAGTCGGAGCAGCCGACGCGGCCTTCCCGGGTGCGGCCGCGGCGGCGGGGGCCGGCGCCGGTTCGCTCGGCGCGGCGGGCTTGGCCGCGGCCATCGTTCCGCCCGCAGGCGCGGCGGGCGCCATTGCGTTGGTTGCCGGCGCGGACGTGGTTGGCGGGGGGGTCGCCGCCACGCCGGCGGCGGGCTTGGCGGGCGCCGCCACATTCGCCGGTGGCGTGCGGCCAAGGTACGGATCGAGCGCGCCCGACACATAGGCGGCCCCCGCGACAACGACGCTACCGCCGGCCGCGAACAAGAACGCCTTCAATGGATTAACTGCCATATTTCCCTGCCCCTTAGCCACCTAACGCCGGTCTAGCCTGTTTTACCGGGGCCGACAAGAAAAAGCCCTTTGCTGGGGCTTGACCACGCGTGCGGACCCAATCACCAATCAGTCGCATGAACACGATTCGATCCGTCTGCGTCTACTGCGGCTCGTCTCCGGGCCACGATGAGATTTACGTCAAGGCCGGCCACCTGCTGGGCCGCTCGATCGCGAAGTCAGGCCTGCGCCTGATCTATGGCGGCGGCACCAAGGGCATCATGGGCGCCGTCTCGGAAGGCGCGCTGCGCGCCGGCGGCAAGGTGACCGGCATCATCCCGCGCTTTCTTATCAACAAGGAAGCGACCGAGACCGCGCTCAACCGGCTCGACGAGTTGCTCATCACCGAAAACATGCATGAGCGCAAGCACAGGATGTTCGAGAAATCCGACGCCTTTGTGGCTCTGCCGGGCGGCATCGGGACGGTCGAGGAGATCGTCGAGATCATGACCTGGGCGCAGCTCGGCCATCACCGCAAACCCATCGTGTTCGGCAATGTCGATGGCTTCTGGAACCCGATGCTGGCGCTGCTCGATCACATGTCGTCGGCGGGCTTCATCCACACCGCCCACAAGGTGAAACCGCTGGTCGTCGACGACCCCGAAGCGATCGTCGCCGCCATCATGGTGGCGGGCTCGTCCGTTGATGCGCCGACCGAAGGCGTACAGTCGGTCATCGACAAGATGTAGCACCACTCGGTGCGGGCGACCTCCGCGTCCGCTCGCCTCGCTACGTCACGGCCGCGAACTGTCAGCAAACCGTCACACGAAGCCGACCTTGCCGTGCTAGAAACCGGCCCTTGGGCTCGGCGAGCCCATTGGAACGTATTTCGGCGCCCGGCATGAACATCGCCCCCGACCAGCAAGGCAGCAGTCCGCAATCGCTCCTGCCCGACGAGCATGGCCTTTACTTCACCTATCATTTCGCCGCCGATGGCACGCGCGCCAGGGATGCCACGCAGGCGCGCTGGACCTGGCGCAGCTATCACCTGTCCGACATGCGCGCGCGTCGTGAAATCGCCACCGAAGAGGCCCTGCCCTCTCCCGTGCGCGACGCTTTCCTGTCGGTCGGGCATGGCTGCCATGTCGATCTCGAGGAGAACTGGCTCTACGGCGACCTGCCGGATCTGCGTCACGACTATTCGACGGAGGCGCGCGGGCTCGGTCATTTCCGGTTCGCCTTCAACGACGCGATGCTGGTCGGCGGCCGCAAGCAGCCGCTGGAATCGGTCGACAACATCCGCCGCACGATCGAGAACGGCACGCGTCGCTTCCGCTCCCCCGCCGAGCTGATCGAGGCGGTGATGAACCAATCGCTGGACGGCATGGCGGCCGAGCTCGCCGCGCTGGGCGACGATCTCGACGGCGTCGAGGACCGGATCGTATCCGACGCATGGCACAATGAACGCCAAGCGCTGATCGACGCCAGGCGACACCTGGTGGTGGTCCACCGGCAGATGGCGACACTCGCCAACCTGTTCCGGCATCTCGACCACGCGCATCATGACGACCTGCCCGACGCGATCTGCGACATGACGGCCAGGCTATCGCATCGGGCACAGACGCTCCACCATGACGGCGAACAGTTGCAGGCACGCGCCCGGCTGCTGCAGGACGAATTGATGGCGAAGCTGACCGAGCGCTCGAACCAGCTGCTCTACATCTTGTCGGTGATGACGGCGGTGCTGCTGCCGATGACCATCATCTCCGGCCTGTTCGGGATGAATGTCGGCGGCCTGCCGCTGGTCGACACGCCGATGGGCTTCTGGCTGGTCTCGGCCGTGTCGCTGCTGATCGCGGCGGGCGTCTACCTGTTCGTCAGGCGGCTGGGGCGTGGGACGTAGCCTCGACCCGCCGCGCGGCTGACAACATCGACCATGAGTAGATGGCCAGCGCTGCCCAGATCAGCGCGAAGGCCATGGCCTGAGCGCTGCCGAACGGCTCGCCGAAGGCCAGCACCGCGATCAGGAACACCATGGTCGGCGCGATGTACTGCATGATGCCGATGGTGGAGAGGCGGAGAAGCTTGGTGCCGAAGGCAAACAGCAGCAGCGGCACGGCCGTGACCGGACCGCAGCCGACGAGCAGCGCCCTGTCGGTGAGATTGCCGGAAACCAGATGATCCTGGCCCGTCGCCACCAGGTAGACGATGTAACCCAGCGCCGGCACCGACAGCAGAAGCACTTCCAGCAGGAACCCCTGGCTAGGGCCGATCGGCAGGGTTTTGCGGAAGAAGCCGTATGCGGCGAAGGTCAGGGCAAGCGCCAGCGACACCCAGGGCAGCGTGCCGCCCTCCACGGTCAGCACGATGACGGCGATGGCGGCAAGCGCGACGGCGGCCATCTGCAACCGGTCGAGCCGCTCGCCAAGCAGCACGGCACCGACCACGACGATGACCAGAGGGTTGATGTAATAGCCGAGCGCGGTCTCGACGGCGCGGCCGACGGCGATCGCCCAGACGTAGATGCCCCAGTTGACTGAAATCAGCGTCGCGGTCAGCACCACCATCGCCAGCGTGCGCGGCGAGCGGATGGCGGCCTTGAAGTCCGCCGTGCGCCCGGCCCAGACCAGAACGGCGGCGGCGATCGGCACCGACCAGACGATGCGGTTGGCGATCACCTCGGCCAACGGCAGGTGCGCCACGGCCTTCATGTAGAAAGGCAGCAGCCCCCACAGGAAATAGGCCCCGAGCGCGAGGAAGAAGCCGCGCCGGGCAGCGGCATGTGCGTCGGTCTGGACGGCTGGAGCGTTCATGGCCCAATGCTATGCGCCAGCGACCCGGCCAAGACCATCACAAATTTCTGATGGATCAACGGACTTCCGCTGATGGTTCAAGCGTTTGGCGCGCGGCTTCCTCGCTGGAACTCCAGCGGGAGCGGAAGACAGCGGAGCTATTCCGCCGCCACCAGCCCCGCCATCTCGCGGTTCTTCATCAGCTTGTAGATGATCGAGTCCATCAGCGCCTGGAAGGACGCGTCGATGATGTTTTCGGACACGCCGACCGTCCGCCAGCGCGAGCCGGAGGAATCGTGCGATTCAACGAGCACGCGGGTGATGGCCTCGGTACCGCCGTTGAGGATACGCACCTTGAAGTCGGCGAGTTCGAGGTCGACGATCTCGCTCTGGTATTTGCCCAGGTCCTTGCGCAGCGCGATATCAAGCGCATTGACGGGTCCATGGCCTTCGGCCACCGACATCTTCTCCTCACCGTCGACCAGCACCTTGACGATCGCCTCGGACACCGTCTTGAGCTGGCCGTTGGCGTCGAAGCGGCGCTCGACCATGCAGCGGAACGAGGTGACGTTGAAGAACTCCGGCAGGCCGTGCAGAATCTTGCGGGCCAGCAGTTCGAATGACGCGTCGGCCCCCTCATAGGCGTAGCCTTCAGCCTCGCGTTCCTTGACCACGGCAATCAGCGCATCGAGCCGATGGTCGTCCTTCGGCACGTCGATGCCGCGCCGCTTCAGTTCGGCCAGGAAGTTGGCCTTGCCGCCCTGGTCGGAAACCATGACCCGGCGGCGGTTGCCGACCGCCTCGGGCGGCACATGCTCGTAGGTCGCCGGCTCCTTGGCGAGCGCGGAGGCATGGATTCCAGCCTTGGTGGCGAAGGCGGAAGAGCCGACATAGGGCGCTTGCGATTCCGGCGCGCGGTTCAGCAATTCATCGAAGGCTCGGGACAGACGCGAAACACCCGTCAGCGCCTCGGCCGAAATGCCCGTCACGAAACGGTCGGCGAAGGCCGGCTTCAAGGCGAGCGTCGGTATGATGGTGATCAGATTGGCATTGCCGCAACGTTCACCGATGCCGTTGAGCGTGCCCTGGATCTGGCGCACGCCGGCTTCCACGGCGGCGAGCGAATTCGCCACCGCCTGGCCGGTGTCGTCATGGGCATGGATGCCGAGATGATCGCCCGGTATGCCGGCGGCGATCACCTTCTCGACGGTGGCGCGCACCTCCGACTTTATCGACTCCAGGTTCTCCTCATTGGTACAGCCGAGCGCCACCCGCACATGGTAGTCCCAGCTCTTGGCCACGAAGCAGATGGCGTCCGATTTCGACTGGACGAGCGCCGCAAGGCCCGGATCGTTGGAAGCCGAAACCCCCGCCCGCTTGGTCATGCCGAAGGCGACGAACTTCGCTCGCGCCGTACGCTTCTCGCGAAAGAAGGCGGTATCGGTCGGATTGGCGCCGGGATAGCCGCCCTCGACATAGTCGAGGCCGAACTCGTCGAGCAGCGCGGCGATCGCGATCTTGTCCTCGACGGAAAAGTCGATGCCCGGCGTCTGCTGGCCGTCGCGAAGCGTGGTGTCGAAGAGATAGAGGCGTTGCTTTGTCATGGCTGCGTGGGTGCGCGCGCACCCTCCTTTGGCCTCTCGGCCGTCAATGTCACTTCTTGCCGGCAAATCCGTCCGTCGCGCGGATCAACCGGTCGAGGATGCCCGGCTCGGAATAGGCATGGCCGGCGCCCTCGACGAGATGGAAATCCGCCTTCGGCCATGCCTTGTGCAAGGCCCAGGCGTAGCGCGCCGGGCACGGCATGTCGTAGCGGCCGTGGATAATTGTGCCGGGAATGTCCGCGAGCTTCCACGCATCGCGCAGAAGCTGCCCTTCCTCCAGCCAGCCGGCATGGACGAAATAGTGGTTCTCGATGCGGGCGAAGGCGATGGCGTAGTCGTCCTGCCCGAACGGACCGCTGGTTTCCGGTTCCGGCAGCAGCGTGATCGTCTCGCCTTCCCAGATGCTCCAGGCGCGGGCCGCCTCGAGCTGCGCCTTGCGGTCATCACCGACAAGCCGCTTGCGGTAGGCGGCCATCATGTCGCCTTGCTCTGCTTCGGGGATCGGCGCCAGGAACCGCTCCCACTTGTCGGGGAACATCTCGGAGACGCCGAATTGATAGTACCATTCGAGCTCAGCGCGAGTGAGCGTATAGATGCCACGCACAACGAGTTCGCTGACCCGGTCCGGATGCGTCTCGGCATAGGCAAGCGCCAGCGTCGAGCCCCAGGAGCCGCCGAAAACCAGCCATTTATCGAAACCGCACATCTCGCGCAGGCGCTCGATGTCGGCAACGAGATCCCAGGTCGTGTTGGCTTCCAGCGAGGCATTCGGCGTTGATTTCCCGCAACCGCGCTGATCGAAGAGAATGACGTCGTAGAGCTTCGGGTCGAACAGCCGCCGGTGCCTGGCCGAAAATCCGCCGCCGGGACCGCCGTGCAGGAAAACGGCGGGCTTGGCGCCCTTGGTGCCACTCCGCTCCCAATAGATGTGGTGGCCGTCGCCGACATCGAGCATGCCGCTCTCGAACGGCTCGATCTCCGGGTAAAGGGTACGCAATTCACTGCTCATAGTTTCAAGCCCTGCTGCGGCCAGTTGGCCGTTTCGTGATCGGGATGCTGGAAGGAGATGATCTGCTCCTGCCGCGCGTAGTAATCTGGATCCTCGTGGACCGGCGCCTCGAAAATCTTCTCCACCCAAGGCAGGCGAACGGCGTAGTTGACCTGGATCTGCGGCGCGAGGTCGGAGCGGTCATCAAAGGCGCCGATGGCGATCTCGAGCCCACCCGGCTGGCGATAGGTCAGAGGCGTGCCGCAGCGCGCGCAGAAGCCGCGATCGATGTTGACCGAGGACTGGAAATAGCTCGGCTCCTCGTGGGTCCATTCGACGCCGTCCTTCGGAACGGTGACCAGCGCGCCGAAGAAGGAACCGAACTGCTTCTGGCACATGCGGCAGTGGCAGATGGAGGGGCGTCCAAGCGCACCCTTGATGCGGAAACGCACGGCGCCACACTGGCAGCCGCCGGTTCGGACGGTCTCGGTCATGATCTCTCCTCCGGAGGCCATTGGTCGGTATCGTGATCTGGATGCTGGTAAGAGACGAGTTCGGCGAGATAAGGCGCCGACGACACATCGCCCATCGTGTCCTCGCCGGGCAGATGCGCTACGCCGTCGACATAGGGCAGCTTCGCTTCGACGCCCCACTGGATCGTCGGCGCTATTCCCGACGGATCGTCGAACGTGGCGATGGCGAGCGCCATGCCGTCGGGCGCCTCGAACGTGAGTGGCGTGCCGCAATTCGCGCAGAAGCCGCGCCATGCGGCATTCGAGGAGCGGAAACGCCTGGGCTCGCCACGCGTCCAGTCGAACCTGGCGCCGCGCACCGAGACCAGCGGCAGGTAGAAATTGCCGCTCGCCTTTTGGCACATGCGGCAGTGGCATACGGAGGCATCGCCGAGAGAGCCCTCGACGCGGAAACGCACCGCGCCGCACTGGCAGCCACCCGTGTAGACCGGCCGGTTGTCGAGGCTCATGGCCGATCACTCCGCATCATGGCAGACGGCCTCGACGTTGTTGCCGTCGGGATCGAAGACAAAGGCGCCGTAGTAATTCAGATGGTAATGCGGGCGCAGTCCCGGGCCGCCATTGTCCTTGCCGCCGGCCGCGAGGGCGGCCGCATGGAAAGCGTCGACCTCGGCGCGGCTGCGCGCGGTGAAGGCGACGTGCTGACGGTCCTTCGGTTTGTCCTTGCCCTCGTGCAGCCAGAACACCGGGCGGTCGCGACCGTAACCGCCAACCTTGACGCCACCGGTGTATTGCTCCGGCACCATGTAGAGCAGCGACGCGCCAAGCGGCGCCATCGCCTTGTCATAGAATGTCTTCGAAGCCCCGAAATCGGCAACGGTGAAACCGAGATGATCGATCATGAAACGAGCTCCCTTGATGGCACGGCATCGGCCAGACCGGCAGCGATGGCGATATGCTGGCAGACATTGTCGATATCGCGGATCACGTCGTCGCTCCAGAAGCGCAGGATGGTCCAGCCGCTGGCCTCCAGGCAACCGCTTCTGTCCCCGCCACGCCGC